>Ga0302242_1000156_pt1 | contig 74009 bp, 63 predicted proteins | sample AAG_UR_Lys_MG_FD_193510 | JGI IMG/M metagenome (GOLD analysis project Ga0302242, IMG submission 193510) | Enriched activated sludge microbial communities from anaerobic digester in WTTP, New Holstein, Wisconsin, United States - AAG_UR_Lys | ecosystem: Engineered > Bioreactor > Anaerobic >...
CCATAAATATCGGGTTCTTTTTTATTTAAAAAAGTCCCCTTTCATGTCTTTTAATGACTGATAAGCGGACTTTTCTTTGATACTATTGAGTTCTTATATTGACGGAACTTACTTTTTAATTCAACGCGGCAAAGATAATCACTTTTTGCATCTGAACTGATGCAAGGTGGCTTTTTATATATTCCTGCTTTTGTTGACAAAATGGATCGAGAGTGGTACTATCCTATAAACCTACAAGTAAAATAGGTAATGCTTAACGAAAGGAAATCAATATGTCAAATAATCGATATAAATTTGAAACTTTACAGATTCATGTAGGGCAGGAAAATCCGGATCCCGCAACTGATGCGAGAGCGGTTCCGATCTACGCGACGACTTCGTACGTTTTCCGCGATTCCGCCCAGGCAGCCGGACGGTTTGGCCTCACGGAAGGGGGCAATATATACACACGCCTGATGAATCCCACTTCGGATGTCTTTGAAAAACGCATAGCGGCGCTGGAGGGCGGCGCGGGAGCTTTGGCTACCGCTTCTGGCGCAGCGGCGATTACCTATGCCGTGCAGAATATCGCAAAATCGGGCGACCATATTGTTTCCTCCGAAACACTTTACGGCGGCACCTATAATCTCTTCGCAAACACTTTGAGAGAATGGGGCATCGAAACGACCTTCGTTGTCGGCGGAGAGCCCGGGAATTTCGAAAAAGCCATCAAGCCGAATACGAAAGCCATCTTTCTTGAATCTCTCGGAAACCCGAATTCAGATATTATTGACATCGAGCGGGTTTCGGAAATCGCACACAATAATGGGATCCCCGTTATCATCGATAACACCTTCGCAACACCGTATCTGTTTCGTCCGATCGAACACGGCGCAGACATTGTTGTACACTCGGCGACAAAATTCATTGGCGGCCATGGGACAGTGCTTGGGGGCGTCATCATTGACAGCGGGAAATTCGACTGGGCGCAGAACGACAAATTCCCCGGATTATCCAAGCCGAACCCATCCTATCATGGCGTCATATTTACGGAAGCTGTCGGGAATCTGGCATACATCATAAAAATCCGAACGACTCTGATGAGAGACACCGGAGCGACTATTAGCCCATTCAATTCATTTTTGCTTTTGCAGGGACTGGAAACCCTTTCCCTTCGTGTAGAGCGCCATGTGGAGAACGCATTGAAGGTTGTAGACTACCTCAGCAAACATCCGCAGGTCGCGAAGGTCAACCACCCTTCATTGGGATCCGGGGAGGCAAAGGAGCTCTATGACAGGTATTATCCGAAGGGGGGCGCATCGATTTTCACCTTTGAAATAAAGGGTTCGGAAGAACAGGCCAGAAAATTCACGGAATCCCTGCGGCTTTTCTCACTGCTGGCAAATGTCGCCGATGTAAAATCCCTTGTCATACACCCGGCTTCTACCACTCATTCTCAACTGACCTCCGGGGAAATGCTGCGGGCGGGCATCAAGCCTGCAACAGTGAGACTTTCAATCGGCACAGAACATATAGACGACATCATTGCAGACCTTGAGCACGGTTTTGAATCAATTATGGCATAAAATGAAAGTGGGTATTAGGAGGTATTGAACCATGATGGTATCAACAAAAGGAAGATATGCTTTGCGTGTGCTGGTGGATCTGTCACTACATAATACCGGCGCTTACATCCCGCTGAAAGATATCGCCCAAAGACAGGAGATTTCACAGAAGTATCTTGAAAGCATTATGACGGTGCTTTCAAAAGCCGGCTTTGTGGATGCGATCCACGGCAAGGGTGGAGGATACAAGTTGAACCGGGACCCTCAAAAATATACCGTTAGCAGTATTCTTAAATTGACAGAGGGGACCCTTGCACCGATCACCTGCCTTGAAAAAGAACATGATAAATGTGAACGGTCGGTAAATTGCAGGACCCTTCCGATGTGGATAGAATTGGACCGATTGATCAATGACTATCTTGAAGGGATCACAGTAGGGGATTTGGCTGGCAATGTTTCATCCTTGGAACTTTGACAGCCCTCTGCTATATGCCATATTGACTGGTGAGGCTGTCTTGGAACCACGGCAAATGAGGAGGAGCAAAGGTGAAAGCGATGAAAACAAGAACGATCAATAGGATAGCGATTATTGAAGCATAAAGAGGGAGGCCTTTTGAATGTCTGTAAAAATGCATCCCAAGGCAGTGCCCCGCAGTGACAGCCAGAAGGAATATCAGTATATCTACAACCAGCAGGTGAAGGCCAAGAGCGCCGGAGTAAAAGTAATAAGCAAAAGGGATCACTAGTATGGATACGATCAGCGAGACGAACAATGCGCTAAACCATTTCCGAGGGTCGATTTGAGCGGAGCCTTTCCTGAAAAGAAAATACAGGGTCCACCAGCCGATCATCGGCAGCAAAATCAACTTCTGATGTTCCCACACGCTTTCGTTTACAGCGGCTATAGCCCCCACAATGGCGGATTTGCCCGTCAAAGCATATAGAAAATGAAATAGAGACCCTAAAAAAAATATTACAGGTATGCCCAACAGATGCGATTTCTCATTTGTCAATGGCGACATGGGTTTCATTGGCCTATTCTCCTTTTTTATTTTCAAGCCGATGCCGCTGTTTTTATCAAGGCGGGATGCTCTCCGAACAAGATCTCATCGACGGCATTATTGTTAAACAGCCAATCTTCAACTCTTGATTTTACAAGGACCACCGGCATCCTGTCGTGGATAGCCGAAACGGACCGATTGGAGTTTGTGGTGAGGATCACGAAACGGTTCTCTCCTTCGAATACCCCATACAAACCGGCCATGTACAGCACTCCGGTATTTGGAAGGTTAAACAGAAACTTCTTCTTTTTATCATCCCACTCATAAAAGCCTGTGGAAGGTATGACACACCGTCTTGCTGCAAGGGAGGATTTAAACATCCGCTTTTCCCCGGCGGTTTCAGAGCGTGCGTTGATGATCACGCTCTTCCCATGAAAGGAGGGGTATCCCCAGCTTAAAAGATGGGCAGTGACCTTGTTTCTTTCAGGCATAAGCACAGGCGCAAGATCCGTTGGAAAAATTTCGCCTGTTTTCATCTCTTTTGCTTTGACATCGTTGCTGACTTGCTCGATGATATCGTCGATTTCCTTTAATTCCTTATCTGTAAAAAACGTGTATCTTCCGCACATCCTTGATCACCGCCTTTATTCACCTTATCCAAATACAAATAATATATACCCCAAATCTATTACATTTTGTACAATTCCCAGCGACATTCGGAAATCAGGTATTTCAACTCGTAAAGCTTGCAGGTATCGCCGATCTGGCTTTGACAGCGATAAATGTAAGCCCTGATGCCGGCGATCTGGACTTCTTCGACAGAAATGATTTTGTCGATTTTGATTTCATGAGCGACGCCATCCCGATCTCTGTACAAAAACTTGAAAGGATTCGGCTTATCCCTCCCTTTGAATTTAACGATTGCATCAATAGGCTCTGCAAGTATTTTCATTGTTTGTAACCCCCCATCATAATGAAGTCACTATCATTGGTACCGCCCTGAACGGGATTGAATCTGCTATTTGCAAACACCCCTCTGATAATGGAGCGCGTACCATACTTTTTTCGGATGGCATCGATGGTTTTGTCAAGCCTTTCCGCTTTTTCCGGGTTGCTTTTATCGAACATAGAAAGCTGATTCGACGACGCAGCAGAAAAGTCTGAAAGCGATACCCCTAAATGCCGTATAGGCTCTCCTTTCCAGCATTGGTCAAAAAGCATGCAGACAAGGCCATAGATTTCGCTGGTGCTGTTAATGCTGCTTTGCAGCTTGGCCTGATGGCTGTATCGGATGAAGCCAGTTGTTTTTATAGAGACCGATACCAGGGATGCCATGTACCCTAATTTTCTGAGCCTCATGGAAACTCTTTCGGTAAGGGCAAGAAGGATTTTGTAGGCATCAGTGCTTCCTGTGACATCGTAAGCAATGGTTGTGCTGTTGCCGACGCCTTTTTGAATGATCTGGCTGTTCAAAAACACCGGTGAATGATCGATCCCGTTGGCCAGATCCCATATCAGCTGCCCGTGGCTTTTCAGCAAAGCCTTCATATGCTGAGGATCCGAGTTGGCAAGATCGCCGATGGTGTTGATATTGATCTTCCGAAGCTTTTGAGCGGTGGCTCTTCCTACCATGAAAAGCTCCCCCACAGGGAGGGGCCAAAGCTTGGACTCCATTTCCGCGGGCCATAGAGTATGCACCATATCCGGCTTTTTCAGCTCGCCTCCCATCTTTGCGAGGATCTTGTTGTTCGATACTCCGATATTTACCGTGAATCCCAACTCTTTTTTAATTCTTTCCCTGATCCTATGAGCCGCTTCCAGTGGATCGCCAAAAAATTTTTTCGATTCGGTGTAATCAAGGAAACATTCATCAATGCTGTAACGTTCCACAAGGGAAGAATAGTCGCACAGGATATCATACATCGCATTGCTGCAAAGCATATACAGATCATAATCCGGTGGATAAACCGCGAGGCTTGCGCATTTTTGCCTGGCCTCGAACAGGCTCTGGCCGGTCGCGATCCCGAATTTTTTTGAGGGGATCGATTTTGCCAGTATGATCCCGTGCCGGTTTTTCGGGTCGCCTGAAATCACTGAGGGGATTTCGCGGATGTCAACGGGGTAACCTTTTTCCAGCATCGCTGCCGCCGTCCAGCTCAAATATGCGCTATTTGCATCTATATGAAATATCGTCCTCATATCGATCACTCCTTTCGGTAATAGTATAGTAACAGAACATATGTTCTTATTCAACCAAAATCTGATCCGAAAAAAATAAAAAACGGCATGCCATGTTATAACCGCAGGAACAGGCTTCCCTGCGGACTTTGGAAATGATACTATTAGGAGCAAGGGTTTTTATCCGCATGCCAAAGATCCATTCTTCCGCATGCTGGAGAAACGCCCGGGATTTGTGAATCATCACATGGAGAAAGGCGAGGGAAAGATGGAATTCAAAGAAATCAAACAAGGGGAACTGCTTTTTAATCCTTTTAACAAAATTGGGAAGGAATGGATGTTGATCGCTGCAGGCGATGAAAGGAAGTTCAACGCTATGACAGCCAGTTGGGGAGGCGTTGGTGTGCTTTGGGGAAAGAATGTCGCAACCACCTATCTCCGCCCGCAAAGATATACGAAGGAATTCGTGGATGCAAACGAATTGTTCACCATTGCATTCTTTAATTCAAACTTTAGAGAAGCGCTGAATATTTGCGGCTCGATTTCGGGCCGGGACGAAGATAAAATCAAAAAAGCAGGACTAAGTCCGCTTTTTATCGACGGAACGACTTCATTCAAGGAAGCGGAAATGATTTTGATCTGCAAAAAGCTATATCATGACACCATAAAACCGGCGCTTTTTATCGACCCTGAAATCGATGGGAAGTGGTATCCGGAAAAAGACTATCATACCATGTATATTTCAGAAATCCTGAAAGTGCTGGTTAAATAATCCTGATCAGGCAACAAAAAGCGAATCCGGCTTGTATTGTTTTCGCCGATATGGTAGAGTCAAAGCGTAAAAGAACGTGTCCAAATAACCAGCAAGAATTGAATACGATTTATTGGTGTGCGATTTAAAAGCGCAGTTAAATAAAAGGGAATGAGGTGGAAATCCTCAGCAGTCCTGCTGCCGTTATAGCCGGAAGACCTGCCAGTAAATTTTTGCATTGCGTCTTACAGGCTATAGGGCGTAGAGCGTTGAAATGTTTAAAAATGTGCTCGCGAGCAGGTTTAAAAGCATTCCGAATATAGCCGGAATGCTTTTTTTAATATTTGATAGATACCGAAAACCCTGAGGGGGGAGAAAAAATGATAAAAAAATTGATGATCAGCACGCTTTTAATAGTTTTCATGGTACTATGCCCATTTATGGATCAAGCGAATGCATATGGGGCTGTAGATGCGGAGAGGCCCGGTGCGGCCCAACTCGCTGACATGATCAGCGAAACGGCCTCGCTTCTTATGAAAACTGTAGAAAATCCTGCGATATCCCAAGTCGGAGGTGAATGGACGATCCTGGGGTTGGCAAGATCCGGATATGCTGTGCCCTCTGAATATTATTATAGATATAAAGCAAATGTTGAAAAAGAATTGACTGCGAAGGATGGAGTATTGACAAGTGTAAAATACACCGAATATTCGCGCCTGATCTTGGCCTTGACATCTATCGGCGGAGATGTCCAAAATATCAGCGGCTACAATCTTCTTGAGAAAATCGCTGATTTTGAAAATATAAAAAAGCAGGGTGTCAACGGACCGGCGTTCGCGCTGCTGGCACTGGATTCCCATGGATATGAAATCCCTGCCGTTTCAGCTGCAGCAGTGGCTTCGGAAGGCGGGACCGCTGTCAGCCGGGAAGCGCTCATCAACTATCTGTTGACCAGGGGCCCCGTCGAAGGGGATGTGGACAGAACCGCGATCATGCTTCAGGCGTTATCAAAGTATCAGGATAGAAAAGATGTAAAAGCTTTTGCCGAAAAAGCCTTTGAACTGATCGACAAGCTGGAAAACAGCGATGGCAGTTTCTCCTATGGAGGGGAAGCTGCTTCTGAATCCATAGTGCAGGTCATAACAGCCAAAACCATGTGGGGGCTGGACTGCAGCTCAAACGTCGAAGCGCTTCTTGAATATCGCATCCATGGTGGAGGCTTTGAGCATATAAAAGGCCAGGGATTAGACTTGATGGCTACAGAGCAGGCCCTTTACGGGCTGGCGGCTTATCAAAGGGACCTCCAAGGGAAGGCAAATCTTTATGATATGGCTGATGTGAAGATCATCAAGACAGAGGAGGAAATAAAAGTTTCTCTTAATGGCGCATATATCGCATTTGATCAGACGCCGGTCATCGAGAACAACAGGACATTGGTCCCAATGAGAGCTATATTTGAAGCGTTCGGAGCAGAAGTCCTGTGGGATCCGAAGACCAAAACCGTTACGGGGCTTCTGGGCGGCAAAATCATCAAATTGGTCATCAATGACGCAACGGCCTATGTGGATGGAGTCCGCAGCACGTTGGACGCACCTGCAAAAATCATCGGAGGCAGGACCATGGTGCCGGTAAGATTCATTTCGGAAAGCCTCGATGCTGAAGTCGAATGGATAGAATCGCCAAGGACGGTGGTGATAACAAAATGAAAAAAACATGTACATATAGCCGGCGAAAATATTTTACGATCATTACGATCATTTTGATATCGATGCTTGCGCTATTCGCGCTTTCCAGTTGCGGAAATGATGCCCAAAGCCGGGAAGATAACCCTGAACCGAAAGATCCTCAAGTGGTTTCAGAGACGCAAGAGGCTACAGATGAGGGGGGATCCATTGCTGAAGATCCATCCGAAGCGTCTGTGCCGGAGGCGGCTGCCAATGGACCTTCAAATGCAGAGTCAGCTCCAGGCAAGCCGGAAACGCTGAAGTGCACCGTCACCATCACATGCAAAACCATTCTTGATAACATGGAGGAACTTACACCGGGGAAAGAAGAAGTGATACCGGCAGATGGGCTCATCATGTCTTCGGAAACAGTGCTGTTCCAACAGGGGGACTCGGTTTTCGACGCGCTGGTCAGTGCGACCAAAGCACGTCGCATACATATGGAATTTACAACCACTCCTGTATATAAAAGCGCCTATATCGAAGGGATACATAATATTTATGAATTTGACTGCGGCGAACTCTCTGGTTGGATGTACAAGGTAAACGGCGAATTTCCAAGCCGGGGATGCAGTACTTACCAGCTTTCCGACGGAGACGCCATCGAATGGATCTATTCATGCAGCCTTGGCAGCGACATCGGGGGCAATTACATGGAACAAAAGGGAGAATGAGGCGAAAAATGAAGGATGTGTTTGGGACCTATCATCCGATAATAAATTTTTTGTTTTTCTGCACGGTGCTACTGTTCAGCATGTTTTTTATGCATCCGGTTTTTCTGGGGATTTCTCTGACAGCGTCCTTCTCCTATTATGTATATCTGGCCGGGAAGAAAGCGCTGAAATTCAGCCTGATATTTTTGTTGCCGATGATGATTTTGATTGGATTGATCAATCCGCTTTTCAATCATAGAGGCGTCACTATTATAGGGTATGTGATGGATAATCCGATTACCCGGGAATCCATCCTATACGGAGTTGCGACGGGTCTTATGTTCGGTTCTGTGATTTTGTGGTTTTCATGCTACAACGTCATTATGACCAGCGATAAATTTATTTACCTCTTTGGAAGGATCATACCGGCACTTTCATTGATATTATCCATGGTTTTGCGGTTTGCTCCCAGGTTTATGGCACAAGCAAAAATAATATCCAACGCCCAGAAGTGCATTGGCCGGGATTTCAGCGATGGCAATTTGAGGGAAAAAGTGACTCACGGTGTTAAAATACTCTCGATCATGACGACCTGGGCTCTCGAAAATGCCATCGATACAGCGGACTCCATGAATTCCAGAGGATACGGACTGCCGGGCCGTACCGCGTTTTCAAACTTCAGATTTGACGCCAGGGATAAAGCCATGAATGGGATCCTGCTGATGCTTTTCGCTCTCATCGTGGCAGGCACATTTATAGGGGAAAATACGGTGCAATATTTCCCATCCGTCCGTTTTCCGGAGTTTTCAGCGGTCAGTTTGATTTTATACAGCGCTTATTTTATCCTTTGCTTTACGCCCTTGATTTTGAATTTGAAGGAGCATGTCAGATGGCGGCATTTACAATCAAAAATTTAACATTCGAATATCCCCAAACCGACGCTCCTGCCCTCATAGATATCGATCTTGAAATAGAATATGGGCAGTATGTAACTATTTGCGGACAGTCGGGCTGCGGAAAAACCACGCTTTTGCGAAACCTGAAATCCGCCATTGCGCCCCATGGCCGCAAGACCGGGGAAATATTGTTCTATGGCAGACCCATTGACAGCGTGGATCGAAGAGAGCAATCCAAGCGGATCGGGTATGTGCTTCAGAATCCTGAGAACCAGATCGTAACCGACAAGGTTTGGCACGAGCTTGCTTTCGGCCTGGAAAGCCTGGGATATGACAAAAAAACCATCCGGCTGCGAGTTGCTGAAATGGCCAGTTTTTTTGGGATCCAGACTTGGTTCATGAAAAATGTCAGCGAACTTTCCGGCGGTCAGAAGCAGATATTGAATCTTGCCGCCATCATGGCCATGCAGCCGGATGTTCTCATACTGGATGAACCCACCGCTCAGTTGGATCCGATCGCCGCGGAAAACTTCCTGGAAATGGTCTGGAAAATCAACAAGGAAATCGGCACGACAGTGATCATAACCGAACATCGCCTGGAGGAAGTGCTCCCCGTGGCCGACCGTGTCGTTGTCATGGATGGGGGCAGGATCATCGCCGATGACACCCCGGAAAATACAGGGGCGATACTGGCTGCAAAGAGGCATAAGATGTTTATGGCTATGCCGGCGCCACTGAAAATCTATGCAGAGATGTTCGCCCGCAATATACGAAGGGACTTGCCATGCCCGGTGACAGTGCGGGACGGTCGAAACTGGATGACCAGACTTTTTGAAGGAGAGGACATCAGGCAAAATGCACTGGCCGTTCCGGCCCTTCCTGACAGGACGGGGCAGGAGGCTCTGATCTCCATGAAAGATGTATGGTTCAGATATAGCAAGACAGATAATGATGTCATCAAGGACCTTGCACTGGATATTTACAAGGGGGAACTGTTCTGCCTGCTGGGAGGCAACGGCACCGGAAAGACAACGATGCTCAAACTGATAAGCGGGATCAGCAAGGCCTATCGGGGTAAAATGAAGCTGAAAGGCAGAGATATTGAAAAATACCGAAACAATGAATTGTTTTCAGGCATTATGGCCATGCTGCCGCAGAATCCACAGTCGGTTTTTGTAAAAAACTCTGTCCGCTTGGATCTGGCTGAAATGATGGAAGGCAGGAAGAAGCCGGATGGATCGAATTACAACGAGAAAGAAATCGAAGATAAGATATTGCATATGGCACGGATGACAGATATAGAGCGTCTCCTGGACAGGCACCCTTACGACCTTTCCGGAGGGGAGCAGCAGAGAGCGGCTTTGGCCAAGATCCTCCTCCTGGGCCCGGAGATCCTGCTGCTGGATGAACCCACCAAGGGGATGGACAGCTATTTCAAAAAAAAGCTGGCCTCGATTTTGAGAAAACTGACCGTTCAAGGAGTCACGATAGTCGTAGTATCCCATGACATTGAATTTTGCGGCAGATATGCAGACAGATGCGCAATGGTCTTTGACGGGAATATCGTCACCCAGGGCATGCCGAGAACTTTTTTCTCGGGAAACAGTTTCTATACAACAGCAGCCAATAGGATGTCGAGGCACATATTTGAAAACGCCGTCACTTCTGAAGACGTCGTAGAGCTGATTAGATTGAATCTGGGTTTGCCTGACCCGCATGAAAACTCTCAGGATCGCTTCTATAGGGAAATGGATGAAGTGGAAGATGAAATGGGGCGCGCTGAAGATGAAGCAGACATCAAAGCACCTGTCAGGAATGATTTGATCAAAACCGATGATGAATGCAAGGAGCCGGCGCTGCCGGATAATAAAGGCCTTAAGCCCCGGACCAAAATCAATTTAAAAACCAAACTGACGACCTTGGCCCTCATGGCGATGATACCCATTACCTTGTATGCAGGGATGTTTTGGCTGAACGACCGAAAATATTACTTTATCAGTCTGCTGATACTCACCTACTCATTGATCCCGTTTTTCATGGTGTTTGAGGGCAGGAAACCCCGTGCAAGAGAAGTGATCATCATAGCGGTGTTAATAGCCATCGCTGTCGTGGGCAGGGGAGCATTCTTCATGATCCCTCAATTCAAGCCGGTTATCGCAACGGTGATCATCGCGGGCGTATGCCTGGGCAGCCAGGCGGGATTCATGACCGGAGCCATGACCGCATTTGTTTCGAATTTCTTCTTCGGCCAGGGGCCCTGGACTCCGTGGCAGATGTTTGCACTGGGCCTGATAGGGCTTTTATCAGGGCTGCTGGTTGAAAAAGGCCTTTTGAAGGAAACAAGAAAATCTTTGATGGTCTTTGGCGCGGCAGCAACGGTATTCATTTACGGCGGGTTGGTGGATCTGTGGACGATTTTTGGAATGGGCGCAGGTGAAGGCGAAGGCCTTCTGAGCTGGGCGATATCCGTTTACACCCTGGCCTTGCCATTCAACCTGATCAACGCAGCTGCCACGGTAGTGTTTCTCTATTTTCTGGCAAAGCCGATGATAGAGAAAATAGATCGGATAAAAATAAAATACGGTTTGGTATATTAAGCTCTCTGGGCTGATATAGATTAATTTAATACACTTCATGTTCCTGCAAGCGGCTCCTTGAAAGAGAAGCTTTCGGGCTAAGAGGGAAACAGGTTCAAATCCTGTGCGGTACCGCCGCTGTAAGCGAGGAATCCGGCCAATTTTCCACTGGGCATAGTGTCTGGGAAGGAAGGCCAAAGGGTGATGATGCGCAAAGCCAGAAGACCTGCATGAAGAGTGGAAGCAATCCGACGGGTTATCGGAGCGCGCTTCCTCCAAGCATGGAAAAGATGTTTGAATAAAAAGCAGAAAAAACGGACTGCGGCAAATCGCCGCAGTTTTTTGCGAGTAACCCACATCAAAAAACAGGAGGGAAAAAACAATGAAAGCACGAAAGAGTTTCAGGAAGGGAATGGCGTTCCTGCTGACGCTGGCCATGGTGATCGGCACCTTTGGACTGGAAGGCTGGGGCACCGGAGAGGCGTATGCTGTTGGCACAGAGGATATCACAGTTACTGTGGCAATAGAGAATGATACTTATCCGGTGGCCAGCGGCGCTGCGTGGGAGGGAACGCTATACACGTCTTCTGTGACAGTGTCAGCCGGTGCCACAATGATGGATGCCATAGAGCAGTCCCTGATAAATGAAGGCTACTATGGGACTTCATCGATCAGCGGATCCTATATCAGCTCGATAAATGAAGTCGCCGCCGGCGCAACCGGAACCTATTCCGGTTGGCTCGGTGCCTTGAACGGAGTTTTGCCGAACGTTGGATTTGGCTCTTCCTATGTCAGCGAAGGAGACAATATCCGCTTAATGTATTCGTTGCCGTCGGGATATTGCGCAGACCCTGCAGTATCATGGGGCACGTCAAATGCTGCCTCGAGCGGATTTTCATTCAGCGATGGAATATGGTCATCGGAAAGTGACGGGTGGGGAGGCTATGCTATAACGCTCACAGTACCGGACCCGTTGGAACAAATCGTTGTTACTGAAATAGCGGGAACTACTTCCCCAGCCTTGCGGATCTATAAATATGATAGTGGCAGTTGGAGCATGGATGAGAGTATTGTGTATCGCATTGGCGACGAGATACCTTTAAGCGGACTCGGAACAAATTTTGATTCGCTTTTTGTCTATCTAAACGACGGAGCGACGGAAACCTGCACGATCAATATCAGGAATACCGGTGATATCAACACAGCGAACCTATTGTCCGGAACTGTAGGGACATTGGCTGAAGATCCAACAGTTAATTACTGGAATATTATTGGCGTCAATGCTTACAACTTGTCTCATTCTGCGGTTTCGTTCAGTGGCAGCCAGGCTGAGAGCTTTGTAGGTAATGCAATAAGCGACTTTGCAGCTCCGGAATCTTACTATGGAACAAGGCTTGCGATGGATATTATTGCATTGACTTCATTAGGGTACGACGCATCGAAAATCGTGTCTGATGGAGCAAGTATCAATGGATATGCCGTCATGAAAGAACAGATAGAAGAAGATACTGCATATGGAGGGTGGGCTGAGGTATATGCGTACAGCCTGATGGCATATATGCAAACAGGCGATAACACATATGACAGTGAAATCAATACAGCTATCGCCAACCTTGAAGCGATGGAACCAAACGGCTGGGAGGCGGCATGGGGTTCCGCTGATTCGGTAGGCATTGCGCTTGCGGCACTCAGCATGGCAGTTGACAAAGGCTATACAGTTGATTCCAATGTAATCGATAGTGGCATCAACTTCCTGGAAGAAGTCGTAACAATTAAGGGAGTTGTGGCGGACTCGTATTATTTGACAGAAAATGCAAATTCAACTGCGATGACGATCATCGGTCTTGATGCCGCAGGAGTTGACGTATCTGAGATCAGCACAGCAGGCGGTACTGATCTATTGAACGGGATAAAACTCTATTCAGATAAAAATGCAGAAGGGTTTATTTATAGTGATGGCAGTTCACATAACACTTCTGCTTCCCAGCAGGGCTTCCTTGCATTACTGGCTGCGAATATGGCAGGAAATACCAATATTTTTGATTTTTCAGGAAAAGGAATATATACAGCGGCGAGTTCCTATGACAACTGCCCTGTCTTTTTCAACATATTGCCGCCAGGAGCAGATTTAGAGGTGACTGACAGCAATGGAACGGTCCAGGAAGAGCGTTTTACAGCGATATACGATTTGCCTGCAGGAACCTATGATTATTCAGTGGCGAAAGAAGGGTATTCAACTAAAACGGGGAGCTTTGCTATAAGCGCCGAGTCAGCGGCTGATCATTCTAAACAAACGATCAAGGTTTCTCTTGCCAGTTTGCCGGATACGGGCGATGATATTACTGTAAAAGTCTATGTAAAGACCCATGATGAAAGCGAATGCAACAATTCCTACACATATAAGAACAATTCTTCTGAATATTATAGTATAGTAAGCGAGACTCTGACGCTCGATAAGAACAGTACAGTGTTCGATGCATTGGATGCAGCACTTGAGGCTGCAGGAAAGACATACAATGAAAGTTCCTATGGATACATATCTGAAATCGATGGAATAAGCGAATTCTCCCATGGAGAGAATTCCGGATGGCTTTATAAAGTTAACGGCGATGTAACGAGCATAAACTGCAGAGATTACAAGCTGACAAAAAATTCAACCATTGTATGGTGGTTCACGGATGACTATGTAAACGATGATGGTTCGGAAATGTGGAGTGGAGGAAGTGGCGTTCCGACTGCAACCTCAGCCGCTTTCGCTGACATCGATGTAAAAGTGTCGAAAGGCGTTGCCGTAGCAACGATAAGCAATAGCGAATTAGACAAACTGGCGGAAGCGGGAAGCGCCATCAGAGTAACAAGCGCTTTAGCCACTATCGAAATGGATGCTGAAACGGTGCTGGGGCTTTCGAAGGCAGCCAGCGGAAGCATTGAAATAACTGCTTCAATGGTGGACCTGGATTCTCTGGATAGCATTGGCGATATTGTGAAGGACCAAATAGGAGACAGGCCGGTGATCGATCTGAGCGTTACAAGCGAAGGTAAAACGATCTCACAATTTGCTGGGGAAGTTGCTGTGGAAGTTCCATATACCCTTGCAAAAGGTGAAAATCCAAATGCCATCGTCATGTATCTGCTTAACGATAAGGGAGAACTGGAAATGATCAAAGGCTGCAGCTATGATGCGGAAAGCAAAACTGTGAAGTTTGTTACGGATCATTTTTCCGTATATGCAGTAGGCCATAATTATAAAGGATTTACTGACATTGAGGGCAACTGGGCAGCCGACTATATCAACTACCTGGCAGCAAGGGATATCATATCCGGCATGACGGATACCGCTTTTGCTCCAGGCGCCCATATCACAAGAGCGCAATTTGTTCAGCTGCTCGCAAACATGGCCGGAGAGGACATGGCTTCATATGGAACGCTGTCCACATCGGGATTCAAAGATGTTGATGTGAAGGCATGGTATTCATCGGCTGTTGCCTGGGCTGTCAAGGAAAAGATCGTTTTAGGCTTTGAAAACGCTGACGGCACATGGTCATTTGATCCGAATGGATATGTAACAAGGCAGGATATGGCCGTATTGCTGATGCGTTATATGAGCGGATTTGAAGGCGCTGAAATCAAAAGTGGAAATCCGGTCGTCTTCGCAGATGAGGCTCTTATTGCCGGTTATGCAAAAGCAGCGGTCGATAAGATGAGCGCCGCAGGAGTCCTTAACGGCAAAACTGCGACGACCTTTGCACCTTCCGATCAAGCTGCCAGAAGCGAAGCTGCCAAGATGATATATGTTTTGTATTCACAATACATGTAAATCAAAAGGAGGCCGGTATGACCGGCCTCCTTTTGATTTACATAAAATGAATTTTGATCATGCATCGAATGCTATCTTTTCCTTGGATTAGCCCTTTTATACTGTTCCGGCCACTCCAGATCATAATCCAATTTTGTCGACGCATGCATGACCCAATAAGGATTTCTTAACAACTCTCTTCCGAGGTAGATCTGATCGGCATTGCCGTTGGCCAGAATCGAATTGATATGCACAGGGTCTGATAAAAGGCCGCCGGCAGCTACAGGAAGGCCGGTCGCAGACTTGATCAGCCGCGCTTGAGGCAGCTGATAGCCAGGGAATGTGTCTGGAATAACAGGAATGACGCCTCCGGTGCTTACATTAACGGAGTCGATGCCCTTATCCTTGATCAGATTCAGCATTTCACCCAAATCGCCTGCATGGTTGCCGTTGCCATCGTAATCTTCCGCGGTGATACGCACTTCCAGAGGCTTCTCTTCCGGCCACACAGCTCTGACGGCCGTCAGGACTTCACCCAGTATCCGGACGCGGTTTTCATGGCTGCCTCCATATTCATCCTGCCTGTGGTTTGTCAGAGGAGAAAGGAACTCGTTGAGCAGATACCCGTGAGCTGCGTGGATCTGGATCAAATCATAGCCGGCTTTATTCGCCCGGATGGCCGCCGCCTGAAATTCGCCTACAGTTTGTTCGATATCGTTTTTCGTCATAGTTCTCGGCGCAGGATTTCCTTCAGTGTAGGGGATTGCCGAAGGCGCTTCAATATCCATGCCTTTGACCTCGCATTTTCTCCCTGCATGGTTGAGCTGGATGCCGATCTTAGCACCGTTATCATGCACAGCTTTGACGATGGACGCCAATCCGGAAATATGCCCGTCGTCCCATATGCCCAGATCAGAGGCGGAGATCCTGCCTTCTGGTGATACGGCTGTAGCCTCCTGTATGATCAAGCCCACGCCTCCCACGGCTCTTGTGGCATAATGCAGAACATGCCAATCCGTGACCAGGCCAGTTTCCGGCGCACAGTACATACACATCGGTGCCATGACGATGCGGTTCTTAAGTTTTAAGTTTTTGATGGTATATTCCTGAAATAATTCGAACATTGCTTCCTCCTTGTATTTTCAGTCTGTTAATTCAGTCTGTAAAATGATATATATATATATATTATATCAGCAAATAGGATGCCAACAAACGAAAAATATTCCGCATGGATAGATGGGAAGCATTGGAACATATAAAATCAAATCATTTTGGGGAGTCGATGAGGTCGTGATGAAAAATCTGGTTGTGGATTTCGATGAGAAAGAGGCAAATGAGCAGGCGGAAAAGAATTTCATTGGAAACTGCGGTTTTGATTTAGCCAGAGAAAAACACCGCAGGATGATGGAGGATGGACTGCATGCCAGAAACAAGGGAATAGAGGATATCCATATTCGGGCATTGCTCTCATCCTACAGCAACGAGGTTTTCAAGGATGGACGGATCATCATAGCCGGAACGGAGTTCACTTGCAAAGCGTTTGAACAGGTGACGCGGGACAACATCCTGCGGATCTACCTCTATATCATAACAGCAGGCGAATTGGCGTATAGTGATGCCAATGATATTTTGGAACAGCTATATTCGGACATATGGGGCACGGCCTATATCGATGCGGGCAGAGCCATGCTGGAAGAATATCTCAGAAGAGATGCGGAAAAGGATTATCCAGGGCAAATAGAAAAAACGATATTTCTTACGAACTCCTTTGGCCCGGGTTTCTACGGGATGATGGCATCTCAGACCAAAGAGTTCTGCAAAATTCTTGATGCGGAGAAGATCGGCATAGAGGTTAGGGATAGCGGTATAATGGTCCCGTTGAAAACTTGCGCGGGGATCTATATGTTAGTAAATGACAGGAGCTGCGTTCCACACCCCGATTGCCAACAGTGCATCGGGAATCCGAAGGGCTGCCATTTTTGCCGTATCAGGACTGATCAGGGGATATAGGAGACAGAAGTGAAAATTACTTTTTTGCCGAAAAATATAATATGTGATTTTGCTTTGGGGATGACTGTGCTGGAGGCCGCCACTGCCTGCGGCGTGGATATAGACGGCAATTGTTCGGGTGCAGGCACCTGTGGCAAATGCAAGGTCAAGGTTCTATCAGAGAACAGCGACAAACCGGATGAGGTGGAGAAAAGGAATCTGACGGAGACAGAAAAAAAGGGGGGCTTCAGACTTGCATGCCGATATAAACCTTCCTGCGATTTAGTTGTTGAAGTGTCCATGGCTGATGGCGCAGCAAACCGGAAGACAAAGATGATCGACCTGCCGGATTGGTTTATCAATAAAGAACATGGCGGCAAGGGTTATGGGATCGCATTTGACATAGGGACCACCACGGTGGCGGCAATGCTTTGGAATCTGGAGAATACGGAATTGATGGACATCAAGGCTGTTACAAATCCCCAAAGCGTTTTCGGAACGGATGTGATTTCCAGGATCACGTATGCAGGAGACAATCCTACGAATCTTGAAGCTATCCATAAGAAAATCGTGGATTGCCTGAATGCGCTCTTGGAAGAGTTTGCTGCGAAGCACAGCCTTGGCAAAGAGGACATTTCAGGGATCACCGTGGTAGGCAATACAACGATGAGCCATCTTTTTGCAGGCGTGGACCCGGCCCCACTGGCCGCAGCCCCCTTCACACCGGCTTTTCTGGCCAGTAAAAGAGGGTTTGCCCGTGACTTTGGAGTGATGGCCGGCAAAGACACATGGCTCTACCTGCTTCCCAATATAGCCGGCCATGTAGGATCGGACATCACCGCCGGGATCCTTGCCACTAACATCATGAATGAAAAGAAAAACAACTTGTTTGTGGACATCGGAACCAACGGAGAAATAGTGCTTTCGGCCAAAGGCCGAACATTGACCTGTTCTACAGCAGCCGGCCCGGCTTTTGAAGGCGCTGCGATTTATCAGGGCATGAGAGCGGCATCCGGGGCAATCGAAAGAGTGACGATCCAAAAAGACGACGTTGACGTCGTTGTTATCGATGGGCTGAAACCGAGAGGGATTTGCGGTTCGGGGATCATCGATGCCGTCGCCCAGCTGGTAAAAAATAAAATAATCGATAAAACGGGGAAGTTCGCCGAACCGGAAAATCTGCCGAACCTTGGGTGCTCCGAAGGTACTGCAAAGAGGCTGAGAATCAATGGGCACGGGAAAGAATTTGTTTTGGCATATGTTGAAGACGGTGACGATATCGTCATTACGCAGAAGGATGTCAGGGAAGTGCAACTGGCGAAGGCAGCGATATATGCAGGAATCAAAATTCTTATGAAGGAATTAAGCGTTGATGGGGCTGATTTAGATAGAGTTAGTATTGCCGGAGCCTTTGGAAGCTACATTGACAAGGAAAGCGCTCTGATCATAGGGCTGCTGCCGGAGATATCGATAGAAAAAATCGTATCTGTGGGCAATGCTGCCGGTGTCGGGGCAAGTCTGGCGCTCCTTTCGGGAGATCTGCAGAACGCAGCTGAGAAAATTGCTTCCGGGATCGAACATTTGGAGCTGGCCGATTACGAAGGATTTCAGGATGAATATTTAGGCGCAATGAGTTTTTGATAAACCACGGCAGGACATTAGGACCCCACCGCCTCGTTCAATTCTGAAAACACAGCCTCTTTACAAAATACACTTATTGGAATATAATTCTAATGTTAAGAATATATAAAATTTGAGGAGATATGTCATATGAGCCGCAGAATTATGGCCACCGCAATGATGGATATGATGATGCGCATGTGCAGCGGCATGTGCAGGCTTTACTGCGATTAGAAATATGACTCGTCTTGCAAGAAATCCGAATAATTGACTATGAAAAAATTATGAGGGCAGGAAGCAATCCGAGTTTCCTGCCTTTTTTATGCAAAAACATGCCGAACCTCAATAAAATGGGCGGGCATGAACGATTCTGCACAGATCCATCAGGAGGATAGCATATGATCGAAATCAAAGACCTGAACAAAACATACCAAACTGCCGCCGGCGCCATCGTGGCGCTGGACAATATCAACCTGACTATCAGCGATGGTGAAATATTCGGCATTATCGGATTATCCGGCGCTGGAAAAAGCACTCTGGTAAGATGCATCAATCTTCTGGAGCGTCCGACAAAAGGCGACGTGGTGCTGGACGGCAAAAGCCTCATGCAGCTGCCTCAAAAGGAATTGCTGAAAACCCGCCAGTCGATCGGCATGATCTTTCAGAACTTCAATCTTTTAGAGCAGCGCAATGTGCTTCAGAATGTTTGTTATCCGATGGAGATCGCAGGCATTAAAAAAGACGAGGCCCGCGAAAGAGCCATGGAGCTTCTGCAGCTGGTGGGGCTGGCGGACCGTCAAAAGTCCTATCCTTCGCAACTATCCGGCGGCCAGAAGCAAAGAGTGGCCATAGCAAGAGCGTTGGCAACAAAGCCGAAATATCTTCTTTGTGATGAAGCCACCAGCGCACTGGACCCCAACACCACACAATCCATCCTGGAACTGCTGAAAGAAATCAACCAGACCATGGGTGTCACGATCGTTGTGATCACCCACGAGATGAGAGTGATCGATCAGATATGCGACCGTGTCGCAGTTATAGACAGCAGCCAGATCGCGGAAGTCGGATATGTCAGCGATGTTTTTACAAGTCCGCAGTCGGATATCGCCAAGGAACTCATTCTTCCAAAAGCTCGCCCGATAGACAAGATCACCGGGGAGCATCGCGTGCGTATTGTTTTCGATGGAGAAGATTCCTACAAGCCGATCATTTCAAACCTGATTCTGGAATGCCAGGTGCCTGTCAACATATTGTATGCGGACACAGAGGATATTGACGGAACGGCTTACGGACATATGATCATCCAGCTTCCGGATGACGAGCATCAGGCCAACAGGGTGCTTCATTACTTGCAATCAAGCGGAATTACTTATTCCAAGGAGGTCTAAGAGCATGTTTTCGGAAATGTTTTATAAACTTTGGGAAAATGGGATCATACAAGCCGGCGTTTGGGAAACCATTTACATGACCGTGCTTTCCACGCTTTTCGCGTATCTGATCGGCATGCCCCTTGGATTGATCCTTAGCGTTACGGATGAAAGCGGGATTCATCCTCTTCCATGGCTGAGTCGGATCCTTGGCACCCTGGTCAATGTATTCAGAAGCATCCCCTTCATCATACTGATGGTTGCCATGCTACCGGTGGCGAAATTCGTCGTTGGAGTAAGCCTGGGGAATAAGGCGATGATCGTCACTCTGGTGATCGCCGCAGCGCCATATGTTGCCCGTATGGTGGAATCATCCATCAAAGAAGTAAATGCCGGCGTGATCGAAGCGGCTCAAGCCATGGGAACCGGATCCCTCAAGCTGGTTTACAAGGTGTTGATCCCTGAGGCAAAGCCATCCCTGATAACCAATGCAGTCATCTCGACAGTCACGATTCTGGGATATTCGGCGATGGCCGGGATCATCGGAGGAACGGGGCTGGGGCAGATTGCGATCACTTATGGATATCAGCGCTACAATGACGACATCATTTGGATATGCGTGATATTGACCATCATTATCGTTCAGATCATCCAGGTTGCCGGTACGCGCGTCGCAAACAAGACGGATCGCCGCATCAATTAGCTGCTCTGCAGGAAGAAGGGCTTGTCTTCTAAAATATGACGGTTATTATAAAATTAATATAAGAGGAGGAAATATCAAATGAAAAAATTGTCAAAAAAACTATCCATTGTCCTGGCTCTGATCCTTGTACTCTCTTTGTCCATTTTTGCAGGCTGCGGAGGCGCTGGTGAAAATGAGGAGAACGCGACCCCGGATGCAGAAATGACGATCACAGTGGGCGCAAGTTCAACCCCGCATGCAGAAATCCTGGAACAGGTAAAAAGCACACTGGCGGATGAGGGTTATACCCTTGAAATCATTGTGTATGACGATTACGTACTTCCGAACCAGTCACTGGCGGATGGAACGATCGATGCGAACTACTTCCAGCACCTTCCTTATCTGAACAGCTACAATGAATCCAACAGCACGGATCTGGTATCCGCTGCCAAGATCCACTACGAGCCATTCGGCATTTATGCAAACGGCATAGCAAATCTGGCAGACCTGGCTGCTGGCGCAACGATAATAATACCGGCTGATGACAGCAACCAGACAAGAGCGCTGCTCCTTTTAAAGCAGGAAGGTCTGATCACACTGCCTGACGGCGCGAATGCACTGGACGGAGTAACCACTTTGGATATCGTTGATAACGGCGGATACAAAATTGTACCGGTCCAGGCGGACACGATCGCGGCGCAATTGAAGAACAGCGATCCGGGCACGATAGCCATCATCAATGGCAACTACGCATTAGGCGCCGGCCTCAAAGTATCTGATGCTCTTGCCATCGAGGATGCGGCAGGGGATGCTGCCCAGACTTATGCAAATATTATTGCGGTAAGAAGCGGAGATGAAACCAGCGATAAAATAACAGCCCTCATTGCTGCATTGCAGACGGATGATGTTAAGAGCTTCATTGAAGAAACCTACGGCGGAGCGGTAGTAGCTATTTTCTAAATAGTGTCAGTCAATCTTATAAACTTCAGGCTTTCAGAGAAATCTGGAAGCCTATTTTATTGTATTGCAGTGCCAAGGATCAGAATCAAAATGCAACATAATGATTGAAGTCTGACAATTCGGGTATTACAACTATAATATACGGATTCGATGAATATGGCAGTTCATCAGGCCGTTTTGATCGGATCAAGGCAGGCGGCATAACCGGACGATTCGGCGGTTTTTATTTACCTGAGCCGCGGCTGCAGAATGGAAATAAGGAGGGGATTGAATGAATATTTTGGTTTGCGTCAAGCAAGTGCCGGATACGACAGAAATCAAGATCGACCCTATAACAAGAACATTGATCCGGGAAGGGGTCCCAAGCATCGTAAATACTTTCGATGCTTATGCGCTTGAGATGGCTGTTCGAATGAAAGAAGCGTATGGAGGCAAAGTGACGGTAATATCCATGGGGCCTCAGCAAGCCAGGAAGGCTTTGCAAACGTGTATCGCTTCCGGCGCGGATCAGGCATATCTTTTAAGCGACAGGTCTTTTGGAGGATCCGATACCCTTGCAACCAGCTATATTCTGGCTGTATCGATCGGCGCCATCGAGAGACGATGCAATGAGAAGTTTGATTTGATTTTTTGCGGCAAGCAGGCTATTGATGGCGATACCGGCCAGGTAGGGCCGGAACTCGCAGAACGTCTTGATTATCCACAGATCACCTATGTTTCGGATGTAAGCATAGAGAATGGCATAATCAAAGCAAAGCGAGAAAACGATGAGGGGTATGATTTCATTACAGCAACCCTTCCTGCGGTGATAACAACCGTCAAAACCAGATATGATTTGAGATTGCCTTCGATCAAGAGCATAGCGGCCTCATTAAAGGCTGATATACCGACGTTGACCGCGGCAGATATGGATATCGATAAAGAGCAGTGCGGGTTGAACGGATCTCCGACAAAAGTCGTCAAGACCTACACCCCTGTAAGGGAAAAGAATGGAATTATGATCAAGGAAGAGACGGCAGCAGAATCTGCCCAAAAGCTATTGGATATGCTTGCTGATGCAAAAATCATGTAGGGGGGCGTGGAAATGATGGATTCGCAGAGAAATACGAAGAATTTATGGGTTGTTATTGAGACAGAGCACGGGAAAGCCAAACATGTGGGCTTTGAACTGCTTAACCCCGGTCGAAAGCTTGCGGATGAAATGGGCGAGAGCCTCGTGGCGGTCGTTATCGGTTGCGGAGTGGAAAAAGCGGCAAACAATGCCATTGCCTTGGGAGCAGACGAAGTTATACTTATTGAAGGGGAAGAATATTATAATTATAATACGGATTGCGTTTCCTTTGCGTTGGAACAGGTCATCAGGAAGTACGGCCCTATCACAATTCTTATCGGAGCCACGAATAACGGAAGAGATTATGCTCCGAGAGTGGCATGCAGGTTAAGGACTGGCTTGACGGCTGACTGTACCGATTTAAGCATTGATGAAGACACGGGGAAAATGGCATGGACCCGACCCGCCTTCGGGGGGAACTTGATGGCTACGATCCTATGCCCGAATACTACGCCGCAAATGGGCACTGTCCGGCCCGGCGTGTTTAAAAAAGCCGTTCCGGACCCTGAAAGGAAAGGCAAAATAGTAAGGGAAGACATACATCTGGATCCGGCTCTTGTCAGGACAAGGATTATGGAAACCGTTAAAGAAGTTGCTGCGGCGGTGAATCTTGAAGAGGCGGAAATCATTGTTTCCGGCGGCAGGGGCCTGGGCGACCCTGCGAACTTTTCCTATATAAGGGAGCTTGCAGACGAGCTTGGAGCAACGGTCGGTTCTTCAAGAGCCGCTGTTGATGCAGGCTGGATACCGCACGCGCATCAGGTGGGTCAAACAGGGAAAACGGTTGCCCCGAAGATTTATATTGCATGTGGAATTTCCGGAGCCATTCAGCATCTGGCAGGCATGTCGGGTTCAGAGACTATCATTGCTATCAATACAGATCCTGAGGCGCCGATTTTTAAAGTGGCGGACTATGGTATTATTGGTGATTACAAGGAAATAATACCGGAGCTGCTGAAAGCTGTCCGAAGCAGAAAGGAAACCTTGTAGGCTTGAAGGTGCATTTAATGACGGCATGATATGAACAAAACGAAAGGAGTTTATATGCAGGGGTTAAACATTCTGATAGGCGGAGAGACCGGATACGGGATCAATGAAACCGGCATAACTCTCTGCAGACTGTTGAGCAGACTTGGCTATTCGGTCTATATGTACAATGATTTCCCATCCAATGTAAGAGGCGGCCATCAATTTGCGCTGGTCCGCGCATCTCTTGAAAAAATTTCGGCCCATAAAATAAAAGTCGATGCAGTTATTGCGTTTCACCAGAAGGCCATCGACCTCCATCAAGCAAAAATCAGCCCGGAAACCATCATCCTGTTCGATTCCGAAAGCGTTTCGGTAGAAGAGGGATATTTGAATGCCATCGGTCTTCCGCTTCCGAAAATCCTGTTTGAAGCAAAAGCTAAAAGAGAGTGGGGCGGCTTTTGCATGATCGGCGCCCTATGCAAAGCGCTGAACATCGATCCTGCTGTATTGAAAGACCTGCTGAAGGATCATTATCCGGGAGCCGAGGAAACAGTGCTCCGACTGGCTGAAACCGGATATGGCATTGCCGGACGATTGGGCGCCATCGATGCACCGAATGTTTCATCGGGTCTTCCGGCGCAGCCGGTGCTAAGCGGCAGTCAAGCCATTGCCCTGGGCCTTCTCAAAGCCGGCCTGAAGGCTTATGTGGCCTATCCCATGACGCCGACTTCGCCGATCATGGAGTTTCTGGCCGCTGCGGCACCGAAGCTCAAAATCCAAACGGTGCCTCCGGAAAGTGAGATAGCTGTGATGATGATGGCGTTGGGTTATTCCTATATGGGAATCAAAAATGCAGTCGGGACATCGGGGGGAGGGTTCAGCCTGATGGTGGAGGGCCTTGGGCTCTCCGGAATCGCCGAACTGCCGGCGCTGATCGTCATGGGGCAAAGGGCAGGCCCTTCTACTGGGATGCCAACCTATACGTCTCAGACGGATCTGCATTTTGTGCTGAATGCAAGCCAAGGCGAATTTCCGCGGCTGGTCGTTGCGCCGGGCGATGCGGAGGAAGCTTATTACTGGTCCGGAACTGCTTTGAATAAAGCATGGAAATATCAAATTCCGGCCTTTGTGTTGACAGACAAGGTGCTGAATCTGGGATTCTTCAGTTTCGATCCGAGCATCGTGGATGATCTGGTCGAAGAAGATCCAGTGATATGGGATGGCAAAGGAGAATATCATCGATATAAAGATACCGATACTGGAGTTTCACCTCTGGCATTTCCTCCTGTCTCAGGGCAATCGATCAAAACCAACAGTTATGTGCACGACGAAAAAGGGATCGTGTCCGAAGACCCGGCCATCGCGAAAGGGAACACGGATAAACGATTACTCAAGGAGCGGCATCTTTCTGTTGAACTTGAGCAATATGAAACCGTCAAACAATATGGAGAAGGCCGCACCGCATTGATCTGCTGGGGCTCGAATAAAGGCGTCTGCATCGAAACGGCTGAGAAATTCGGTTTGAAGGTGATACAACCGGTGCTACTTGCCCCGTTCCCCGAAAAAGCCCTGAAACAAGCTTTACAGGGAGTGGATCGGGTCATCACTGTGGAGTGTAACGGGAAAGGCCAGCTCGCCATGCTGATGAACCAGCATGGATTCCATGCGGATAAAAAGATCCTGAAGTATGACGGCAGGCCGTTTTCGGTTGACGAGCTTGAAAAGGAAGTGAAGGAGGCGATGGCATGAGTGGGTATAGAACAACCGCGCCTGTCACTTGGTGTCCGGGCTGCGGCAATTTTGAAATATTGAACAGCGTGGAAGCTGTTTTGGCGGAACTCTTAGGGGAAGGATTCAAGCGGGAGAATTTTATCATTGTAAGCGGTGTGGGCAATCATGCGAAAATAGTGGACTATCTGGATATGAACAGCTTTAATTCCATCCACGGTAGAGCAATCCCCGTTGCCGAGGCTATCAAGCTTGCTAAAAGAGACTCAAAGGTCATATGCTTTGCCGGAGATGGCGACACCTATGCCGAGGGATTGGAACATTTGATATTTGCTGCAAAAAGAAATGCAGGGATCGTTGTTATATTGCACAACAACAGGACATACGGACTGGCCACGGGCCAGTTCACCCCTACTTCCCAGAGAACCTACAAAGGCGGCACGATGCCTTACGGCTCTCCGGAAAACCCGTTCAATCCATTGGAGCTGCTGCTGTCTGCCGGCGCAACTTTTATAGGCCGGGGATATCCGGTCAGAAAAGACCATTTCAGAAAGCTGCTGAAAGACGCTATCCTGCACGAAGGGTTTTCCTTTATCGATGTGCTTCAGGTCTGCGTAACTTACAACAATCTTTATTCCGCCTATAACGAGCATGTGACGGAAATCGAAGTCAAAGATCCGGCCGACATCGAAGAAGCCAGGAAAGTCATTAGAAGCTGGGATTACCTGTCAACGGATGTTCCAATCGCAATAGGGAAGTTTTATGAAACGGATAAGCCTGGCTATGAAGAGGGATTCATAAAATTCACGGACAACGAGTTGGAGGAAGAGGGAAGAAGTGAAAAAATCAAGCACCTGATCCGAGAGTTGATTTAGAAGCATCGATTGTACTTTTTGTATGATGGCTCATGAACTTTTTGATTTGAATCTGTAGACAAACAGATAGGCGAAAAGCCCTAGCAATATGCCGCAGACTATGTCGATGACCGAATGCTGCTTGATAAATACCGTTGAAACAATAATAAAAGACACGATTATGAAGGCAAGGGCTTTGACCGCTATACGCTGCCGGAAGCACGGAGAACCGGCAATCCCGGCGTATAATGAAATGCTTGTGGCAACGTGAAGACTTGGGCAAACCCCTGCCGGATTGTCGATGGCCTGCAGCATTTTGACCCATTGAGAAAAAAAGTCCTGATCATAAGAGGATGGCCGCAGCGCGATGTAATTCGGGAAGATCAGATAGATCGACAGGGCGATCACCATGCAGATATTGATAGAATAGAAAGTTTTGTAAAGATCTTCTTCTGAGTAGAACAAAAAGTATATTCCGACAGCAGCAAGCAATAGGTACCAAAGAGAATATCCTGTGATAAAAGCCGGTATGAACGGGATCAGTTCATCGATCCAGCTGTGTATCCGGTATAGGCCAGGATTGAAATGATTCTGGATCAAAAAAATCGCTGCTAAAAAAATATAGATGATAACCTGTGCTATCCCTTTGTTTTTTCGGATTCGTTTTAACATAATAATTTGTCCTGTTAAAGGCAGCGGGCTGCAAAAATGATAACCAATTTAGCATATCCATTATTATACAAATAATACTATACAACTTATTTAATACAAGTAATATTATACAATCAAAACAATAGCATGTTAACCAGTATCCGGCGGATAAATTGCGGAACCACCGGAGGAGTTCGTGATACAAAATTTCCCCGGCTGAGGTCAATGAATGAAAAGATATGATGGAAGACTATTAAAATCGATAGGGCCTTTTTCCAAAATGGTGCCTTATATTATGGACAAGCGTTTTGATGCGCAGGTTTTTGCAAAAGAACGGGTGTGCACTGATAAAATAGACGCTTTTCTGCACGAAAAAAGGGATCAGGGATATGATCTCAGCTATCTTCATCTTTTGCTTGCCTGTTATGTGCGCCTCCTTGCGGAGCGGCCGCGATTGAACCGATTTATTATGAATAGAAAAATATATGCGCGTAAAGGGATTTATATTTCGATGGCAGTGAAGCGAGCGTTGCATGATGATGCAGATGAAACCACCCTGAAATTCGCCTTCACTGGGAAAGAAAATATCTTTGAAATCGCCCGAATGGTGGATGGAAAAATTCTGGAATGCATTCAGGATGGCGACCAGGACAAGGCGGTGAAAACAGCGGAAAAAATCATGGCGCTGCCCGGATTTACGAAAACCATTATCGTGGGGATCTTGAAAAGCATGGATAGGCATAACATGCTTCCCAAGGAAATCATTGAAGTCAGCCCATTTCATTCAAGCCTGTTCTTTTCATATTTGAAATCGATAAAAGTGAACTATGTTTACCATCACCTCTATGATTTTGGCACGGCAGGCATTTTTGCCGCTGCCGGTAAAGTCGAAGAATCCCCGACTGTCGAAAACGGCATGATCGTAGTTAGGAAATACTGCGAAATCGGCTATACCGTTGATGAGAGGATTTGTGACGGACTCTATTTTTCCAATTCGCTGAAGCTGCTGAAAAAATATTTGAATGATCCACATTTGCTTGAGACAGGGCTTACGGAAATAGAGGAGGATGTGGAATAACCGGTAGTTTACTTTGAAATTATATCCATTTATAATGTAAAGAATATAGATTTTTGAGATGAAAGGCAGGAGGACAGATGAAAAAGGTGCTCACTACTTGCGGCTATTGCGGATGCGGGTGCAACTTCTACGTCAATGTAGAAGGCAATGAAATCACAGGCGTATCTCCCCAAAACGCCCACTCTGTCAGCAGGGGGCAGCTTTGCGTCAAAGGTTGGCAGGGTCATAGCTTTGTGCACCATAAGGACCGGCTGACAGAGCCCTTGATGAAGGATGAAAACGGCAACTTCCAACCGGTTTCCTGGGAAATCGCCATAAACAAAATAGCAGGGAAATTGAAAGAAATCATCGGGGAATACGGTCCGGAAGCAGTGGCGGCAATGTCGTCCGCAAGATGCACCAATGAAGAAAATTATTTGATGGTAAAGCTGGCGCGTGCAGTCATAGGAACAAACCATATCGATCACTGCGCCCGCCTTTGTCATAGTCCGACCGTGGCAGGCCTGTCCTATTCCTTCGGCAGCGGAGCCATGTCTAATTCGATCAACGAATTGGAGAATGCCGAAGTTATATTCGTCATCGGCTCCAATACCTCGGAGCAGCATCCAATGATCGGGACGAGGATTTTCAATGCGGTGAAAAAAAATGGATCCAGATTGATCGTAGCCGATCCAAGGAGGATCCCTCTGGCGCAGTATGCTGAAATTTATGCGCCTATTATGCCTGGAAGCAATCTGGCGCTGATCAATGCCATGTCGAATGTCATGATAGCCGAAAATTTGATCAATAAGGAATTTATAGATGATATGACAGAGGGGTATGATGAATTCAAAGCCTCAGTAGAGAAATATACCCCGGAAACCGTTGCGTCCATCGTAGGGATCCCTGCAGAGATGATCCGGGAAATGGCCAGGATCTATGCCGGAGCGAAAACAGCCGCTATCGTATTTGCCATGGGAATAACCCAACATGTGACCGGAACGAAAAACGTTAGGGCGCTGGCAAATCTTTGCATGCTGGCAGGCCAGATCGGCCGGGAATCCACGGGGATCAACCCTCTTCGCGGTCAAAACAATGTACAGGGGGCATGCGATATGGGAGCTCTTCCAAATATCCTGCCGGGATATCAATCCCTGGACGATGGACCTGTCAGGGAAAAATTCTCCGGAGTATGGGGCAGAAACTATGCTTCCGGATCGGGAAAAACCATCGGGGAAATGATGGACGCCGCTGCCTGTGGGGATATCAAAGCCATGTATATCATGGCAGAAAATCCGATGATCTCCGATTCTAATATCGATCACGTCGAAAAGGCGCTGAACAATCTTGATTTTCTGGTGGTTCAGGATATTTTCCTGTCAGAAACAGCCCAATTGGCCGATATCGTTTTGCCGGGGGCGAGTTCTTTTGAGAAGGACGGCACCTTTACCAATACCGAAAGATTGGTTCAAAGGATCAGAAAATCCATCGATCCGATAGGGAACAGCAAGGCGGACTGGGTCATTCTATGCGATGTCATGAATGCGCTGGGATTCAAGGCGGACTATGCCTCTCCTTCTGAGATCATGGATGAAATAAGAATATTGGTGCCAAGCTATGGGGGGATCTCCTACGAAAGAATTGAGGAGAAAGGGCTTCAATGGCCATGCCCGGATTTGGAGCACCCCGGGACTCGGTTTCTTCATAAAGGCAAATTCACAAGAGGGCTTGGAAGATTCAGCGTCAACGATTATGAAGGATCGGAGCAGCAGGCAAGCAGAGAATTCCCTTATATCCTGACTACCGGCAGGATCATGCATCATTACCATACAGGAACTATGACCAGAAGATCATGGGCGCTGGACAGGGAATTCCCGGATGGATTTATCGAGGTTAATACGTCGGATGCCGAAAAACTCGGATTAAGGCAGGGAGGCAGGGTAAGAGTGCGCTCTGAGATAGCCGAGATAATAACGTTTGTTGAAATTACCGAAGGTATCAAGGAAGGCGTTGTATTTATGCCTTTCCATTTTGCGGAAGCAGCGGTCAACCGCCTGATCGGCGACCAGCACGATCCGATCGTTCAGATCCCGGAATACAAAGTCTGCGCCGTCAGCCTGGAAGGAGTCAAATGATGTATCTGTTAGAAAAAAACAACTTGGAGCAGGTGCTTGAAAAATGGTCGCAAATTGCTGAGCTCTATACACCGCAAAGGGATGCGGGGCAGGTCATGCTGCTGCCATATGATCAAAGCACATTTACCATGGATTATATCAATTTTGCCTTCCCGGTGAAGGAATATGTTTTCAGCGCGAAAGAGGCTTTGTTCAATTGGACAGATAAAAATGGGAAACTGGAAGTTTTTGCACCGGAAAAACCCTTGAAGGACCGCATTTATTTTGGTGTACGGGCGTGCGATGCTTATGGGATGGAGTATATGGACCATTTTTATCTTGATGGCTACCGGGATAATATATACGAAGCCAAAAGAAGAGCCGCCACGATCGTAGCGGTGAACTGCGTTGTTGCCGGGGAGAATTGCTTCTGCAGCTCCATGGGGACCGGACCTTTCGTAAAAAGCGGTTTTGACCTCTTACTGACCCCAAGCGGCGATCACTATCTGATCGATGCAGGCACAGATCGGGGCCGGGAGCTAGTTGACGTTTGCAGGGATCTGATATCACTGTCAGATGGGGACTTCAGCACTCAGAAGGACATCATCGAAGAAGCCGCTCTCGATACCTTTCATAAAAAGATAAAAGCCGGCAATATAGCCAAGGTGCTGGAGGAAAGCTTTGAGGATCCGCTCTGGGATGATATTTCAACGGATTGCATCTCCTGCACGGGATGCACGACCCTTTGCCCGACATGCACCTGCTTCAATGTGGTGGAAGAATTAAAGAGCTCTGCAGATGGATACGGCGGCTGCAGAGTGAGATATTGGGATTCCTGCCAAAGCGATTCTTTCACCAGAAATGCGGGGAAGCACAACCCGAGAAGCAGAAGAGACAGAGTGCGATATAGGATTTATGATAAATTCAAGTATATCGAGGACAGGTTTGGATATAAAGGATGCTCCGGCTGCGGTAGATGCATCGATGTCTGCCCGGCTTCCATCAATGTGGTTGAAATCATCAATAAACTCACAGTTAAACGAAATCCGGACCATCTCAATGAGATAGATGCGCCATGGAAAAGGGAGGTTATATAATGGATCAAAGAACGCATTCGGAAAAGTGCGAACACATATACCTGCCTAAAGTAGCTATCATTCAAGAAGTCAAAGAAGAAACGAAAGATATCAAGCGCTTTGTCATGCAGTATGAGGATCCCACCCATCATCATGATGAAAAACCTGATGGCCAATTTTATGAAATCACCGTTTTCGGTGTTGGGGAAATTGCTATTTCCATACCTTATTCCCCCAGCATGAAGGACCGCTTCGAGTTTTGCATCAAAAGAGCCGGCAAAGTGACCCGCGCCATCCATTCCATGAAAGCCGGAGACAAAGTCGGGCTGAGAGGTCCTTTCGGAAAAGGATTTCCCTATGAAGCGTTTTTGGGCAGAGATGTGCTCATCATGGGCAGCGGAGTAGGGCTGGCCCCGGTCAGAACGATGATACTGCGCATACTTGAGAATCGAAAGGACTTTGGCAGAGTTGAGATCATTGGAAGCGCTGTTCGTTATGAAGATCTGATCTATAAGGAAGATTTGATTTCGTGGAATGGTTTGGAAGGCGTCCGGGTACACTATTCCTTGAGCAAACCTACGAACATAGTGACTGCTCAGGTAGGCTATGCAAACGATTTGCTGCCGGATATGGGCCTGGATTGGGGAAACACTTCAGCTATTATTTGCGCTTCCCCGAGACGAATCAAGGCCATGGCCAAGGATTTGCTGAAGCTTGGAATGAAAGGAACGGACATTTATACATCCTTGGAAACCCACATGAGGTGCGGGATCGGGAAGTGCGGCCATTGCAAGGTTGGGAGCAAATATATGTGCATCGATGGACCGGTATTCAATTATGAAGAGATGCTGCAGCTTCCACCTGAATTTTAAGAGGTGATGAATTTGAAGAAATTTGGAACAGCGGCCATCCTATGCGGCGGTAAAAGCCGAAGGATGGGTTTTGATAAAAGCGAGATTATGATCGACGATAAACTGCTGATCGAGCATATAGCAGAGACTCTTGAAGAGGTGTTTGAGGAAGTGATCTTCATTACAGATGACGTTCGAAAGTATGAACATCTGAAATATCCGGTATATGAAGATATCCTGCCGGAAAAAGGACCGATGGGTGGTATTTTTACTGCGCTGAATTATGCCTTCTCAGAATTTGTGTTTGTCACAGCTTGTGATATGCCGATCGTCCATTCGGATTTTATCCGTCATATGATGAAGCTGATAGAAAAACCGGAAGAAGGAGCGGCCTCCTGGAAAAACGGTTACATCGAAACCTTGTATGCATTTTATTCAAAGAGCATGATAGAACGGATCGAACTTCTGCTCTCGCGTGAACAATTCAAATTGCTTGATTTGATCCAGAGCAGCAAAATGCATTTGATCGAAGAAGAGGAAGTGCTGGAGCTATGCGGAGATGTGGATGTTTTTATTAATTTAAACAAGAAGAATGATCTTGCCTTGCTCAAAGAAATTTTCGGAGGGATAACGATTTCATGGAGATCAAGAAGACTGTAGATATTATCAAATGGGACTCCGGCAGGAAACAGGAAATGCGCGATGAGATCATTGTTGAAGAGGTTGTTGAGATCCTGTTGAACGGAAAACATTTTGTCTACTTGATGTGCACCCCCTGCGATATGGATGAGTTGGCCATCGGGTACCTATTTGCAGAAGGAGCTATTGATTCGGCGGATCAAATCGGAAGCATCGACCATCCGGACTGGAATAGAATTTGCGTAAACATGAAGAAAGAGGCTGTGACAGAGCACTTAAAAAATTTCATATGTGGCAATGATGAAAACGGTACAGAAATGAGAGCAGTGGCCTCAGGCTGCGGAAAAGGCAAAGTTAGCTTGATATCGCTGGACGGAGTTGAAAGTATCGTAAGTGGTAAAATATATCAGGCCTCCGACATCACACGATGGATGGATGGCTTTGGAAATAGATCCGTTCTTTTCAAAGAAACCGGAGGAGTGCACAGCTGCGCGGCTGTCAAGGATGGTGAAATCCTGTTCTTTTCGGAGGATATTGGAAGGCATAACGCACTGGATAAAGTCATCGGCAAATTATTGCTCAACCATGTTGATTTTGATGATATCGTCCTGCTGAGCACAGGCAGGATTTCTTATGATATAGCAATCAAAGCAGCGAAGGCCGGGATTCCCGTCGTAGCATCTTTTTCTGCAGCCACGGATAGAGCTTTAGCGGCAGCCCGGAAAGCAAATATTACATTGATCGGATTCGTGAGGGGAAGCCGGATGAATATTTACAATGGAGAACAGAGGATCGATTTTGGTACAGAGTGATAGTTTATGAAAGGCGGGAGTGTCAAAAGCGATTTGGTTTGGCATTTAAATAGCTTAAAGGGGGATAAAAATGACAGTAATCAGCAGGGGAGTAAAGATTCAATGTGGGGGCAGAGAATATGAACTGAAAATTCCGGAAGGAATCAGTGCGAGGGTAATAGAAACGAATCACGTTGAGAAGGCGAAGGATCCCCGGAAGACGATCAAGGATGCGCTTGATCACCCGGTAGGGTCCCTGCCGATTGAAAAGATCATAAAGCCCGGGCAGAAGGTCTGCATTATTAGCGACGACAACACCCGATTCACTCCGGTGGAAATGATTTTGCAGGAACTGCTGCCGCGCCTGGAAGGCGCTGGTATCGCAAAAGAAGATATCGTGATCGTCATGGCTCTTGGAAGCCACCGTTATATGACGAAAGAAGAGATGGTCAAAAAGGTAGGCCGCTTTGTCTTTGATCATTACCGAGTGATCAATTCGGAATTCCACGATCAGGCCAAACTGGTGGCAGTAGGTAAAAGCAGTCTCGGAACACCTATCCGTGTAATCAAGGATGCCATGGAAGCCGATGTCAGGATCGGTCTTGGGACAATAGCGCCTCATGGTTGCATGGGTTGGTCCGGAGGTGCAAAGATCCTCTACCCGGGGATCACTTCTGAAGATATCGTATCCGAGTTCCATGCAATGCAGGGATTCGCTGACGGGATCCTGTTCGGAATGGATGAATGCCCGATCAGGCTGGCCGTTGAGGAATGGACGGAAAAGATCGGACTTCACTATATCGTCAATGTGGTATTGACGGCTGAAATGGAGTTGTATCGGGCGGTGGCCGGGCATTATGTCAAAGCCCATCGTACCGGCGTTGAATATGCAAAGGAGGTGTGCGGCTCTGAACTTTCAGAAAAGCCAAATGTAATATTCGTATCATCATATCCCCTGGAGACCGACTGGTGGCAATGCGGGAAAGCTCTTTACGGCAGCGCGGCGGTTATTGAGGAAGGGGGAATGATATTGGTCATGGCTCCCTGTACAGAGGGCATCGGGCCTCACAAGGATGTGAATCAATATGTTGCGATGGAAGAGGGCGAAAAGGAACTGAAAGCTAAGATGGATGCAGGGGAAACCGGTGAAGAGCTTCTGACGATGGCCGTGGGAGTGAGCACTGGAAAAATCAATAAATACAGCAAGGTAGCCGTGATCAGTGACGGAGTCAACAAAGAAGAAATGGAGGCCGGAGGGTATTTGTGGTACAGCGAAAAGGATATGCAAAAAGCCTTTGACGAAGCAATAGCAAAATATCCGGACCCGAAGGTGCTGGTCATAACCACCGGAGGAGAGACCGTGCCATATTTAAAGTGCACATAAATTAAAACATGCACAATAAATGAGGCATACAAAGAAAATGCTTTAATAAGTTCAGTTGAATGGGAAGCGAATCAAAGTGTATCAGAAATGATGCACTTTGATTCTTTTTTGCAAAATTCAAACAACAAAAAAAGGAAAAGGAGCAGGCAATTCTTCGAAATAGCCAAAGATTTCAGCCGTTTTTCAATGAGAAAAATTCAAATTGGTAAATATCTCAATTATTCTAATGCTCATAAGCCTTTAAACTCCAACGTTTTTGTTTGAAGATGAGAATAAATTGAAAAATAGGGAAATAGTCCATATTGATTTTGGCACGCTATTTGCGATATTAGATTACAGCTGATTGAATCAAAGAGAAGGAGAGAAGCCATGGATACAACATTACCATTGACCCATATCATCTTTAGCGGATTGTTTTTCATTGTAACGATCATTATGCGCTGGGGTTTGGCGAAACAATTTGTTTTGTTCTGCTATGAACTTATCCCTAAATTGCGAAGTAAAGAGTTCGATGAGCCGGAAGTTCGGCGTTTTATTGGTGAAACATCCAAAAAAATGGGCGTGGTGGTACTGATGATCGCACTGATTATGATTATCGAACCCGCCTATTCGACAGATGCTTTGATAGCGGGTTGGGGAGCGTTCGCACTCATTTTGATCGGGTCCATGACTTTTTTCGGGAAGTTAGACATTGTGAAGTGGTTTAAAACCAGATAAACCTGCACATGTTTCACTATTTTTGGATTCTTGCTACAGGGGGGAGGAAAGTTCAAAGGCTCTGCAATCAGTAGATGTGTTTTGTATTAAATGTTAAATCATGAATGGAGGATTCAAATGAAAAAATTATTATCATTGACATTAGCTCTGATGTTGGTATTCAGTCTTGCTGCATGCGGTGGCGGAGGCGAGGAAGCGACTACAGAAGAACCGATCGTATTGAAGGTTGCAAGTACTGTCCAGGACGAGTCAGCACAAGGCGCCGCTCTTTATACTCATTTTGAAGCTTATATCGAAGAAAAATCCGAAGGCAGGATCGACGTTCAGGTGTACAACAATTCTCAACTTGGAAACGACCGTCAACTGGTTGAGGCAGCACAGCTGGGAACGATCCAGGCATCAGCAAGCCCGCTTTCAGTTATGGCTCTCTTTGACCCGAAATTTATTGCAGGCGATCTGCCGTTCCTGTTCAAGGATAAAGCAGCAGCCTATGCGGCTCTGGATGGCGAATTTGGCGATATGATGAAGAGCGGATTGCCGGATTTGGGACTTATTGGAGGGACTTATGGAGAGAACTCTTTCAGAAATATATCTAACAGCAAAAAGCCGATCCACACTCCAGCTGACATGGCAGGCATGAAAATACGTGTTATGGAAGCTCCTGCATACCTTGCAACAATGAAAGCCTTTGGAGCAAATCCTACTCCGATGGCCTTCAGTGAGCTCTACACAGGGCTTTCCCAGGGAACAGTAGACGGCCAGGATAATGGAATAATTCTGACCTACACAGCAAAGCTTTATGAAGTTCAGAAATACTACACAATAAGTGAACAACAGTACGCAGCAGCGATGATCCTTTATAACAAGACCTTCTTTGACGGGCTGGATGCGGATCTTCAGCAGATTCTGATGGACGGATCCAAGAACTTCACTGAGTATTGCAGAGTTGCCAATGCAGAAGCTGAAACGGAACTTCTTGAAAAAATGAAGGCTGAAGGCGTGGAAGTCAATGTACTGACTGACGATGAAAAACAGGCATTTATGGAATTGGCAAAACCGGTCTATGATGATCTCGCTGATGATATCGGCGATCAGGAGCTTGTAGATCTTGCCAAAGAAATCAGCTGGGTGTTCAATCAATAATAGGGATCCACTAGTACATGCATGCAGGAGTTACTGCATGCATGTACTTTGGAAAAATAATATTAAAAATTCAGAAGGGAGAAACCGTGATGTTGAAAAAAATTTGGGACCATCTGGAAGAGTACTTCCTGATCCCCAGCCTTGTTTTCAGCGTTCTCTTGATATTTGCCCAGGTAGTTATGCGATATGTCTTTTCTAACTCGCTGTCCTGGTCCGAGGAACTGGCCAGATATCTGTTCCTGTGGCAATCTTGGATAGGCGTCAGCTACGGAGTAAAGAAGAATATGCATTTACGCATTCTGATACTACCTGGGAAATTGAAGGGAAAAGCCAAGTTGGCTTTAGAAACGTTTGTGAATACCATTTGGTTCGGGTTTGGAGTATTTATGATATATAAAGGATTTGAACTGGCTATGATGATCGCATCCAGAGGGCAGGAGTCCGCTGCGCTGGGACTTCCGATGCAGATTGCTTATTTATCGGTTCCGGTAGGATGTCTGCTGATGAATCTCAGGCTTATCGAATCAACAGTGTTGATATTAAAAGGAGAAAACAGAGGGGAGGCTACTAGCGATGGTATATAGTTTATTTATATGTTTGTTTATATTTGTTTCTCTGAGCCTTCCTATTGGCATCGCTCTTGGATTATCCACTCTTATATCGATCGTGGTGTTTTCAGACATTCCTAGCATCCTGATCGCACAGAACGCTTTTGCAGGTTTGGACTCATTTTCACTGCTGGCAATACCATTTTTTATTCTGGCTGGCAATCTTATGACATTGGGAGGCATATCAAGCAGACTGCTCGATGCTGCGGATGCAGTGCTTTACAGAGTGACTGGCGGCCTCGGTTTGGCTAATGTTGCCGCTTGCACTTTTTTCGGAGCGATCTCCGGATCTGCAGTAGCAACGGTATCAGCTATGGGCACCATGGTTGTTCCCGAAATGGAAAAAAGAGGCTATAAAAGAAGCTACTCCGGAGCCTTGACTGCCGCCGCCGGAGGCATAGCCGTCATCATTCCGCCAAGCATACCTTTCGTCATCTACGGAGTTGTGACTGGGGCATCCATTGGAAAGCTGTTTATTGCAGGAATCATACCGGGCCTTTTGATGTGCGTGGTTTTGATGACAGTCCATTATTTGTATGCCAAGAAAAATGGGTTTAAGGGTCAGCCAAAAGATCCGAACAGACCAGGAGTCATCACAAGCTTCAGAAAAGCTTTCTGGGCTATACTAGCCCCGGTGATCGTGCTCGGAGGCATATACGGCGGCATTTTCACTCCAACGGAAGCAGCCGTCGTATCGATTATATATGCATACATTATCGGAGCTTTTGTTTATAAAGAGCTGACACCAAAACAAATACTGGAAGGGATCAAAGATTGCGGAGCCGTCAACGGGATCAGCTGTCTTGCCATCGCGTTTTCAATGGCCTTCGCAAATTACCTGACTATGATGCAGATCCCGCAGAAAATGGGCGCTTTTATCATGGATGTCGCTTCAAGCCCATTTGTTATCCTGCTGATCATAAACGTCATTTTGCTCATTGTTGGATGCTTTGTGGATAATATTTCATCCTGTGTTATTTTGGCTCCAATATTTGTTCCGATTGTTACGACATTCGGGATGGATCCGGTCCACTTTGGTGTGGCCATGACCATTGCCCTCGCGATCGGCTTCGTAACACCGCCTTATGGCGCGAATTTATTTATCGCTTCTGCAGTTACCGGTTCTAAGATTGAAGAAATCGTAAGCCATATTGTTCCGTTCATTTTGGGGCTGCTGGCGTGCTTGTTTGCGGTCACTTACATCCCTGCGCTGACCATGACATTAGTCGAAATAATGAAATAGTATTTTATTGAAGAAAGTAGCACATAATTATAGAATTAACATTATAAATTTAGGGGTTTGAGATTACTAATATGGAAAGGAAACGATCCGATCAGCTCTTTTAATAGAAAATCGGGTTAGATATGTAATATGGATGATAGATTTAATGAGATTCTAAATTTAACAAAGGAATTGGTAGCGATTCCAAGCATGAACAATACAATGGGGGAAAGAGCTATCTGCGAGCATATCGCAGATAAGCTCAGAAAACTGCCTTATTTTGTGAAGCACCCGGATCAAGTGATCGTGCAACCACTAAAAAACGATCCTTATGACAGAGTGAATGTTTTTGGCATCGTTAAAGGGGAAAAGAGCGACTGCCAGGATACTATGATCCTGCATGGGCACATCGATACTGTTGGCGTCGATGACTTCGGCAGCATTGCGGAGCATGCCTTTGATTGCGACGCTCTTCCGGAAAGGATCAGGGAGATCACACAGGATGAAGATGTCATACGGGATATAGATTCTGGAGAATGGATGTTTGGGCGAGGAGCATCGGATATGAAATCTGGTGTGGCTGTCAATTTCGTCTTGACAAAAGAGATGTCCGAGCGGGTCGGGGAGATGGATGGAAATATCATTTTCATGGTCAATCCGGTTGAAGAGAATCAGCATACCGGCATCATGGATGCGCTGGAGATTCTGGAAAAACTGAAGGACAAACAAGGATTCAACTATGTGATGGCTATCAACACGGACTTTATTGCACCGGCATTCCCCGGAGACACTACCAAATATTTCCATGCGGGAGCAGTCGGCAAGATCCTGCCTTGCTTCTACATAGTTGGAAAGCCTACTCATGCAGGCCAAGGATTCGAGGGGTTTTCTGCTTCCAAAACTGCTTCTGAAATCGTGAACCAGATGGACTTGAGAGCTGAATTCTCGGATGTTTATAATGGCGAATACACCATGCCGCCGGTCGCATTGAAGATGAAAGACCTCAAGCCGGCTTATGACGTGCAGACAGCGTTTTCGGCTTTTGTTTACTTCAACTATTTCATTCACAGCATGTCCATGGTGGACATTATGGAGCGGTTGAAGGATGTTGCCAGAAAATCATTGTACAGCGTCATGGCCTATACGAATGAACAGTATAGAATTTATTGCAATATGACAGATATGGAATATCACCAGATCAGTTACCCACTGGAAGTTCTTGAATATAGCGAATTGTATGACAGGGTGAAAAGCGTTTATGACGGCGACATTGATGGCGTCATATCGAAGATCACAAAAATAGGATTGGAGAATAAAACGGACAGTCGTGAAATCACCAGAGAAATCACGGAAACTCTCTGCACGATCGCGAATATCAATACACCAACGGTGGTGGTTTATATCGCTCCGCCATATTGCCCGAGAAACACATTAAAAAAAGATGTTCCGGAGGAAAAAGAAATTCTGGATAGCGTAGTAGGGATCCTGGATGAAATGTCCCAAGAGACAGGTGAAAACCTTAAGATGATGCAATTCTTCCCGGTGTTGACAGACAGCAGCTACCTCAAAATCGATGATGATCAGGAATCTGTTGATACTCTGGTCAAGAACTTCCCTGATTTCAAAGGCCTGTACAATGTGCCGATCGAATCCATCCAGCGTCTCAATATTCCGGCCTTCAATTTCGGTTGTTTGGGGAAAGATGCCCATAAATGGACCGAACGTGTCAATACGAGATTTTCCTTTGGTGTTTTACCGGGGATCATTCAAAGGACTATTGAGAAGTACCTTATCAAGTAAAAAATCAAAATCATGTTTCTCTCAAATAACCTCTGTAGAACCACCCAAGAGAAACACTGCCGCAATCCAAACGGCAGTGTTTTCCCGCTGAGGGGGCTGGCGGCCTCGCTGCTTTACGGCGTTGGTAAATTTTATTATAATGGGTAACAACACATTATATTGAAATTGCTTTTTATTTGACAGTTTAAGGAAGGTGCATTGAGATGTCGTCAGAATTGGAATTAAAAGGCCGGTGCCTTGAAAGGCTTATGGAAATATCCGCAGATGGCTTTGTGCTCGTGGACGCTGATTCTAGAATCATTGAAATAAGCCAGGCTTATTGTGACAAACTGGGCCGTACAAGGGCTGAAACCATTGGCAAATATGCAATGGATGTGCTTTTAGATTCACAATTGCCGGGATACATAGCATCCGGCACAAAACTTTTTGAAAAGGATGCGATCCACCGCCTGAGAAAGGAAATCAGACCCTATGACGATGAATATTGCTTTGTCAGCCGCGGAGCGGTGTTTGCTGGCGACCAGGTAGTTGGCGCAGTATCCCAAGTTCAGTTCGTAGAAAAAACAGCGAAGCTTTCAAAGAGTATGAAAGCACTGAATGACCAGTTGGAATTCTACAAAGACGAGCTGCACAGACTGTCAGCAGAGTACTATTCCTTAAATAGAATCATCGGCGATTCGCCGGAGATGCGAAAAGTTAAGGAAGCTGCCATGAAAGCATCGGAGGTCGACTTCAACGTGCTTTTGTCAGGAAAGACCGGATCCGGCAAGGAAGTATTTGCAAATGCCATCCATTATGCCAGCAGCAGAAGGACCAAGCCTATGATCAAAATCAACTGCTCAGCTATCCCAGGAGAGCTTTTTGAATCCGAGCTTTTCGGATATGCGGAAGGATCATTTACCGGAGCGAAGAAGGGCGGAAAAAAAGGAAAGTTTGAACTGGCCAACGGAGGGACCATTTTTTTAGATGAGATAGCGGATATGCCTCTTGCCATGCAGGTGAAGATGTTGAGAGTCCTTCAGGAAAGGCAGGTCGATGTGATCGGCAGCGATAAAAGCATCCCGGTGGATGTAAGGGTGATCGCCGCTACAAACAAAAATCTTGAAGAATTGGTAAAAGAGAATAAGTTCAGAGAAGACCTTTTCTATCGGCTCAATGTGATCAATATCCACATACCATCTCTTAAGGAACGCAAGGAAGACATCCCTGTCTTGATGGACTCTTTCCTGGATGAATTGAACGATAAATATGATAAAGAAATCACCTTTTCCGACGAAGTCATCAAGCTTTGCGTCAATTACAGCTGGCCGGGCAACATACGCGAACTTCGAAATGCGGTGGAACGGATGTACACTTTCGTGGAGGGGGATGAGATACGCTTGCAGCATGTGCCCGCATTTCTGCTTCAGGGAAGCGTGGACAAATTGTCGAATGAGGGCGAAAGGACCACCCTGGAAGACTTGCTCAATGAGGTCGAAAGGAATTATCTTTCCGGGATCCTGCGTGAAAATGATTATAACTTCAGAAAAACAGCTGAGATTTTAGGCATGCATCGGAATACGCTTTACAGGAAACTGGAAAAGCATCATCTTACAAGGGGAAATATGCTCAATGAAGGGATAACTGATTAAATAGAATAGGAACTTAACAAATCGATGAAGGGGGTAAACCATGGCGGTGATATCAGCAGACCGTATATTGATAAACGGGAATATCATAACAATGGAATCAGGACTGTCAAGTGCAACAGCACTGGCGATCAAAGGGGATCGGATATTATTTATAGGAAACGATAGGGATGTACTGGAACTCAAAGGCGTCAACACGGAAATCATCGATCTGGATGGTAAAACGGCTATCCCGGGATTTATAGAAAGCCATGCCCATCCGCTGATGTATGCCAAACAGCTGTTAGGTGTGAAGTGTGATGGAGAAGCAACGAAATCCATTAACAATATACTGGAAAATCTTGAGGAAACCGTATCCCGGACACCGGAAGGGCAATGGATAATCGGCTGGGGATGGGATGACAGCAAGTTTGCAGAAAGGCGCAACCTCACCCGGTGGGATCTGGATCGGGTATCGCCAAATCATCCTGTGATCTTAAGCAGGGGTTGCGGGCATATCGTCGTTGCAAATAGCCTTGCATTGAATATGAGCAATATAACAAAGGACACGCAGGATCCTTTCGGTGGACATATTGCGAAAGACCCTGATACCGGAGAGCCGACAGGAATACTGCAGGAAGATGCCCAGAAATTGCTGCCGGTCATATCCTACGGGGTTCCTGAATACAAAAGAGGCATGGCTCTCGCTCAAAAGGAATTTCACAGAAGAGGAATAACTACTGTCAATGATATGACGGCCCAGCCCGAGGGGATGCGCATCTATCAGCAGATTTTGAAGGAAGGCCAGCTGAAAACCAGGATACGGATGTGGCCAACGGCTGACACTGTAACTATTTTTAAGGGGATGCTGGACGGACTCTCGGAGCTCGGCTTTGAAAGTGGATTCGGCAGCGACATGCTGAACATCCAAGGCATCAAATTTGTGCTTGACGGAAGCATGGCAGGCAAGACAGCTGCTATCGACGGACTTTATGAAGGAGAAACGCAACAGCTGGGGATCCTTTACTATACCCAGGAGGATTTGAACAGAAGATTATTGAAATGCTTCGAATCCGGTTTCCGTGTTTCAGTCCACGGCATCGGCCAAAGGGCGATCGAGCAGGCTCTTAACGCCATTGAAGAGGCAGAGAAAAAGACTGGATTCAAGGGCAAACGTAACAAAATAGAGCATTGTTCCATTCCAAATGAAGAGCAAATCGAGAGAATCAAAAAATTGGGTATCGTCGTGGGTTCTTCCATTGGATTCATATACTTTATCGGAGGAGCGTATTATTATAATCTCGGACAGGAACGAATCAGAAAAGCCTTTCCTCAAAGGACTTACATCGATAAAGGAATTTGCGCACCGGGAAATTCAGACTGCCCGGTATGCGACATCAACCCGATGTGGGGGATTTATGGAGCTGTGACAAGAAACACTTTGAGCGGACACAATATGGGAACGGATGAGTGCATCACCCCTATGGAGGCTATCCGTGCATATACGATAGATGCGGCGTATAGCAATTATGACGAGGAGATCATTGGTTCTTTGAAAGAAGGCAAATATGCGGATATCGCTGTACTGGACAAGGATCCGGCAAAAATAGATCCGGAGCAGCTTAAAGATGTGACCGTGGCTATGACGATCATGAACGGGGAAGTCGTTTTCAAGGCATAGAAACAAGCTATCATATTGATAAATTTTCGAAATAAGAACAAAAATAAGAATCAGAATAGAAAAGAAATGGAGAAGAGATGAGCGATTACAAATCGAAATATGTAACGCCCGAAATAGCGGCAAAAGCGGTCCAGTCGGGCGATTGGGTGGATTATGGCTTCGGCGCAGGTTTCCCCGAGCTGATGGATACAGCCTTGGCCGTGCGGAAGGGCGAACTTCGCGATGTCAAGATTCGCGGCGGTCTTGTGATTCGCCCGCGCATCGAAGTCGTGGAGCAGGATGCAGAACAGGAAAGCTTCAGCTACTACAGCTGGCACATCGGCGACTATGAGCGCAAGCTCCAGAGCCGTGGCCTGGTGAAATTCATGCCGACCATCCTGCGCTCGCTGCCGTATCTCTACCGCGACAAGCACATCCGTTGTGATGTGGCTTTCGTGCCGGTCTCCCGCCCGGACGAGCGGGGCTACTGCGGCCTGGGCATCTCCAACTACGCCTGGCGCACGATTTTCGAGAGCGCCCGCACAGTGGTCTTTGAGATCAACGAGCACTATCCAAGATTGCAGGGTGTGGACGGCTCTCACCGGGTGCACCTTTCCGAGGCGGATTACATAGTCGAAGGCGAGCATGAGCCATTGCCTCTGCGCAGCTACCGCGAGCCGTCGGAGACGGATATACAAATAGCCAGGCTCGTTGCCGAACTGATCCCGGATGGCGCAGTGCTGTCACTTGGGGTAGGCAGCGTGCCGTTCACGGTGGCCACGATGCTTGCTGCGTCCGACCGCAAAGATCTGGGCTGTCACACCGGCACCATCAGCGACGCTTTTATGGAGATTTATCGCGCGGGCAAGCTGACGAACGCACGCAAGGAGATAGATGGCGGATACTCAACGTGGAACCTGGCGATGGGCTCCCAGGAGCTCTATGATTGGCTGGATGCCGAACCGGAACTGTTCCATCCGGGAGATCTCGATTATGTCCACTCCGTGGAACGCATAAGCCGGATGAGCAACTTCATCAGCATCAACGGCGGCGTGGAACTGGACCTGATGGGACAGGAAAATGGTGAGTCGGCCGGGACACGTCAGTTGTCGGGCATCGGCGGACAGATGGATTTCCTAGAGGGCGCTTATCGGTCCAAGGGCGGCAAGGGTTTTATCTGCCTCAACTCGACGCAAAAGAAGAAAGACGGCACACTCAAATCCAACATCGTTCCATTCATCGCCGGCGGCAGTACAGTCTCAGCGCCGCGCACAATGGTGCAATATGTGGTGACGGAATACGGTGTAGCGAATCTTCCGGGCAAATCGCTGCGCGAGCGCGCTGAAGCGATGGCTGCCATCGCCCATCCCGACTTCCGTGAAGAGCTTCTTAAATATGCCTATGAGAACTTTTATTAATAATATGCAAGCAGAACTATTAATGAGCACCTGTAATGAGAACGGAGAGACATATGAGCGATATTTTTACTATGGGGATCGATGTAGGCTCCACGGCGTCGAAATGCGTCATTATGAAAAACGGGAAAGAGATCATTGCAAAATCGTTGGTTGACGTAGGGGCGGGAACCAGCGGCCCGGAGAGAGCCATCCAGGCCGTACTGGCAGAGGCCAAACTGGAAATGAAGGACCTGGCTCATATCATGTCGACAGGATATGGCAGACATTCCATGGAGGATGCGGATTCTCAAATGAGCGAACTTTCCTGTCATGCCCGTGGAGCTTATTTTCAGTTTCCAAATGTGAAGACCATTATCGATATCGGCGGCCAGGATGCTAAGGTTTTACGACTGGACGACGATGGCATGCTGGTCAACTTTGTCATGAATGACAAGTGCGCGGCGGGGACGGGAAGGTTTCTGGACGTAATGGCCAGAGTTCTGGAAGTCAAGATCGATGACTTGGAGAGTCTGGCGGAACAATCCACCAAAGACGTCACCATCAGCTCCACCTGCACGGTGTTCGCAGAATCCGAGGTCATATCGCAACTATCCAGAAATACGGATAAACGCGATATTATTCGTGGGATCCACCGGGCTATCGCCAGCAGGGTCGGCGCCTTGGCAAGACGGATCGGCTTGGTGGACGATGTTGTCATGACCGGAGGAGTCGCCCGGAACGGCGGCGTTCTGAAGGCATTAGAGGAAGAGCTGGGACATACAATCTACACATCGGAACTGGCGCAATACAATGGCGCGTTGGGGGCAGCCTTATTCGCGTATCAGAAGTCCAAGTAACCATAGAAAAAAATAGATTAAGAGGAAATGAGGGATCAAAATGGCGGAAACAGAGAAAGACGTAAGCATGCCGACAGAGAAAGTGCCGGCGAAGAACCTGTTGAGAGACGTGGTAGACAAAGTGTACGCGGAAGCATGGGAAGCCAAAAAGAGAGGGGAGCCCATCGGGTGGTCTTCTTCGAAATTTCCTGCTGAAATAGCGGAGACCCTGGGACTCAAGGTCTGCTATCCGGAGAATCAGGCGGCAGCCATTTCGGCGAAGCATGGTGGGCAGCGCATGTGCGAATACGCGGAATCCATGGGCTATGACAATGATATCTGCGGATATGCCAGGATATCGCTGGCCTATGCGGCCGGAGCGGGCGGGGATGAAAGACCGATGCCGCAGCCGGATTTCATGCTGTGCTGCAACAATATCTGCAACTGCATGACGAAATGGTATGAGAATATCGCAAGGATGCACAATATCCCGCTGATCATGATCGACATCCCGTATAACAACACTCCGGAAGTGAACGAGGAGAATGTAGCCTATATCCGTGCCCAGTTCGAGGAAGCCATCAAGCAGCTGGAGAAAATCTCCGGGAGAAAATTCGACGAGAAGAAATTCGAGGAAGTATGCGCCAATGCCAACAGGACGGCCAGGGCGTGGCTCAAGGCCTGCTCCTATTGTCAACACGAGCCTTCTCCACTCAGCGGATTCGACCTGTTCAACCATATGGCGGATGTGGTGACGGCCCGCTGCCGCAAGGAGTCGGCGGAGGCGTTCGAAGCCCTGGCGGAGGAGTATGAACAGTCCGTGAAGGATGGGACATCCACCTGGCGCTATCCGGAGAACCACCGGATCATGTTCGAGGGCATCCCTTGCTGGCCGGAGCTGCAGAACCTCTTCAGACCGCTGAAGGAAAAAGGGATCAATACCACGGCCGTGGTCTATGCGCCGGCTTTCGGATTCGTCTACAACAACATGGATGAAATGATGCGAGCCTACTGCAAGGCCCCGAACTCCGTCTGCCTGGAGACCGGTGTGCAGTGGCGGGAAGACATCTGCCGTGAAAACAAAGTGGACGGCGTCCTGGTGCACTATAACCGCAGCTGCAAGCCTTGGAGCGGCTACATGCCGGAGATGGAGAGACGGTTCAGAAAAGACCTGGGGGTGGGTGTGGTAGGCTTCGACGGCGATCAAGCGGATCCGCGGAACTTCTCCAACGCGCAATACATTACCCGCGTCGAGGGACTATATGAGATCATGGAATCAAAGAAGATGGGAGGGCCGAAAAGTGAGTAATATAGAGAGTCTGCTGGCAAAATTTGCAGAGATCGCGGACAGCCCGAAAAAGCAGCTGGACCGGTTCGTTTCGGAAGGCAGGAAAGCCATCGGCTGCTATCCGTACTATGTGCCGGAGGAACTGGTATATGCCACCGGGATGGTTCCCATGGGTCTATGGGGCAAACCGGGAAGTCCTAGCAAGGCAAAGGAGTATTTCGCCGCTTTCTATTGTTCCCTGGTGCAGATGAACATGGAGATGGCATTGAGCGGGGACCTGGACAAGCTGTCCGGCGTGATCCACACCACCCTGTGCGATACCCTTCGCCCGGCATCCCAGAACTTCCGGGTGGGGATCAAGAATATCCCGATGATCTTCATGGCCCACCCGCAGAATCGCAAGCCGGAATATGGAATCGAATATACCACGAAGCTGTACACCAAAGTCTTGAACGAATTGGAGACGATTGCAGGGCGAAAGGCGACGGAAGAAGATCTGCGGGAGGCCATCAAAGTATACAACGAGAACCGCCAGGCGAAGCGCGAATTCGTCCGATTGGCCGGAGAACACCCTGAACTGGTTTCTGCCGTAGCGAGAAGCGCGGTTTTAAAGAGCTCCTATTTCATGGAAAAACCGGAGCATACAGCCATGCTGAAGGAACTGAATGGTTTGTTGGCCGAAGCGCCTGCTGCCGAGTGGAAGGGGACGAAGGTGGTCACGTCCGGGATCCTCTGCGATAATCCGGCGCTGCTCAGGATCTTCGATGAAAACCGGATCGCCATCGCGGCGGATGATGTGGCGCAGGAATCCAGAAGCTTTCGCAAAGACGCCTCCGAGGAGGGGGATCCAATCCGCGCGCTAGCCATGCAGTTTGCCGACCAGGACCAGGATACGATCCTGTATGATCCGGAACTGAACACAAGACCGCCTCATATCGTGAAGCTTGTGAAGGACTCAGGCGCCCAGGGCGCAGTCGTCCTGATGATGACCTTCTGCGACCCGGAGGAGATGGAATACCCATCCCTGATGCAGGCGCTGAAGGAAGCGAAGATCCCGGTGCTCAAGATTGCTTACGACCATCAGATCACCGACTTCGGCCAGGCCAGAACATCGCTGCAGGCCTTCGCCGATGTGCTCAGCCAGAAAAAGCTATAATTAAGAAGAACGATAGGCCGCTTTCAAGGATAGAATCAACTCTGAATTCAAATATGATGAGCACAAGAAGATAAATATTGAGTAACAAGGCTTCCGGGGATTTTGGAAGCCTTGTTGGCTTTAACACGGATTTTGCTGTGACTTAATGTTTCGACTTGCATCAAGCTGGGAAAATATATATAGTACAGAAATGCAAAAAACATCAAAATATCAAAAGGAGGCATGAGAATGGAAGACAGCGTTAGAATACCGCTTTTAGGAGAAGAGGCTCCTGAGTTCAGAGCCATTACAACGACCGGTAAAATAGAATTCCCGAAAGACTATAAAGGCAAATGGGTGGTCCTTTTTTCACACCCGGCTGATTTTACACCGGTTTGCACAACCGAATTCATGACTTTTACCGTCATGGCAAAAGATTTCGAGGAACTCAATACGGAACTGATCGGCCTTTCAGTGGATTCACTTTCCAGCCATATTGCTTGGCTCAGAAGGATCCAGGATCTCAGGTGGAAAAATTACAAGGGAGATGAAATCAAATTCCCGGTGATCGCAGATATCAGTATGAATGTAGCAAAAAAATACGGAATGATACATCCGAGCGCAGCCAATACCCAAGCTGTAAGAGCAGTTTTTGTCATCGATCCGAAAGGCATCATCAGGACCATACTCTACTATCCGGCTTCAACAGGTAGAAATTTTGCTGAAATCAAGCGGATCATCCAGTCCCTGCAAAAAGTGGATGCGGAACAGATCGCAACTCCGGCGGACTGGCAGCCGGGGGATGATGTTTTGTATCACGTTCCAATATCGACGGAAGAAGCCAATGCTGTCATGAAAAAGTCCGAATCCGGCGACTGTGAAGTTCTGGACTGGTTCATTTGCTTCAAGAAGGAAAAAGCAAATGAATAGCGAGAATCCATGAACCTCAGGCGGTAGCTAAAGCAGCACAAATAAGAAATATGAATTAAGAAAAGCTCTCTGCGCGCGAGCTTTTTTTATGTGAAAAAATGAAAACGGACCGATTTGTTGGATTTGAAGGATTTATTTGCGAACAACGATATTCTTTTAACAAATTATGTCTGTACAGCCTTGAATTGAGTAAATGCCTATGATAGACTTAGTTCGTTATGGTGTTTAATAAATCCAATAAAAAATGAAAGAAGGAATCACAAATGGAAACAGGTTTACAGAAAAAATACGGCCTGCTGACCGCTATTGCCATGGTTGTGGGGATTGTAGTGGGAAGCGGTGTATTCTTCAAAGCCGAGAAAATCCTGAGCTGCACCGGAGGTGACCTTAAGCTTGGAATCCTGGCTTGGATTATTGGCGGGATCATCATGATCGCCTGCTCTTATGCTTTTGCGATCATGGCGACGAAATACGAAAAAGTAAATGGACTGGTTGATTACGCCGAGGCGACAATGGGGCCGAAATATGCCTACATCATCGGCTGGTTTATGTCTATCATATATCTTCCCGCCCTAACGTCCGTGCTGGCGTGGGTTTCCGCCAGATATACCTGCGTCCTTTTTGGCGTAGAGGATATCACCGGCGGCATCTGCATGACGATAGCCTGTTTTTATCTGATTTGCGCATATGCCTTGAACGCACTTTCCCCGGTACTGGCAGGAAAGTTCCAGGTCACCACTACTGCCATCAAGCTTGTCCCATTGATTCTAATGGCCATCGTCGGCACGATTTTTGGTATATCAACGGGAATGACTGTCTACAACTTTACGACCATCGTCAATGAGGTTGAATCCGGAAGCGCACTCCTTACGGCGGTTGTCGCTACTGCTTTCGCTTATGAGGGATGGATCGTTGCTACTTCGATCAATGCTGAATTAAGGGACTCGAAAAAGAACCTTCCGAGAGCTCTTGTAGGCGGCGCCTTCATTATCATGTCGGTCTATATTCTTTATTACATCGGATTATCCGGTGCGGTGACCAACGAAACCTTGATGGCTGACGGGCAGGCCGGAGCACATACGGCATTCTCCACTGTTTTTGGCAACATTGGCGGTACGCTGATATTTGTTTTCGTTATCATATCCTGCCTGGGAACGGAAAACGGATTGATGCTGGGCTGTACGCGGGGTATACACGCCTTGTCCGCAAGAAATGCCGGGCCGAACCCAAAAGTGTTCGGTGAAATATCCCCTTCAACGAATATGCCGTATAACGCATCGATCCTGGGGCTATTGCTCTGCGGTTTCTGGCTCCTGTATTTTTACGGCGCGAACTTGACTGCGCCATGGTTCGGCATGTTCTCCTTCGACTCTTCCGAGATTCCGATCGTCGCATTGTATGCGATGTACATTCCTATCTTCTTTAAGATGATGAAGGAAAAAGATCTTCCTGTTTTCAAGAGGCTCGTCGCGCCTGCTGCTGCGATCTGCGGAAGCGTTTTCATGGTTTATGCGGCCTTTGTAGCCCATGGAGCAAAAACCGTTCTGGGCTTCATAATATTATTTGCAGTCGTTACATTGATCGGCCTTGTATGGTACAAGCCAAACGGAACCAACAGCTAGTCATTAGATGATATCGTCCTGTGATTATAAACAAAATACGAATTTCCATAAAAAGACCCGCAATCATTGCGGGTCTTTTTTGAGAACGATTGACAGGATCATTCAGTTTTCTTGCAGGTCTTATATCTGATTTATCCGGAGCCACTTCATAGATTTTTTTCTTCAAGCATTTTTCAGCGGCTTTTCATAGATTGCGGTATAGGTGGTCTTCCCGTTTATATTTTCGGACTTCATCAGACTGATAGCACCGGCTTGATATTCGAATGGAGATATGGTTTTTCCCGGTTGTGTTTTTAGCCGGATGTTTCTGCCCAGGGTAAGATGAGGCGTATATTTTCTTTTTTCAATTGTAAAGCCTGCTTCAGCAAGCTGCCTTGACAAAAAGTTCTGGGTTTCAAGGAGAAGGGGGTTAGGTTCTATCCCGACCCACCATATTTGACCGTCCGCCCTTTTAAAGAAGCCGATAGAGCTGAATTTCAAAATAAAAGATTCAACGCTGGCACGAATCATCGCATGCCGGATGGCAGGAATAAGGCTTTCGTCCACCTCGCCTAAAAATACAAGGGTGAGGTGAAGGTTTTCATCCCGTGTGAATCGGCCGGCAGAAGCCTTGCTGCGAAGGTCATCCCGGATCTTACCGATTTCTGCGATCGTTTTGTCGTCGAAATTGATCGCTATAAATAGTCTCACTGAATTACCCCTCCTTGATTTTAAATTATTTTATTGTTTTGTCTGTTTGAAATTGCTATCCTTGCTGGGTATATAGTAACATAATATAAAAAACTTATGCTATAATAATACAATAGCATTGAATAAAGAACGGCTTATCAATAGATGAACGGGTGTTGGCTATGGGGAAAGGTGAAATGATACAATCTCATTTGGAACAATTTCATTCAGGCAAATCAGTAGCTGCTTATTGTTTTCTCGGCGCCCATCTTGAAAATAGCGGATGCGTTTTCAGAGTTTATGCGCCCCACGCAAAGGAAGTTTTTGTCGTTGGAAGATTCAACTCCTGGATGAAAGAGCATCCGATGGATCGGATTTCTGAAGAAGGAACGTGGGAATTGTTCATTCCGGGGATCCAGGAATATGAAACATACAAATACCTGATCATTGATGAATGGGGAGGGCAGCATTATAAAGCTGACCCCTATGCATATTTTTCGGAAGCAATGCCTGCAACCGCATCGAGAGTATTCGACCTGGATAAATATGAATGGAAAGACTCATCCTGGATGGAAGGGCGGAGCAAAACCTGTCTGATCGATGGTCCGCTGAATATTTACGAAGTGCATCTGGGCTCATGGAAAAGGAGCCAGGGAAACGTTTCCCCCGGATATGACGAACTTTCCAAGGAGCTTGTGGGGTATGTCAAAGAGATGGGATATACCCACATCGAGCTGATGCCTATATGTGAATATCCATATGGTCCTTCATGGGGCTATCAGGTTACCGGATATTACGCGGCTACTTCAAGGTACGGCACACCCGACCAGTTGATGATGCTTATCGATGCCTGCCATCGGGAGGGGATCGGCGTTTTATTAGACTGGGTCCCGGGGCATTTCCCCAAGGATGCTTTCGGCCTGTACCGTTTCGATGGGAAAGCCTGCTATGAATACGAGGATGATTTAAAAGGACAGCATCGACGATGGGGCACTGCGATTTTCGATTGGGGCAGGCCTGAGGTCAAGAGTTTTCTTATTTCCAATGCATGCTTCTGGCTTGAAAAATTTCACTTCGATGGCCTGCGTGTCGACGCTGTTTCCTCAATGCTCTACCTGGATTATGACCGGGGACCGGGGGAATGGCGTCCGAACATTCACGGAGGCATTGAAAATCTTGAGGCTATCAACTTTTTGAAGGAACTCAATGCGGTAGTCAAGGAGAAGCATCCGGGTACAGTGACTATAGCCGAAGAATCCACCGCATGGCCCTATGTGACAAAACCAATCCATGAAGGCGGTCTTGGATTTGATCTGAAGTGGAATATGGGCTGGATGAACGATACCCTTCGATACATGTCGCTGGAACCGGGCTCAAGATATTTTACTTCGGGATTGATCACCTTTTCATTGACATATGCATTCAGCGAGAATTTCGTTCTTCCGTTTTCCCACGATGAGGTGGTGCATCTGAAAAAATCCTTGTTCAGCAAAATGATCTGGGGCGAGGACGCAAAATTTGCCAACCTTCGGGCTTTGATGGGATTCATGATCGGCCATCCCGGGAAAAAACTTCTATTTATGGGTGGCGAGATCGCTCAGCCGTCGGAATGGTCCTTTGATACTCAAATTCCGTGGGAGATTCTTGCAAGAGATAAAAATAAGCATTTTCAAGACTTTGTCAGGAACCTCAATTTCTTCTACTTGAACCACAGCGCTCTTTGGGAATGCGACTACGACTGGACCGGCTTCAGCTGGATATCTGTTGATAGTGCAAAATACGGCATCATGGCGTTCAGACGTTTTAATAGAAAAGGCGAAGAAATCGTGGTCGTCGCCAATTTTTCGGATCACCCCATCTTCGAATTCAAATTAAGTGATCACTGGCAGGACAGTTATCGGGTTGTTTTTAGCACCCATGAACATTTGGGAGCAGTTACGGTTACCGGAAGCAATGCAAGCCTTCCGGCTTTTAGCACAGGTTTCTTTATTAAGGAGGTGCTGTAGATGATCAACATGAGAAAAAAGGAAACGATTGCTTTGCTTTTGGCAGGAGGCCAGGGCAGCAGGCTTGGTGCGCTGACTGATACGGTGGCAAAACCGGCGGTACCCTTTGGCGGGAAATATCGTATCATTGATTTCCCCCTTTCCAATTGCACAAACTCCGGTATCGATACCATAGGCGTATTGACCCAGTACCAGCCTCTTGAACTCAATGCCTATATCGGAAACGGGCAGCCATGGGATCTGGACCGACTCAACGGGGGAGTCACTATTCTTCCGCCTTACGTCAAAGGGAAGGCAGGGGAATGGTATAAAGGCACTGCTAATGCCATTTACCAGAACATGCACTTTGTGGAAATGTATCAGCCGGAATACGTGCTGATCCTGTCGGGCGATCATATTTACAAAGCCAATTACCAGCTGATGGTAGAGCATCACAAACAAAAGAAAGCGGATTGCTCAATTGCCGTTATTAACGTTCCCCTTGAAGAGGCCTCCAGATTCGGAGTCATGAACGCGGATGATGATCTGAAGATTTATGAGTTTGAGGAAAAACCGGAGCATCCTAAAAGCACTTTGGCATCTATGGGTGTTTATGTATTTACATGGCAAAAGCTCAAGGAGTATCTGATCAAGGACGAAAACGACCCGGATTCCAGCAACGACTTTGGGAAGAACATTATTCCGGCTATGCTGGAGGCCGAAGAGAGGGTGTATGCCTACGAATATAAGGGATACTGGAAGGATGTAGGGACTGTGGAAGCTTTATGGGAAGCCAACATGGATATATTGGACCGCAACCGCATCAATCTCGATGATCCGAGATGGAAGATCTATTCAAGGAACAGTGTGCTGCCGCCTCATTATGTAGGCGAGACCGCCACACTTAAAAACAGCTTCATAACGGAAGGCTGCGATATCCACGGCGCGATCGACCACAGCATTATATTCCCTGCTGTGGCCGTAGAAAAAAATGCCTTTATCCTCAATTCCATCATTATGAACGGAGCTACGATATCCGAAGGGGCGCGGGTGGAATATGCTATTGTAATGCCGGATGTAGTCGTTGAAAAAGGCCGGACAGTCGGGAGGATCCCGGAACCGGGCAAACCTGCAGAGATAACGGTATGGTCTGGAAAGGAGCGTTAAAATGGACAGCATATTAGGGATCGTTTACGCCACCAGCGGCAGAGAAGTACTGCGGGAACTGACCAAGATCAGAACGCTGGCAGCGCTGCCGATAGCGGGGAAATACAGGATCATCGATTTTGTATTGTCGGGGTTTGTCAATTCCGGCATATATGACATCTCGATCATCACCACGAATAATTATCATTCTCTGATCGACCATTTGGGCTCCGGCAAAGATTGGGATCTCAGGCGGAAGAATGGAGGCTTGCGGATCCTGACGCCTCTTTCGGGGCAGCTGGCCACGAACAGCTCCTACAGGGGGACCCTGGATGCTTTGTTTAAAAACCTTTACTCCATCAAGCGATCTACAGCTGACTATGTTGTCATCACGGGAAGCAGCATCGTATGCAACATTGACTACCAGGAAGTATTGGAGGCTCATAAGAATAAGGGCGCTGATATAACCTGCGTTTATACAAAATCGATGAATGGTGGCAAGAAAGTGCCAAAAGGGGCTGCCGTCATTAAAATGGATGGAGAAAGCCGCATTACAGATCTGACGATCAATGAGGATGACCTGAAGGATCAGGATGCTGACTGGTGCCTTGATATGCTGGTATTGAAGAAGTCGCTGATGGAGACCCTCACTGCAGATGCTATATCAAGCGGCGGCGTGGACATTTATCAGGACATCATCAAAAGGCTGTCCCACACGCTCAATATTTACGGATATGAATTCACCGGGCAATTCTTTGAAGTCAGCAATATTTTAGGTTACATGGCTGCGAATATGAACTTCCTGAAAAAGGAATACCGGGAGAAAGCCTTTGACAAGCCGATTTACACCAAAGTAAAGGATAGTGTGCCAACAACATACCTCAACGGTTGTCAAGTAAAAAATTCATTGATCGCCGACGGCTGCTACATTGCAGGGTATGTAGAAAACTCGGTGATTTCCCGAGGGGTGAAAATAGAAAGAGGCGCATCCGTCAAGAATTGTATCATCATGCAGGATACGGATATTTTAGAGGGCGCCCGCATAGAATATGTCATAGCAGATAAAGATGTCATTGTTCGAGAAGGCGCTGAATTGACCGGACATAAGCGATATCCGGTAGTGCTTGAAAAACGAAGCATAGTATAGAGTGGAAGCATGAAGATATTATTTTTAAGTTCTGAGGCAGCGCCTTTTGCAAAAAGCGGCGGTTTGGGGGATGTGATAGCTGCTTTGCCGAAGGCGCTGAAAAACAGGCATATAGAAGCCCGGGTCGTACTGCCGTTATATAAAACCATCAAGAAGCAATATGGATCAGCCCTGAAGCAAGCAGCTGATTTTAAAGTTCAGCTTTCGTGGCGCCGACGATCCTGCAAGGTTTTCAGCTTGAATCATGCCGGTATAGAATATTACTTCGTTGAGGGAGATGACTATTTCGACCGGGACGGTTTTTACGGTTTTGGAGATGATGCGGAGAGATTCGCGTTTTTTTCTAAAGCCTCTCTTGATTTGCTGGCCAATATTGACTACTGCCCGGATGTTCTGCACCTTTCGGATTGGCAGACTGCCCTTGCGGCAGTATATCTGAAAACCGAATATGAAGGCCGACTTGGCTACGGAGATTTAAAAACCATTTTCACGATTCATAATATCGAATATCAGGGTCGGTTCGATTGCGATATATTGGAGGATGTTCTGGGGCTCGGGGAGGATGCAGGATATCTTTTGAAGCATGACGATCTAGTCAACTATATGAAGGGCGGGATCATGGCTTGCGATAGGCTGACGACCGTCAGCCCGACCTATGCAAAGCAAATAACTACAGCTGAATTCGGCGCCGGACTGGATGAGATCATCAAGGCTGAATCATTTAAGCTTAGCGGGATTTTAAACGGGATCGACACGGAATTGTATGATCCGGCGACAGACCCCGTACTTGCCGAAAAATATTCTGCGGCTCAACTGGCAGGCAAATCGGCATGCAAGAAAAGTCTGCAGAAAGAGTTGGGTCTGGACGAGGAAGCAGGTAAACCGATCGTGGCTATGGTTACGAGACTTGCCTATCACAAAGGGATCGATCTGGTGGTCGATAAATTTGATAAAATCCTGTCCCTCGGCGTGCAGTTTGTTCTTCTGGGAGCAGGAGAGTGGAAATATGAGGAGTTTTTTAAGGGGAAGATTGTTGAGCATCCAGGTAAAATGGCTGTTCATACCGGCTTTGATGCCGGATTGGCTAACAGGATCTATGCCGGGGCAGACCTGTTCCTGATGCCGTCACTGACTGAACCTTGCGGTCTTTCGCAGATGATCGCAGCGCGATATGGAACGGTTCCTGTAGTGAAAAAAACGGGGGGACTTGCGGATAGTATCCGTCAGTATGATCTACAGACCCTGGAAGGAAACGGTTTCGTATTTAGCGGTGATGATCCGGAAGATATGTTCGATGCATTGAAGACTGCAGTGAATCTATTTGAAGACAAGGATGCTTTCAGAAATGTAATCATCAATGCCATGCGAAGCGATTTTTCCTGGGACAGAGGCGCTGCGAACTATTCGGCCGTATATGCGGATGCTGCCAAGCAGGAGGATTGGCAGCGAACGGCCCAGGGGACTCCGGATTGGCTTCGTGATGGGATCATGTATCAAATATTCCCTGACCGATTCAACAGGAGCAAAAAATACAAGGCGCCGCCTTTGAACAAAGCCCATATCCTGAGAGAGGACTGGGGAGGGGAGCCCCACAAAGGACCTTTTCCGGATGGAAGGTGGAATGAGGATTTTTTCGGAGGGAATCTGAAGGGCATCATCGAAAAGCTGGGCTACCTTAAGGAATTGGGAGTAACGGTCATTTACCTGAATCCGATTTTTGAAGCCTTTTCAAATCATAGATATGATACAGGGAACTATCTGGAAATCGATCCGCTGCTGGGAACCTATGAGGATTTCAAAGATCTCTGCGAACAAGCAGCCGTCAACGGAATGCGAATAGTACTTGATGGCGTGTTCAACCATACCGGCAGCGACAGCCTTTATTTTAATAAGTACGGAAGATATAACAGCATTGGAGCCTATCAAAGCAAAAAATCACCGTACTACCCTTGGTATACATTCCTGAAATATCCTGATCAATACGAATGCTGGTGGGGTATAGAGGATTTGCCTTCTGTCAATGAAAACAACCGTGACTATGTGAACTATATCGCTGGGGCTGAGGATTCAGTGATCAGGCATTGGATGAAAGCAGGAGCCTCCGGATTCCGGCTGGACGTGGTGGACGAACTGCCTGACGAGTTTCTTGACCAGCTCTGCTGCGTCATAAAGGATGAAAAGAAGGATGCCTGCATCATCGGCGAGGTTTGGGAAGATGCTTCGAATAAAGTGGCTTATGGGGTCAGGCGCAGATACTTCAAGGGCAAGCAGCTAGACAGCGTTATGAATTACCCCCTCAAGGATGCATTGGTATCCTATTTGAATATCCATCATGACGGCGGGAAAATGCACCGTAGAGTGAAGAAGCTCTGGGAGAATTATCCAAGAGCTGCGTTCAATTCATTAATGAATCTTTTGAGCACTCATGACACGCCAAGAATATTGACCGCTCTATCAGAAGGAAGCATAGACAGGGAAGAAGCAACGGCAAAGCTTCGAGTCGCCATTCTGGTTTGGGCATTGATGCCAGGGATACCATGCATATATTATGGGGACGAACTGGGGTATGAAGGCGAGAAGGAACCATTCAATAGAAGATGCTTTTCCATGGAACTGGAAAACAAGGAAATAAGCGGATATTATAAAGAAATCCTGGCCGTCCGGAGAGGAATACCCGACATCGGTGAACTGGAATACGCACCATACTTCGGTGAAAAAGGCACATTTGGATTTTCCCGGCAGGATTGCAACCGGAAGCTCATTGTCGTGATCAATGCCGGAGAAGACTATCTGCTTGACTTAAAATTGGATGCTGACCAGCAGGTTGAAGAGCATCTTATTATAAGAACGGAAGCCGTAGATATTGGCAAATTTCTTCTGAAAAAATGGGGAGGGCTGGTGCTTACAGTTGCATCCGGTTCGCCTGAAAATGTTGATTAAAAAATAATATATCCTGTGAGGAGAAAGCGCGATGAAGAACTACAAAGAAGAATTGGAGAACAGATTGAATTTCATTACTGAGTTGATGACCGAGAGCGGTGCCTCAGGAATTGTATTCGGAAATAGTGGTGGCAAGGATAGCGCTCTGGTGGGGATACTCTGCAAAAAAGCATGCGAAAATACCGTTGGGATCATGATGCCTTGTGAATCAAAACGAAACTTCGGTGAAGACATGGAGGACGGTATGGAGGTGGCTGAAAAATTTGGCATCGAAAACAGAATGGTTGATCTCACGGAGGCAAAGCATGCAGTCATAGCCGCAGCGAAAGATGCGGCATCCCTGACAGCTGCCGCCATATCAAATATCGCGCCAAGATTGAGGATGACAACTTTATACCTGATCGGCCAGTCAGAGAACCGGCTGGTAGCGGGAACGGGCAATGCCAGCGAGAGATATATGGGATATTTCACAAAATGGGGCGACGGCGCATATGACTTTAATCCGATAGCCGACTTGAGCGTTTCGGAAATATATGAATTTCTTACATACCTTGACGCTCCGAAAAATATTATTTCCAAGGCTCCTTCCGCAGGACTTTTCGAAGGCCAGACCGATGAGAGCGAGATGGGCGTCACCTACGCGGCAATCGACAAGTATATGGCTACAGGCCAAGCCTCCCCTGAAGATGCATCGATCATCGAACGTTTTCATAAAAGAACGGAACACAAGAGAAGAACACCGAGGAATTATGGGCTTTAAATAGACTGGTATAAATTGGTTTTATTTTGGCATAAATTGGCGTAATAAAAAAATTTAAAATTTTCTGAAATTGATATTGACAAACAAGATGCCCTATAGTAATATTACCTTACTCAAAGAAACAGATCCCTTGAAAAAGGAGATGGAGTAAATGAGCCGCTCCAGATGACCGGCAGCCAAGGTGAAAATCACCTACTGAAACAAAATGATTTAAATATTGGACAAGCTAAACTGTTGCAGAAGCAAGTGCCGAAGCAAAGTTAAAGCCGAATCCGAACTTAGAAAATTGAGATAAGTAGGGATTGCAAACCAAAGCAAATTTAATAGAAGGCATAAGATAAAAACTTGTGCAGTTGATATTAAAGCCGTAAAACCGAAGTGATGAAAATGCAGTTGATTTGACTGCAGGATCAAACTAACGGAAGGGAGCAGTAATAGAAAGGAGGAGGTACTGGAGTATGGTACAACCTCAAAAAGGGTAAACCAGTTCTTAAAGAATTGATGTTTACCCTTTTATTTTTCGTTAAATTTACATTCGCAGGTTAATTGGGCCGATGAGTTCAACTGCAGGACCGGAGGAGACAAATCGTGACAGACAAGGAAAGGGATTTCTTGAATGAAGAGGATGAAATAGATGCCGGCGGCAAAACAAGCATCGTATTTAAAATCATAGCGGTCATCATCCTGCTTTCATTTCTTGTCTTCTCGGTGCCCAATTTTGCCTATCTTCTTTCTGACAGGCTGAACTTTCTGGATCAGAGTAAAGAATTGAATCAGGATGAAATCGTATTGAACAACCGTCCAGCGGTGGTAGCGATTGAGGTTTCATCAAAGGATGGCAAACGGAGCGGCACAGGGTTTAATATCGATCCTTCCGGACTGATCATAACCAACGAGCATGTCGTAGAAGGTGCCGTTGAGATCATAGTCGAATTTTCCAATGGAAGAAAATTCTTCGCTAAAAGATATCAGGAAATCGAGGGCGTGGACGTCGCATTGATCGAAATCAACGGAGAGGGGCTTCCTGCGGCGATATTGAATAAAACAGATCCAATCAAAACAGGAGAAACGGTGACCATTATCGGAAACCCTTTGAATTACGAGAGAGTGTCGCAAAGGGGTAAAATCGGAAAGATCAGTTCGATATCAGATACGAAATACGAGATGTTTGAAATAAAAGTACCGATCAATCCCGGGAATAGCGGCAGTCCGGTGATCAACGGCCGGTCAGAAGTGGTCGGCATCGTCTATGCCGGTGTGAACATGCAGGAGCAAAGCGCAGCTGGCAGCTTTGCATTGGCCGTGGCCATCAGGGAACTGCCCTTTTAACGGGTGAACTTATTGAAGCGATAGTTGATGAATGGTAATTTGGTGTAAACGTGACTAAGAAAAGTGACAGCTTGTTAAAAAGAATGATCAAGGGGCTCATAGTGGGTGCATCAATGCTGATACCCGGGGCCAGCGGCGGCACGATGGCTATCATTCTTGGCATCTATGATGATTTGATCCATGCTGTCAGCACCTTGAGAAAAAATGTAAAAAGCAATGTTCTGTTGCTGGGGCCGTTTACGGTCTCCGTTGTTGCCGGTATCATATTGTTTTCGGGCCCGATGCTCAGTGCAGTAACGATGTGGAACAAGCCGATGATGTTCCTGTTCATGGGCGCAATTATTGGCAGTATCCCTCCGCTATATAAAAAGGTCAGCGTATCAAGGATCAAGCCGGTCAACATGATGGTGGCCTCCTTTGGCATGGTCATTGGAATAACGACTATGTTTCTGCCGGAAGGTCTCTTAAAAGTCGGGGTCGGATTCAACCTGATCAATTTTCTTATTATCGCCTTTGCCGGGATCATCATCGCAGTGGCTCTGGTGCTGCCTGGCATAAGCGCTTCCTACATCCTTCTGATGATGGGCATTTATGACATGACTCTGAATGCGCTTCGTGAAATCGACATTCTCTTTCTGACCCCTCTAGCCCTTGGAATTCTATCCGGGACATTCTTGACCGCAGGAATCCTGGAAAAAGCGATGAAAAAACATCCACAGTTCACATATATGCTGATTATTGGATTCATGCTGGGATCTCTTTTCGAAGTGTTTCCGGGTTTGCCGGGTACCGATGAAATCTTATTTTGCATTTTGACCTTCGCTGCAGGTCTTTCTGCTATCCTTTGGATCGGCAGTTATAACAATACCGATAAATAATATTTAAACTTCTGCAAACAGGGTAAAATATATTCAGTATATTGACAGGAACGGATGAAATTTTCAAATAAGGGAGATGTGCGATATGAAAAAATGGTTTTTCACCTCCGAATCGGTTCTCGAAGGACATCCCGATAAACTTTGCGACCAGGTAGCTGATGGGATACTGGATGCCATATTGGAACAGGATCCCTTGAGTCGTGTTGCCTGTGACGTGTCGGCCAGTACAGGTCTGATCATGATTTATGGCCAGATAACCACTAACAGCTTTATCGACATTTCTCAAATAGCCAGAGATATTATCCTGCAGATCGGCTATGACGACACGGATTATGGGATAGACGGCAGGTGCTGCTCGGTCTTGACAGGGATCGACAGACAATCACTGGATATAGCGGCCGGTGTGAATGCATCATTGGAATATAAAGGTGGCTCCGGTGATGAATTAGATATTTTGGGCGCCGGAGATCAGGGCATTATGTTCGGTTTTGCTTGCAATGAAACACCGGAATTGATGCCGCTGCCGATCACCCTGGCCCACCGTCTGGCAAAAGGGCTGTCAGAGGCAAGAAAGAGCGGAGAAATCCCTTATCTACGCCCGGATGGAAAAACCCAGGTGACCATTGAGTACCTGGACGATCAGGTCAAACGCGTGGAAGCGGTGGTCATCGCATGCCAGCATGATGAATCCGCAACCCATGATCAGATAAGGAAGGATATGATCGAAAAGGTGATCAAAAAAGCCATTCCATCTGAACTGCTTGATGACGGAACCCATTATTATGTGAATGCCACTGGCAGATTTGTGGTGGGAGGACCGGAAGGCGATTCGGGTTGGGTAGGTAAAAAAATAATCGTCGACACATATGGAGGCTACAGCCGTCATGGCGGGGGCTCTTTTTCAGGAAAAGATCCTACCAAGGTTGACAGGTCTGCCACATATGCCGCCAGATATGTTGCGAAAAATATTGTAGCCGCCGGACTGGCGGACAAATGCGAGGTGCAGATCGCTTATGTGATCGGAGTGTCTCATCCTGTTTCGGTGATGGTGGATACATTTGGAACAGCTAGAATTCCTGAAGCGAAGATCGAAGAACTGATCAGAATTCATTTTGATTTAAGACCATCCGCTATTATCAGAGATCTTGATTTAAGACGCCCTATATATAGGCAGACTGCTTGCTATGGCCATTTTGGAAGACCGGATCTGGACCTTCCATGGGAAAGGACAGACAAAGCTGAGATTTTGAAGAAGGAGTTATAGAAGAGGAGGTATTGTCGTGCATGAAGCTTTATTATATGAAAAACTGGACACCGGGGATGTTAAGTGCGCTGTTTGCAGTCATCGATGCAGAATTAAAGATGGAAAGCGCGGGATATGCGGCGTCAGAGAAAACCGCGGCGGCATTCTTTATACATTGAACTATGGAAAAACGATAGCTGCTTCAAATGATCCCGTTGAAAAAAAGCCTCTTTATCATTTTCTGCCTGGGACTATGATCTATTCCTTTGCCGCCGCCGGCTGCAATCTGCGCTGCATGTGGTGCCAGAACTGGGAAATATCCCAGAGCCCGAAGCCGGACAAAGAAATCTTCGGCGAAACGGTATCCCCTGAAGAGCATGTGCAGCGAGCGTTGGATCTCGGGAGCCCTTCGATCGCTTACACCTATTCCGAGCCAACGATTTTTCTTGAATATGCATTGGATACGATGAAACTGGCCCGGGAAAAAGGATTGAAGAACGTATGGGTCACCAATGGATTCATGACGAGAGAGACACTGGATCTTATCATCCCATACCTCGATGCTGCAAATGTTGATCTTAAAGGACCTGTGGGCGGCGTCTATGAAAAATATTGCGGCGGCAAGGCGGAACCCATCATGGAAAATATACAATATTTATTTAAAGCGGGAATCCACCAGGAAATCACCACCCTCATCGTACCCGGCGTAAACGACCAATACATACAGTTGCAGGCCATCGCCGAATTTCTGGCTAAGGAAGTAAGCCCGGACATGCCGTGGCATATAACAAGGTTCTTCCCCGCCTGGAAAATGACAGAAACTCCTATAACACCGCTGGAGACTTTGCAAATGGCCAGAAAAATCGGCGAGGATTCAGGATTGAGGATAATCCATATTGGAAATGTCTAGGCTGATAGAAAAGGATGCAGATCAATGGAAATCACAGAAAATGCAAGGGCAGTACTGGAACATAGATATTTGAAAAAGGATTTGCAGGGACGGACCGTTGAAACCGTCGAAGAACTTTTTAGAAGAGTCGCCGTGGCCATCGCTGCCATAGACGAAAGATATGATCCCGAAGCGGATGTTTCCAAAACATCCGAACGATTTTATCAAATGATGACTGAACTGGATTTTTTGCCGAATTCGCCAACTCTCATGAATGCGGGCTGCCCATTAGGGCAGCTTTCAGCATGCTTTGTACTTCCGGTAGAGGATTCCATGGAGGGGATTTTCGATGCCATAAAGAATGCCGCCCTGATCCATAAAAGTGGCGGCGGAACGGGATTTTCCTTTTCCCGCCTTAGGAGGGCGGGGGCTGCCGTCAATTCCACGGGAGGCGTAGCCAGCGGGCCGATTTCCTTCATGAAAGTATTTAATGCGGCGACAGAAGCCGTTAAGCAGGGGGGCACCCGGCGAGGAGCGAATATGGGGATCCTAAGGGTGGATCACCCGGATATCATGTCGTTCATTACATGCAAGAACAACCTGAACGAGTTGAACAACTTCAATATTTCGGTAGGCATTACCGAGGAATTTATGAAGGCAGCAGAAAATGGCGGGCAATATGACCTGATCGATCCGGGCAGTCATGAATTCGTTGACCGCTTGGATGCAGCAGAAGTTTTTGATGCAATCGTGAACTCCTCATGGAGTACCGGCGAACCGGGGATCATTTTTTTGGATCGCTTGAATCGGGATAATGTGGTCCCTTGCCAAGGAGAAATCGAAGCAACGAACCCTTGTGGAGAGCAGCCCTTGCTGCCCTATGAATCCTGCAACCTTGGCTCCATTAATTTGGCCCGCCATGTGAAGATGGAAAATGGCAGGTTTGTGCCGGACTTTGAAAAACTGGAGAGCACTATCCGGGATGCGATCCATTTTCTGGACAATGTGATCGATGCGAACCGGTACCCACTGGAAGAAATCGAGAAGACCACAAAATTGACTCGCAAGATCGGCCTGGGTGTCATGGGCTTTTCAGATATGCTGCTTCATATGGAGATCCCTTATAACAGCGAAGAAGGGGTGGACATGGGAAGCCGAATAATGGAAAGGATTAATGCCGTCGGCCATGAAACCAGCGAGAAGCTGGCGGAACAGCGTGGCGCTTTCCCGCTTTTTGAAGAAAGTATTTATAAAAATAAAAAGCCGATACGAAATGCGACTGTTACCACCATCGCTCCCACCGGAACGCTATCCATCATTGCCGGAGTATCCTCAGGGATAGAACCGGTCTTCGCCTATGCTTACACAAGAAATGTATTGGACGGCACTCATCTTACTGAAATCAACCGGATCATGAAGGACCGGCTTGTGGAAGCAAATTTGTATACCCCTTCATTAATTGAAGAGATCGTCGAAAAGGGGTCCCTTTCTTCCGTGGCTGGCATTCCGGAAGATATGCGGAAAGTTTTCGTCTGTGCCCAGGATGTGTCTCCAATATGGCACGTAAAAATGCAGGCGGCATTTCAGAAATATACAGACAATGCGGTATCAAAAACCGTTAATTTTCCAAATACAGCCACCCAGGAAGATGTAGCAGGTGTTTACCGGCTTGCATATACTTTAGGCTGCAAAGGCATTACGATTTATCGTGACGGATCTCGCAGCGGCCAGGTCCTGAATATTGGTAAAACTGAAGGGGAAAAGCCAAGGGATGCTACCGAAATCGTGCCGCGGTCGAGGCCTCCCGTTACCATGGGTTTCACTGAAAAAGTCCGGATCGGATGTGGGAATCTATACATTACCGTCAACTATGATGAGCATGGCATTTGCGAAGTTTTTACCAATACGGGACGCACGGGCGGCTGCCCATCGCAGTCCGAAGCCACAGCTCGGCTCGTATCTATTGCCCTTAGAAGCGGTATCAAAAGTCAGGTTTTAATTGAGCAGCTCAAGGGCATACGCTGCCCTTCAACCACACGTCAGGAAGGAATGAATGTTACATCTTGCCCGGATGCCATAGCCAAGACCATCGAAAAGGTGATCAAGGCATCGCAAGCCGGAATGATGACAACAGAAGGTGTCATCTATTCGGCAATCGAACCTGATATCTCATCGGTAGACGCGAAGCATGCAAGATTCTGCCCTGATTGCGGCACAAAGCTAGAGCATGAAGGAGGCTGTGTCGTTTGCAGAAATTGCGGTTATTCTAAATGTGGATAGTGAGTTGACTTTAAGAATATTTATACCGGATCACCCGAAGAGGATGAAATAACCCATGACGATGAGACCCAAGAGTATGCGATAGAAGCCGAATACTTTAAAATCGTTATTTCTGATGTAGCCCATCAGGAACTTGATGGATAGAACAGAAACAATAAAAGCCACTGCCATGCCGGTCAATAAAATGGCTGCTTCAGTACTTGTAAAATCCAGGCCGAATTTATAAAGCTTTAGAGCGCTGGCGCCGAACATGACCGGAATCGAAAGAAAGAAAGAGTATTCCGCCGCGATAGAACGGGAAGAACCAAGTATGATAGCACCCAGGATCGTAGCTCCGGATCGGGAAGTCCCCGGTATTAAGGACAGCACCTGGAACATTCCGATCAAAAAGGCAGTTCGGTAAGACAGATTTTCAAAAGATTTGATTGCAGGCTCGCAAGTTTTGTTGCGGTTTTCAATAATGATGAAAAGTATGCCGTAAATGATCAGCATGATGGCTACGGTCTGATAATTATAGAAGGTTTCATTGAGCCAATCGTCGAACAGCACGCCCAAAATAGCGGCTGGAAGAACGCCTACAAATACCTTGTACCATATCGACATCGTGTCCATCTTCTCCTGCCTAGTTTTTTTAGGAGAAAATGGATTTAGTTTATGAAAATAAAGAATCACAACGGCCATGATGGCACCCAGCTGGATCACCACAAAAAACATTTCTTTAAATGCATCCGAAGCATTCAATTGGATAAACTCCTCAACCAGGATCATATGGCCTGTGCTGCTGATTGGCAGCCATTCAGTGATACCTTCCACGATCCCCAGAAAAACAGCTTTTAGAAGTTCGATAAAAATCATGATACACTGCTCCTTAACGTCATACTCTAAAATTCAAAACCATATTATAACATAATGTATGGAACAAATATACGAATATATGACAAATATACCAAATAGATAAGAAAATGGGTTCCCAATTTTCAAGAATGTGCTAATATTAAATAGATAAATTAATTCAATTCAAATTTAATATTTAGCTACTGATGGTTTAGCTTGAGCAAAATGCCCCAGACTATGAATTCAGCAACTAGGAAAGAGGTTTATTATGAAACTGTATGAGTTACAGAAAGAATGCTCACCTAAGCGCGAGTGTCCGTTATCCAAATATTGCATGAATAGAGATTATAGCGGAACCATACCGGCGTGTGCAATCGATATGGATAACATTGAAGAAACGGTAGAGGAGAGAGCAAAGCGATGGGCGGACTATCATACCCATCACTAGGCATGACCCATTTGCTCAATGTTAAGGCCTGTTTAATTGGGTCTTGGCCTGGATCAAAACTGGGTCAGGCCTTTTTTTCTGTAGTTGCACGAATGCTACAAAACGTATTTCTAAGGCGTATACTGTAATATATGATCTTTTAAAAAATTAACTGGAATGGGAGAGACTAAAATGATGTATTATATCGGGGCGATATTAGTACTCGCTTTGATAACAGGAGTGGGGCTGTATTCCGGGCGGCGGGTCAAATCCGCCGGGGACTTCGCTTCCGGCGGCAGAAAGGCAGGAATTGGCATCGTTGCCGGAACGATCATCGGGACACTGGTGGGAGGAGCTTCCACCATAGGTACCGCACAGCTTGCCTACACCTATGGATTTTCTGCATGGTGGTTTACTTTAGGAGGAGGATTGGGCTGCCTTGCGCTGGCAATGTTCTATGCGAAACCTTTATATAACAGCGAAATCAGAACGATGCCCCAGGTCTTTTCGAGAGAGTATGGGCGAACATCCAGCACCGTTGCAACTCTGCTCACCTCGTTGGGAAGCTTTCTGAGCATCGTATCTCAAATCCTTTCCGGAATAGCACTGATAACAGCAGTAAGCAGTATCGATCCACTTATTGCCACTTTGATAATTATATTTCTGATGCTGGTTTATGTTGTTTTCGGCGGCGTGTGGGGATCAGGGTATGTCGGTATCGCAAAAACGATCCTGCTTTATGGATCAGTCGGGATCTGCGGGATCATCGCCTTGAAATTGGGAGGGGGTTATTCGGCCTTCCGTGATGCACTGCCGGCTGAGCAGTATTTCAGCCTTATTGCCCGTGGCGCATCAGTGGATATCGGCGCCGGTATATCGCTGGTCCTGGGGGTTTTGACAACGCAGGCCTATATATCAGCAGTGATCTCAGCCAGAAGCCTTAAAATCTCAAGGGCAGGGGCATTGGTCAGTGCTGTTTTGATACCTCTGGTGGGTATCGGTGGAATTTTTGTCGGCCTTTACATGAAACTAAATTACCCGGACATCAAATCAGCCATCGCGCTGCCGCTGTTTGTAATGGAAAAACTGCCTCCGGTTTTCGCCGGAGTGATCCTGGCCACATTGCTGGTGGCTGTTGTAGGAACGGGAGCCGGTGTGGCGCTGGGATTAAGTTCCATGATAACTTACGATATTTACAGGGTATATTTTAATAAAAAAGCAGGAGACACCAATATGCTGCTGGCTGCCAGAATAGTGATCATCATGATCCTTGTTTGCGCGGCCCTTTTATCAAGCGGGAATATGGGAACCCTGATCCTTGGCTGGAGTTTCATGTCCATGGGACTGCGAGGCGCTACCGCTTTCGGAGCCTTGACCATGGCGCTTTTCTTCCCAGGCCGGATCGACAAAAAATTTGCTATCAGCTCAATGATCCTGGGTCCGACATTTGTTCTAATCGGAAAATTTATATTGCCGCCATCCCTGGATCCGCTTTTTTTAGGGGTGGGCTGCTCGCTAGTAGTTCTGGTTGTCGGTTTTTTCGTTGGAAAGAATAATAAAAATGAGGAGGAAATAAAATGATTGTAACAACAACGCCAACTATTGAAGGAAAAAAAATCATCGAATATAAAGGGGTAGTGTTTGGTGAAGTTATAACAGGTGTGGATTTTATTAAGGATTTTGCGGCAGGGCTTACGAACTTTTTCGGCGGCAGATCGAAATCCTATGAAGGGGAACTGCTGTATGCCAGGCAGAATGCAATTTCCGAAATGGAGCAAAGAGCCGCGGACATGGGTGCAAATGCTGTGGTCGGCATCGATGTCGATTACGAGGTGCTTGGACAGGGCGGCAATATGCTGATGGTATCCATATCAGGGACTGCTGTGGTCGTGGAATAGAATTGCAATAAAAAGGGGGGGGGCGTCAAGATGAATATACAGAAATATACGCAAAAAAGTGTTGAGGCCATACAGAATGCACAAAGTCTGGCAGAGGAGCATGGCAATCAGCAACTGCAGCAGGAGCATGTTTTATTATCGTTGCTTACCCAGCGGGATGGATTGATACCTGAGCTTATTCGCAAATGCAACGCCTCGCCGGAAATGCTGATATCCAGGCTTACCCGCAGTGTGGAAGGCTTCCCCAAAGTGGGAGGCGATGCCCGTAATCTTTACATATCCAGAGAACTGGAACAGGCGCTGACCGAGGCGGAGAACCAATCCGAACGAATGGGGGATGAATATGTCTCCGTGGAGCATATCGCACTGGGGGTCATCAGAAAGCCCGCTGCTTCGATAAGGGAATTGTTCAGGCAGTCCGGCATCAGCGAAGAATCTTTATTGGCCGCAATCAGCAATATTCGGGGCAGCCAGCGGGTAACGACAGACAGTCCGGAAGGCACTTATGAGGCTCTGAAAAAATATGGCCAGGATCTGGTGGAAATGGCCCGCAACCAGAAGTTGGATCCGGTGATCGGAAGAGATGATGAGATCCGCAATGTGATTCGTATCCTTTCACGTAAAACCAAGAATAATCCTTGTTTGATCGGTGAACCTGGCGTTGGCAAGACGGCTATTGCGGAGGGACTGGCCCTGCGTATCGTTCGCGGTGACGTGCCGGAAAACCTGAAAGACCGTTCGATTTTTTCGCTGGATATGGGGGCCCTTATCGCCGGCGCAAAATTTCGAGGCGAGTTTGAAGAAAGACTGAAAGCAGTCCTGAATGATATCAAGGCCAGCGACGGCAAGATCATCCTTTTTATCGACGAACTCCACAACATCGTGGGCGCAGGAAAAACAGAGGGGGCGATGGATGCCGGAAATTTGCTGAAGCCTATGCTGGCCCGGGGCGAACTTCATTGCATCGGGGCTACGACTCTCAATGAATATCGTATGTATATAGAGAAGGATGCTGCATTGGAAAGGAGATTCCAGCCGGTACTGGTGGAGGAACCTTCCGTAGAAGATACTATCTCCATCCTTAGAGGACTAAAAGAGCGGTATGAAGTTTACCACGGTGTAAAAATCCAGGATCGAGCGCTTGTGGCTGCCGCTACCCTTTCCAATCGATATATTTCGGACCGTTTCATGCCGGATAAAGCCATAGACCTGGTGGACGAAGCTTGTGCCCTCATCAAAACCGAAATCAATTCTATGCCGGCGGTGATGGACGACATTTCCCGTAAAATCATGCAGCTTGAAATCGAGGAAACGGCCCTGAAAAAGGAGACCGACAAACTATCGGCGGAACAGCTGAAGCGCATCCAGGCTGAGCTTGCCGATCTGAGGGATACATTCAAGGGGATGAAAGCCAAATGGGACAACGAGAAGAGCAGTATCACGAAGGTTCAGAGGATCCGTGAAGAAATCGAACGGACCAATGCCGAACTGGAGAAAGCCCATCAGGAGTACGACTTGGGCAAAGCCGCGGAACTCAGTTATGGGAAGCTTCCTCAACTGCATAAAGAACTTGCCGAACTGGAAAATGAGTCGGAACCGGACAACCGGAATACTTTGCTTCATGACAGAGTCACTGAAGAAGAAATCGCAAGGATCGTGGCTCGCTGGACAGGGATCCCGGTGGCTCGCCTCATGGAAGGCGAACGGGAAAAGCTGCTCCATATGAGCGATATACTGCACAAGAGGGTCATTGGACAGGATGAGGCTGTTGAGAAGGTATGCGACGCCATTCTTCGTTCCCGTGCAGGCATCAAAGATCCGTCAAGGCCAATCGGGTCTTTCATGTTCCTCGGCCCGACGGGTGTGGGAAAGACCGAGCTTGCCAAAGCAGTAGCTCAGGCTCTGTTTGATGACGAACGCAGTATCATTCGGATCGACATGTCGGAATATATGGAAAAATACTCTGTATCGAGACTGATTGGATCGCCACCGGGATATATAGGCTATGAAGAGGGTGGCCAGCTGACAGAAGCAGTCCGCAGAAAGCCTTATTCCGTAGTACTTTTTGACGAAGTGGAAAAAGCACATCCAGATGTATTCAACGTGCTTCTGCAGATGCTGGATGACGGCCGTGTGACAGACAGCCATGGAAGAACCGTGAATTTCAAAAATACAATTATCATCCTTACATCCAACATAGGCTCAGACGTTATTTTGGACGGTATCGACAGCGAAGGCAATATCTCCGATGAGGCAAGAAATACTGTTTCACAAATCCTGCGAAGAAGCTTTCGCCCGGAATTCCTGAATCGCCTTGATGAGATCGTATTTTACAAGCCGCTTACCAGGGCGAATATCAAGAATATATTGGAGCTTCAGATATCGGAATTTGCAAGCCGCCTAACCGACAGGCAGCTGAAATTAAACGTTACAGAAGCGGCCAAGGAGCATATGATAGCTGCCGGATATGACCCGATGTACGGTGCAAGACCGCTGAAACGACTGATACAGTCCGAGGTCGAAACCATCGTTGCCCGCCATATCATCGCAGGAGACCCTGCACCTGGAACAATGATCCATATCGATTATGACGGCAAAAAAATGTATATCAATACTGAAATGGCATAAATATTCAACTATTCATGTAATGACTTTGATGGGAGCAAACAAAAAGAATCAATGAGAGGCAAGGTAGGGACATGAAATATGTTGTCTGTATGGTATTAGCTGTTGTTGTCGGAACCGTCATCGGTTTTTTTGGCGTGATCAATTCTGTATTTTCTGATGGAGGGATCGTTGAGCGAATCGTTACGATCGCTGTAATAGTGGCGGTCTATGCGATTTTAAGCGGGCTGCTTGGATTTTTCATGCCCAAATATTCGTGGTTATGGGGATTGCTGCTCTGCATTCCCGGAGTATCGATGCTGATTTTATATATGAGCTCCGAATTCAATGTATTCTACATCGTTTATATGGCAGTACTACTGGCGGTATCCGGCTTTGCATCCTATGGAAGCGGTAAAATCGGCGAAAGGAGAAATCGCAAAACCCATGACATTGCGTGACAAGAAAAAATTAGGCTTGATATTGGTGCTAATTTCCAGCTTTGGCTATGGAACAATGCCGGCTATTGCACAGAAGGGTTTTCAAATTGGGATGTCTGCTGAAACGATGCTGGCTTATCGATACATTGTATCGATCATATTGATCTGGATATATGTTTGGTATAAAAAAATCCCATCCAAGCTCCCTATACGAAATATTCTTTTTTTATTGTTTTTAGGCATATTGATGGTGGGAGGCAGCACTTTCGTTTACGAGAGCTATAAATATGTTCCCGGTGCGATAGTGGCCCTGCTGGTCAACCTATACGTTGTGCTGGTCGTGATCGTTGAAATTCTAATAGGCAGGGAGAAGCTGAAAATCAGCAAGTTCGGATGCGTTGCCTTGGCTTTGACAGGATTGATCACTATCGTCTGGGTTCCGGAGGGACAAGTGTCCTTCCATATCTGGGGTATCGTTTTCGCAATACTGACTGCGCTATGCTACGCTTTCTATACAATAGGGATAGGAGAGAAAGGCACACGGCAAACAGCGCCCGAAATCGTTACCGCATATACCTTGATCCCACCTGGCGTTTTTAATATCGTGCGATGCATGGCAACGGACCAGCCGCTATTACCCGTGGGATTCGAGCAATGGGCGTATGCTTCATACATCGGAGTGATATCGACTTTTTTAGCAGGTCTTTGCTTCATTATCGCAGTCAAGCATATCGGCAGCGGCAATGCCGCATTGATCAATACCACCGAACCGATGTTTGCGTATATCACCGGGATCATCCTGATGGGGGATTTGATTTCATTGAGATCGACTTTTGGGGGCGTCCTAATCGTAACAGCCATTATTTGGTTGAATCTGATCAACAGAAACAATAAGGAACTTTAGGAACCGGGCAAACCAGATGAAAGCTAATAACCGAAAAAAGAACGGTAGAACCGGAAGAAGGGTTAAGGCCGCTTAAATTACTGTATATTATGCAGACGGGAGTCAAAGGGTTAAATTTAAATGAATGGGATCAAAAAAAATAGGCCAAGAAAACCTCAATCAAAAAAATATATTATATTGGGCCGAAAACTATTTAAAGCCATCGCTTTTGCAGTCTGCGGCCTGATAGCCATCGGGTTCATTTTTGTGATCTCCATCGTCATATCCTCGCCGGATATTGACCCGAATAATATCCGGGAACTAATGTACGAGAGTTCGGTGCTGTACGATGACGAAGGCGCCCAGATCGATTCCATTTTCGAGGCGGAGGGCAAGCGGACCCATGTGGAATACGAAGCCCTGCCGGAGGATCTGATCAATGCCTTCGTGGCCCTGGAAGACAAGACCTTCTGGGAGCATAACGGCTTCAATTTTGTGCGGATCCTGGGGGCCGTCAAGGACTCCTTCACCTCCGGGCAGATCAGCGGCACCTCCACCATCACCCAGCAGCTGGCCCGAAACGTGTACCTTGCGGATACCAAGTCCGAGCGAAGCCTCACCCGGAAGATCCGGGAGGCCTATTACACGATCCAGCTGGAAAACAACCTGAACAAGGAGCAGATCATCGAGGCTTATCTGAACACCATCTTCCTGGGCTACAACTCCTATG
>Ga0302242_1000204_pt1 | contig 64456 bp, 137 predicted proteins | sample AAG_UR_Lys_MG_FD_193510 | JGI IMG/M metagenome (GOLD analysis project Ga0302242, IMG submission 193510) | Enriched activated sludge microbial communities from anaerobic digester in WTTP, New Holstein, Wisconsin, United States - AAG_UR_Lys | ecosystem: Engineered > Bioreactor > Anaerobic >...
GCTGAGCTTCCTTGAAGCCGAACTGACAGATATGCTTGCCAGTGGTGCGGGACCATTTCTTGCTGGTCTTGTAGCACTTGCCGTCGCTATCACGCAGCGCCACAAGAGTCTTGTAGGAGAAGTAGAGATCCTGCCCAGAGCCGTTGGTCATGGCGACTCGGTTGGACTCATTGACGAACACAGTGGGAGTGGACATGGGAGTGACCTTTCAAGGTTCTCTTGGTTGTTGGGTAGATTGTATCAGTTGGGAAGCAATGTCAAGCAATTACTCGCCCTTCCACCACTTCTCCATCAGCTTGCGAACACGCGCCTTCGGCACATCCAGAAGCTCGGAGACAAGTTCGGGAAGCGAGAAGGAAGGCACGCCATTGTCGGAGTGCAGTTCGATTTCTTCGAGAATCTGTGCGTCGGTGACGGACTTGCTCATGGGAGGTTTCTTTCGATTTCGTCAGCGAGTCGGCTGCCATCGTGGTCAACCTCATGGTCGAAGTAGAAGCGACTGAAGGGAACTTCCATATCAAAATCATGTTGCTGCATGAGGAAGTCATCAACGGACTTGACTTCGATGGGCTTGGAGAAGGATGCGCTAGAGTCCTTGTCGAAAGCGTTCAGCGTGATGCGGACGGGGTTGCTCATGGGGTTTCCTTGGTTGTTGGGTAGAGTATAACGACTACTTCAATGGTGTCAAGAGTCCGCTTTTCGGATCAACACGAAACCAGATGATCGGACGATTGGGGTCCAGCCCCTCGGGTGTGTCACTCGGCTTCCGCTTCGCCTGCGGTTGCGCCTTGACTTTCGCCTTGGGCTTCTCGAACTCACAGCGAGGATTGGCTCGGAGCCACTCGTAGTATGCTTCGATCTTCGCCTCGACCAGATCACGCAGAGCAGCGAACGCAGGAAGCTCCAAGAGCAACTCCAAGTTGTCCGCATCCTCGTCGCTCATGCGATTCGGGATGTAGCTTTCAAGCGTCTGTTTGAGTAGGGGAAGGGTCATGTCAGATTTCCACGATGCGAACCGACCAGTCGCACCCCAGTTCCTTGCCATCCTCATCAGTGATGGAGTCAGCGAAGGACTGCTCGGACAGCGCGTTCAGGACTTCCTCTTGGATTTCCTTGATGGTGTTACACTTCTCGACATTGCCGTTGTCGAAGCGAATGGTGACGGGGAACTTGAGGTTCATGGTTGTTTCCTTGTTGAGTAGAGTGTAGCGACTGGAAAGCCGTTGTCAAGCGACTACTTTTTCCAAGGTGGCTTGACCCATCCCTCGTCGTTTCCATAGCCGTTCTCGAACCGCTCGTAGAGTTCCACCAGTGTCATCTTGCCCTGGATATGGGCATGAAGGCAATGGACCATGTTTTCGTTCTTCTGGCTGTCAGCATCGTGGATGCGCTCGCTGATGATGTTATCGGTGTCGTTCATGTTAGATGCTCGCAGTTGAGTGGATGACAGGAGTGCCAGCCTTCTCAGCCAGCATGGCAGTGACTTCGTAGGGCTTTCGCGCCTTGAAGAAAGCAGCAGCCTTGTCTCGGGCTTCCAGCAGCGTTGAGGCATAAACCTCAGTGCGCTTGCTCTTGTAGAAGCAGATATAGCCGTTGAGTGAGGGAGTTGGGTTGCTCATGCTTACAAGTATATGAGTTCTACAAACAAGTCAAGGGGCTGGTTGTAGTGTCTGAACAAACTCCTTGACAATCTTCTCGACATTCCCCTTTTCAAGTTCCCGAAAGTGAATACGAAGTAGTTTGATGTTGTTTGTTTTGCAGAAGTCTGTTTTTATGCCGTCTCTATATTTTATTGCTTTTAGGCTATTTTGTGTTTGATTTATATTCTCACCTAACCTCCAACCCCGATAATGTTGAACTCCGTCATATTCTATAACAGCATTGTATTCTGTCAAGTAAAAGTCAAATGGAAGTCGGTTTCGTTTCCCCTTACACCCGTCAAATCTATATTGTGTATCATACACTATTTTCATTTCGTTCAGTATCCGTTTGACTTCCTTTTCTCCCTTACTTTCACGACAAGTTGGACAACCTTGTGGATTTGTTTTGTGAAGATGATTACTTGGAGATTGTAGGAATTCTCCATGTTTGGGACAGATGATTATAACTTTGGTACGAGTATTCACAATAACTACTTTACTATAATCATAGCGACATCCATGGATACTTCTAGCAACTACAATAAACTTTTCCAACGTCAAGTTTATTGTTTTTCCTCTGGTGTGTATCCGCAACTTTTCATATTTACACGCAGGGCATCCTCTTCCTCTCCAATGACTATTAGGTATTTGCTCAAAAATAAGCCCACACTTATTACATTGTATTTTATGTTTGACAAACGCTCCATGGTATTCATCAAGATAGGTAAATCCATTTCCATGAACTTTTTTATTACGCCGTAAATACTCTTCATTAGAAATAATGATTGACATAAAATCTCTCCTGTTCGCTCCAAGGGACACGCCCGCAAAGAACACCCTTGCGAGGAACAGGAGATATAAACTTATCGCTTGCGGGCGTGTTTATTGTTCCTGCTATACTTATTTATACCAGTATTATAGCAGGTTTTCATAAAAAATGGGTGAGAAGTTTCCTTCCCACCCATTCACTCTCATGACTCTCAGTTGCTTACTGAGGCTTGACTTCCGTCACCCGCTTCTGGTGCCTCAACGGGAACATATCGGGATGCTTCCGACGAAGAAGAACGATTTTTACGTTACAGGCACCAACCGACTTCAGCCCGCAAGCGACTCGGATTTCCTCGACCTTGGCTCCAGCCTTCCACAGATCGCTGATCTTCTGAATGCCAGCCTGACGAGCAGCCTCGCGAGCCTGACGCTTCTCCACTGCCTTCGCAGTAGCAGCAGCCGACTTCTCGGCATTGCGAGCAGCCAGTGCAGCACCAGGGTCTACGCCCTGCTTCTGGAGCGTCTGCGAGATTGCCTGATGCGTGACGCCGAACTTCTCAGCGATCATACGCAGGGTCTGCTTTTCCTCGGTGAAGAGGCGAACGATTTCGGCATTGCGCTCGACGTTCTTGGTGGAGTTGTACTTGCGCTTGGGCTTGACATCAGCCTCGGTTGCAGTGGGAATAGAACTTACATCAGTCATCTTTGTTCTCCTTTCAATGAGATATGTGTGACTCTGATTACCAGCATAACAGGTTATTTCAACCTGTCAATAGATATCTTTGTGTTTGTGTTGGTCGTAGTGGATCAGCCCGTCAGTGGAGTCCAAAGTGACCCATTCGACTTCGATGCCCATGTCAAGGCAGCAGCGAGCGAAACGGCTGGACATCGCTTCCTCAATGCTGTTGAAGAAAAACATTCGGAAGTCCTTGGGGAGACTCTCAACAAAGTTTTTCGAGTCAGCCAAGCCCCAGCCACTCATAGTGCCGTCGATGCATGAAAGCTGCCTGACCATCTTGATGAAGCCGATCTTGTTGGTGAAGGTCTGACCCGTGCGAGTATCCATCTTCTCGTTCTGGCACAGAAAGCGAGGATAGACAGCAGTCGTCGTGAAGTGACTCTCGAACTCCGATTGGATTTCGATCAGATGCTCTTCCACGAACTGGACGAACTCTGTGGGTTTCTCACGAGCCATCACCCACATAGCATCGCACATGCTGCTCAAAGACAGCATGCTCTTGATGCACCTACACAGCCGCTTGGCGTTGCAGTTGAAGGTGTCTTCTTCACTCATGCGAAAGCAAGACTCAGGACAGCAGCCCACTCAGGAGCGAAGCGACTGAAGATGATGGTGTAGAACACTGTGACATGCGCCATAGTGACTTCATTCGGATCCCATAGCCAGCGAATTGAGTCCATTGTGTTTGTTTCCTCTCTATTGATTGTAACCGGGTTCAGACCAGAGTCAAGCATCAATCTTGACGATGCTAACCCCGTAGTAGCGGGTAGCATCTTCCGCAATCTGATCCAGATCCGCCAGATACTTGTAGTGCTGCGCCTGAATGTTTTTTGCAGTCACTCTGACCTTCTCCCGATGAAACTGACGGTTGTAGTCATGCCCCATCAGATACTTGACGAAGCCGTTGTCCACGATGCCCACGCTGGCTCGGGTGACAAGCTCGCCCGTGAAGGTCTTGTGGGTAGTCAGCGAAAGCTGCCGACCACCAGCGAGAGCAGCGGTCGTTTCGATCCGCTTTTCCTTGCCAGTCAGGGTCGCGTAGGTCTTGGAGGGGATGGTGTTGCTCACGCTGCCACCAGCTTCTCAAGCGCCTTCAGCACCCGCTTGCTGCCACCACTCCGGTTCATCTTGAACTGCCCGCTACGGAGAGCGACCATCCCGCCGATGCCACCGCCGTCCGTCCCCCAGTCGCTCCCAGGCTCGGTGCGAGGCAGCAGCCCCAGCACGGAGTAGTACATCATGTCGCACTCCACGAAGCCATCGTTGCTGCCCGGAGTGAAGGACTTGTGGACGGTCAGGACACCACCACGGACCTCAAGCCGGAAGCCGTACTTGTCGGCAGCAGCCTTGATGTTCGCAGCGATTTCGGAAGGGGAGGTCTTGAGAGCCATGGTAGGCGTTCCTTGGTTGATGAGCATAGTATATGCGTCGGGAACCAATGTCAAGGGGCTATTTCAGCCCCACTTAGCCGCCTTGTACTCGGGAAGGTTATGGACGATCATTTCGCAAAGCTCGCTGATGGTGCCACGAAGCGCCTTGATTTCCTCCACATAGCAGCCCTCACCCACATTGCCCTCGGAACACTGGTAGGAGAGACACTGAAGCGACTTCACCAGTTGCACCGCACTTGGAGGCGCAGGGAGTTTCTTGGGCAGCTTGACAGGCTTGTTCTCGTCGCCGTAGCGTTGCTTGATCGCCTCGGCATTGGCAGCCGCCCAGCCAGCGACCAGCTTGCGGACCTCTGCCTCGTCCCGACCCTTGAACCACATGGAGTAATGGTCGATATTGACCAGCCCGGAAGCGATGCTGGCAAGAGTCTTGGAATCAACGATGAAAGCGGACATGTTTTTGTTTCCTTGGTTGTTGAGCTTATGATAGCAAGCGGGAAGCCGCTGTCAAGCCTCATTCTTCTGTCCCATACACTCGTCTATGTAATCCGCTATTTTCCTATGCTCTTCCGCATTCCCAATGCTTTTTATCATATTGGCTCGCCAGGATATGACACGAACATTTCCCTTGACATATCCTTTACTGCTGTCTATCCTATCGACTGAAGGTGAGTTATACTCTCGTTTCTTATTATCAACAACTATAAGTATCCCAAGCACAGGGCAATGCTCTGGTATTTGTATATCCTCGGGAGTAATGTTAAACTCCATATTTTCCGCTTTCGCTCTTTTCTTCACAGATGAAACTAATGTACTTGCCTTATTTTTTATGCGATTACTTCTTGTCCTTTCGTTTCTAACTAATCTATCTTCATTTGATATATTAGCAACTTTATATTTTTCATGATAGGAAGGATTAGCGATATATTTTTCATGCACCTTCTCTGCATGCTTCTTTTTCTCTTCTTCAGTTCTATTCCTCCATAACATTTGTCTCTTGATATTTCTACATTTCCTACATATTGTAGTCCATCTATTACATCTCTTTAAGAAGTAAAACTCATTCTCCAAAGATTTTTCCTCTTTACATTTGCTACATATTCTTGTTTCAATCATAAAATAACTCCTGCTTCCCAGGTGGAACAAAACCCGGAATGGAACATCCATTCTGGGAAGCAGGTGCTATAAACTTAACTTTCCGGGTTCTGTTTATTGTTCCTGCTATACTTATTTATACGATTATTATAGCAGGTTTTCAGATTATTCGGAAGTATTCTGGAGTCCCGACCGCTTGACGAAGATAGCCAGAGCGCGGTCCAGAGACTTGCAGTAGTCCCCGCTTCCGTAGCTCCACTTGCCTGCGTTCTCACCCTCATCAATATAGTGGGCGGTATGAACCATGAAGGGATCGTAGGCGTTCTTCTCCTTGGAAGCGCGCACGACCGTGTATCCCTCATAAACTCCATCGGAGCTTGGGCGACGAACAGCAGCGATCCAGTCGCCGGGGAGAGTTGAAGGGAGAGTGTGACGCATGTGGCGTTCCTTGTGTTATGTTCGTAGTATATGGATCGGGAACCAATGTCAAGCGACTAAATCTCGTCGCCCTTCCACTCGCCCTTCAGCACCGGGTGATCCACTCGCTTGAGCGCCTCGTAGCTGGCGAACCAGTGGAGCGTCTTGGCGAGCCTCGGTTGCTCCAGAACCATCTTCGCCCGCAGCTTCCAGACGAAGTTCTTCTCGACCGTCGCCCACGCCTCCAGCGTGACAGGAAGCCCCTTCGCCTCGACCAGCGGCTTGACCTTCTCCCAGGTCGGCTGCTTGGAGTAATACTCCAGCGTCCAGCCGTAGTCACAGCCCGACGAAGAGTGCCGGTTGTGCTTCCAGCAATGCTCAAGCGACTAGAAACGACGAACCCCAGGCAACGCACCTGGGGCTACGGGACTTTTTTCATGACAGGCTCCCGCTCCTGCCTTGAGACTCTATTCTAACACAGAATACAGAAAAGCAACTGACAAGTTTTGTCACCACCCCAGGCGTGGCTACTGTGTCACACACCTGTACTTGCGAGTTGAATATTCACTTGCAGGTTTAGTATTGACATGCAGTATCTCTAAAAATGTGGTATAATATAAATAACAATGTAGGTGAGTAAGTATCCCTGGAAAGACACTTTATCAACCTGCTCTCTGGACGGTTCACCATCCAGGGATACACCGCAACCAGAGAGCAGGGAAATATATGCCTATAAGAAACCGCACAGAATACGACAAAAAACGCCGCAATACACCAGCATGTAAAGAACGTGATAGATTATCAAAGATAAGAAACAAGGAAAAAAGACTATTTTACGGAGCCAGAGCGAGAGCAGCCGAAAAACATTTAGAATTTGACATTACACCAGATGACATTATAATACCGGATGTTTGCCCCGTTTTAGGGATACCAATAATCAAAGATGCCTCTTGTGTCCGACAGGATGGATCCCCCACCATAGACAGAATTGATAGCTCAAAAGGATACACAAAAGACAATATATGTGTTATATCTAATAAAGCTAATACTATCAAAAGCTTCGGCACTATTGAGGACCACTACAAAATCATTGACTACATGCTCAGAAACCGGCGTGGAAGCTGTGTCACACACTCCCAGCCAGCACACGGTTTGTGCATTGAGCGCATGAATTGTGCCAATACAATAAACGAACAAGCGACAGGGAAGCAATAGACCAAGAGCAAAAGCTCCGAGGCGCGAGCGGGAGACACGTCTATGCTCAAAGTGTGTCACACACCAGATTTCTCTTGACACGCTCCTAGTTGCTTTCCGCTCGCCCATCTGCTACAATACCAGTTGATTCCCTTATTTTCACTCGTCCCGGGCTTTATCTTTTCACTCCGCCATAAATGTTTTTTTATCAACGACTTACATTGACATCAAAACTTTTTGTATATAGTTGCTTTCCGTCGCCTTTCAGGGTCTATTGTCAGGGACTCATAATCCCTCCGGGCTGCTCCAAAGACCCATAAAGCGACTCAAAGTGATTATTAGCAATAATAAATACAATAGAAACCTGTTATAATCACCCCCACCCCAGGAAATATACCATGATAGACCCAATGATACGCGATTTCGCTTATGCCGCCCTCGTCCTACTCAAGAAGCGCAACGACCGCAACGGACCACCCATCACCGCCTACATCAAGGCACTCGAAGACGAACTGGAGCGGTACAAGACCCGCCTAGCTACTCCCATAGTCGCTCATCTAGAGGACTTCGAGCAACTCAATGCCGAAGCCGCTGCCAAGCGTCCTACGGAGCTACTCAAAGCAGTTGGTAGCCAGGATGATAGCTCAATGGGCGTCATAGAGGTCATCGCAGCAGCCGAAGCCAAGGCGGCGGCAGAGGCGGCGGCGAAGCCCTGGTGGAAGTTCTGGGCGGCGTCTTCCGGCGGCGAATCCCCTGAAGCTCCCAAGGGCGGCTGTTGCGGCGGCGAATGCGCCTGTGCCAAGAAAGCTCTGGCGGCACTTCCGGCGGCGAAGGAAGAAACCAAGTAACTCGGCGGCGACTTCCGGCGGCGATTGAGTTGCTTCATAGAAGCTTCGGAGCGGGAGGACAACACTCCCGCTTCTTTATTTTAGCATCTTCTGAGCGGCTTGCAAGCGACTTTCCAGTAACGGATATAAGTAATCTTTGATCTGATGTGGGCGACTTGCCACTCTCCCATCGACTACTATAAGAGATATATCATTTGACTTACACCAATCCTCAAGAAACTTGTCACGGGTGGGCATGGTATCTAAGTAACCTACTATAGACTCACTGAACCTATCAAAGTATTTCTTGCTTTCGCCATAATGTTGCTTACCATTGTATTCTACCATAAGTCGTAATGATGGGATATAAAAATCAACGAAGATACGCTTTCTTCCACTTACAAGTTTCTCATTAGCGTCTAATCTAATATAGTATTGTCTCTCTATTTTTGCTCCCGGGAAGTATTCTCGGAGAAGCTTATAAGTATATCTTTCACACTTACTACCACTTCCGATATTATCCAAGTCACCCCAAGCATCTATTCGTCGTTGCTTTATAGCGTCTTTGTTTCTTTCATTATAAGCAGTTTGCTTCTTTCTAAACTTCTCTGGATTAGCCGCATATCTCCGTTTCATGCTTTCTCTATCAGAAGCATTTTTAGAGGCTCTTCTATAATCTTCATAACATTTATAATCGCTTGGATGTATTCCGTATTTGTTATTCAGATGTAACCCCTCGTGCTTTTCCCACCACATATCCTACCTCCTAAGTATATTATATCACTTATAGATATTTATGCGTGTATTTTTATCAGACAAAAAATGCCCGATAATATCTGTTGTGTTATTTTTATAAAGTACTACCAAAAAACGATTTATGGCTTCCCGAAAAATGATACTTTTGAGCCACTTTGACATGGGACTTATGAGTAACTCGTAAGAACCTGTTGAGTTTCTGGACAAGGAGCGGAAAGGCGGCAAAGTTTCTTTATAGGGTCTTATAGGCGGCTTATGAGTAACTTGTAAGAACCTGTTGAGAAACTGGACGGCGACTTTTGGCGGCAATATAGACCCTGTGGAAAACTTTTTGGGTTGTGTCCCGTTGCAAAAATCTAAGTATATAAGTATCACTGAGTAGGGTCAAGTTGCTTGAAGTTGCTATAAGTTGATAAATAAGCATATATAGCCTCTTTGAAGTAGCTGCAAGTTGCTTGAAGTTCCCATAAGTTGCTCTCCCAAGTTCCCATAAGTTGCTCTCCCAAGTTCCTCATAGTTCCTCATAGTTCCTCATAGTTCCTATAAGTTTCTTTGCTGCTCGCCCAGCGGTAGCCCCTCAGTAACCCATAAGTCCCTCTCTAGTCCCTTATAAGCAACTCTTGGCTTTAGCGGTTGACTCTCATAGGGAACCTGATAGTATAGACCGCATGGATACCTATGAAGCTTCGTAAAGCCCCTAAGAGCAACCATGCCTTTACCATCAACTGCTATCATCTGCGTGACTGCTTTTGTAACGGGCATGTTATTTTAGGTATGTGGGGGTGTCGATTGATTGACTTCTCTATGAATGTTAGACCACCAAACCCTAAAAGAAACATGGTTGATGCGTGGAAGCAACAATATAGGTTTGATTATATGCGTAGAGATGTTGAGAAGGAGTATCGCCCGTGGATTCGGAGTAGCGCCGATGAAGTATAAGAAATCCCGTGACCGCTGGTGTGATATAATCGTGTATCGGGAGATATTTGATGGGACTACTCGCTCTTCCAATATGCGATGTCGATGTTGGGCTGGGTATCTTGTCGATCACTTTCATAATGATAACAGAAAACGGGCTGTGGTCGATAACTGGAAACAGGAATTTCAGCGACTTGGGTATGACGGATGGGGCGGGTGCCATGAAGCTTCATAAGAGTGGGGGATGTGTACGGTTTCGTAGTGCCTTTATCATGAATGAGACGAATACTGTAGCTATAGTTGTCCTACCTGACATCATATCACCGTTCAGCATGGATAATGTAAAACGAGACTTGGCTAACCAGTGGAAGAACCAGTATCTACACTTCCGTAGGGGTGGTGAAGGTATGGTTATTGGGATTCCACATGAAGTATAATAAACAAAAACAGAGGACGGGCTGGGGTATACGCACTCATTTGGTGCATCGTAGCATCTTTACCCGCAATGACGGTATTGCGATAGTTCACGAGGCTCATACAAAGGGAAAGAATGTCAAACGGTATCTTTTGGACAACTGGAAGTATGAGTATATGAATCTTCCGTTTGACGACTATCAAGTTGACTGGGATGGAGAGGAAGAATGAAGCTACGTAAGAGTCGCTATTGTTTAGCCCATAGGAGTGTCTTTCTTCTGGGAAGGAACGATGAGCTTTCTGTATACTATGTTGAACCGAGCATAAGTCCCATTGAATTCACAAACCGAAAGCGAATGATGCTGGAACAATGGAAGATATGCTTTCGTTGCTATAATAAGCTTTATTGGGGGTATCGTATCATTGGAGTGCCGAATGAAGTATAATAAAGTAGCTGATACATGGATGCATGCTGATCGTATTGAGGCTCGTAGAGTATTTGCCAAGAACGATCCCATGACCAGTTGGATCGGGATATTCTATGATGGTAGAAACTTCTATGACAGGAATGGTAACACTAAGAGAGTAGTTCGCGAGGCTTGGAAGCGACAATATAAGATATATGCCTCTTGGAATGGGGTTGAGATATGAAGTATCGTAAGATAAAAACTGACACTCTGTTTGGCATGCGAACCGTGATGCTGATGAGATGTGCGTTTTCTTATGGGAATGCAGAAATAGGTACTTCTTTTGTTCGTGGTAGGAATATGAAACGCCAGCTATATAATAACTGGAAAGGTGAATATAGAAGCAGTGGTCTTGATGATCCTGGTTGGAATGGGGTTGAGATATGAAGTATCGTAAATCACACGATGCTCGGATAATATTCCGTGATGTGTTTGATGGTATTAAGGACGCATCATCTTATATAGATGATAAGAGCATCTGGATAGGTGTCTTTGATGAAAGCCTTTGTCATGATCGTAGTATACGAACATGTAACATAAAAAGAGCATGTGTGAATGACTGGAAGAATACCTTTAGAAGTAATATAGATGAATGGGGTTGCTTATGAAGCTCCGTAAAGACCCCCACGACCTCTACATAGTGAAATACCGTGACTGCTTCGTGTTCAACGACTCGCAATGGTGTGGCTGGAGTGGTAGTGGTATATGCTGTAACCGCAAGCGACATATATGGGACGATTGGAAGAACATGTATCGCGCTACTGGAGTTCCTTCTAACTGCCCTGAATGGGATTGGGGAAGGGGTGAAGAGTGAAGTATAATAAGAAACCTATTAGGTATGATAGAATCAAGGTATGTTACACGGGAAGAAGGGTATTCCGTTCTAAGCCCGTTATATATGGTTGCGATAGCAGTCTGTATGTTATAACCATACCTTCTCTGTTTAGACGAGCCAGGGGATTTGTCAATCCCAAGAGACGCTTGAAAAGAGAATGGAAGTTGATATATAGGGACCATCTGTGCAAGTGGAGGGGTGAAGATGAAGTATAAGAAAAACAAAGAGCATGGCGTTGACATGTTCTGTAGTCGAAGCGTCTTTCAATTCAAAGAAGTGTGGGAAGTTCAAGTTTGTAGAGAAAGCCTCTATATGAGAGACATTCCAATAAATATGAAAAGAAACCTAAGAGATGACTGGAAGAGTATGTTTGCTAACAGGGTAAGTTCTTGGGGTGGTGTCGATGAAGTATAACAAACCTTCTCAGGGCTGGGGATACTATGTAGAGTATCGGGGAATGTTCCGTGGTTGCCATCGAACCAAATGCGGTACACAATTTGTTCCTATACGCTTTCGTAACATGCTGGGAAAGCGAATCATGAACACGAAGAGAAGAATTATAGATGACTGGAAGAGTTGCTATAGTGAAAGAAGAGAGTATAATGATTGGGTAAGGGGTGATGAATGAAGATCCATAAGGTCAGTCCATGGAGATGGGGTGACAAGTATAATAACTTGGAATGTGACCGCCCGAGATACATTCTTGGACGAGAGGTTGGCTTTCTTGATTGGGACTTCAACCGAATAAGAAAAGAAAAAAAGAATTGTATTCTATGCTACAAGCTCATGAAATGGGACTATCATGAGTAAGCTGAAAGTATATAAAGCCAAGGAGTTGCTATGGTCCTCAAAGGCGATTCCACATATCATCAGCCATGGATGGTCTGTCAAGTGGAATAAAGATAATAAAGAGTTTGTTGGGGAAACAGGTAATCGTGTATCATATGCTGAGTTTGAGTATGGTTACTTGAGGTTTCGTAAAAGAGCCTTGAAAGTCTATAAATGTGGCTGGAGATGTCTATCGTATGAAGTATTCGGAGAAGATTATGCGTCGATGTGAATGTAATAAGAGATACTTGGCTAATGGTCTGGTGTATCATTTTAGGAATTTGGGGATGTTCAATCTTTCTTGGTCCTATGGTAATGGTGAATCTATGTTTGGTATGTCTCAAGTAAGGAAAAATTACATGTGCTGCTATAAGGGATACTGGAGAAAAACATGGAACGACCTAGATGAGTAAGATACGTGTTCGTAAGGGCAATGTGGAAGATGCTCCACATATCATTGTGTACTATTGTAAGTCATTAGACCACCATTCGCGTAGTTCTTTCTATTTGGTTCCCTATAATACATGGTCAATGCATAAATGGTCACATCACGCCATAAAGATGCGACGATGTGCCATTAGAGCATATAAGACAGAAGGCAGGAGGATGATAGAAGGTATGTACGACTAACAATTTGACTTATAACACAATAGAAGTATCATAACATTATGGGTTATAAGCTATACAAGAAGCATAGGAGTTTCCTTGATGGTAGTCGAGACATATACTATGTTGTTATTGTGGGGTTTCTTGGACTGAAGAGCATTAAGCGCATTCAAACATTTGAGATTTTGACTATATATAAAAATGGTAAGTATGATTATGAAAGAGTCCATTGCCCACAGAAGATGTGTCGTATTAAGTGGAAGGTGTATGGTAGGCATATTATGTTCAAATGGGACGAAAGCGAGAAGAATATATGAAGAAACCATGGAAGACAAGAAAGGGATTCTATATTAGTCGATTTGCTTTCATAGGTTATTATTCATCGTATTATGATGTCTCGGGTGCTAATCAGATAAGTATCAGTTCCCAGTTATATTATACTTTTGGGAATCGTAAGTTTTATTCACATTTAAACATAAAAAGAGACTTAGTGAATGAATGGAAGAGTCTGAACTGCTGGGGGTGTGACGAATGAAGATATGTAAAGCATTAGATAGGAATCGTATATTCTACCGTAAGATCTTCATGCCTATTACAGCCAGTCGTAGTAAGTGTAGAAACTTCGGTATGATGTTCCCAAATAATATATGGTTTGAATGGGGTCCGTCTATCCCGTTTCAGCGGTTTATGATGAGATATGATGCAAACAGAAAAAGACACATGAAGAATAAATGGAAGAAATTCTTCACACATCCTTCATCTGCTTATAATTTGTCATACATGTGGTGGAATGGTGGTGAAGAATGAAAAAATATAAATTCAAGGTGCATGAAATGTATTTTCGTAAGGTTTTTACTGGCAGTCGTAACTGGCACATTGGCTGGGCAGCTTTTGGAACCTTCAACCTCAGTACTCCACCCGTCCAGCAAAGAAAGCGTCTGTTGAAGAATATGTGGAAAAAGACGTTCATAAGATATAGACGATGGGGAACGGGAGAAGAATGAAGTTCAAGAAGACCAACGATTCAGAAAACATGATGGTTACTTTTGAGATGCGTAATGTATTCACTTACGGTAGAAGCATGTCCATCAAATGGGAATACGAGCAAATAGAATCTTTTAGTGCTGTTTATCACTTCAAATACAAACCATTTAATCGCAAGAGAGATACTTATAGCTACTGGAAAGATATGTACAGACTAGATTTCAATGATGGGTCATGTAACTGGAATGGAGAAGAGCCATGAAGACTAATAAAATAATCATGAATGACATGGAAGCAGTCGGTATCTTTATCGTCTTTCGTGATACATTCTTCGATGACCACGCACTGACGATTCAAGGATTACATAGGAAAAGAAAATTTCGTCCACATACAAAAACACAAAAAATAAAATGGATATTGCGTCAGAAGTGGAAAGACATAGAGTGGGTTTACGATGAAGTATGAAAAGATACATAGGTTTCGTGTTCATGAAGATTGTGGTAGACATAAGCAAATGTATTATATTGACGCCAGAGAAACATTCGTCACAATATGTAAGGCAAGATACATTGTAAGAGGATTTTTTGCTCTCACACCATTCAAGGTAAAACGCATCTTGCGTTCTCGTTGGAAAGGCGTAAACTGGAATAGGAAGTATTATGAGTGAAGAAGGCATAGAGATATATGGCTACAGCGAGGTTGTCAAGCAACCTCATGCCGCTTCACGTTCACTTGAGAGATATGGTATTGAGCTATCAAACGAAGACTTGAAAGCCATGAGCGTGATATGTCAAGGTAATAGCTGGGCAAGAGACTACCAGAAGCCATTGGGTTATGGTAAGCACCACATTCATGTATCCTATAAAGACATCTGGTTCAACTGCGTGTATTCAGAGACTACGAAGATGATTGTTACGATACTTCATCCTAAGCACGACCCAAAGGCTAAAGCATGAAGACTAATAAAATATACACGAGATTTTTTCATGGAGTATGGAGAATAGAGTATAGGAACAAGATGGTTGGTCCAAAAGATAGTGTATCAACACAAAAACCAAAATATTTCTGTAATGGAATGACCAGCATGAGTTGCAAAAAGCGTCTTCGTAGATACTGGAAGAATATACCATGGGAATATGATGAAGTATAGCAAGTATATTACAGGCGTCCGTAAAGGTCCATTTGACAATAGTGGTAGGACTTATAGAGTTTATTTTAGAAGGGTATTTGCTAGACTGCTCCATGAGACATTGCATTGTTGTTATGTAAATAACATAAATACAGGCGTATCTTTTCCTTTGTTTTTTAGCCATCACAACCCAAAAAGAAGCTTAAAACAAAATTATAAGAATTTATACAGAGAATATAATTTGTGGAATGGGGAAGACAATGAAAGTATCTAAGTTTGGTAGTTTCAGATCCCTGGAGTTTCGGTATATTTTTCCGAATGGGAGAAAAGTTATACGAGTAATCTACATATGTAATGTAAAAACAAGAAATGGTGGGTTTCTATCAGCAACAGGCATCAACCCAAAAATAGAGCTTCGTCGTATCTGGAAAGAATGTGGTCGAGGTATGATGGGAGATGATGACTAATGGCTCTGAAGTATCGTAAAAACTACACTGTTCCGTATTCTGGGGAAAAGGCAATTGACGATGACTATTGGTTTGAGTGGTGGCATGTATCGGGGAAATACAAGTCATGTATGTCTATTACCGACAGAATTCCACTTAGACTAGTTATTGGTAAAGAAGACTTCTTTCTACTGTCTATGAATAAAAAAAGAGATGTTCTAGATAGTTATAAACGTGTTGGAAGGGAATTGATGTATTTACTCTACACAGGCAGTGATGTATGAAAGTATTTCAGGAGAAGTGGTTTAGTCACAGAACATATGTGTTTAGAAGTGTTGGGTTTAGGGAAAATGATTGTAATGCGTTTGGGTCTGCAAGATTGGGGATTCAGATGAGCAAAGATATAAGAGTTACTCCAAAATACTATAAAGTTTTATTAAGAAATATCTGGAAGTTATGGGGACAGCATACACAACACTTGACAAACCGCGAGTATGACTCATAATAAACCTTATGAAGACTCGCTACCCCTGTAGTCTGGAGAACCAGATAGAGCAATCGCGCCTAGTCAAAAGACTTCGTGCCAGGAACTCTCAGTATCTTGAGATAATCCGTAGATTGATACATTCACATAGGGAGCATGATGATATTGCGTTTGATGATGCTGTCAAAATATTGGAAAAGATATTACAATGAAGGTAGAAAAGTTACGGTTTGGCATGATACGAGTCAACGGAAGTGGATTTGATCTTGGTAAAATATCAGTTATTATTAGCTTTAGATTCAGAGATAGTCAAAAAAAGATTACTGAAGAGAAGCGTTATATACGCCGAGAGTGGGGAAAGTTTATCATCGTTCCACCAGAAAACCCATTGGCTTTAGCCGATGGGATGAATGGTGGGTAACTTGATGGTTGACTTTCTAAAATAACAAGTTACAATTAACTTAGTTCTTTGAAAAACAATGTAGACAGGTTGAGTAGGAAACAATACTACAGGTTAATGGCAAAGTCAATAAGTCCAATAACTGGTTAGGAAGTGACTGACCTACTCGTAAAACTATATACAGTTAAAACAAATATATTGTATATTTCGTTAAGTAAGATGAGTGTGAAATTATAACTCTATAATATACAACTACTTAAAGTAGAAAGAAACTTAACATAAACAGAACAGACAAGATTAGGTATATAATCTTTGGTGGTTGAAACTCCACCTAGAAGCCCACTCCCTTTAGGGGGTGGGTGTATTCACGATGCGATATGGGAATAGCCTCTTATGAAGATGAAGAAGCAGAAATTACAAATATCATATTCTAGTGAATATTACAATGTAATTGTATTTCGTCGTTCGGGTTTCTTTGACACGGATGATAGAAATTGTTTCAATGGGTGGCATGAATGGAGCTTTATTGAAATATGGCGTAGTAATAAAAAAGACCTGAAGATAGCGTGGAAGACCAATGGACACAACCTTATGGTAGGATTTGATACTCGTGAAATATAAGAAAACTAATCAGCAGATGAGGATGAATATAATACCATGAAGTATCATAAGAGAAACCGTTGGGTATATCCATTTTACATACCCAGAAAAAGACATTTCGTAGCAGAACCGAGGTTATGTTGTATGGTGTTTACTGGAAGAACATTTGGATTTGGTTGGTGGTGTTGCTACGAAGAACCTCCATGCAATATGAGAACTCTCAAGGACAGAAAGAAGGAGCTTATAGTTGGTTGGAAGAATTGGGGAAGTCAAAGAATGGGTGGAATACGAGGAATATTATGAAATATCATAAGACAAGCTACAACGCTCAATCATATATTTTTTTAGTAACTTTTGTTTATGGTAGTAGTATTACCATTGACTCCCAAACATCCCATCCAAAATCACATTTGGACTCTCGTGGTGGAAGCGTTACATTAGCAAGAGAAACTTTTCTTGATTATTCTATTATGCATCAGTATATTTGGTCCCCAATTAACATTGGAAGAAAATACTGCTTCAGTAGCCTCAAGGCAAGAAAAAAGAAACTTCAAGACGAAATAAAGTGCAGAGGAAAATTTACTATGAAACTATTTCTAAAGCAAACTGATATGAACTTCTCCGATTGACTTTACATAACAATAGTGTAGAATAAGTATATTGGGTCATAATAGATGCTTAGATTGCAGAAGTATTGGCGCTCTCCGTTTAGTGGTGATACGGCATCGCCTCCAAGATACTTTTATGCACGAAATATGTTTATTAGAAATCCATTATGTGTATTATATCTAAAGGCGAAAGATGTTTCTTTAGGGTATAAGACGCAAATATGCTGGAGATGGAGAGAAGAATAATGTATTATGTAAGAAAAAGTAAAATATGGGAGAGAGTCTGTCATCCGTCACATAATCCACAATGTGTTGGAATGCCCCATCTGCGTCTACCGATGTACTATATTGTAAGTGATATTGGATTTGCTTCGGTTCCTTGGTGTGGAAGTACAAATCTGAAATACATGAAGAAGCTGGCTAAGATATATGCACCACGCATAAGGCATCTATACGAATGATTATCCATCTGACAGAAGAAGAGTATGATGTCTGCTCCAAGTTCTCCACTGAAGTTGTGGAGACGAATAAGGATTGCTATGCAAGAAGAAACCAGACAGATATTCCAAAGATAATAGATGACATCAAGGTTGGTAAGCTCGCTGAAGTAGCCTGTAAGAAACTTCTCATTGCCCGAGGAATGGCTATCACTACTGATGTTGACTTCGCTGTTTATGGTAAAAAGAAAAAGTCATTTGCCAGTGACTTGGTTGCCCAAGCAGGATCTAAAGAATGGTTCTTCCATGTCAAGTGCATGAAGGAAGGAACTGCGAGTCGCTTTGGTCTATCATGGAGCTTCCAAGTCCAAGACGCTATAGTGTCTGATCCTGCTGAAAATGACTACTTGATGCTTTGTCAACTGAACGATTACTTTACTATAGATGTCAAGACCGTGACGCTGGCTCGCAACATAAGCGAATGCTGGAAGGATCCTAAGCTCACCAAGCTATATGGAATAAAGAAAGTTCTGTATTGGAGCGACTTGGAGAAACTGGAAAGCGTGAGGAAGCTTTGAAACCTAAGCGTAAAAGAGTTTCTCATTGTTTCGATCCGTGGACAAGTAAAGAATATAGTGACCATATATGTTATGGTCGAGATGTCACATTTAACGACTATAGACCACGCCCCGTTGGCTCCGTAAGATTCTCTCGACAGGAGTGGATTGACATGATTGCCAATACAGCATGGTACAACGAAATGAATCCTTTAGTTCTGTGGGACAAGCCCAAGAAAGAACTTCTTGACAATTGGAAGTTAAGTGGTAGGTTAATGATGGGAAACCTCAGTAAAGAAATGAAGAGAAGGAAATAACATGGAAGAAGTAAACGAACCTTGTCCACATTATCGTAGATGGGTTGCTGAACATGAATCTATTCAGGTTCAGAGATGGGCAATTCGTGATATGAAAAGATTCGGACCAAAATCATTCTGTATGATTGATAAAGCCACTGGAAAGCCTCTTACTTATGGTGACTTCTTCGATGTTCATGCCATGACTATGATGGTCATCGCTGAAGTTGAAGAGAGATGTAAGAGTAACCCATAAACACCAAATACTCTATCACATACAAGAGTAATTTATCTCTTGCTTCTCTGTTCTGGCTCGTATAATGATGCCAGGAGAAATACATGTCTAATAGAATAACAGTAGATAATGAGTTTGACATCGAATTCGATGGAACTAGATGCTACACTCTTATACACAAAAAGGTTATAACTGGAACGGGAAGGGGAAGTCACTTACTCAAGAACAAGGACAGCATTGGAAAGATACGCGAAATTGAGCTAGGTTTTTATAGCTCTCTTCCAAATGCTCTCATTGCTTATACAGATAAGTGCATGGGATCAAGAGCATCGAATTTGGAAGAAGTCATGAAGGTTATAAAGAATTGCGAAGAAAACATCAAGAACATGCCAATACCCAAGCAAATGGAAAAAGTCGCTGTAAGCGAATAAAAACATCATGAATACTATTATCATTGCACTTGTATACGCTCTTTTTGTGATGGTGAAATAATGCTAAGTGGCATTCTTATCGCTATTGGATGTTGGTTTTTGACTGGTTTTGTCATCTATAGTCTAAAGGTATTTGTTTATTGCCACGGTCCTAAACATTATATGGACCTGAATGTAATGATACTCAAGATGAGAAAGAGTCCTGTCGTTCAGCAGATCATTGAGCAACGACAGAAAGTAGGTGATGGTGCCTTCGTCATCGGTGCTTTCATCATTGCGACAATATCTGGTCCTCTTATTATTATCGACTTCATCCGTTTCTCTATACTACTAAACAAATGCTGGAAGATACTCGAAAAGAACGGTGGGTAGTCTATATGATAGACACTACTGGAGAAGTAGTGCTATGGAATGGATTCCAGTGGACACCTGACTGGAAGGCTGCCCGTATTTACAACTATGAAGATGCTCTGAAGTGTAAAAAGATCAGAGCCAAGAAGTGTGATGTTGACATTCACCCATGGGATCGTTATGCCGACTGATAAGAAAGAATGGATAGTCTATACTGAATCTGTAATGGATTCGGATCATATGATTTCTTATTATAAGAGTGAACCACAGCCAGGATGGACAGACTCTTTAAAAAATGCTTCGGTGTATACCGAAAGTGAAGCGAAACATATTGTTTCTCTTTTTTCATCCCATTGTGATATAAAAATGGACTTACATCCCAGGTGTCGCTATGGTTGACACCTATATTATATTTTCGCGGAACAAATCATTGGACGAAATATTGTTTTGGGACGACGAAGGTTGGACTGAACTTTTAGATAATGCACAGGAGTTTAGCACCTTCGAAGAAGCAAGTAAAGTATTATCGTCTTTACGTCCATCTATAATATCAGGACGATGGACTAGAGGTATAGATTTACATCCGAGATATAGATATGAGTAAGAAACCTCGACCGGGCTGGATAGTATATTCCGACTTTAGCTGGGCTGGTGTAAAAGAGTTTTCCTTCATCAAGTATCTTCATAACGATAGAGTTTTTATATGGGGTAACAACATAGATGAAGCTCATTGTTTCGTCAGTAAAAAGAAAGCCGAGCAGATCGCCCTACGGAAAGGTGGTTATGTAGATTTACATCCAAGGAGTCGCTATGACTGAGAGATATATAATCTACCGAGTCTCTGGAGTCAAGGGGAATCTTTCTTTCTACACCGGAAAGCATAAAGATGAAAAAAAGAAAAACTACATCATATTCCGTAGAAATATGAATGTTAGCTTCCCACAGTGGATAAATGTTCTGGAAGACAAGAGCGTGGTCATCTTCAAGTCATACAAAGAAGCTGAAAAGGAAAGGAAGTCACTCTTCTTGTCAAGGTCGGGTGGTTACAAGTATGGTATTGACATGTACCCGGAAGATCGTTACAATGACTGACATGAAAGAAAAGTATATCGTGTATATGTATTGCCATCACCAAAGAGATGCCCAAGAGTTGTTTCTTGTAAAGGATGATTTCAAAGGAAAGCAGTCAAATAAAAAATTCTTTCCCGCATTTGAGGAAGCTAAGGAATACGATTCTTATGAAGATGCCTTCAAGGATATTGTTGGTGAAAGAGATGTCTCCATTATAAAAAATCTAATGAATAAGTATGTATTCATTGACATCCACCCAAGGTATAGATATGCCTGACAAATACATCATATTCAGAAAAACACACAGGGGTAAGTTCGAGTCTGACTTCTGCCCGTTCGTGTATTTCGCTGGGATTATCGGTCCAGACAAGACATGCTGCTGGTGTGCTGACATCACCAAGGCATTAGTATATGATTCCTATGAGGAAGCTCGAAAAGTTTCTCTCCCGTACTCCAATCGCCATGAATGGGGAGTTGACCTACATCCAGAAAGTCGCTATGAGCAAACATAAAGATGTCAATGAAATCCAAGTCAACTGGGATTTTGTCCTTGCATCTCCCTATAAAGGTATTATGATGGGAGAAGCCGATTGGCTAACGAATGAGGAATTACAACTCTTAGAAGGAGAAAGCAACATGAACTACGATGTATCCGGACTTCCTCAATTTCAAGCACATCTTGATGAAGCCGTTTCAATCGTCTTCGGGAGAGTAGCCAGCGTCACTGGTGTTCGCTTCCTAATGAATAATATACTGGTATCTTTTCATTTCAACGAAGTCGATGACTCCTTCCTTCTTCCTTACGAATGTATAACGAGGACCGCCCCGTTCATTGTTGAGTGTATTCATCAGGTAATAACTGCAAAGGAAGAAGAAATCCAGAAGAGAGAAAAGCTTCGCGAGGAATACGACGAAAAGCATGAGCGTGACATCTATGAGCATCTTCGCAAGAAGTTCGAAAAGGTAGATTGACATGGTTGATGTTGCCTATGTCAAGTCAATAGAAGAAGAGAACGAGAAGCTGCGTCAGCAGCTTGAAGTCATCCAAGAGCAACTTGATGTTGCCAACGCAAAGATAAAAATCAAGGAAACCAGCGATGCTGGTGTGTATGTACCGCACGAAAAAGAAATTGTAAATGGGTATCAATTGTATGAGGTTAAAGAAGCCCATGTCCCGAATATTGTTTTTTTATCATGCGTGAAGATATCCAAATCGTGGCTTGGAGGGGAAAAGAAAGAGTGGTTTTTATTTAGAGTAAATGCAGAAAATTCGTCAAGAAAAAATATAGTAGATTTTTCATTCTATAGCTACCCAAGTGGTCAATATCTAGATAAAAACAGTTATGATGTCGCAGAAAAGATGATGGCAATTACCGCTGGACAATTATATACCATTGCAAGACAAAATAAGTTTGTGTTTTTGGGAATAAACGCACAAAATAATGTCGTGTCTCATCTTCCATATTACACTGAAAACGGGAAAAAGAGATTCTTAAAAGAAGGAAAAATCTGCTACGAGCCAGCATGAGTATCTACGCTAAACAACTGGAAGACGAAAATGAGCGACTGAGGCAGATGCTTTCAGAGGCTCAATATCAGCTTGACAGGCAAGAAGGCAATCCACTAAGAGTATCTCTGGAGCTACTGATAGACGCCTCGTTGAAGCATCAGAAGAAGGTATTTGACTATCCAAATAAATTTATTAGATGGTCAGAACTGGTAGAATTGAAAATTGACTTACCAAGACAGATTGGGTTATCTACATCAATCGTCCAAGCAGCAGCTAAGTTTTTTACTGAAGTTGACATTTTACATCCCTATACCAATTTAAAAACAGTAGACTCGTTGGTTGGTAACTGTGTTGTCAGACATCATGCATCTGTCAACAACTTCATTGGTAGAAAAGTATCATGTGTAATTGTGGATCCATGGTCGGTAATGTATGGTGGTGTGGAACAGAGATGGCAAGATATAAAAGATAAGATAATGAGTAGGTTTGACAACGATAAACTTAACCTACTGATAATGGTTGGATAAGTCATGGGAAGTCGAAGCCTCAAGATAACTAAGACGGGACCACCTTTCACTAATATGTGGGGAACATCATATCCACACGAAAGCCGAAGGTTCCTATGGGGTGGGGATGAGTATGACGCTGCCACCATAGGTGCCTGCTGGGCTTGTAGAAGTATCTCTGGTAAATTAAAAAAGTATTTTGTGGAAGAGCATAAGAGATGGGGAAGAAATTTGCCCCAGTTCAAAACTGACTCTTGACTTTATTTATTTAATGTGTAACATTAAATGTGGAGCATCAAATGAATGATACTATAAGACTTTTCATTTTAATACTTGTAGTTACTTCTTGTGTAGCACTTATATTCTTTCTTGCATATTGCGCTGGAATTGCAATTGACAAGAAAACTTTGATTGGGTTGAAAGAAAAAGACGCCATCATCTTAATAGGAGACACTAAAATTTGCGTCAATGACATAATAAAATATGAAGAATCCAATGGAGTGATGGCAATTGAGCTAAATGATGGGACTGTAATAAGAACAACCAACTACACAATCACTTTAAAAAATAAAGCCGAGAAGTAACATGGATAGCGACTATATCAAGATACTTGAAGATGCTAATGAGAAGCTACATGAGAAACTTGTTAGCAATCAATCCTTGGTCGATGAGTATAAGAATTATGTTGATATAATCCAAAAAGGAGAAGTAATTGATTTCAGTCGCTACTCGTCAGATGGTTGGTCGCCTTCTTTTCCTGATGACGTCTTTCAGAAAATCCATCTCGTTATCAAAATTAAGGATATAGAGAAATTTCCCGTATTGGATGATATGGTTCATTCTTATCTTGAACAAAGAAAAAAGATGTATGACTTGCAACAAGAAAATGAGATAAAATGGGAAAGAAGAAAGCAGATTGCTACTATTGTTTTTATATGTTTAGTGTGCTGTTTAGCCGTATGGGGTATTGGTTGGTTAGTATGGTGGGCTTACTTTGTAACTGTATGAGTACCGTCAAGCCCCGTAAAGTATATAGTAGAGGTTATCCAGAAGGATACTACATAAACACCAAGCTTCCCATGTGGAGGAACTGGATACGAAGGCATTCATACTCATGCAACGTGTCTGCCACCCGTGATATATATCATCATGATAAAGATGCAGTCAGGTATCTCTTGCTTAAATATAAAAGTAAAGGTAGAATGCTAATGAAGACGCAAGGACAGGATTACTGGTGAAATACTACAAGCAACTTGTTCATGTTACATCGAATAGTTACTGGACCGATCTTCGGTCCAGATGCATTGGGTTCGATTTTCTGCCAGACGACATGAGCCTTGGTGCTTCATATACCTTTTCCGCTTGGGGAGAGATTGATAGAATGATACACGGAAAGGATGCTAAGGTTTTTATTCGAAGAAACTGGAAGTTTTTCTTTAATCATGGCAGAAGAAACTTCCGAGACTGATTGTATATAAAGTATAAATATGGAGTATGAGATTCAAGTCATACTACCAATCGCAATACCAGTCTAAGGCAAATTACCACGAGCATCTTTTAAGTATATTTGATAGTAGCAAAAATGCTATCAATGAGCTTGAAGACGTTCGTAGCGTTGTTTTGGATACTATAAAAAAAGATAAGTGGGAAACCGACCCTACTGCTTTTTATCATTCACTGAGACAAAGCAAGCATCCTAAGATGCTTACCGACTACACTGTAGAAGACTTGAGCAAGATGAAGTGCTTCAAGCTTTCGGGTTTCAACATTGGATTTGCTCTTAAGAATTTTGAAGATAAAGGAACAGTTGAAATAGTTGCTGTTCATAATAACGAGCTTATAAAAAATATAGGCGAGCCTCTTATGAAAGCAGCAATCAGCAAGGGTGGTAGATACCTTGATCACTTTGATGGGTTCCTTTCCAACTTCTACGAGAAGCTCGGGTTTAAAGAATATAAGAGGGATCCTTACAATCCAGATTACGACCCTAATGGTGAATTTGCTTCGAGATACGGTAAGCAGCCTGTTATATACCGTAAGTTAGGTGAGAGTCGCATAAGAGAGGACGACGAATCTCTTGGTGCTGGTTTCTTTGGAACTCCCGAAGGAGACTCCGTTGTAACCTCTGCACCAACTGGCTCGAAAGAGCTTTCGCCTTCCGAAAGAAGAAGAGAAGTGTTACTGAAGATTAAGAGTGGAGAGCTTGAAGCTTCGCACTATCCAACTATCTTTAAAAAGTTTGTAGATTTGATGGATATGACTGGAAAAATCAAAATACCAGATACCTCATATGGAAGAGGGCTTGCTACTAAGCTCACGAAATTCATTATGACTGGAAAACTCGGTGACGCACTTGCTTCACATTCGATGAAAGAAGTAATGAACATTGTCAAAGGCGCTGCTGCCGAAATAGCACGTAAGTTGAGAACAGATCATCCCAACCGCGACTTGGCTTCTCTTGCTAAGCGTGGAGTCATTGACGAAATAATTCGTTTCTGGATAAAAGAAAACAATTATGATTTGTTTCACGATGAATGGGTAATGAAGCTTTATCCGCTTATTCACCGTGAGGTCATGGAAATTCGTAAGAGTGGCTATAAGAAAGCAATGGACGTTTAACAATGGCTTGCCCAAAAACAATAACATATATAGATGGTGAGTGGACCGTCACTGAAACAACTCTTTTTATAAAAAAAGAAGAGTTGGAACAATATGGTGGTATTGGGGCTGACACAGGATGGGTCGGAAATCCTGACATCAAACAATACAGAACTACAGTTAGTCCATATCCAACTACAGAAGAAGAGTGTTGCTCTTAAATCATAATGGGAGATTGGGATTGACTTGGTGAAAGGTGGTATTAGGATATCTTCATGAGTCATGATTATGTTTATTATGATGGTAAAAGATATCCTACGAAAGTTCGTCCTATATTACACATTCCACATTCGTCTTATAAAATACCAGACATGACAGGATATGTGAAAGATCCGCAGAGTGAAATTGACTTGCTAACCGACCATGCTACAGATACGCTCTTCTACTATCCATATGCAACTATCGTAAAAGCCGACTTCTCCCGTGTGTTTTGCGATGTTGAACGATTCGCCAAGGACTCTGAGGAACCGATGAGCGCAAAGGGCATGGGTTACTTCTATACCCATTGTGATGATGGTTCGCTACTCAGGGAAGATAAGAACGGAATAAAAGAAAGTATCTATTGGGACTACTATGTTCCCCACCATGAGAAGCTTTTAGAAGCAGTTAACGAGTATCCTGGCAAATTTGTTATCTTCGACTGTCACTCATTTACCGATGTTCCATTGAAGAGAGATGTTCATCAAGATCCGGTAAGACCCGACATCTGTATAGGTTGGGACTTACAACACTCCAAAATGGAGATTGTAGATACTTTCAAGTATCTATTTGAACAAAAGGGCTACAAGGTTTTCACCAACATTCCCTATTCGGGGTCTATATATCCATGCGACTATAACGGGGAACTTGGATCTACATATATGATTGAGGTAAATCGACGCTTGTATATGATAGATGGAAAAGTCGATCAGGTTCTCCATGATCGTCTTCAAAATGACTTGACAGAAGTTATGACAACTGTAGTTGATGTTCTGGATCCGAGTAACAGAAGAATGTATTGACTTTTTAGAAAACATGTGGTAGAATATAATCTGTTGAGCAACTCTGCTTGACACTACAATTAACCTCCTTTCATAAGGCAGTAAATATATGAATTGCATTAACCCAAAGAAGATTCCAGTTGACATCACCAAGGACTCTCATCTCAATTATATGGGTGGGACCAGTTGGGATATTAAGAACCCACTTAACAAGCTCCGTATAGCCGCTTCGTCGTGCTTTTTCGGTGAGCCCCAATACTATAACCGAGACGCCGATGACAAGCGTAAGGTTCGTCACGCCCCTGACTATCGCCTCTCCGATGCCGATGTGAAGGAGCTTCGTAGCGTACTCGACGCTATCGACCCGCAGGAGTGGCGTGGTATGTCTCCGAAGGAAATCATGGAAAAGACGATTGACGAGGCTCTTGCGTTCAATGTCGAAGAGACTCTCAAGGTCGCTGTTGCTCTTCGTAACGAGGACAACATCCGTGTTACTCCACAGGTCATTCTCGTTCGTGCTGCTAACCACAAGTCTGCTAAGGGACTTGGATTGGTTCAGAAGTATGCTCCAGAAATCATCAAGCGTGCAGACGAGCCAGCAACGGGACTTGCCTACCAGAAGTCCGCATTTGGTAAGCCAATTCCTAACTCCTTGAAGAAGGCTTGGGCAAAGGCGCTCTCCGCTTGCAGTGAGTACTCGCTTGCGAAGTATCGTCTTGAGGGACATCAAGTAAAGACCGTCGATGTCATGAACATCTGTCACCCAAAGTCTGATGCTATCGGTAAGCTCGCCAAGGGCGAGTTGAAGTCCAGTGGAGAGACTTGGGAAGCGATCATCTCCAAGGAGGGATCGACCAAGGAGACTTGGACCAAGGCTGTCGAAGTCATGGGTCACATGGCTCTGCTTCGCAACTTGCGTAACTTCCAAGAGAAGGGTGTAGATACCAGTGTCTACTTGGATAAGCTTGTTGCAACTGCCGAGACTGGAAAGCAGCTTCCGTTCCGTTACTGGAGTGCCTTCAAGGCAGTCGAATCGCAGGGTAAGTCATCTGTCATGGATGCCGTTGAAGACTGCATGAAGATTTCTCTCAAGAACCTTCCGCAGTTCAAGGGTAATGTCATGTCGCTCTGTGACAACTCCGGATCTGCTCATGGAACCATGACTTCTGCCTATGGTAGTGTCAAGGTATCCGAGATTGCCAACCTTACCGCAGTTGTCACTGCAAAGTGCGCCGAGAACGGACATGTTGGTGTCTTCGGTGACAAGCTTGAAACCTTCGCGGTTCGCAAGTCTTCATCCATCTTCGATGACTTGAAGAAGGCTAACAACCTTGGTGATGGGATCGGTGGAAGCACCGAGAACGGAATCTGGTTGTTCTTCGACAAGGCAATCAAGGAGAAGGAGCATTGGGATCATATCTTCATCTACAGCGACATGCAGGCTGGACACGGTGGCTTGTACGGAACTGAAGCATGTTCTCGTCAGTATATGAAGGAATATGGTTGGAAGGGAAGTAACCATATCCACGTTCCTAAGCTGATCAAGGAGTATCGCAAGATCAACCCGAAGGTCATGGTTTATTTGGTTCAGGTTGCTTCGTACACTGATACGCTGGTTCCGGAGAACTATGACCGAACCTTCATACTAGGAGGCTGGTCTGATGGGGTGATTCGTTACGCTGCTCAAATGTCAAAGATGTACGAGCAGAAGCAGTAAAAGAAAAACATCTGTGATATAAAGGGGAGAGCTTCTTATGAGGCTCTCCCCTTGCTTTTGGTAAATCCGTTGTTATGATAAAGCATGCCCCATACTCTCGTCACGGTTGACCTTGACTATTGGACCAACCGCAATCCATCGTTGTCCGACCTCCGAGCAGCTTCATGTTTCATTAGGCAACTAATGGATAGCGTCAAGTATTCCCATGTCATCAAGTATCATGATGCCATTGTAGAATATGGTCTTATTCCAAAAGGAACCAAAAAGGTTATTAATATAGACTTCCATAACGATATAGTTGTCGATTCTGGTGATGAGTTAAATGAAGGAACCTGGGGTAACTTCATGCCCAAGAGTGTCAAGGAGTTTGAGTGGAGGTATCCAAGCTACACCGAGTGTATCAGACAGAGAAACGGGTTGTGTAACCCATATGGAAAGAAGAAAGATTATCCTCTAAAGTACAAGACTAGGCTTGGAATAGAAGATATAAGCCTAAGAAATATAAACTCCGTGGTCATCTGTCTTAGCCCTAACTGGGACTATGCCAAGGTTCTTCCGGACTTCGTGAACATGCTTGGGCTGTGTCCACTTGATGAAGTCGATGATTACATCAGAAGCATTCGTTCTTACAGGAGTATTCCTCGTGGTCGATGAAGAGTATGTCAAACAGCTTGAAGCCCATATAGAGGGACTAAATAAAGTCATTGACAAATTGCTTGTCAAGGAAAATCTGTTGTATTATGTCAAACCAAAGGGCGACAACCTGATTCAATTAGAGGACAACAAAAGATACTTCAAGACGATTGAAGATGTCTTTATAGCTTTTCTTCATATGGGTGGAAGAATGCGACTATTGGTTAGTGTTGACCAAGATTATGCTAAAAGCGAATACGCTGGTCTTAGTCTCATACTTGACATCTACTCGCTTGACGTAATAACAGGCGAAAGAAAGAAGGTGTGGGGATGATAGACGAAACCTATGTCAAACAGCTTGAAGAAGAAAATGAGAAGCTTCGCAAGAAGCTTGAGGAAAACGGACTCAAGTCTGGGTGCTATGACCTTATCATAGACCATCTGGCTACGATGTATACGCCGTCTAAGAATGTATTGAATCACACCCGAATAGACGAAAAATATGTGGAAATTGTTGCCCCTATTCGTCGCACCAAAAATAACATCTTTATTCAAAAAATAGTCAACGACTGCATTGAAGAAGCCAAAGCAGAAGCAGGATACCGAAAGAAATGACCGATATCTACACCAAGCAACTTGAAGAAGAGAACGAGAAACTTCGTCGCCAGCTTGAAGCTGCCCAAGAGACTATTGACTATTGTGGAGCTACTTGGAAAGAAGAGATAAACGGCTCTGAGGTAAATTATCGACTCTGCTTAGGAAACTTCTGTCTTGCGGTTATTGTCCAATCATTTATGGGTAATTACAGGTGCTATGTCATCAGGTTTGATCGAAAGGAATGGTACTGGAGCGAACCTAACCGAGAGTTGACACTTACATCAGCCATGCGTGCATGTGAGTATTCTCTTGGGTTTGGAAAGGAGAGAGTTGAGAACACTCGCCCAAAAGACTTGAAGACGATAAACGAAAATGCTATTATGTGGATGACAGAACAAATAGAAATCCAGAATACTGAAGCGATTGCTAAGAAATTTCTGGAAGATATAAAATCAAACCACCCTAAAATGTCCAAATGAAAATAAAAGTAATCCGTAAGCAGCTATCTCTGGGTCAAATGGAAGGCTGGAGTCGTTTGACGGTCAAGGTTCCTCTATGGCTCCGCAGCTTCGAGAATTATACTCAGTTTATATTTGAATACAACATTGTCGGATATAAAAAGAAATTTCAAAAGGATTGGAAAAGGTTCTCCAAGTTGAAGAGAAACAACACTTGCGATGTAAATCAAGACACCGATAATATGCAACTCCAGAGGATTGGCTTATGGGAGATTTAGATTTTTATATCAAGCAGCTTGAAGCCGAGAACGAGAAGCTCAAAGCTTCCTTGGAGTCTGCCCTGTTGACCAACGAGATTGAACAGAAGCGTAATATATTTTCTTATGAGAGATGGATATGTAATAAAGACGGGACTATTCTTCAGTCTGATTATACGCTTGATAAAGGCGAATGTAGGAGATGGATAGACTTCATCCACACTGATATGATTGGAAAGGATACCTCCCTTATTGTATCAATGTTGTGTTATGCGTATAAGAAAGATAAGAATGCAATGACAGCAAGAATAGTGTGGGATATTGATTTTAGGACTTGTAAAGCAAAAGGTAATCAAGCCTTTTCTATATACAAGCTAAGTCGGGGACGAGTGTATTGTACTGGCGAGGAATATAAGACGATCACTGACAAGTCAATAAAAAGAAAGAAGTATGGTGAATGAATGTCAAAACTCTGTGGAAACAAAGATATATTTGGTATATTATCCGGAAGACAATATATGTTCACCAATCACAGATGCTCCCGTCTATTTCATAGAGCGTTTCCTACGATATGCAGCCACAACAGAAAAAGACAAAGGCATTGGGATTGGAAGCACTTGGGAAGTCACTACATGAGATATGAGCATATATTTGACTAACACCGACAATTATGGTAGAATGTGAATAATGACAACTCTGTATAAGAAAAAAGGCAAATGGGGAGTATATGGAAGAGACTATATGTTCAATAACCATATCGGGTCGAGGCAATACAAAGAGGTATTAGCTGGTAAATCGTACAATAATAGAAAAAGGCAAGCCTATGTCTACTGGAAAGAAACGGGTGAATATTATATGAGATGTCATCACATATTTGACTAATACCATAACCCATGATAGAATGGACATATGCCCGAAGCTACGACTATCTATGAAAAGCTACTGGAAGCCGAGAACGAGAAGCTTAGAGATGCTCTTGAGAAGCAGATAATAGAATGTGATGATACTAAAAGAAAATATCATGCTACTGCCTCCGACCTTCAAGAATTTAAAAAAGACATAACAAATTTGCTCTTATCAAGTGATATAAACAATAAAACATGTCGAGGAACACGGAGAAGTCCGGATTATAATATAGCTGTTTGGTCAATTCAATGGCATCCCAATAGTGAATATACTTATAAAAGAATGCCAATGTTATACCCAATAATGAAAAAAATCTGGCTAAACGATTTGGAGAGTAAGATTCAGGCAATGAAATTTGCTATAAAAAACAATAACACTGGACAATGGAGCATATTTCAAAACAGGACTTTTGGATTCGCGCCAGAAACAGAAAAGATTGATCTATAAAGGAAATACTATGGATGACGCAACTGCAAATTACATCAAGCAACTGGAAGCTGAGAACGAGAAGCTTAGGAGCAACATGGAGAAACAGGATGCTACTCTACATAAGCTGATTCGGGATAATATGGAAGTGAAAAAAGATAAAGAAGGAAGGTTCTTCTTACGTCTTAGACCCCTTCGTGAAATGATACCACTTGTCGATGAAGAAGTGTTGGTGTTGGTTGGAATAGACGCTCAGATAGTAACTCCCATGGAGTTCCCCGAGTTTCCGACCAACTTCGGCAATATAGCCATGCCCATAATACGAAATGCCTTAAACCAAGAGGAAATAGAGAAAGAAGTTGAGAAGGTATTGGAACATCAAAAGCAAATGGAAGAGCTTCGTAAGAATAAGGAAGAAACAAATGAGTAACTATGACGATGAATATGTTAAAAATATCGAAAAGCAAAATGAATACTTAACTGAAAGAATTGATGGATTTCTTGTTTGTTTCGAGCAGATCAACAGATTACTTCTATTATCATCTACGACAGATATGAAAGGGAAGAAGACTTATAGTGTAATTGTAAGGGGTGGTTCGAATAACAAAGACATTACAGAAGAAGAATATTTGGCTCTTTCTAAAATTGGAGTAGAGTGTGAACCACACGTTGACATGCGTAAGAAATATGAAACAAACACCTACGACCTTGAGAGTCTGAATAAGAAAATACAAGAAGCATTTGAGAAACTGAGTAAATACCGATGACTGACCTCAACTACATCAAAAGTATCGAAGAAGAAAATGAGAAGCTCCGCGACCATATAGAAAGGGTTGAGCAGGAGAAAGATACATTAGTCAAAGAAAGAGATGCGATGTCGTATCACTACGACAGGGGTGAAGTTAGACTGGTATCAATTCTCTTGGGTAACAAGAAGAGTGGGTATGTAACCCTTCCTGTATTTGCCCATTCCAGACAATCTGAGTGTGTCAAGTTTATCAACGCCCATTATGAAAAGTATTGGTGCTATAATAGTGTTAGGTCAGAAATATCCAGAGTCATGGGAATAAAGAGAGCCAATATCATGTATCAGATTTCTTTCATAAGTGGAGCAAAAAACAAAGAAATAGATGGTAGAATGTGGTATGATGGATTCAGAGTATTTGAAGACAAGAACGAGGCTATGTACTATGATCCAAGAAAAAAGGCATTCAATGTTACATTCAAGCCATCCTGAAGTATATAACAAGGACTTAGAAGCATTAGTGGATTTGCTTCGTGATAAGCTTGAAGGTGCTGAGATTCGCGAAGAGCATCTCAAGGAGCGTGTGAAGGAGCTACAAGAGAAGTTCTATAAAGTTGCCATAACAACAAAAACTTTATGTAACTATGATATAGCATATTTCAGTAACTATGAAGATGCTCATAAGTATCTCAAAGAAGAAGTTGCGTCATTCGTATTTCAAGCGGAATCGTCACCAGTCCACTCAGACTCTTCTTATCTGAGAAGGATAATTCCCGTTCCCATCCATGAAGTTGACACTATAAGAAGCTGGAACATTGACATAATCAGGTTCGGTCAAACTAGATGTGTTGATGGTTCGGTCAAGAACCTCTTGACGTTGGGACGCACGGGTGAGCTTATTCGAGTTGTTGGGGAGGGTAAATGAAAGACGCATACACCAAAGAAGTAGAGAAGCAGAACGAGGCTCTCAGAGATGCCATAGAAGATACTACGAGCAAGCTTATGAAGCTTGAAAAAGAAATTTATTTGTTTGACTATAGACCAACATTCGTCATCAACCACCGTAAGAAATCACCATTGCCGACATACGATCATTATCCCTTTATCCATCAAAATATTGATTCTGCACTTGAAGTAGTGGTTGATTATGTGGCTGATGCTATTCTTACCCATGTTGAAAGAGTGGATGGAAAGAAAAGAAGAAGTCCCAAAACCATTTGCATGATAGATTTTCAATGCTGGTATCTTGGTTCTCTTGAAAGAACCTATATTGTCCATATCGTTTACCCAATGCAGAAAAAGTACTCCATATCTATTGGAATGGACAAACCACCGGGAATTCTCCCCATGTGGGATGAGGAATTCGACAATTACTATAAGACAATGATACCAACAGAAAAATCATTGCATAAGTATATAGTCGAAGAAATTCTTGATTGTAAAGATCTACATCAATACCTATACGATAAATAAGAATTGGAGGAAGATATGAAAACATTATCTCTAAATGGTGGTGGCTCCAAGGGGTATATGTCTGCTTATATACTTATGCGTCTTGAAGAAGCATTTGATAATAAGTATAAAACATATCAGCTATTTGACATGATAGGTGGAGTCTCAACTGGCTCTATTATTGGAGCTATGTTAGCTAAAGGTTATTCTGCCAAGGAAACCGTTGAATTATATCGTGAGTTTATTCCTAAGATTTTTTCTAATAAACGTTGGTTTATTACTTCTTTATTTCGTGCAAAATACAGCCGAGACTCCTTACAGGAAATTGTTAGGAAATATATAAACTTCCCAATCAACACTTCGAAAACCAAGTATATGGCATATGCCGTTAACATCAGTGGGAAAAGTATAAAACCAAAGTTCTGGAAGTCGTGGAAAGATGATATTAGTTCCGTTGATGTGGTTTTGGCATCTTCAGCAGCACCAACCTATTTCAACCCATATGAAATAAATGGAGAATGTTTTATTGACGGTGGAATGGCTTGCAACAACCCAAGTATGTGTGTGATATCAGAAGTTATAAGATCCGGAGCAACTCTTGAGAATCTTTATAATGTCAATATAGCATGTGATACTCTTGAGGGATATTCAAAAGCATGTGGAATTCGTGGTTTACTGGAATGGGCACCTAAAGCAATAGAAGTTGCGATGTATGCTGCTACAGGAATGGAAGAGTATCAGGCTCATACCCTTCTGGGGTTTAATAATCATTACATTGCCCCACCAACTTCTCTTCCTCTTGATTGTCAGGATTTTGCACTCATGGAAAAGATAGCAGAAGAGCAATGGCAGAAACATAAAGAGGCGCTTATAGAGAATCTTCAGCCTGATAAATAAGGTGTGGAGATATCCCATGAAAAACTGGAGTAGCAAGTTTCTTATTGAAAGTGATTCGTTGAATGCTTTTAGCTCAACCTTCGAAAACAAGGGCATAAAGTATTTGTTTTTAGACTTTGATGACACTGTTAGACATGCTATACACTTGCCCGATGGTGATGGAAGACCGCCATTGACAAAAGAAGAAGTCAATGTATTCCCAGGAATGGGTCAAGCGATTCGGACTTGGATGGATGCTGGTTGGACGGTATGTGGAACATCTAATCAGAAGGGACCGCTTCGTAGACGTCAATATGTTCCAGATTTCATGACCGATCAGGCTACACTAGACGATGCTGCTATAGGATGTGGAAAGGTCATGGACGAGACAGTGAAGAAGCTTGGAGTTGACTTCCCTGTTTACTTCTGCTCGGATGCTTCTATATTTGTTACAGATGGTGGTAATGTTTCATTAGTCAAGAATGGTTTAGGTAAAGAAACAAAAGAAGCTGGTAAAGCAGCCAAGCCAAGCCCAGCGATGGGATTGGCTATCATTGAGAAATACGGAAAGCCAGATTGGGAAAAGTGTTATATGATTGGTGATAGCTACGATGGCGCTGACGAGCAGTTTGCAAAAAATCTTGGTTTTCACTTTATCAACCCAGGAAAGCTTGGAAGAGACTTCGTAGATTTCACGGATAAGTTCTTCAATGAAGAAGGACAGGAACTTGATGAGTTTATCAATCAAAAAGGTTATGGAGCTACTGGTGGATATAACCAGGGCTTTCAATCGGACTACCCCAATACAAAGGTGTAAATATGACAACAGTGGCTTTCTCAAACTTTTTTATGTGTGAAGACTCCCATGGGTATTCAGATAGAAACATAACATTACAAATAGAAGAAGTGTTAGTTGACGTTATAAACGGAAGAACACCAAAATACAGAAGTCTTCTTCCAACTGGAAAGAAAGTCATTGACATATTGAAAAGTAAAGGAATGAATATTGGCGATGACGCCAAGCACTATGGATCAGCAAAAATAAAAGGAGAGCTATCTTCGAGCTACATAGAGAAAATGCGTCAACTATTTCCTGACTATAATCCAATCTCAGCCAACCGAACACCCAAGACAGACTTATATACTTCCACCCAGAGAATATCACTGAAGTGTAACGCTGGTTGGTTGTTTGCACACCAAATGATTGATACATCTATTTGCTTCCATAGCATCATAGACAACGCCAAAGAACTAAAAGATGAGATAACTTCAAGAGTTACAAAGGCAGTGTCGGGAATACTGGAATATGAAAAGGGACTATCAAAAGCAGACAAATCAAGAGTTCTCCAAGATGCAATAGCAAAGGAGTTTACGTCAACTTTTGATAATATAGCCCTGAAGAAAGCATTTATAAAAAATGGTGTTACTGGCACATTCAAATTTGGTGACAGTCTAGCAGCATGCAATACTATGTTGGTTATAAAGTATACTCAGCAAAAGATGTCTTCTGAGAAAGCACTTCGTAATCCAGACTTTATTTCCGATGCCACTTACATGACTCCCGTTTCTAACGATGCATGGATAAACAAAATGACTTCTATCATTCAGCCGTCATTCATGGTACAACCATCAGGGAAAATAAGATTCGATGTAAAACAAAAGAACGCAAGTGCCGATGTAACCTCTGAGTCGATGTATCTTGAAGGTGTAATGTCCGACATTGGAAACTACATCGGTAAAGGATATAATGCAGTCAAAAAATATATTGAAAAGCTAGTAAACTTTATCATCGTCACTCTTCGCGAAAGTTTCACTAAGTTTATGACCTTGTTTGGGTTAGATGTAGATGTTAATCTCAATAATGAGTTTATTCTACCTACCCTGTATTGATTTATTTTAGGAGTGGGTATAATAAATCTCACAAGGAGATTACGATGCCAAAGCGCACCCCAAACGAAGATGATAAGGTAATGAAGCCAAAGCAGATTGCTAAGGTAGTACTTGACATTTATGATAACGGCTATGTAGATAAAAGTTTGTCGGAATACTATATCAACGAAGAAACCAAGAAGCGTAAAAAGTTTGACCATGACTCTGTAAAGGAGTTCAAGCAGTGCTTCAAGGAGCTTCTTTCGGACGACCCTGATGTATATGTGGTCGGAGAGTTGCTCAAGGCACTTGATATCAACCCAAAGGTCTTCGCACAAAAAACTTTAGGATTACCAGTAGATAAAGAAGAATAACCAAAAGAGAAAAAAACTAGGAGTTTAGAAGAAGCCCCATAGAAATATGGGGCTTTCTTTTTTATCATATCATGATATAATACCAGCATATGAACGACAATCGTAAAAACGCATCTATAATATCAAAGTCATTATGTGAATTCATAGACGCTGGTTTGAGCCACGCATCAGCCGACATTGATAAGCTTTTTTTACTAACTTCATTAGCTATTCATATAGATAAAAGACAAAAAGAAATATGTGGGGAGCAGACATGCGAGCAAAAGACAGATCCCAAGAAGCAGGACAAGCGAGACAAGAAGAAAATGAAGAAAGCTATGCAAAAGAACTAGAGAGGCGTTGCGAGCAATACGAGGAACACATAGCTAAGCTTGGTGACGAAATTAGCTTCTTGAAGAGATATGTAAAATTCAGGGGAAATAGCTTTTGTTTTACGGGACCACTGAAAACAATGACGCGAGATAAGGCATATGATCTTGTTCGTGCTGCTGGTGGACAACCATGTTCTACGATGTCGCATGGTGTATCGTTTCTCGTTACCAACGACAAGAACACAGATACAGAAAAGAATAAGTTTGCAAAACGAGTAGGAACTGAGATAATCAATGAACAAGAGTTCCTATGGGTACTAGACCATCTACCAAAAAAGTCAATAATAGTACCGCCGAAATTCTAAGGCGTCTCAAGGATCTTGAAGCTGATAACGAGCGTCTAAGGATGCTTGTAGATTCTATGAGATGTAAGCTTATCAGATATTACTTCACATCCCGACTAGAAGGGAAAGATACTAATGTATGGCATTATTATCTTGGTGGAGTAAAAAGATTCACCGTGACTGAAGTATTCAATTCAACCGACCACACGCTCAAATATGGAATGTATAGATACCCCGAACATGGCTTCCGTATTGAACTGACTGGTAATGCTTTCAATGATTTCTGGCATCCACTTAGTAGCGAAGTAACCAGAACCCCATGTTTTTTTTCATTAAGTGACGCAGAGACATTCATTCGTGGATTTTTCAATGGTAATCCAGACATGTGTGTGATAGTTGACGCAGAGAAGCATCACACTATAAAAGGTGCTTACAAATAACTCTTGCGTTCCCAAGAACCCTCGTTAGAATAAGACCCAAGGAGATACAATAATGTTGAAAGCAACCACGGGAGCTAAACCCGCAACTAACCACCTTGACCCACAGTATGTCAAGGATCTTGAAGCCGAAAATGATCGTCTCAAGGAAGACAACCACGTTTGGATGAACAGATGTACTGCGCTTGAGAAGTGCCTCAAGATTGACAAGGCTCAGTACTCTGCTACTGAACTCGTCGCTCGTGCCAAGAAGGGCTTCGAAGGACAGTTGTCTGCCACTCAGACCGTCGCTGCTCGGCTCTATGAGAACGCAATCAAGCTGCTTGATTCGCCTGACCTCTGGACCCCCGACCACCCCTATGACTACGACCTGACCCACAAGGTCTATTCGCTTCGTATCGTTCACGACATTGATCGCCAGTATGTCGATGTCGAGATTGAGCAGAACCAGGGTGAAAGCAACTTCAACTGGCAGGAGAGGTTTGATCTTAACTCCCCCGAAGGAAAGAACTTGTTCGAGAAGTCGAAGAAGGTGTGGCTCTACCATCGTACTCAGGGTGTGGCATTCGAGAAGTTCGTGAACTACATCACCAACGAGATTACGCTGGAGAAGGCAAAGGAGATGTTGGAAGAGAAGTCGAAGGAGCGGTGATCGGATTGGTGTGGCGTAGTAGGTAGTGGAGAGAGTAGTTGTGGAGATGTAAATGGAAACCCATTTTGGGTTTGGGAACTCCGGGCTAAGTCCGGAGTTTCTTTTTGTTTAACTATAAATAACGATTGAGGTATCACATGGGTGACATTCAGAGTATCCGTGAGTCGCTTAAAAGGAATCTTTTGATAGAATCTTTCAAGGATTCGGCGTATTTGTTTGATCTTGATAATACCCTCTTCAATACCGATGCCAAGATTATCGTTCTTCATAATGGAAAGCCAGTCAAGAAACTAACCCCTGAAGAGTTCAATACTTATCAGAAGCAAAATGGTGAGTCGTTTGACTTCTCTCAGTTTGACGATCCTGATCTATTCATGGCTACTGCCAAGCCGACCTATCTACTCAAAGTCATCAAGCAAATCAACGATGCTATAGAGCAGGGAAGAAGCAACTCCAAGATTTACCTCCTAACCGCCCGATCAGCCAAAGTAAAGGATGCTGTATTATCTACTCTGGCTAAGCATGGTGTCAATAATATTGCTGGCTACTTATCAGCTTCCGAAGGCACCAAGAGTGGCAAGTCAATCGCAGAAGTGAAAAAAGAAATACTTCAGAAGGTTCGTGCCAAGCACATGGGCAAGGTCAAGTTCTTCGATGACGATGACTCGAATGTACAATTAGCCAAGAGTATCCCAGGCGTCAAGGCATATAAAGCCAAGACCATGGGTGAAAGCTGGAACGACGATGAAGATGGTGATAGCCCATGGGAATCGCTCTACATGAGCCAATTCTCAGGAATCAATACTGCCGTTCGCAGGATGGGTCTGGACATAAATTCCGTCCGTTTGATCAATACAAATCGCACAAACTTGACTTCCAATAACATTAAAGACATATCTGAGGGATTTCATCAGTGGTATAGTATAGGAACTGCTTGGTTGGATTGGATCCAGAGAAACATGACAGATCGCCTTAAAGTATGTAACTATGCTATTGAATTCGCTAAAGAACCTCTTACAATAAAGACACCAAAGCTGGTTCAGATGTTTGAAAGAAAATATATCATTGATCCGGAAAGACCAAAAGACTCTGCCATAAACTGGAAGTTGCTTTATGAAAATGGAGTTGGTGCTATAGAATTTAATCCATATGATAAAGGATTTAGACCTAGTAAATCGTCACTTGGGTGGTATTCGTCTATTGACATGGCAAGTGGAGCTATAGTAAACAAGAGTATCATCAAGAATGTTGTGAAGCTATATGATGGGACCGATGACTTCAAAGACGCAGGAGTAAACCCAAAATGAACGAATGGTGGACTGAACCTCTTGATGATATAGTATCTGCTGGCTTCGAGTATGTTGGTCCTGCGCCTCTCGCTGGCTCGTATGATAAGCATTTCTTCAAGTCGAAGAAGAATGGCAAGAAGTATCTCTGGAAGTCAGGAAAGCGTAAGATAGGCATGGTATCCAAGATAACCGGAAAGCCCCGGGCTGCCAAGTCAAGAGACAAAGAGTTCACCCAGCCTAACGCAGAATACTTCGCCTCGAAAGCAGCTTCAGCCGTTCTTGAACCCGGTGAGCATATTCCCGTAACCAAGTTGCCATTTCCGTTCGATGATGTAGATGGTGTGGAGCAAGGAACATTGGGTATCGTTATGCCGTTTCTTGATAACGCAGAGGAAAACAAGTTTGGTGATAACTACACCGACAAGCTAACGCCAGAAGATATACGGACAATCCAGCGCCTTCATGTGTTTGATTACCTCGTATCCAATATGGACACTCATGCAGAAACGACACTCAGGGTAGGTGGAAAGCTCATTGGAATCGACCGTGGACAGGCAATGCGGTATCTGTCAAAGATACTCAACGCTACCTTCCCCAAGGATCCGGATACGCTGGAGAGAACCAAGACGCCTGTTGGTGCCAAGTCGTATTACAACGAGTTCTTCATTCGTGTAAAGGAAGGAAAGATAAAGGCACCTTTCAGCAATGTAAAAGATATACTTGACAAAGTGGAGAAGATACCCGACGAAACTTGGAGAGAGTGGATGACGGATTACTTGGAAGCATTCAAGACCAAGTATCTTATAGCCATGAAGTCACAGCCAGTTGGAAAGCCAGGAAATAAAACATATTGGAAAGGACTGACGCCAGAAGAAATTGATCGTGACATTGAAGGTATAGCCGACGAGATGGTAAATCGTAAAAATCGTATTAAGCATGATGTTATTTCTTTTTATAAGAAGCTTGAATCTGGGTTGAATGAATCGGTCAAGAAATTTGATTTATCACCAGCGTCACTCGCAGATGAAGTTACTATAATAGTTGATGATATGGTATCAAGAATAATGGGAGATGTAGATGATAACTGGAAAAGCACCGTAAGATATGCAGATGACGCAGATGTTGCATTTGAAGCCGCTATGCGTTCACATATGGAAACCAAGGCTCTTTACTTCAAGGCTCTTTCGAGTTGCTTGGATTCGCTTGTAGGTAAAGAAAGACCCGTTCCGGAAATAATGCTTAAGCATGTTGTCAAAATAGCAAGTCGCTGGAAAAAAGAAGCGATGGAAATAATAGAAGATTTATCTCCTGATAATATAATTGCCATGAAAAATGCAAGACGTAGAGAAATAGAAGCAGGGTTATTTGATGCCTTTGAAAAATTCGAAGCAAGTTGGGTATTGGTGTATAAAGCAGTGTATAATATAAAGACAGATATAAGTAGAATAACAGGAACAGACGCATAAAAACTTGCAGCAGGTCGGAAGCTTATATGCAAGTTCAAACACCGGAAGATTCGTCTTTCGGTGTTTGTTTTTCATGATAAATACTTATGTAGGTGTTCTTTTAACAACTGAAAAATAAGGAGGAATCCACCATGGAATCCACGTCAACGCTTTACGAGCACGACCTCGAAAAGCAAAATGAAACCTTAGTAAAAAAACTTGAGGAAACTGAACTCTTATTGGATAATATAAACGAAACCCAGGAAGATAAAGAGAGTAGATACCAAGAAGTAATAAAAGAATCACTTGACACTATATACCAGTTGGCTACAGCACTGCATAAGTATAAATCAATAGTCGATCAAGATGGAGAATGGGAGCCATCGCAAAAAGAACTTGAATTGGTTGGTAAGAAATACTTACGCAACTTCATCAAGTATACCAATACGCATAAAGCAACTGTGTCAAGCGAGTGCGAAGATTTGGTTGACGAGTTTCTTGTCGAGCTAAAGTGCGACAAGAGTCTTGAAAAACTTTCTGCATAGTGTAAGATGTGGGGGAAGGAGCCTCCCCATGTCATTGGTATATACGCAAAAAGAGTATCATTTTATTGAAGAGAGAATAGGAGCGAAACTTTGTCGCCTGTTTGCGAAACTTGATGCTTTCTTGGCTGGTGGATCTATTACTTCTATATTTTCTAATCAGCCTATCAATGACTTTGATATATTCTTTCGAGACAAAGAAAGCTTCGAAAAAGCCAAGCGGTACTTTTCTGTTCTTATAAAGTATGACGATGCTTCTACAAAAGAATTATGTGTTACCGAAAGAGCAACGACATATTCACGAACTTCGAAGCGCGGTGAAATAGCCAAGATCAAGCAAGAAAAATATGGTCCGACCTATGATGTCAAGTGGAAGGATGAGAAGATAGCCATTCAGTTGGTTGATCCGAGATTCGTAGTAGGAACTCCCGAAGAAGTCTTCATGGGATTTGATTTTACAATATGCATGGGAGCATATCTATTCAAGAAGGGAGAGTTTGTATTTGACAAGACTTTCTTCAAGGATATCGCAAGAAGAGAATTGGTATTCAATGTAAATGCCAATAATGTTGTTTCTTCTATATTTCGCGCCCAGAAATATAAAGCCAGAGGGTTTACCATGACTATGGCAGAAGAAATGAAAATGGCTTTAGTGTTTGGAACGAAAAAGTTTAAAACTTTCGGTGACTTTGTACATGCTGCTGGCTCTGTTATGAATGAAGAGGTCGCCCAGCATCTTTACAATCATATTAGATACCCGTCTGAAAGTAATAAAGAAAAAGATTCTTTACTTGAGCAACCATATAATCCAGAGGCAATTATAGAGTGGCTCGAAGAGTTGCAACATGCTAACATGTATGTTCCCAGTGTTGCTGTTGAAGGGGGTGCAGTGTTTCCCAAGTGTACGGGGTTTTCTGGTGTCATGGTAAAAGATATACTTGAAAGCGATCTAAGCGACGAGTCGGTAAGGGAAATTGAAGAAAGATACAAAAAAGAAGATGACAACGTGCCTTTCTTGATTAAAAATCAGCCGACAGCATTTTTCCCTTGCAATGTGGTAAAGGGATACAATAATAAACCCATATCCGATGACGATTTCGACTTAGCATAACATATATGAACATCTTCCGCCTTCATAATGATCCTGTTATAGCCGCTTCCATGGCTATTGATAGACATATTGTTAGAATGCTTCTATAAACTTCCGTATAAATACATATGTGGAGGTTATATGGTTGAATGTCTTATATGTTCGAAACAATTTAAAAATAAAAAGGCGCTTGCTACTCACATAAACATTATTCACAAATTGGACACAAAACAATATTATGATAAATTTATTAAATCCGAAAAGGACGGTATATGCTTGAATTGTGGAAATCAAACAAATTATAGAAATTTTGGAGTAGGCTATTTAAAATCATGTTGTAAGAAATGCGATGCCGAATACAAGAAAATTCATGGAGGATTTGGTAATTTTTGGAAAGGTAAAAAACAATCTAAAGATATAGTTTTAAAAAGAGTTTCGAATACAGATCAAATAGCAAAAGAAGAAAATAGAAAAAAAACTTTCGTACAAAAATACGGAGTATCAAATTATGGAGAAACACACGAAGGGAGAAAAAAGACATCAGAACGTTTTAAAGGCAAACCATCACCAAGAACTCCCGAGCATCAAAGAAAAATCATAGAAACAAAAATTGCTAATGGAACAACAAAGCATTCAGATGAAACGAAATTAAAAATCTCCATTATGAACTCAGGGGAAAATAATCCATTTAAAAAATACCTAAATAATGGAGGAAGAATACCAAAAAATTCAGGGGGAATATCTGGATATTATGGTGATTTGTATTTTAGGAGTTCCCTCGAACTATCATTTATACACTTATATAAAGAAAAAAACTATACATTATTATCAGCAGAGAATAATGAGTATAAGGTAATTTATTACCTTAATGGTAAAGAAAAAAGTTATTATCCAGATTTTTTTGTTGCGGAGACTGAAACTGTTGTCGAAATAAAGCCATATTCATTATTAAGCTATAATAACAACAAATTAAAGTTAGAATCTGCTAATAAAGCATTTCAAAACTTTAAGGTTTTTACAGAACGCGACATACCTTACCTTAAAAAAGAAACCATTGACTTTCTTATCAAAAGTGGCAAAATAACAATAGATGAAAGAGCCAAAGAAAAACTTGAAAGGTATAAACATTGAATATCTTCGTTCTTGACCACAATCCAGTAAAATCTGCTAAGTTTCATTGTGACAAACATTTAAAAATGATTTTGGAATCAGCACAGATGCTTTCAACATGTATTCGTCACTTAGGGGTTGATGATGATGATATTCTTTACAAGAAATTTAACCCTAAGCACCCCTGTAATCTGTGGCTTATGGAAAGTAGAGAAAATGTCAAGTGGCTTATGGATATGTGCGATCAGTTGGGACAAGAAAATATTATTAGACAAGGTAAGCCGCATAAAAGTATGAATATAGTAAACCATTCAAAAAAATATATAGATATATTTCCAAATAAACCATTGACGAAATTTAAACTTGCTATGTTTCCTCAATTTATGACCGACGATCCAGTACATTCCTATAAATTATTTTACGCCGGATCTAAATATCGTTTCGCAAAATGGAAAATTAAGCAACCCGAGTGGTGGTCCGAGTATCGTGATTATGTTGTCAAGCATAATCTTGAAGTAGTCAATGACAAGAACGACGGAGTTGTGTGATACACTCCCCAAGCATCTTGTATTGTCGCTTGCGAGGCGCTCAAAAGCTGCTACCATAAAGGTAAGGAAACAAATACTATGTGCGCCCATCACGGAAACTCCAGCATCCCCGAAGACGATTTCGAGCATATCGTCTGTCCTTTCTGCGATCAAAAGATTGGAACCGACCCCGACACCCATTGCAAGCATGTTGCATTCGTCGTAACTGATGGTATGGTCAATCGCTTCAACTTCACCGACGAGATGGACAAGGCACTTGACAAGAGCATTGGCAATGACCTATGTGATACCATCACCGAACGCAAGCTCAAGAACTTCTGCAAGAAGTTCGACATTGAACTTGACAGCATCGTTGAGCATGGTATGTGCTGCGGTCCTGTCTGCACTGAATATACATTTGGATTTAAGGAGTAAATATGTTTGCTTTTTATCTTCTTGTCATTCTGTTTGTCATAGGTGCAATCTACGATAAGGTAAATCGCCGTAACAAGGACTTCAATCTTGGATTTTGGCTTGGTGTTTCTGCATTCGCATGCTCTCAGAGCTTAGTCCGTGATTATATTGGTAAGGAAGCGTTTGTTGCCATTATGAATGGGGTTTGGGTATCTACGTGGATTGCCGTGCCTGCTGTCATCGGCGTTATTGCCACTTGCATTTTGTCTGTTTGGTGGTATTATCGTATAAACGAGAAAAAGGAGTAAATCATGGGATACATGGGTCTTAGTCACTGGTGCGATTCTGACAACGCTGCTGACTTCCGCTCAGAGCTTCTGTCCAATATGGCAAATACGCTGAAGAAGGAGTTGAAGCACACGGATAACGAGTATAACACTCCAGGCTTTCTCAATGTGGCTCTCGTCATGGAGGACAAGACGATCTTCGGGAAGATTGATAAGGATTACCGCAACTACTTCTACAATGTCACGCATGAGACTATCAAGATGCTCAAGGAGGCAATCGCCAGTGATGATTGGGACGCATCGGATAAGAAGAGCATGAAGCGCATGAAGAAGAATCTTGAGACATGGATCAAAGGAGTTGAAAATGACTGAAAAGGCAACCGGATCGTTCATGGGAGTTTGTGCCACCATTGCCAATAAGACTGGCGTTGATGTATTTCTTATCAGAATGATTGCAATTTTCCTCTTTTTGTCAACTGGTGGGACTTTCTTACTCTTCTACTTTCTTCTTGGTATATTTGCATCGGAAAGTGAATAATGGTTATCCTCTTCAACTTCACGGGGCTGAATAAGATTTACTGGCTTCCGTCTGTACGCCGTGAGAATGACACCACAATCGGAATCTGGTATTTCGACTTGAGGTTTCTCTGTGGGCAGGTAAGTATCTACAATGCGAAGATGGGAAAGAAACTGATAGTTGCTATCAACGACAAACACACATGGAGTTCTAAATGAAAAAGAAGTCGAAGGAACCGAAGGATCCTCGCTATCTGTCATGGGTCAAGATCGACCCGTCACTCAGCGATGAACACATGAACCACTACAAGAAGCATCTTGGTCGAGCCGACTTCTTGCTCTACATGGGCGAGATTCCTAATCAGCCTGGGCATTGCGTCATCTTCAACCAAGATGACAATAAGATGCATGTCGGTTATCACATTGAAACCTTTATTGAAATGACGGAGGGCGAAGTATGACTTTCCAAGGAATTTTCTGGTTGCTGGTTATCGCTATAGCAGCCAGTGCATTTTGTTTCTGCGTTCATACTGTCAGCAATGCCACCGACAAGGATGTTGAAATGGCTAAAGCAGGATATGTCGAGAAAGTTGTTGTTATTGGCGACCCCAATAGCACATACAATCGTTATGTTACCAAGGTTTGGGTAAAGATCGACGGAACCCCCATTGTGGAACAAAAGTAAAGGAACCATATCATGGCTAAGAAAGTAATCAACCTATCCGGACCTGAAGGCAATGCCTTCGTTCTCATGGGCTACGGTCGTAGCCTCTGTAAGCAACTAGGAAGAGACTGGGAGCCTATCCAAAATGAAATGATGGAAGGCGACTATGAGCATCTTCTGAAGGTATTCAAGCGTGAGTTCTGCGACTACTTCAGGTTGGTGAAGTAATGGACACCCCACCTAAGACAACCGCCCAATGGAGTCTATCGCTTGACTGCGATTGCCCACATTGCAAGGAATTTGTAAATTTGCTTGACACTCCGGATTTCTGGTGTGATGCCGAGTTTGAACCATGTGAGTATAATACCCATAAGACTCGTGACGTCAGGGTAATATGTCCAGCATGTAATGAAGAGTTCGTTGTAGACTTGGAGTATTGATAAATAACCATAGGAATATAACCTATGGACCCAGAACAACTAAAACAAGACTTCCTCGAAGAGATTGCTGGACCGATAGATTTGTTTTTACAACAGAATCGCCAGCGCATGGCGAACACTACAAGAATAAAAGATTATAACAAAGTTGAGTTGATAAAGCATGTTCTTACTGAACTTGAGAGAGTGATACAGCATTATAAAGCCACCGAAATTCCTGTTGATTATCTCAGTAAAGTAATAGATATAATAAAACCAATAGTGTCAATAGGAAAAGAAACCGAGTTGATTGAAATAGATAAAATACTTGTTGACATCGTGAAGAAGCTGAACCAAGAGCGTGGTATGAAGTCGCTCAATCTTCCTCACGATGAAGATGATGTACTGGCTCTAAAGGACGACTTGTGGTTGACCTTTAAAGAATACCCTGTCAGTGATTATGAGAAGCTTAAAAAGGCACTGAACGGAAGAATTGATACGAGGCATCAATTTATAGTAAAGGACAAGATTATTTCCCACATAAAGAAAGATTATGTTAAGACAGATGGTGTGACTCTTTATGACTATATCAATGATAGACTACGAGAAATATTTGATATATTGTGGGAGGACGAATTTGAAGCATTGGCTTTACAGGACTTACAGAACAGGCGCGAAAAAGAAAAGAATAAGCTGGCTGGCGTCAAGGAGTCCATACGAGCCGCTATGTTGACCAAACTTATGGCTTGACTTATCTTCCCGTTGCTCATAATAGGAGCAGCAGAAAGGAAGATGTATGAGCTTTATAAACAAGCTTTGGAGATTCATTACTGGCAAGAATCGTTGTGATATGCATGTTGAGCATATCTGCCATGGAGTCGATGGTGTCAAGAGGGTAATTGATAATCCCAACTGGAAGCACGAGCGTACCCTGCATCACGAGAAGCTGGTTGAAGAGCATCTACGCTTAAAGGCATATTTCATTGCCGAAAAGGATGGTTTTAGGAAGGATCCGGCTGTTTACTGGGAGGAAGCCAAGCGTGTCTAAAATCGTCAAATTTACAAAAGAAAACATCAAGGACATTACCAGTGGCTACTACTGGCTTGCGAACAATGCCTTTGACAAGACGGGTAAAGACATTATACTTCACCGTCCTGTTGAAATCGTTGTTGTGGGAGAGGCATATTCCCGCCCCTGTTCAGGGTTTCGTGATGGGATATGGACCACACCCGGAGTCTATCTCATATTTGTTGGAAACCCAGATTGGCACACTATTGACTATGTGCTTGATTGGGGTAATGTTGTTCTAACACCAGCTAATCCACCGAAAGGATTTTGACATGCGAAACCTTGATGAAGTTATTGCCGATATGCTTCCCTTTGTTCCAGAGGAACTTAGGCAAAGACTCTCACATGTTCTTGAAAATATTCCATATACTCCACCAGAGGCTTTGGATATGCGTTGGCTTGAAGTTCAACAGCATCTTAATGCTTTCTTACCGGAGTCTATTGACGAACTGAACGACTGGCAGAAGAAGATGCTTAAGGTATGGACGGGAAAGGACTTCTAACATGAATAAACTATCACTGACCAAGGAATGGATCGACGCCTTCGGTCCAACCCGCAACCTTCTCAGAATTCGGGGTTGCAACATCGTCTTCGTCGGCAAGCGTGGAGCCATGTTCCGCTGCCGACTGGCGTACCTCGCTAAGCGTGAAGGTATTTCATTCCGTAGGTTCATCATTGATGCCATCAAGCGTGGCTGTGGAGCATAATCATGTCAGACTTCGTTTCAAAAACCATCGTTCGTGTTGTATCAAAAGACGATTATTACTTCGGGATTGGTGAGGATATGGACGGGCTTGGCAACGTCGAAATCCGTTACTTCGAGAAAACTTTCAACAGCAGCAATCAGTACGAGCAGCTAAAGCGCATGTCGTTCGATCCTGCTTGCGTTGACAATCTTATTAATGGCTTGAAGATTGTTTCTGATAGTATGAAAAGATAATTAAAAAAGATATGTAAATGCGAATACCTCTCCACCCAGGAACGCACTTGAATGATTCCCGTGCCATGAAGAAGCTTCGTGACATATGGGTGGAGTCTGACGAAACAAAAAGACGCATGATTGTGAATAACATTTTTATAGAGATTGAGAGCTTCCGAGGTTGTTATATAGTCGAAGAAGTTCCCGATGAAGATGGGGCTTGACTTTCGTTATCGAAGTATATGATATAACCATGAAGAAAAAGACACCAGACATTCTTAAAACCACTTACTATGGTTTTGAGGTTTTTGTTCAAGTCAAGCCCAAGGGCAAGCGTCCTACATGGCAGCTTTACAAGCACTTCAACACCAGTCGCTATCGCTGGTACACCGATGTTCTTCGAAAGGTGGAGTTATACCCGAAGAAGGTTTCTCTGCTTCTTGGAAACGACATTGAGCAGGAGGCTATTGAGTTCTCCTACAACCGCAAGCGTTACATGGTCGTTCACTACAAACTCTGATTCATAGAAAATCAAGGAAACAATATGAAACTCACCGAAACCAACACCACTTACACTATCACTGGCGAGGTCGAATGCGACTCCTGTAGGGGAACTGGTCTTTACTGCGGTATGGCTGAAAGGAAGGGCGCTGCTGTTGTCTGTACCCACTGCAAAGGGACTGGAAAGGTCAGCGTCAAGCAGACCTTCAAGAAGTTTGTGAAGCGCAAGAAGCGTGAAGGCGTCAAGCGAGTCTTTGAGACTGCAAGTGGATATGGTATTGCTGCTGAAGATGTCACTACTAGTGAAGGCAACACCATCCACTTCAGCCGCTTCGGGGTTGATTATGAAGATTGGCTGAATGGCGCTGAACCCAAGCCCATCGAAGAGCTTCACTGCCCCTATCAGCACACTGGTCAGGGACTCCAGAGCCACGATGTCAACGATCTGTACAAGACCCGTTGTACCAAGTATCTTGGGTGGGGCATGATTACCGAGTGCAAGTGCCGTAAGGATATGGCGAAGTGTTGGAAGATTTACAACGGAAAGTGAACATGAGCTTCTTAGACCATTCAGACATGAGCGAGCGTGAAAGCGAGGATTATGCTCGCTACGAGGAACTCAAGCAGAAGCTTCGTGAGTATCTTCGTCGCCCCTCTAACGATGGTCGATCTGATCGGGCTGCCCTGAGAAAAGAACTTGCTTCTTTGGTGGGGGCTGAGTATAATGATAAGGAAGCGAGGATAAAATAACATGGACATTCTCTTAGGCACTGTGATCATAACTGTTTTTCTTGGTGGATTGGTTCCCGCCTCTATAATGCTGTGGATTATGGTTGTTAGAATGCTTAGAGAAAAGATAGATAAGAAGGACGAGTAAAAGGAAATATATGACTAAAAACAAATCCTATAAGTGGATTGAGCCGCAACTCAAGTATATCAACGAGAGTGTCGGACCCAAGCCAACCAAGAAGCTGCTGGCTCGCGCTAAGCGATTCACCAAGCAGTATGAGAAGCAGGGCTGGTGTGACATGGAGACTTGGAACCTTGATTTCAGGTTTGCCGAGTGGATTGTTCCACGACTCCGTAGGTTCATTGAGTTGAACAACGGGTTTCCTGGGCATTCTGGAATGACCGAGAAGAAGTGGGACGCTACTCTGAAGGAGATGCTTGAGGGCTTCGAATTCATGGCGAGCGATGACTACTATGGATGTAGCGACAAAAAGAAACATGCGAAGGCTGATAAGGCGCTTGAGTTGTTTGGGAAGTGGGCAAGACACCTGTGGTGGTGAGCCATGGGCTTGAAGTATCGTAAAATATTACATGGAAGCAAGAATCGCGGATCAATAAACGCTTACTTTATTGAACGGGGTTTGTTTTTCTTCAACACTTCCGACACTTCCGGTGGTTTTTGGAATAGATCGTATATGCTCCGTTATTACAAGAAACGGGGAAGTGACGCTATGCTTCGGTGGAGGGAAGAGTGGGCTTGAAGATAACCAAGAATCTTGATAGTGTAGCGGGTTGCTTCTATGAGCTTGACATGGGCTTATTGTGTAGCTATAAGTTGACTTTTGCAGTTACTATGATTGGAAGGTCGCCCGATAACTTGTATTATGTTCGAGTTCATGGAAAGACCCTGAGAGGGGCTTATAAGCAACAGGGGAGAAACACAATGGATGGGTGGAGTGGCGAATGAAGGTCCGAAAAGGCGTGTTTCCTTCTGATGAAGTATTTGTTTTCCTTGGGAGAAGATACTTTATACATATGCCGCCTTTCTTTGAGATGACGGTTTATAGAAAAAGAAATATGCTTTACAAAAACTATAAGATGACTGGAAGAGATGCGATGAAGAAGTGGAGTGGTGAATGAGACGCTTATGAGATACAAGATAAGTAAAAATCCTGATCGACATGGCTATAATTTTTTATTGGATATTGGTTTGTTGAGCGGATATAAAATATATATTTCATCTTTGCCCCCAACAGAAGGTAATCTTTTTAGCTTGCGTATGAAGAATCTAAAGCGAGCGTGTAAGAACTATGGGAGAACGGCAATGGAGAAGTGGGATGGTGTGTGATACACTTGGAAGTGGGCTGGGAATAAGGCTTGAAGTTGGGGAAGTGGTGGGTATAGTATGAGAGTAAACCAAGGAAACACACATGTCCGCTAGTCAGATTTCTTCGTTCCTCAAGTCCCACGATGTCATCGACTTGAAAGGCATCAGTCCGAACTTCTTGAAGGTTCTCAAGGACATTGATAGCCACTACTCCACTGTTCAGAAGGCGTCTGTTCTGAAGGGGAGAATTTGTGAAACGGTGTTCAAACTGGCTCTATACTTTCGCATTGAGATTCCGGGGATTCCCCGCAAGCTGAGCCTATATGAGAATGGTCAGAAGTGCTACAAGATGACCGACATTGGCTTCGGCGTCAAGTCTGGTGGTTGCGACATTACTGCCATGGACGATGAAACGATTGCCGCAGGAACCTCGAAACTCAAGCATCTTCATGGTGGTGGTAAGACCCAGTGGGGTCAGATTGATTGGAGGTCAGTTATCTTAGATGGTGGGCTACTGGAAAAATACCGTAACTACCGTCAGATTTTCATCGCTGTTGTGGGTGACAAGAACGATATTGAAGACCGTGCTGTTCCGTCGCTTATTCGTGAGAAGTTTCCTGGGGATCGCTGTCTGATCGTTGATATCAACGATCTTGCCGTCCTCTGGTCCAAGATTATTGACAAGTGTAAGGCACATGACTGGAATACTTCTGAAATTGACGAGGCTGTAAAGGACCGTAAGCACCTTGAACCCATGCCCCATCAAAAGGATTGTGTTAGCAAGGCTCTTGAATTTGTCAAGAATAACCCCAAGGGTGGGAACTTCCTCATTGCTGACAAGCCGAGGGCTGGAAAGACCATTATGTTTGCCGAACTTATCCGTAACATGTGGGACGCTAAACGGGGCGTGTGATACACCGTCCTCTGTTGACTTGTGTCCGTTCTTGAATATACCGTAATGATGGCTACAATAATGTCATCAACCAAGGAAAGAAAAAACATGCCTTCCATGAATGTCCTCATTATGTCCTCCTACCCCATTCTCAACCAACAGTGGGTTGAAACTTTCATGGAGTGGGACGGTTATCAGGGCTACAACATCATCAATGTCCGTAAGGGTGAGGAACTGTACATTGCCAAGAATACTGTCAATGTCTTTCTCGTCTCTCTTCAGGATGGCAAGGGAGAGGCTGATGAAGATGCTGGCGTATGGTCAAAGCAGAAGTTCGATGCTATTCGCAATGTCAAGTTCGATGTTGTGGGCATTGACGAGATTCACCTTGGTGTCGAAACCGAGCGTACCGATGCTCTTCTTGAGTTGATCGACTACAAGTATCTGATCGGTATGTCGGCTACCCCTGGGCGCAACCTGTCATATGGTCGGTTCGAAATTGAGAACACCCATATGTGGGATCTGGTCGATGAAATGCAGATGAAGAATTCCGGTCATGATGCCTATCAGCGTTTCGAGCAGATTCACTTTATCTGCCCGACTGTCAAGGCAGAGAGCATCAAGGAACTTGCTTCGGTTTATAGCAAGGACGAGGGGTTCACCTTCAAGAAGTTTCTCTCCGTCAACGAGAAGGGGTTCTTTGAGTATGACGAGGCAGTTGAGCATGGTCTGAAGATGATCTTTGGCATTGGTGCCTATCAGCGCAATGAAAACAGTTTGATTCGGAAGAACTGCAAGGGGGTTCTTATCACGGTCGAGAGTTCCAAGTGTGTTGAGGCTCTTCGTGCTAAGCTGGAGAAGATGGTCGGTAAGAAATACAATGTGTTCTGGACCACTTCACGGGAGAACGATGTAACTGCCCTGTATAACAAGGTCCATAATGACTGGCTTCCGACAGAAGAGAAGGGCAGCATTGTCATTGTAGTTGACCAGTTGAAGACTGGCGTTACACTTCCGTGGTGCGATGCTGTGGTCTTCATGAACGACTGCAAGAGTCCGTCAGAGTGGATCCAGACTGCCTTCCGTTGCCAGTCCCCCCGTAAGCCGAGCGATGATCGGTACGGCAAGGGTGTCTATGTTTATGACATGAACATCAACCGAGTCCTTCACTGCGTTCACCGCATGGCTGAGCTTCGTCAGGCTACCAACAAGGGTTCACAGTACCTTGAGGTTATTCGTGAGGTTCTTGATTGCTGCCCGATCTACACTTCTGATGATGGTATCACTTTCGACCAGATTGACGTTCAGCGTTTCATTGATATGAAGCGTAAGATGACTTTCGAGGGCTACTACGAGAATATCTTTGGTAACACGATTGTCGGCATGCTTATCAACGACAAGGACGCCGAGTTTCTCAACTCGCTGAATATTACCGGATCTTCGTCAGGCAAGACCTCCGATGCCATGCACACAAATGACGCCCACGATAATGGCAAAAACGAGACTATCAAGAGGAAGGGTGACAAGAAAGGCAAAAAGGAAGGAAAGGTCATGTCTCCCGAGGACAAGGCTCGCATCCTGGCTAATAGCATGATGAAGGAACTTCTCATGGTTTGCCCGACGAGCGTTATGAACATTGAAGATGTCATCCGATTCATCGAACAGGGTGTGTGAGACACTGACGAGTAATTGGGTTGCTACTACTTGATGTTAGTAGAAACACCCTATACTTATAGCATAACCCGAGGAAAGAAAAACATGTCCAGTCTGTCATCTTTGAGCAAAACCGTCGTTGGATCTACTGTCAATGACATTATCGGTCGCTACGATATGGGTAACAAGAAAACACTTGTTGCTACTTTGCGATTACTGGATAAAATGTCTAATGGAACGATAAATAACCCCATAGCAGAGGTATCAATGGCACGCAAGCGTGGCGAAGATGTAAGCAAGATTCTGACCCCCGGTGACATGTACCGCAAGCAGTTTGGCGAGTGTTTCACTCCTAAGCAGCTTATCCGTGATATGCTTGACAAGCTTCCTGCTGATGTATGGAAGCACAAGGATTACAAGTGGCTGGACAACAGTGTCGGCGGTGGTAACTTCCTTGTGGAAGTGCTGGCTCGTTTGATGGTGTCACTGGCTGATCAGATTCCCAACGAGGCTGCTCGCAAGAAGCACATTATTGAGAAGATGTTGTACTTCGTTGACCTCCAGGCGAAGAATGTGTTCTTCACCATGCAGCGTTTGGGCAACGAAAATGACTACGACTTCAACTACCATGTTGGCGATTCTCTGGAGTTTGACTACTGGGGTGGAATCAAGTTTGATGTTGTGGTTGGGAATCCTCCGTACAAGAAGGGCATCGACCTCAAGTTCCTTGATCTGTTCATTACGAAGTTGGACGCTAAGCATGTTCTCATCGTTCATCCATCGACTTATTTGATCGACCTCAAGGGAAATAGCCGTTATATCAAGATCAAGAAGCTACTGGAAGGTAAGCTGAAGTCGGCTACTTTGTTCAATGGGAATAAGACTTTCGATGTTGGTCTTTATGTTCCATGTGTTATTATCAGTTATGACCGAGACTATAACGGCAAGTGTTCTGTTGAGTATTTCGACCAGAAGTTCGATGCTGATGTTTGGAACATTACTAAGTTTGGTGCTGATTGGGAAACTATCGTCAAGCCTTTCGTGGAAAAAATGAAGAAAGATTGTAGCGGCGGAAACGATGTGTGGAGTTATAGTTTGGGGAAAACCGATAAAGCTGATAAAAACAAGCAACATTGTCAGTTTGCTGCTATTCGCGGAAATGTCAACATGTCCGCGAATAGCGTTTCTAATACCATTGTGAAAGATGATTTTTATACAATGAATACACAAGATGAATCTTGTAAAGGTATTCGTATTTTGGACTTGACAAGGGCTGGTAATCCAATTCCAACTTTCCAGTTTCCTAACGAAAACGAACGCGATAACTTTCACGAATACTGCAAGACTTTCTTCGCTCGCTTCTGTCTTTCTTTATATAAAAACAACTGCGATCTTTCACTTGGAAATATGTCCCTCATCCCCTGGCTCGACTTCACTCAGTCTTGGGACGATGAGAAGCTCTTCAAGCACTTTGGCATTGACCAGAAGACCCAGGACTATATCTACAAGTTCCTCCCCGATTACTATGGGATTCGTGGATGATCCTCGAACAAGTCTTCAACGAAGTCTATAACGAGTTCATCAATGGCAACTACAAGGTTGCCAACCCGAAGAATCGTGACCAGATAAAAAAGGGGCGATCCCCCAAGATGTCTTCTGAGCAGGCTCTTCAGCACACTGTCAACTACATCCTGTGGGAATGGACCAATGACAGGAAAGATGACAAGTTCAAGAAACTGATAAAGATGGTATGTATTCCACCCAAGGACTACGATCTGTCGCAAGTAACCTTCCGAGAAGTTCTTGAAGTCATCTGTCCAGAGATTATAAAGACTTCAGACATACTTGAAGTAAAATAAAGTGACCGACGCTCTCTACATCAAATCCATCGAAGCTGAGAATGAACTTCTCCGCGACTCCGTAGGTTCATTGAGCTTCACAACGGCTTCCCTGGAGACTTGACCGAGAAGAAGTGGAAGGAGATACTGGAAGAGATGCTTGTGGGCTTCGAGTTTATGGCAAGCGACGACTGGTATGGTTACGACAAAAAGAAACATGCCCAGGCGCAGAAGGCACTGAAGCTGTTTGGCGAGTGGGCACCGCACCTGTGGTGGTGAACCATGGGCTTGAAGGTAAGTAAGTTATACGATCCTGTTGGTGGATGCTACTATAAGCTTGACATGGGATTATTGATACACTATACATTGACTTTCGGGACAACTATGGCTGGTTATGATCCCGAGAATATGTGGTCTATTAGAGTCCATGGAAAGGATCTGAGAGGGGCTTATAAGCAACAGGGGAGATGTAGAATGGATGAGTGGAATGGGGAGTGAGTGATACACTTGGGAGTGGGCTGGAAGTAGGGTATTGATTTATTCATAAAATATACTAAAATATACTTATATCTGATATAAATACATTATAGGAGAGTCCCCTATGGTAGTTATGTCGAAGTATATGAATATCCCTGAAAGGATAGTGAAGATGAGCGAAAATTACCAGCATAATGCAACTAACTCAACGGGCGACAAGGCAGTTAGAGAAAGGGCAGATGCTAAGGAACAAGCAGTCCGAGACATGATCCAGGGATGGTTGCCTACTATTGAGGTTTTGCGTAAAAAAAGAAGCATCCTGGCAACGACTGGTTCACTATAGACGGACTTCCTAGTTTTGTAAAATATAAATCTCCCCCAAAAATCTGCCCAGATGCTTTTTTGTATAAAGACAACACCCTTCTTCCTATTAGAGTAGAAGATGTTGATCAGAAATCAAAGTGTAATGGTGGACCTGAAAGATTACTTCGAGTAGGTTATTTCTTATGGATAGAAAGACTAATAGAGAAGCACGGAGATATTTCTTCCTATATGCCGGTGGGATATGAGAAGCCAGTATTTGGATGTATTGCATGTCCACCACAAGCACTCTCCTTTTTGTATAAGAACTTGGACTCTGATCGACGGAAATATTTCTACTATATGAACGATGCTAGTGAGATACAAAGACTAAAATCTAATCTTGTTTCTGTTGTTGATAGTATGGTTAGATATTGCATAGATAAAAACATAATAAAGGAGATTGGATGATAAAATACCTCGGATCAAAAAAGAAACTGCTTGATGTCATATACCAAAACATCGAAGAAATTGATAGATACAAATCCTTCCTTGATGTATTCTCTGGAACTTCGAGAGTAGGACATTTCTTCAAGAAGAAGGGATTTCTTGTTTATGCAAATGACCTAAACACCTATGCATATACTATAGCCAAGTGTTATATCGAAGGCGACAGAGATAAGTATCTCGCTGAAGCTGAAAAGGAAATAAAGACACTAAATACATTAGAGCCAAAGAATGGGTGGTTCTTCGATAATTACTCAATAAAGTCAAGATTTATTCACCCCAAAAATGGTGGGAAAGTAGATTCAATTCGCGAGTATATTGAAATACAAAACTATCCAGAACCACTGAAAAGTATTCTTATAACCTCGTTGATGTTAGCGGCAGATCGTGTAGATTCTACTTGTGGTGTCCAAATGGCGTATCTAAAGAAGTGGGCTACTCGTGCCAACAACGACTTACTGCTAACTATTCCGGATCTTGTAGATGTCAGTCCGCATGGACTTGGAAAGGCTTTTATTGGCGATGCTGCTGACATAGGAACTAAAGTAGGTGAAGTAGATATTGCTTATCTTGATCCGCCCTATAACCAACATTCATATCTCGGAAACTATCATATGTGGGAATCCTTGGTTATGTGGGATAAACCAGAAACCTACGGAATAGCAAATAAGAGAATTGATTGTAAAGAAAGAAAATCAGGATTCAATAGCAAAACTCATATCTTAGATAGTTTTATCAAGACATGTGACAATATAAAATGTAAACTAATGATTGTGTCATTCAATAACGAGGGGTATATAACAAGAGATGACATGGTAAAGGCTCTTACAAAATATGGAGAAGTTATTGTAGTTGAGGAAGACTTCAAGAGATATGTTGGCGCTCAAATAGGGATCTATAATCCAAGCGGTGAGAAAGTCGGTAAAGTAAGTCATACAAGAAACAAAGAATATATTTTTTATGTGAAAGTCAAATAATATGAAACTCTCTGAATACGCCATAAGAAACTCTATATCCTATAAGACCGCCTGGAATCACTTCAAGTCGGGCAAGATCCCAGGCGCTCGCCAGCTTCCAACTGGCACCGTCGTTGTCGATGAACTCGACAACAGCAAAGATGAGATTATAGCCCTCCAAAAAGCCCGCATTCAGCAGCTTGAAGAAACCATAGAGAAAATGAAACAAAAGTGACCACCCAAGCCTACATCAAGTCCATTGAAGCTGAAAACGAGCTACTCCGTAACAAGATAGAAGCCTATGAAAATGCTTTTGACATTGTGAGAAGATATACCTATATAGACCCCAATGCCAAAGATTCGATTCTACTATCAGGGACAATATTTCTATCCTGTAATGTTCATGGGAAGCTTTACTTTACCACAGAAAGTAGCTATCTTACAAAAGAAGAATTTGACATCCTCAGTAAGTTCATTAGTGTTGCTGAAAAGAAAACCAACAGAAACTTCAAAAAGACTCCTTGACTTCTCTTCCCCGATAGGTATGATATTATTCTTCATAAGGAAAATTAAAATGACTAAAACCAAATACATAATAGGTCTTGTTTCTTTTTCTATTGCAGGTATTATTGCTGGACTTATTATTGTTAGATATATCAACGAATATAGGGAAAATAAAGCAGCCATAAAGGATATCGTGGAATTGGTTGCTCCAAGTTCCTATATGTTGGTCACACCTACTGGTAATCTTGATAAGGATATTGCTCTCTTTGAAGATGCTCTTCGTAGCAAGAGAATGCCGAAGCCCGGAAGGGTTGTTGAAGAAATTGGGTTCACCAAAAACCTTGACCATATCTATATCATTAAGTATTGGGTTGGTGACAAGGATAGTGGAAATATACAAGAATTTAAGGCAATTGCTCTTTCTAAAGACTCCATTGTTGCCGGAAATGAATTGCCTTTCATTGCATATGACACAATTCTCATTAGTAAAGAAACCCCATATAAGTTTTGTAATGTTAAGTCACTTAAGGGCAAGAATATCAGTAATGAATGGGAAAGTGTTGCCTTGTGTATTGACTCCAATAGGAATGCTATTGTGGAATATCTCTCTGGTCTAAAACAAGCGAAAGAACGAGAGACACAGAGAATGCGTGCATCTGAAGCTGATGTTAGAATTCGTGAGATTTATGCCAAGGCAGAGGCAGAGGAAAAAATCATTCGGGAGCAAACCGCCCAACAAATTCTTATTAACGAAAACAAGAGGAAACAGCAAGAAGCTGATGCTGCCATTAAGAATAAAGAAACTGAATTGAAAATTCAACAAGATACTCTTCGTATGCAAGAGGAAAAAGAAAAGGAATTTCAAAAAGAGCAAGATAGGCTGTATGCACTCTCTATTGATACCAAGGCACTTATGCTTGCTACTATAAAAGAAATCAATCTTGCACTTGCTCCTTATGATATGTATAATATCCCTCGAACTTTTGAAGACGATAATCTTAACATTCAATTCCTCATTGATGCAATTCAGAAAAACATTACCCAACTCCCGGCGGAATACTTGAAGGATGTTTATGCTATGAAGGAATATAAGGAGTATGAGGATAAGACTAAAGAATTCAATGGTGCGCTTGTGGTGACTAGAAAGAAACTCAATAGTTGGAATGCATATGTTGCTAGAATTAATAGCCCAGAAGAAAAGAGTCGAATTGAGAACGAAAAAGAAAATTCTCGTCGCCAAGCACTCGCCCGGCAAGCCGAATCAAAAGCTAGGGCTGAGCAAAGCAGGAGGGACGCTGCATATCGTTTGAGTCGTGAGCCAAGGATGGTTATAGTATTAGGAGCATCTGCTCCTGTTCGTTAATTACTCGCAAAGTAACACTTGACTTCTCTTCCCTGTCCATATGATAGGGCTATAAGGAAACCACTATGAGCAAGCCTGCACCAGAAGTTCTCGACACTTGGACCGAAAAGAAATTCACCAAGAAGCTGAACGACCGTATCACACTGACCATGTTCCGCTGCGTGTATCGCAGGGGAAAGAAGGTCACTCGCATCAGTTATAAGTTCGGTTCGTCCTGTCACTGGTCGTCCGACATCGCTACGCTGGACTACCGTGAGGAATGGAATGGTAAGGCAACCGACAGCATCAACTGGGCGAGCGGCGGCTGCAACGATGGCTTCACCGTCGAAGAGTATGCGCTGGCTCAATCTGGCATCTTCAAGTGGGTTGCGAAGGTTGCCCGAAAGCATGCTGGCAAGGTTACGCCATGAGCGAATCGGCATACTATAAGCGTTGGAAGAAGGCACAGAAAGCCGCTGTCAAGAATTTCAAGCCGATTACACGCCACTACACCATCGACAAGTGCCCCGACTGCTGGGGAAGTCTCCCACAGGGCAATGAAAGTGCCTGGGCAAAGGGCTGTCATGGCTGTGAAGTATTCGATGAGTGTGGTGAAGCCACTGAAGCTGTTCAGGAGGCGTCCATGACGAAGAAAGAATGGGAAGCCATGGTAAAGCGACACAAGGAGTTCATGAATCCTGACTACTGGCAGAAGAAATATGGTGGTGGCTGGAAAGGTGCTTGACTTCTCTTCCCTTTCTGTAAGATAGTAGCATAAGGAACTATATGAAGATTACCACCGATAAACTCTGGAAAGTCACTGTCAGGGAATCCGATAGATTCCGGAGTCAGGAAATTCTGGATGTCTCGTTTTACGATGATGAGCAGGAGGCTATCGAAGCAGCCCGCGCCGTCAACTGCCAAAGGGACTTCGTTGGTCCTGTACCAGAAACCTATATCTACGCCGAAGTCACGAAGGCTTGAGGAATCACATGAAATTTCACTGCAACATCCATGACCTTGACTTTGAATACGAGAACCCAACGGGGCATCCCGTGATATGCCCGCTCTGTATGTTCAAGGAGCTTGAGACTTTACGAGACGAGTATCGTGCTGTCAAGCATCAACGAGATGTTCTTGTTGAAGCAATCGGCATTGTCAAGACCATTCAGGAGCTAAAGTGAGCCGCAACACCATCGCTGATATGTATGTCTTACAAGATAAGACTGATTCCGGCACCTTCTATGCTCACTATGAAGACAACTTCTATGCTGGCACCTTCGGTGATGCTGTGTTATACACTCGCTCCGATGCTATTCTCGCATTAGATCCAGACAAGGAACTCTGTCAGAAGTACAAAATGGTTAAACTTTCAGCTATCGTCCATATGCTCATGTATGTCTGTGGTGAGATTGAAGCCAACGCCCGAGCATAAATATAAGTTACTCATAAGGACCACATGGAAGACCATCTTACTGCTACTATCACGCTTCAACCAACTGTCACAGTTGGACAGGTTACTACCGTCGCTGAGAAGGTACTGGAGACACTCTTCTCTAAATATGAGGCGGTCCTTGAATCTGAAAATCCAGTAAATGACCCCAAGATGTTTTTCCGCATGAGGAATAACACGGTTAAGATGCTCCTACAGCCCATTAAGTATGTTCGTGACTCCAAGGAGCCGCTGGGGCTGAAATTTGACTACGACGTTGACTCTGGTATCATGAAAATGTCAGCCATTCGTGCGTCTCTGGGCGAAAGACCTAAGAGAACCAAGGAGTAACATATGTCAATGAAAGATTTCAAAGAATCGCTGGAAAACAAGGTTAGTAAAGTATTCAACCGTATGGTCAACGGCGTTGTCATCATCGGCAATGGAGAATACAAAAAGACTCTGATTGAAGATACTATGGGTAACGGTGTCTATAGCAAGTTTCGTCTTCAGTCCATATCCATTGACACCAACAACAATGTCCTCGAAGTCATCAAGGAGGCAAGAGCCGAGAATATTCCTGATGGTCTAAAAGGTGGAGTTATAACCCTGTCAACCGACATCAACGCAACCGCAGGATCCGGCATTATTGGAAAGATAAAGGCGTGGGCTAATACCCTGTTGAACCGCTTAACCAGCGTTAGTAGAATCAAAAACACGGTCTACTCTGGTGGGGGCGGTGGTATGACCATTGGAAGATTCTTCCGTGGAGTCTACAAGTCGAAGAGTGGAAAGACATTCAACGAGAACTCGCTATCTGTCGAGATTCTTTATGTTGACTCCAAGACACTGGAGAATATAGCAACCGACTTGGCTAAAGAGTTTAACCAAGAGACGGTTCTTGTGAAGGATTACAATACGGGTGAGATGTATTTTGCCGACCAAAAAGACATTCCTGCTACGCAGGTTGAATCTGTGAAGCCATGAGTTACGATCCACCCCAATAAAATTGGAGATTCATAACAAAAACATTCAGTTTCACGTATAAATAAGTATGTTGGGGACAAGGATTGATCCCCCTGATTGTGCCTAATCCACGATCTAACCCAACGTTCTTACTTCTGATTAGGAGAAACTATTATGAATGAAAACATTATAAAACCTGTATATGGTTATATCTATTGTCTAACTCTGAAAAAAGACAATAGGAAGTATTTTGGACAAACTACACAAGATCCATACCAGTATTATAGACGAGAGTACGTATGTTCTTTAGGAGGCAATCGAACGCACCTAAACAGAGCAATAAAAAAGTATGGAATTGATTCTTTTGATTTCGCAGTAATATGTAAGGCATATAGCAAAAAGAGACTGGATATAATGGAAAGATACTATATCAAAAAATATAAGTGTCGAGACAAAAGGTGTGGGTTTAATTTAATGGAAGGTGGTTCCCATGGAAAACATAATGAGGAAACCAAAAGAAAATGGAGTATAAGCCGAAAAGGAAAACAGGCAGGAATATCACACCCTAATGCGCTTATAACCACCATAAGAAATATTAAAACTAATGAAATTGTAAGTGGATGTATGAAGGTATTGGCTAAGCAATATTATTTTAACTACAAGCATATGAGTGCGAGAGGAAAGTCGAAAGATTGGAGAATGGTTCGGTTGACAACAAAGGACGGAATTGATGTTACAATGCCATCAATACCGAGAGATAAAGAGTTGTGTAAGGGATTGTCTATTAAAAACGCAAAGTTAGCTACGATTAGAAATATTGCGACAGGTGAACAGGAATCTGGATGTGTAAGTGAACTGGCGAGAAAATACCATTTATGTAGAAGTGAAATGTCACTAAAATCTGGTAGGTCTGGAAATTGGGTTCTTGTTGGAAGTCACTCTGACAAATACCTAAAAAGTAAAAACATTTGACTTCCCTATATGATTCGTTAGAATACTACTAATGACTTATCTTCACGGTAATGATACTGACATATATGAAAACTACTCTATACTCCATCCTAGTGGTGATAGAATGTGTTTTTGCGATGGAAAGAAGATACGCTGGTATCTAAAGAAGGGATTGGCGAAACAAGTTGACGAAAAGACAATACAACTATTATTTGAACCAAAGGGAATAGGCAATCTTCACCTGTCCGATGTTTATAAAAACAACATGAGTAATAAATGTGTCATATGTGGAACTGATAAGAACCTGACCAAGCATCATATCGTTCCTTACCAATACCGAAAGCATTTCCCAGATGTCCTGAAGTCGCATAATCATTTTGACATTCTTCCTGTTTGTATAGAACATCATGAAGAATATGAAAGAGAAGCTGATCTGTTCAACGCCAAGCTCGCAAAAGAGGCTGGTATAGTCACCAAGAACAACCAGAAGCTACCCGAAGTAGTCAAGGCAGAAAAGCTGAACGCTATCATCATGACGCTGGAAAGCAAGTGGGACGATATTCCGCCGCAACGTCGAGATGTTCTATTAAGAGAAATTGGCGACCATTTTGGCGTTGTTGATATTGACAAAACTTCAATATCATCATTTAGGCAAGAAATAGCCAAAGAAACTCCAAGTGTTTCTCCAGCTTCTGTTATCGTATCACATCAAAAGGATCTTCGCGAATTCATTGTGCGCTGGCGAAAGCATTTTCTTGACAATATGAAGCCTCAATTCATGCCCAAAGGGTGGATTGATGACCACGAAAGGTTCTTCTATGGAAACTGAAAAATATGGATCTGCTACCTTTAGGTGGAGCGAGTTTGAAGATTTCTTTCACGACTTCAAGACTACCTTGTCTGATCCAGAGCATGTGCATCTTACGAATGTATTGCGTGAGGATTTTATGAGGAAATTCAAGGAAAGATGTCGTGTGGTTCCTCCATGGCTAAGGAGAGATTGATGGAAGGAATCACACGAGAAGATCTTATAAACAGCCTCATGGCATTGCATAGTGAATGTCCCGAGTGTCATGGCAATCCCATTGATTGTCAGCTTGTCAAGTGCCGTATGAAGTCTCGTGATGGTTTTGAAGAATACTTGAATTCTCTTGCCCCCAGAA
>Ga0302242_1000219_pt1 | contig 63231 bp, 36 predicted proteins | sample AAG_UR_Lys_MG_FD_193510 | JGI IMG/M metagenome (GOLD analysis project Ga0302242, IMG submission 193510) | Enriched activated sludge microbial communities from anaerobic digester in WTTP, New Holstein, Wisconsin, United States - AAG_UR_Lys | ecosystem: Engineered > Bioreactor > Anaerobic >...
GAGTTTACCACGAAGGACTTTCGGGAGATGCTGCCCGTCCTCGAGGAGAAGAGGCGCATGGTGAAGAAGATGGAGCTGTGGGCGCCGAACCACCCGACGGAGTACGGCGGCATGGGGCTCGACCTCATGGAGCACGCGCTTGTGTCGGAGGAGCTCGGGCGCACGCCGCTCGGGCATTACGTCTTCGGCTGCCAGGCCCCCGACGCGGGGAACATCGAGATCCTGCATAAATACGGGACCGAGGAGCAAAAGGAGCGCTATCTGCGGCCGCTGGTGGATGGTAAAATTCGAAGCTGCTTCTCCATGACCGAGGTCGAGCTGGCAGGCTCCAACCCGGTCATGATGGACACCACGGCGGTGAAGGACGGCGACGATTACGTGATCAACGGGCAGAAATGGTACACCTCCTCGGCCGACGGCGCGGAGTTCGCCATAGTCATGGCGGTCACCAATCCCGAGGCCGCGCCGTATCTGCGCGCAAGCATGATAATAGTTCCCAACGACACCCCCGGCTTCAACCTGGTCCGCAACATCCCCGTTATGGGACACGCGGGAAGCGACTACTATAGCCACGGTGAGATACTGTATCAGAACTGCCGGGTGCCGCGGAAAAACCTGCTCGGCCCCGAGGGGCACGGCTTCGTGATAGCCCAGGAGCGCCTGGGGCCGGGGCGCATACACCACTGCATGCGCTGGATCGGAATCTGCAACCGCTCCTTCGACCTCCTGTGCTCGCGCGCCGCGAAGCGCGTCATTTCGCCCGACGGCAAGACCCTGGCCTCGCGCCAGATCGTTCAGGCCTGGGTGTCCGAGTGTGCGGCCGAGATACAGGCCGCCCGTCTCATGACGCTCCACGCGGCCTGGAGGATAGAGCGCTTCGGCGCGAAGGAGGCGCGCGACGATATAGGGCTTATCAAGTTCGTGGTGGCCAACACCATGCAGCGCGTTATAGACCGGGCGCTTCAGGTGCACGGCGGGCTGGGCATGACCGACGACACCATCCTCGCCTTCTTCTTCCGTCACGAGCGCGCCGCGCGCATCTACGACGGGGCCGACGAGGTGCACAAGTCCTCTTTCGCAAGGCGGCTGCTTAAGACATACGAAAACAGGACGGTGCGCTGAGGGGCGGCCGGGGAAGCGCATGAGGTACCGCGAATTTAAAAGGCGGGTGGATCTATCGCGCGAGGCGATCTGCGCCGAGATATTCACCGAGAACCGCGAATCGATAAGGATTAAAAAACGGGCCCTTGCGGTGCGGAACCTGGTTACGATCTTCGACGCGACGCTCGCCCTTGCGAACGAGCGCGGCTTCCACGCCATGAGCCTGCGCGACCTTGGCAGGGCAACGGGGCTATCCATGGGGGCGCTGTACTCGTACTTCTCCGGAAAGGAGGGCCTGCTCGACATGATCCAGGAGCAGGGGGCGCGCATAGTGGCGAGGGTGTTCTCGGAGCACGTGGAGGAGGCCGCGCCCCCGGCGGAGAGGCTTCGCCAGGCCGTGCGCGCGCATCTGTACCTCAGCGAATCGCTCCAGCCGTGGTTTTATTTCTCGTACATGGAGGCGCGCTATCTGGACCGCGCGCGCAGGGGCCGGGCCATAGAGGGCGAGCTTTATACCGAGGCCATATTTGCGGGAATAATAGGGGACGGCGTTTCGGACGGAAGCTTTGCCCCTACGGACCCGCTCCTCGCCGCCTCCCTGGTAAAGGCCCTGCTTCAGGACTGGTACCTCAAACGCTGGAAGTACACCTCGCGCCGGATATCGGTGGAGGGGTACTCGGATTTCATCATAGAATTCATCGAGGCGTACCTGGGCCGGGCCGGGACCCGGCCTGGCGAGAAACAAAGAGACGGAGGGAAGCGTAATGGATCTGATAGACGGCGCGGCATCCGTGCGCGAGGGTGAGCAGCTTGACCCCGCGCGCGTCGAGGAATTTTTAAAGGACAGCATACCCGGGCTTTCCGGAAAACTCGAAATAGGGCAGTTTCCCAGCGGATTCTCGAACCTGACGTATCTTATCTCGGTGGGCGACCGCGAGATGGTGCTGCGCCGCCCGCCCTTCGGCAGGAAGGCGAAGACCGCGCACGACATGGGCCGGGAGTACCGCATCCTGAAGGCCCTTAACCCCGTTTATCCCTACTGTCCCAAGCCGCTTGTTTACACCGAGGACGAGTCGGTTATGGGCTGCCCCTTCTACGTGATGGAGCGCATAAGGGGCATCATTTTACGAAAGAACCTGCCAAAGGGACTCGAGCTAAGGCCCGCGGACGCACGCGCCCTCTGCGAGCGCCTGATCGACGTGCACCGCGAGCTTCACTCTATCGACTACAAGGCGGTGGGCCTGGGCGATTTCGGAAAGCCCGAGGGCTACGTGAAGCGGCAGGTGGAGGGATGGAGCGGCCGCTACCGCGACGCACGCACCCCCGACGCGCCCGATTTCGAGGCGGTGATGGGATGGCTCGCCGCGAAGATGCCCCCCGACTCGCCGCACCACTCCATCGTGCACAACGACTACAAGTTCGACAACGTGGTGCTGGACGCCGCGAACCCGCTGAAGATCATCGGCGTGCTCGACTGGGAGATGGCGGCGCTCGGAGACCCTCTGATGGACCTGGGAAGCTCGCTCGCCTACTGGGTGGAGAAGAACGACCCCGACAACCTCCAGATGATCCGCATGATGCCGACGAACATCGAGGGGGCGCTTACGCGCGATGAGCTTGTGGCGCGCTACGCGGAGAAGTCCGGCATACCCGTGGGCGGTTTCGACTACTATTACTGCTTCGGCCTCTTTCGCCTTGCGGTCATCGCTCAGCAGATCTACTACCGCTATTACCACAAGCAGACCAGAGACGAGCGCTTCGCTATGCTCGTGTTCGCGGTAAAGATACTCGAGGAGACTGCGCTTGGGGTTGTCGAGAGGGCCGGGTAGGTTTTTTTATTCCACCGGCTCTCACTTTAGCCGGTGGAATAAACGGCCTTCGTTACTTTCGTTCCTTTTATAAATCCCCTCAGCCTCTGGCAGCTCCCCTTTGGCAAAGGGGAGCCATATTAAAGAGGCTGGTTGGAATTCGAATGACACAAACAGCCTTTGGCTCAATAATAGAAATCCTCACTCGAGGCACGCGGCGAGCCTAACGCCCCCGGCGCGCTGCGCCACCCCCGGAGGGGGTTTTGCCGGTGCCGATGGCCGAGCTTTGATCATTAACTGCTTAACGCCCTCACCCCCCGGCCCCCTCTCCCATTAAGCTTGGAAAAAAGGAGAGGGGGTGTCTCATGTTTCGGGCTTTTCCGCTTAGCGGTAATCGCGCAGTAGATCTATTATCGGTGCTATCGCAAGCAGACCAGGGACGAGCGCTTCGCTATGCTCGTGTTCGCGGTAAAGATACTCGAGGAGACTGCGCTTGGGGTTGTCGAGAGGGCGTAGGCTGGGCGTTTGTGAAGCACTGCCCTGGCAATAATTTTCGCAATAATTATACCCTGTCGAACCATTGCAAAAATGTTGACATGCCTCCCGATATCCGTTATCGTACTTCAAACTCAAGCCGCGCACGTCGCACCGGGCCGGCGCCCCCTCGCGATTAAGAGGGGGGTATGCCTCGCTCGCGCTTGTGATAGTTCCCTTATTATCGAAGGAAGATGTGTGCTATGAGTAATTCGTGTACCGCATTATTTGTGCTCTTAATCGTAATCTGCTTTGCCGTTGCGAAAATGCGGATTCCCGTCATGCCACCGGCTTTACGAATACGAATAAGGGCCTTCAGGCCGTATCGCGGCGGTTTTAAAGCCGTCGCTTGTGAAATTGTTGAAATTTTTATCGAATTATGTATCGGAGATATCCAGGGAAGGAGCGCGCATGGCGCGCGACTGCAGTTTTCGGGAGGTCTGCGATGGGCGGAAAACGCTTTTTTATTCTGTCAGTATTCCTGCCGGTAATTGTGTTCATCGGCACTGCCGCCGGTGGCGGGGTAAAAAGACCCGGGACCGCACCCGGTTTTACGATGGTGGTGCAGCAGGGGCATTCGGATTGGGTCAACGCGCTCGCCTTTTCCCCAGACGGTTCCTATTTCGCTTCGGCCTCGAAAGACGCGACGGTGAAAATATGGAGTATGGACGGAATACTGTACCGCAACCTGCCCCACAATTCCCTCGTATTTGACATTGCGATAAGCCCCGACGGGAAATACCTTGCCTCCGCCTGTCCCGAGGAAGTGCTGGTATGGCGGGTGGTTGACGGAGTACGTGCCGCTCGGTTTAGCTCTCACTCGTACGCACAGGTCGTTTCTTTTAGCGCGGATGGAAAGAAAGTCGTCAGCGGCTGGAAAAACAGGTTTCTGCGGGTGTATGATATCGAAAAAAAAGGCGCTGGCATGGGAGGTGGAAGCGCACACTTCCGGCATCAGTGCCCTGGCGGTAAGTCCGGACGGTACATTGATCGCCACGGGATCCTTCTGCCGCGATGTTCATGACGTTCGTGATACGACAGTGAAGGTATGGGATATAGGCAACGGAAAACCGGTGGATATTTTGCGGGGCCATAAAGGAGATGTCGTCGATATCGCGTTTTCTTTGGATGGGAAAAGACTGGCAAGCTGCGGCAGTCTGGGTGAAATAATGCTCTGGAACGCGAAGGACCGCTCGTTGATTAAATCCTTCGCGGGGTCGCCCGCAAGGGCCAACATGAAAAAAATCGCGTTGAGCGTCGACGGCACGTATCTTGCGGCAACAGGGATGGAGAAGGAGAATGTGAGGATCTGGAGCCTTCCCGAAGCGCGCCCTTGCGCTTCTTTCCAGGCGCAGATTGCGGGAAATAACGACATCGCGTTTACTGCCGATTCCCGTTTTCTTGTAACGGCTTCCGACGATCACTGCATACGGTTCTGGGACGTGTCTTCATGGAAAAACGTGAAAACAATCGGCGGGAGCAGCGGAAAAGTGAGCTCGGTCGGAATAACGCCGGACGGAAAACACATCATAGCGGGAACGCTGGGAGGTAAATCCGCAGTGAAGGTGTGGAGCCTTCAGGACGGTTCTTTGCGATCAACCGTAAAGGGTGACAATATTGTCGCCGTCAGCCCAGATGGCAGGCACTTCGCGACGGCCTTCGATTCGGGATTGGGGTTTTCATTCGATCGCACATATAATAACCCGATCAGTATTTTCTCTCATGAAGGGAAGCTTGTAAAGGAACTTGAGGGGGCGGTTAACGATATCAATTCGCTCAGTTTCAGCCCGGACGGAAAACTCATCGCGTCCGCTGGCCACATGGAAATACGCGTCTGGGATATCCAGGCCGGTCGTATGACGTATCATTTTAAGGGACTTGGCGGTGCAAGAAGGATTAACGTGGAGGATGTATGCTTCAGTCCCGACGGCAACAGCGTCGTTGTGATCGATGAGAACGGCATTTCACTCAGAAACGTTCGAAACGGAAAAAGCGGTGAAGGGTACTACTGCAGGGAAGAGATAAACGGTATAGCGCTAAGCCGCTTTCATCTTGCCGCGGCTGTAGGAAACGAAGTGAGGGTCTGGAAGAGAGGCGGTGAAGCATTTCGCGCGTTAAAAGGCCACTCGATGGCCGTGCTGGCGATTGCCATCAGCCCCGACGGGAAATACCTGGCCTCGGCGGGATATGACCAGACGATAATTTTATGGAGGCTGGCCGATTATTCCAGGCAGAGGGAATACAGGGGGCATCAGGATTTGATACAGGCACTCACATTCACTCCCGACGGCAGGCATATTGTGTCCGGCTCGAATGATTCGACCGTCCGCGTATGGAACGTGGGGGATGATTCATCCATGGCCCTTTTATCGTCCCAGGACATGGAGTGGGTCATGTACACGGAGGACGGATTGTTTGACTCGTCGCGAAACGGCGGGAGCGCGGTATCGATGGTTTCGGGTCTTCGCGCATGGGCCGTGGACCAGTTCGCGATCCATAACAACAGACCGGATATTATCCTCGAAAGGCTTGGCCTCGGTACGCGAGACGGCCTCGACACGTATTATTCGCATTACCTGAAAAGAATGAAAAAGGCGGGGGCCCCGGAGGGCGGCCATATTTCGAATGCGATTCATGCCCCTTCGGCGAAAATTATTACTGCCGCTACCGATGGAAAAACGTGCAGGATCGGTTTTGCGCTGTCCGACGCGCTTTTCGACCTCAAATCCTTCAACATCCACGTAAACGACGTTCCCCTCTACGGCGCCTACGGGAAACGGGTGACGGGAAAGAGCGCGACGCTCGCCGAGACTGTTGAGCTCACCGGGGGCAAGAACAAGATCGAGGTAAGCTGTACCAATGAGAATGGAGTCGAAAGCTACCGTGCTCTGGCGTATGCGGAGTACAATGCTCCGACGAAGGGGGACCTGTACTACCTCGGTTTTGGTGTTTCGAAATACCGCGACGCTTCACTCGACCTGAAATATGCGGACAAGGACGCAAAAGATCTTGCGGACATGTATTCGGCGATGAAAGGCACATACAACAATGTTATCGTAAAAACATACCTGAATGAAGAAGTCACCATCGAAAATATACGAAAGTCAAAAGAGATGTTGAAAAACGCCAGGGTCGACGACACTTTCGTGTTGTTCATCGCGGGCCACGGGGTGCACGATACGGACAAAGAAGCGGCCTATTACTATCTTACCCATAACGCCGACCGGAACAACCTGTCGGGTACCTGCGCCAACTTCGAGCTTGTAGAGGAACTGCTTCAGGGGATTGCTCCGCGCAACAAGCTCTTTCTTATGGACACCTGCGAGTCCGGCGAGATCGACGATACGGTGCGGGAGTCGTACTACGCGGCGGCCGGGGCCCGCGGCCTGCGGGCGCGCACGGCGCGTGCCCTGGTCGTTACCGGCAAGACTGCGCCGGCGAAGCGTCCGTACCTGTACCAGAAAGACAGATATATCTATAACGACCTCATCCGCCGTTCCGGGGCCATTGTGTTTTCCTCGTCGAAAGGCGGCAAGTTCAGTTATGAAAGCGAGGCGATACAGAACGGTTATTTCACGAAAGAGATTATCGCCGCGATAAAGACCGGAGCGGGTGACAGAAACCGGGACGGCATCGTATCCACCGACGAGCTGAGGGATTTCGTGGCCGAAAGAGTGGCGAAGGAGACCGGCGATCTACAGCATCCTACGGTGGACCGGGACAACCTGTACCAGAAGTTCGGGTTTCCGGCAAGGTGAGAGAGTCGCCCGTGGCGAGTTTTCCGGAACATATTCTGCGCAAAGGAGCACGATCATGAAAGGCAGACGAGTCATTGCGGTGTTCATAGTGTCCATCGCCATCCTCGCCCCCGGCCTCGACGCACAGCAGGCCACGGTGGCCCTGGGTATACTGCCCTTTACCGACGCGAAGGGGAAGGCGCTTGAGGACGGCGCCGCGGCGGCGGAGCTTTCGGCCGTGTTCGCGCGCTACCGCTTCATCCGCCAGGTGGAGCGCTCGAGGCTCGACGAAATAATGAAGGAAGTCGAGCTCGGAATGACGGGGCTGGTGGACGAAGGCTCCGCGGTGAAGGCCGGTAAAGTGCGCGGTATCGAGATCATGGTGTTCGGGGTGAGCGCAGCCACGGGCGTGAGCGCGCGGGCGGTCCACGCAGAGACGGGAAGGGTGATCGCCTCGGCCACGGTTGCCTCCGCAGGCGAGGTACGGGTACTCGGCGAGCGGCTCGCCTTCGACATCGAGACGTATCTTGCGCGGGAGAACGTGAGGCGCCTTCGTAACGACAGTCCTTCTATCGCCACCGAGTTCTGGGTGGAGAGGAAGGGCGGCGGCCGGCTTGTGCCGGGAAAAGCGAACACGCTTAAAATCGGCAACTCGGTCGTGTTCCGCTTCAGGAGCAACCGCGACGGCTACCTCACCATAGTGGACATACAGCCGGGGGGCGATGTCGTGGTGCTGTATCCTAACGAATTTTCAAAGGACAACCGCGTGGTGGCCGGCACTCTCTACTCGGTACCCTCGGAATCGGACACCTTCGAGGTCAGCGTGAGCGAGCCGGCCGGCACGGATACGGTGGTGGCATTCTTCACACAGAGGAAGGCCGAATGGCTGGACCGCTCGAAGCTTGAGGGCGAAGGCTTCTGGACAGTGAAGGGGCCGGGGCGCTTCGCCGCCGCGCGGGGGCTTTCCATTACGGCGACGGGGCTGAAAAAGGACGAGTGGGAGAGCGCGGTCATCGAAATCGAGGTGGGGAGGTAGGGTAGAGGCAGAGCCATATGCTATAAAGAGGCTTCATCTTCTCGACTTGCATCTTTCAGAGCCCCACGCGTCGCATCTTGCCGCTGACGGCCCTGGGAGGGCACTGCGTATTAACACCCGATGTCATGCAAACATATTGACATTCCACCCGTTATCTGTTATCGTACATCGAACTGTAGCCGCGCTCGTCGCACCGGGCCGGCGTCCCCCTCGTGATTAAACGGGAGATATGCCTCGCTCGAGTTTGCGATAGTGGTCAATAAGATGCGAGAGATTGTGGGAAGGTTCGAGGGATATACGGTGGAGAATATTCAAGTGATTGCTAAGATCGTAACGCCGTGATATAAGCATAGTGAAGAAGGAAAATTATTGTTTTTCTAAGCAGTCAGTTTTAGATTCTTTAAATAACTCTTATAAGCTCCCGTAAAAACCAGCTCTCACCCGGCCCCAAACCCGCCGAGCTTCGTCACTTTCTTTCGTGCAAGTGCCCCTAACGCCCCCGGCGCTCTGCGCATTAATCGTTAAGCAGCGCATCTCAAATCCCCTCCATATTAGAGATACCGATTGTTATTCGAATAACACAAAACAGCCTCCAGCTTAATAAGCAGGAGGCTGACGTCCCCGACGCTCAGAGAATTGCAGCCCCTTGTACATATTAACAGCCAAGTGTTCCTAAACGCCCCCGGCGCGCTGCGCCACCCCCGGAGGGGGTTTTCTGATGCCGATGGCCGAGCTTTGAACATTAACTGCTTAACGCCCTCACCCCCCGGCCCCCTCTCCCATTAAGCTTGGAAGAAAGGAGAGGGAGTGTCTCATGATAGAACGAGTTCTAAATCATAACCATAAAATATCTTTCCACTAATTTTCAACTTTCGACTTGTGACTTTCGACTGGCCGGGGGGATGAGTTGGAGAGCTTCCGGCGGCCTGGGAGTATTTTTAAACAAGCCGGCGAGACTCGCGCCGCCTAAACCGTCTCGATACCCGCCGACCTGTAAATCTCTTTCAAGGCATCGATACGCTCCCGCGTCATAAAGGAGCGCATTTTCTTCTCCCTGGAGTAGGGATTGTCCACCCCAATCTTATCGTTTTTTTCGTGCCACAGGGGATTGTAGGCCAGAAGGGCCGCCTTCTTTACCTTCCTGTCGCGCAGAAAATCGGCGATATCCGAGATGTTCTTTTCGCTATCGGTAATTCCCGGCACAAGCGGCGTTCGTGGAAGCACGGGGACGCCGCCTTTCAGGTACAGCTCATGGAGCGTTGAAAAGTTTTCCAGAATAATCTTATTCGAGGCGCCGCAATACTTGCGGTGCAGCTTCTCGTCTGCGAACTTGATATCGTAGTAGATTGAGTTTAGATTTGGATAGACCATGGAGCGAAAGCGCCCCATCTCGAAAAGGCCGCAGGTCTCGAGCAGCGTGTGTATCTTCGCTTTTTTTAGGGCGCGCGTGAGTTCCGAAAGAAATTCAATGGAGATTGTCGGCTCGCCTCCAGAGAGGGTTACGCCGCCGCCCGAGTTTTTATAGAAGGGGATGTCGCGCTTTACCTTCACCATTATCTCGGCGACGCTCATCTCCCGCCCGACCCGCGAAAGGGCACCCGAGGGACAAACCTCGACACAGCGGAAACAGAGGGTGCAGCGGTCCCTTCGGATAAAGCCCTTTACCCTCCGCGACAGCGCCTTTTCCTCGCATGCCTTGATACAGGCGTCGCAGGCCACGCAGAGTTCCGCGTCGAATGAGAGCTCGCTTCCCCGCTTCTTGCTCTCGGGGTTGTGGCACCAGACGCAGTCCAGCGGACATCCCTTGATAAAAACCACGGAGCGGATACCCGGCCCGTCGTCTAAGCTGTTCCCCTTTATCTCCAGCACCAGTGGAGAGGTGGGCTTTGCCTCCGCCTTTTCTTCGGGCCGCCTCATCGCTCGGGCCCCTATACGCCGTACTCGGCCCTCTCGATGAGCTCGATCTGCATATCCCTGTTGAGCGTCACGAAATAGGCGTTGTATCCGGATATACGGACCAGGAGGTCCCTGTACTGGTCGGGGTTCTCCATTGCGTCGCGCAGTATGGCCGACGAAACCACGTTAAACTGCATCTGCATCCCGCCGAGGTCCATATAGCTTTTGGCGTAGGAGTGGATGTGCTCCACGGCCTCTTCGTGGCTGTCGCTGGCGGCCGGAACTACCTTTACGTTGAAGGCTATGTTGTTGTTCATGTTTCCGGCCTTAAGCTGGGACACGTCGCGTATGTTGTCCAGAAGGCTCTTCGAGGCGTGCGCCTCGGGCGTAAGGCCCGGCGTAAAGGGTTTGCCCGAAAGCCTCCCCGAGGGCAGGGCTCCGGTAAGGTTTCCAAAGGCAACGTGGTTCGACATGGACCAAAAACCGGCCGTGTATTTCCCGCCCCGGTAATTGGTATGCTTGCCGAAAGTATCGTGGGCGAACTTTACGATGCGATTTGCCATCGCCACGGCTTCCCTGTCGCCCGAGCCGAAAAGGGGCGTGCGGTTTTTGATGAGGGCAAGGAGGGCCTCGTCGCCCTTAAAGTTCTTCTGCACCGCGCGTAGCATATCGGGGAAGCTCACCTTCTTCTCATCGTAGATAAGGGTTTTAATGGCCATCAGCGAGTCGGTCACGTCGGCCAGGCCTATTAAGGCCGTGCCGGAGGAATTGTAGCGAGCGCCTCCTTTGGTTACGTCCTTCCCGGAGCTAATGCAGCCATCTATCATGCCCGAGAGGAGGGGCGTGGGCCTGATTCGCTGGTGGGCCTCCCCCAACATATTGTTGTAGGTGCAGGCCTGGCCGGCAAGAAAACCCAACTGCTTGCAGAAGGCCTTATAGAACTTTTCGAAGGTGTCGAAATCGCCGTTCTCGACGCTTCCGGTTTTTGGGCCCACGTCCCAGCGCATCAGGGGATGCCTGCCGTTGTTCATGGCCATCTCCAGGGCCGCCACCATATTGAACATCATGCAGTTGGTGTGCCCCATGTGCCGTCCCGACAGGGTGGGCTCGACACAGCCCGTGGCGGACCAGTCGCGCAGGTGTTTGGCCGGGTACCTGAATTCGGCGAGCGAATCCATCACCGCCTCGTCGTTATGGATGGAGGGCGTTGCCGTAGTATTGAGGTTCACCTCAGCCAGGCGGCGAAGGTAGGCTTCGCTGTTCACTCCTTTGTGGTAGCGGGCGTTTACGTTGGGGTCCCGAATTTTAAGCATCTCCGTGACCTTCAGAAAAATATAAGTCATGTCGTTCACTGCATCCCTGCCGTCCGGTGTGACTCCGCCGAGCGTAATGGCCTGGTCCGAGGAGCTGCCGCCGAAAAGGTAATTCCCTATGTCCGGGACCAGGGGCAGGTGGTCGGTACAGCGCATATAGAAGCAGCCCACAAGCTCTATCGCGTGGCGGATATACTCCTCGCGCGCCTTCGCGCTTTTCTGCTTTTTTATGTCCGCCTCGAAATAGGGCTGCAGCCACTGGTCCAGACGCCCCAGCGAAAATCCGGCGTTGGTGTTTTCCATGTGGATGGCCACCCAGATGATCCACATGGCGTTAACGGCCTCGTCCAGGGTGCGGGCCGGGCGGGCCGGAACACGGCGGCATATTGCCGCAAGGCGTGAGAGCTCTTTTCTTCTTACGGGGTCCGTCTCCGCTTCGGCCTCCAGCGCAGCCTGCGACGCGAGGTTAGCCGCGTATGAATTTATCCCCTGGAAGGATATCTTCATGGCTTCCAATAGATCGCGCTTCTCCTTATTTTTTGCCGGAGTTTTTGCAAGCTCGCCGTCCATCTCCTTTATTAAGCCTGTTGTGCCCAGAGAGAGTATTTTGGGGTAATCGACGATGGTATGGGAGAGCGACGCCGTCTTCCATAAAAAGCACACGGCAAAGCGCTCGTCGAGCTTCTGGCACAGCGGATAGCCCTTATTGTCGCGGACCCACTCCCTAATGTTTCGATGGAACCAGAAGGGGAACACCTTTTTATGCATAACATCGATCGCTTCCGGGTCCACATCGTAAGGGTTTAGGAGGCGGTGAGGCGTGGTGAAGAGCTCGCCCCATATCATGGTGCCATGGGTGTCGGGATAGATTACAACGCCGATCTCCTTTGTGGTTGTTGTGCCTGCCACCAGATCGTTCTTTCTGATGATGGGCTTTCTGTTCTCCATGAGATGGCGGAAGGCTCTGGCCTGTCTGAGCTCCGGGACCCAATCGTTCCCGTCGGCATCCTTCTCGAATCCGTGTTTCATAAAGAACTCGGTAAGGAGCAGGGGCCTCTCGTGGCAAATGGCGGGCCTTACCGTAAAGTGTATGTCCAAAAAATCCTTAAGGCGCGGGAAGTCCTCGATGCTGTAATCGGAGAGATAGGCGTCCTCGAGGTATTTTACGCCCTTTTCTCTATGCTTCGCCCTGAGGTACGCAGGGGCCCTGGGCCCGGAAGAGCCGTTGGATTTAAGGTTTTTCCCGGCCTGTTCCTTCGCCGAGGCCTTCTTGAGCATCTTGATGTGCTTGTTCTTCATTAGAACAGATATGAGAAAGTTAAAGAGCTGCAGGTAGGCCAGGTTGCCCCTGGGTACTATCTTGTTTTTCATCAGCAAATTAAAAAGCTCGTTGGGAGGGCTCGATATCATCTCCCTTACCGTGGCCTCGTCCTTGAAGACCAGGACGGCATTGGCATCGTCTGGAACGGATGAGTGTAACCTGGCATGCCCATCGCGGAAGCTTATGCCCTGCCTTACGCTTCCGCTTTCGGTTTCCATGCCTATGCTCATGTCTATCCAGCCGCCGTCCCAGCGGAGGTATTCCTTTAGGGCCGGCCTGCGGTTAAAGCTTATCGCCATGAGCTTGAGGAGGGAATGCGCCAGAAGATTGGTGACCCCCCATCCCTGTGAAGATTCTTGTTCGACGAAGGAGCTTTTCATGTGCTTACCTCCTCTTTTTGCTTTTCTCGGCCGCTTTGCCGGGCGATTTGCCCGAATCGAGCACCGTTAAAATGATGTCGTTTACCCGTCGGTTTAAAAGGAAGCGGCCGTTCTCGGTGATCTCGAGAAGCACCCTGCTGTTGTAGAGGCTTACGATTCCGTGGAGGTCGGACCACGCCTTCGCGGTGACAAAGCCGATAAAGTCATCGTCCCCGTCCCCTCCGTGCGCCAGCAGGTATTCGCTGAACATCCTCGAAAAAATGTCGAAGCATCGTAGCGCCGTATCCTTTTCTTTTCGGGCCACCGGTTCCATGCGGGTTCCAACGTAGTCTAAGTACTTCGGGGTGCCCAGGCTGAACATAATGTCGTAATATGCCGGGTAGTTTATGCCGAAATCGACATAGCCCCGGATCATCCCCCCGATACGCTCCTCGAAACCCCCGTTCGCCCTGTATCCCCGCTCGAGCCTTTTGTAAAGCATGCCGAAGCCGCGCATTCGGATCATGAGGTTCAGTTCGTCCTTGCCGGAGACGTAATTGTAGATGGTCGTGGCGCTTATCTTAAGCTTGGAGGCGATGCGCCTCATGCTGAGGTTCTTGAAGCCGCCGTCGACGACGAGCCGCAGGGCCGTATCGATGATGCGGTCCTTGAACTGTTGGTTCTCCAGATGTGTTCGCGGTGCCCTGGGCAAGGTCATAACCTGAATATTGTTATATTAACAGTGTTAATATAACACTGTTAATATTAAATGCAAGTTTTTTTCACCCCAGCCAATTTTTTTCATCGGCAATGTACCGCCCTCCTTCGGTCCCCCTGTCTACATCGAGCCGGCGCGCCTCCACGGTTTCATGCCCTTTTTAGGAGAATTGGGAAGGGCAGCCGGCCCGCGGGGCTTCCCGTTCCGCCCGACTGGACGGCATAAAAAAAAACAGGTAGTGTAAAAAATTTCTTTAAATTGCAAAACCGATCGGGAATCATGCCTGTACTCTTTTACATTCCTTGTGGGGCATTCAATGAAACAGGACATCGTTCTCGTACTGGACCTCGGCAGCGAGGAGAATACGCGCATCGCCAGGGCGATACGCGGCCTTGGCGTTTACAGCGAAATACATCCGCACGACCTGAGCGCGGCCGAGATAGGGGGAATGGGCAATGTAAAGGGAATCATCCTCAACGGGGGAAGGAACAACATAGTGGATGGCGCGGCCATCGACATATCCCCCGAGGTGGCCGGCATGGGCCTGCCGGTCCTCGCGGTATGCCACACGGGCGTACGGCCCCGCGACATGGAGCGCTTCAGCGACGACGACGCCGCCCTGGCCAGTGAGCTCGAGTCCTTCGTCTTTGGCGTGTGCGGGGCGGAAAGGAACTGGAACATGCGGAATTTTATCCACGACCAGGTGGAGCTCGTACGCAGGGAGGTGGGTGATGGGAGGGTTCTCCTCGCGCTATCCGGCGGGGTGGATTCCTCGGTGGTGGCGGCCTTGCTGCTCCGCGCCATAGGCGGGCGGCTGGAGTGCGTACACGTCAACCACGGCCTGATGCGCAAGGGCGAGAGCGAGCAGGTGCTCGAGGTGTTCAGAAACCGGCTGAAGGCCAACCTGACCTACGTGGACGCCGGGGAGCGTTTCCTGTCGAGGCTTTCGGGGGTGGGCGACCCCGAGCGGAAGCGCAAGATAATAGGCGAGGAATTCATCCGCGTCTTCGAGGAGGAGGCGGAGAGGTTCGACGGAATAGAGTTTCTGGCACAGGGCACCATCTACCCCGACATCGTCGAAAGCGGCACCAAGACGGCGAAAACGGTAAAAAGCCATCACAACGTGGGCGGGCTTCCCATGGACATGAAAATGAAACTCGTCGAGCCCATTAAGCAGCTATTCAAGGACGAGGTGCGGGAGTGCGGCCTGGAGCTCGGCCTGCCGCGCTCCATGGTCTTCCGCCAGCCCTTTCCAGGGCCGGGCCTGGGGGTGCGCTGCCTGGGGGCCATTACCCCCGAGCGCCTCGAGGCTCTCCGCGAATCGGACGCGGTGCTCCGGGAGGAGTTCGAGGCCGCCGGATACGATACGAAGGTCTGGCAGTATTTTACCGTAATACCGGAATTCAAATCGGTCGGCGTGCGCGAGGGCGTTCGGAGCTTCGATTATCCCGTTATCATACGCGCGGTCAATACGGTGGACGCCATGACGGCAAGCGTTGAGAGGCTTCCGTGGGAGCTTCTCGATCGCATTACCGACCGCGTCCTATCCGAGGTGAAAGGGGTCAACCGTGTGCTATACGACATATCCCCCAAACCGCCGGCCACAATAGAGTGGGAATAGCAAAGTCGGCCGCAAGGCATTCGCGAGCACGCTGCAGGCGATAAACCTCGCGCTCCGGCCCGAAGGGGCGGCCGTTTTTTATTTGCTTCGGACACGCCTATATGCTATTGTCATAACCGGGCCAGCGAACTCATTCCAAGGCCCTCCGCCGCCCGGACATACGGGCGCGAAAGCCACCTTTGTGAGGGGAGGAATGGAAAGGCTGTTTGCACGGCTTTTACGGCGCTACGAAAACGCGGACATTGTGGTTGCGCTGAAGGCACGCTTCATACTCTTCCTGTGCGCCTTCGCGCTTGTCATCATCCCCATCCTTGTAGTACACACAGCCTACCTCCATACGAACAACCCGCTGTATAATTACAGGCCGAATTTTTACGTGCTGGCGCCAGAAATTCTACTGTTTATGGTGGTCGCCCTGGCGGGGCGGCTTCTCCTTCGGGGGAACTTCGCGCTGTCGGCCCATCTGCTATTCGCGGTCATACAGGCGGTGATCTGGCTCGTGATGTTCTTCGACTCGTCGCTTGGCGTTTCCAGGCTGAACACCCTGGTGCTTATAGTGGCGGTCTTTGGCATGGCGCCGATAGTCACATCGCGCCGGGCAATCATCATACCCCTGTATGCGGCCGCGAATATACTGATGCTCGCGATCTTTATGCACACCCGCACCGATGACCTGGCGCTGAGCTTCGGCCAGTTCTGGGACCACGTGGCCGACAACTCGGCCGCGTTCATCATAGCGTCTATCATCTCGTACAACCTGTTTTCTATTACGTCGAAGGCGCTCCGAAGCGCGCGGGACAGCAACGTTAGGCTTGCCAAAACAAACGAGGAGCTCGCGGCCGCCATGGAGGAGCTTAGGGCCACGAACGAGGAGTTCGAGGCGCAAAACCTGGAGCTCATAAGCTCGCAGGATTTGCTCGAGAGGTCGCTCGAGGAGAAGCTGGTGATGCTGAAGGAGATCCATCACCGGGTAAAAAACAATCTGCAGGTAATATCGAGTCTCCTGAGCCTGCAGCAGTCCAGGCTCGGAGATGAAGAGTTGGACTCAATATTTCTTCAGTGCCGAAACCGCGTGCTGGCCATCTCCCGGGTGCACGAGCAGATGTACCAGGCCGGCGATTTCGCGCGGGTCGAACTGGGGGTGTATGCAAAAGGGCTGACCTCCGATCTGATCCGCGGGTACTCCCGCGGCGGCATGGATATAAAGTTCGACATGGAAGAGGTCACGCTTGATATGGAGAAGGCCATCCCCTGCGGACTGATTATAAACGAGCTGGTAAGCAATTCCCTAAGGCACGCCTTCTCCGGCGCCGAGAGGCCTGGGCTTTCCGTTTCCGTAAGACACGAAAGGGAGAGCGGGCGATGCGTGGTGTGCGTGTGCGACAACGGATCGGGGCTGCCGGCCGGCCTGGACATATACTCCGCGGAAACCATGGGCTTTACCCTGGTCCGCATGCTGCTAAGGCAGCTTGCGGGATCGTTGGAGATAAAAGACGGGCCCGGGGCGGGCTTCCGGGTCTCCTTTCCCGTGGCAGCGCGAAATGCCGGAGGGGCGGCTTAGCCCCTTCTATAAGGCCCGCGCGGATTTCGGCTTCACCGCCCGACTGCCGCGCCCGCATCCGCGGGTGGGCATTATTGACTTGATATAAACACCGTTGTGTTGTATAACAATCCCCGGCACGGGCGGCGTGTTCCGCGTTAAGGGGACCGGACAATGAACGGAATAGGCACCTATATTTTAGTCGGGCTTGCGGCGCTCCTCGCCTACGAGTCCCTGCGGGCGATCGTACTTGGAGCAATCAGGAGCAGGTTGTACCGATCGGTACGGGAGTATCTGGACGACAACCGTGTACGGCTGGACCGCTACAAGTTCATGCAGAAGATCATCGTAAAGCACGAGCTTATGAACGACGCCGCGGTCCACCAGGGCATAATAGAGCATGCCCGGGAGAAGGGCGCCAAGATACAGGACGTACAGGACCAGGTTGAAGGTTATATAGAAGAAATCGTACCGTTTTTCAACCTGCTCTCGTATTACAAGCTGGGCTTCTGGGTGGCCAATTCCTTCCTCAACATGATCTACGAGGTGGTGATCGATCGCGAGAACGCCGAGAAGCTTAAAAAAATCCCGCCGGACAGCGTCGTGGTGTTCGTAATGAACCACCGCTCCAACATCGACTATATCCTCGTCGCCTACATGCTGGCCCGCCAGATCTCGCTGAGCTACGCCGTGGGGGAGTGGGCGCGCGTCTGGCCGCTTGAATACATCTTCAAATCGTTCGGCGCCTACTTTATCCGGCGGCGATATCGCGAGAAACTCTATCACCTGGTGCTCGAAAAGTACGTGCAGCTTATAAGCCTGCAGGGGGTTACGCAGGGCATCTTTCTGGAGGGGGGGCTCTCGCGCGACGGGAGGCTTCGGGCCTCCAAGATCGGCATACTCGATTACATCATCGGCATAAAGAAGAATCCGGACTTCAACCGCGAGCTTGTCTTCGTGCCGGCGGCGATCAATTACGACTGGGTGCTCGAGGACCGTACCCTGATACAGGAATGGAGGAAGGGCAAGGAGAAGAGCGGTTTTCGGGACCACGTTTACACCCTCTTCCGCCTGGTGGGCAAGGGGCCGTTACTGCTGATATTCAATCTGGCGCGATACGCGAGCGGTCGCCTTAAACAGCACGGGGCCGCCAGCGTGAGTTTCGGCGACCCGGTGTTTCTTTCGGAGTTCCTGGCCGGAGAAAAGAGAAACCTCTTCGAGCTTCCCCGGGAGGCCCGACTCGCGAGGGTGCAGGAATTCGCCGACGGCCTCCTGGGGCGCATAGGGAAGGCCATACCGGTTACGCCCGTCTGCATCACCTCGCGCGCCCTGGTGCTTCTTGCCAAAGAGAGGCTCACTAAAACCGAGTTAAGCATGAAGGTCGCCGAGCTTCGGAAGAAGTGCAGGGCAAAGGGCGGAAGGCTGGTGCAGGGGCGGGCCTTCGAAAGCAGCAAAAAGCTCATGGATGGGATAGAGCGCGAAAAGAGGGACCGCACGAAGGAGCTTGTCGATTTCGAGGAGGACCTGCTGGAGTTCGAACAGTCGCTCGAAACGGTGGAGGCGGCCCTGGATGTGCTGGCAAGGCGCAAAATCGTGTCCATAAGGCATGGGCGCCTGCTGGTGGACAAAGAAAAATTGGCCCTTCTGGAATACTATTCCAATTCCCTCGACAGGCTTTTAGGATAGGGGAATGGGCGCATACCAGATACGGGTCGCGTTCGGCGCCGCGGCAATCATCATCCTCGTTGCCGCCGCCCTGTTGTACCGGGGCAGGCCGGGCGGGGAAAAAGGGGATGCGGCGGCGAGAAGGGCCGAAACGAACGGTGACGGGGAATGGGTCGTCCTGCTGCATGGAATTTTCCGCGGGCCTCGGTCCATGGCGAAAATAGAGAAGGCCCTTGTAAAGGGCGGGTATCGGGTGCTCAATTTCGGCTATCCCAGCACGCGGGAATCAGTAGAAGACATTGCGGAGCTGCTGCATGGGGAGGTTCAAAAACTGCCCCGCGATCACGGGCGGGTGCATTTCGTAACCCACAGTCTCGGCGGCATCGTGGTGCGTTATTATCTCGCCCACTACTCATGCTCCGGGCTTGGCAGGGTCGTAATGATCGCCCCGCCCAACAAGGGCTCAACGCTCGCCTCGTATCTCGCCAGGTGGATGCCATACCGCTGGGTTTTCGGAAAGGCCGGGCAGCAGGTCGCCGAATCGCCCGATTCGTACCCGATGCTTCTGCCGCCCCCCCGCGCGGAGTTCGGTGTGATAGCCGGCGGACTCGGCGGCGAGATCGGCATAAATCCGCTCATCCCGGGGGACAACGACGGAACGGTGAAGGTGGACGAGACGAAGCTTCCCGGCATGAAGGACTTTATCCTTATAAAGGGACAGCATTCCACGCTCCTCTCGCAGAATTCTGTCACGGAAAACGTACTCTCTTTCCTCGCGGACGGAAAGTTCCTGCACCGCTAATGACAGACCTTGTTCCGCCCTATCCCTCCCTGTATTTTCTTCCCGGAATAAAAACTCCAACTTGCTTGACAAAAGTTAGACGGATCTAATATTGTGTGCCGCAAAATATTCTACGGCCGTTGCAAACATGGGCCCTGTATGAATAGGCTGTAAAACATTTAAAGGGATTGGTTTTTGCCCATAGCCCCTGACCCGGCGGGGATCTTCAGGGTGAAGCTTGCCGGGCGACAGGGCCCTTTTATTTCTGAGGATGATTTATGAAAAGTATAAGGCTGTGTGTCCTGGCCTTTATTTGTGTGCTGGCATGTGCTGCATCTCCCGCCTTTGCGGAAGAACCTGAGGTAATAGCAGCGAAGTGGTTCGAAAAAATCGACGTAGCCTTCGGTGCAACAGGTATCGTTCAGGGGGCCAGGGGCGTGGCCGAGACCCCGGAAAATACGAAGAACAGAGTGACGGATTATTCTCATTCCTTCGATATCGAAATCACGGCCCCTGTTCGGGGAGGCGGAAAAATATTTTTTCATTTTGAAGCAGGTAGTGGCGAGGGGATCGATCCAATGGCGGAGACCATGTCCCGCTTCAACCGTGACGTGTACGATGAGCCTGCCGTCAGCGCCACCGAATTATGGTACGAGCAGGAATGGCTAAACGGAGGGCTACGCCTTCGTCTGGGAAAGGTCGATCTTACGACCGATTTTGATACGAATGCAGCGGCGAATAACGAGACATTCCAGTTCCTCTCTGAGGGCTTTCGCAATAGCCCTGTAATAGCCTTCCCTGAAGATAACGGATTCGGCGGAATGCTCTGGCTGTCGCCACACGACTCTTTCAGCCTCGGTCTGGCAACCGCCGACGCCAGAGGCGAGGGAGATAAAGCCTTCTCCACTCCCTTCTTTATGTCGGAGGTGGTTTTTAGCCCATGCCTCGTAGGAAACCGGGGGAATTATCGGCTATACGCCTGGCACAGTGGAAAACGACACAGGGAGATGTTTGAACCCGAAGACACAGGGATAAAGAATTACGGTTTTGGTTTTTCATTCGACCAGAAGTTTTTCGGCTTTCTTACCCTGTTTAGCCGCGGTGGAATGCAGCGTCAGGAAGAGTACGCAGGCAGCGCCGGTTTTGAGATTTCGGGCAGTGCTTACGGCCGCGAGGTGGACGCTCTCGGCCTTGCGTTTGGGGTGATCCTTCTCGGATCCGATTGGAAGAAAAGCGCTCGCGATAAATCAATAAATCCCGGCAATGAATACCACGCCGAGGTCTATTACCGGATCAAGATTCACGAATATCTGGCGATTTCACCCGATGTTCAATGGGTGCGGAACCCGAACGGTGACACCGATACAGATGATGTGTGGGTGTTTGGAGCGCGCGCACAGCTTAATTTTTAGGCGGATTATCCCGTTCCGCCGGGGGCCGGCCGCTTGGGGGTCGACCCGGGAAACGCGCGGCTTAGAAGTACTCCGGCAGGATGGCGTGCAGGCGCCTGGCCTGCTTTTTATCCCAATGCTCCTTCGCCGTGATTACGGCATACTTAGAGGCCTCGTTGCAGGCGCAGTGGCCGATGCCCGCGGCGCGCGGCACGATAGCCTTGATGAGCGCCCGCGCGTTGGCCGCGTTTTTGTTAAGATTGGCCACCACCATCTCGACGCTTACGTGTTCCTCGTCCACCTTCCAGCAGTCGTAGTCGGTGCTCATGCACACCACGGAGTAGCACATCTCCGCCTCGCGGGCGAGCTTGGCCTCGGGAAGGGTGCTCATGTTGATGACGCCCGCGCCCCACGAGCGGTACAGATTGCTCTCCGCGCGCGAAGAGAACGCCGGGCCCTCCATGCAGATGAGCGTTTCGCCGGTATGGAGCTTAAGCCCCTCCTCCGCCGCGGCGGATGCTATGATGCCGCCCAGAGGGCCGCAGAAGGGATCGGCGAAACCGACGTGCGCCGCTATGCCCCCCCCGAAGAAGCTCGAAACGCGGCCCCTGGTGCGGTCGATGACCTGCGAGGGCAGGACAAAATCGAGAGGGTGTATCTCTTCCTTGAGGCTTCCGACGGCCGAAAATGCGACGATCTTTTCGACGCCGACCATCTTGAGGGCGGCGATGTTCGCCCGGTAATTGATCTCATGGGGCAGAAAGACGTGCCCCTTCCCGTGACGGGGAAGAAACGCCGTGCTGACTCCGCCTATCTCGGCGATAACGAGCGAATCCGACGGATACCCCCACGGAGTCTTTACGGTCACCTCTTCGATCACCTTGATGCCTTCGATTCTGTACAGCCCCGAGCCGCCGATGATTCCTATGCTTGCTTTAGCCACATGCCACCTCTTGGAATTTTTGGACATTGAAAGGCCGATGGAATATTTGGCAAGATTAATTCAGATGGTTTCGGGCCCGACCATGCGCGCGACGATGGACCGTATCTCCGTGATATTGAAGGGCTTTCTTAAATAATCGCAAGCCTGCACGCCGCCCAGTTTTTCCATAAGCTCGTCGTCTTTATAGAGGCCCGTAATAAAAACGATCCGTGCGTCGGGACGCGCCTCGCGGATGTCGTGATAGGCCTCGATTCCGGAAAGCACCGGCATCGATACGTCGAGAAAAATGATGTCGTATTCGTTCAGGCGGCAGAGCTCGCGCGCCTCCATTCCGTTTGATGCGCTGTCGATACGCCCGATTCCGAGGTCAGAAAGCACGGTAACGAGAAGATCGCGTATGGCGGGTTCGTCGTCGGCCACGAGCACCGCCGTGCGCCCGGGCGGCTTCGGCGTGTCCGTGTCGCCGGGTTTTGGGATATGCCGCGTTGATTCGTTTTGCGCCATGCGTGTGCTCAGTCCACGAATATTTTGTGCGGATTGAGGATGCCGTGCGGATCGAACGCGGACTTTATCCTTTTAAGAAGTGCGAGCTGTTCCTCTCCGAGCGCGAGGCCGAGATAGTCCCTGCGCGTGTATCCTATGCCGTGCTCTCCGGTGATGGTGCCCCCGTGCGCGATAGCGATCTCGTATATGTTTTTTTTCAACTCCGGGAGGGTGCTGTCCCATTCAGCGCGGCCCATCGCGCCCCTGAGTACGTCGATATGGACATTCCCGTCGCCGGCGTGCCCGAACATCACGGACCGAAGCCCCTTGCCGTTGAGGTATCCCTTTATCCCCTTTAAAAATGGGGGAATCTCCGACCGGGGGACCACGGTGTCCTCGGCGAGAAAGACCGGGCTTTCGGCGGTGATGGCCTCGCGGATGGCGCGCCTGGCCCTCCATATCCGCTCGCTCTGCGCGCGGCTTTCGGCCGCGATGATACGCCCGTCCGGCACGCCGACGCAGCCGGCGACCGCGGCCGCCTGATCGCGCACCGACTCCCCGGAGGGGCCATCGAGCTGAACGAGCAGATGCGCCCGCGCCTTGGGGAACGGCATGTCCTCGCCAAGGTAGCGGGCCGTGATGCGTATGGCGTCCTCCTCCATGAATTCCAGCGCCGAGGGCAGGATCTTGTTCGCCAGTATTGCGTATACATCGTCCACGGCCGCTTCGAGGGTGTCGTAGGGAAGGAGGAGGTCCAGGGTAAAGGGGGGCGCCGGGACAAGACGCAAAAGAATTTTCGTGATGACGGCCAGCGTGCCCTCGGACCCGGTGATGAGGCCGCAGAGGTCGAAGCCCGTGGCGTTCTTTACGAATTTGCCGCCGGTGATGATGACGCTTCCGTCGGGCAGCGCGAACTCGAGGCCGAGGACATAGTCCCGGGTTGTGCCGTACTTCAGGGCGCGCGGGCCGCCGGCGCCCTCGGCCACGTTCCCCCCGATGGAGCAGGACTCCAGGCTTGCCGGATCCGGCGGATACATGAGGCCGTGCTCGCCCGCGGCGCGCTGCAGATCGCCCGTTATTACCCCCGGCTCCACGAGTGCGGTCATGTTGCGTTCGTCGATTTCGAGTATCCTGTTCATGCGCTCGAGGGAGAGCACCACGCCGCCGGCGACCGGTACTGCTCCGCCGGTCACGCCGGTGCCGGCGCCCCTGGGCGTAACGGGTACGCCGAGCTCATTGCATATTGCAAGCGCATGTCCGGCCTCGATGGCCGTTGAAACGCGCACCACGATGTCCGGCGCGTGTTCCAGGTCCGATGTCTCGTCGCGGGCGTAGCGCTGGAGGAGATCGCCATCCGTTAGAACGTTCGAGGCGCCCAGCGCATCGACGAGGCGCGCGCGCAGTGTTTCATGCCTATTATTCATATCCGGCCCTTCGATGGATTACGGGCGCCGCAAGCATATCCGATACCGCATTTCTTTTCCAATAACTATTTTTGCCGCTATATCATAAAAATGGCTTTACTGAATGCCGGCGGCATTATATGGTACTTCGACGGCGCGAAACGCCGTCGCGACCGCGACGCTGATATCCTCTCGTATTATTTTTGAAGGTGGCCATGCTTAGGAAAAGAGACATTCTGACAAACCGTTTTGTCGAACTCATCGAGGAGAACCACCAGGAGATCACCGAGCTTTTCATGAACGACCTTCTCCGCAATCCCGACACCTTCGGCTACCGAAACCTCGACCGTCAGATGGTGTATGAATCCGCTAATTCCATTTACCGCGCCATCTCGAAGTGGATCGTGAAGGACTTCCCTAAGGAAGAGATAGCCCAGATCTTCCGCCAGCTTGGGCGCGAGAGGCACAAGCAGGGGATTCCGTTTTCCCAGGTGCACCGCGCCCTGGTGCTCTTAAAACGCCACCTGTGGGTGTTCGTGCTTAAAAAGATGGAGCAGGACCTCCAGGCTTATGCCCAGGCGCTCGATCTCAACAACAGGGTGGTGCTCTATTTCGACCGGGCCTCGTTTTTCATGCTCCAGGGCTACGAGGAGGTGCTTAAAAAACGCTGGTAGATGGCGCATGTCTTTTCGTCATTTTCTGTTGTATGCCGGGAGGCGCCTGCGCCGAAGGCGAATTTTTCGTGAAAAATAAAATTTGTCAAAAATTCTCTTGACGGAAAATACGATACTATTTATAGGTTCTTCACGCTTTGCGGCGATTGCGGGTGTTCTTTAAAAAGTTCGAATTTCTTCGAAGTCGACCGAAAAATTGCAAAAAAGCTTGACGGCCCAGAGGCCCATGGCTATCTTGTAATCACAAGCGGCTTAACGAATCCTTTTTAAAACATCGATTCCCAGAAAGCTGGGGATTTTTTATCCCCTGGGGCTGGTTCTTTGAAAACTGAGTAGTAATGTACGTGAAAGGTTTCACGTCAATTTCCAATTAAGAAACGGATAAAACTCTCAATATGTACCTATTACGGAGAGTTTGATTCTGGCTCAGAACGAACGCTGGCGGCGCGTCTTAAACATGCAAGTCGGACGGGAACCTCGGTGCTTGCATTGAGGGGAGAGTGGCGAACGGGTGAGTAACACGTGGATAATCTACCTCCGGGATGGGGATAACTACCCGAAAGGGTGGCTAATACCGAATGAGATGGTGGCCGCACATGCGGCAGCCATTAAAGGTGGGGACCGCAAGGCCTACCGCCGGGAGATGAGTCCGCGTCCCATTAGCTTGTTGGCGGGGTAATGGCCCACCAAGGCGACGATGGGTAGCCGGCCTGAGAGGGTGAGCGGCCACACTGGGACTGAGATACGGCCCAGACTCCTACGGGAGGCAGCAGTTAAGAATTTTGCGCAATGGGCGAAAGCCTGACGCAGCGACGCCGTGTGGACGATGAAGGTCTTCGGATTGTAAAGTCCAGTAAGCAGGGACGAATAAGCAAGGGGTAATATTCCTTGTGATGACGGTACCTGTCTAAAGCCTCGGCTAACTACGTGCCAGCAGCCGCGGTAATACGTATGAGGCGAGCGTTGTTCGGAATTATTGGGCATAAAGGGCGTGTAGGCGGGGGATTAAGTTAGGTGTGAAAGCCATGGGCTCAACCCGTGAATTGCACCTAATACTGGTTCTCTTGAGTCCGGGAGAGGAGAGCGGAATTCCAGGTGTAGCGGTGAAATGCGTAGATATCTGGAAGAACACCAGTGGCGAAGGCGGCTCTCTGGCCTAGGACTGACGCTAAGGCGCGAAAGCGTGGGGAGCGAACGGGATTAGATACCCCGGTAGTCCACGCCGTAAACGTTGTATACTAGGTGTAGGTGGTTTTGCCACCTGTGCCGACGCAAATGCATTAAGTATACCGCCTGGGGAGTACGTCCGCAAGGATGAAACTCAAAGAAATTGACGGGGGCCCGCACAAGCGGTGGAGCATGTGGTTTAATTCGATGATACGCGAAAAACCTTACCTGGGCTTGAACTGTGCATGACAGGTGTAGAGATACACCCTCCTTCGGGCATGTACAGAGGTGCTGCATGGCTGTCGTCAGCTCGTGTCGTGAGATGTTGGGTTAAGTCCCGCAACGAGCGCAACCCCCACCCCTCGTTGCTACCAGGTTATGCTGGGCACTCTAGGGGAACTGCCGGTGATAAACCGGAGGAAGGTGGGGACGACGTCAAGTCATCACGGCCCTTATGTCCAGGGCTACACACGTGCTACAATGGCCGGTACAAAGAGTTGCGATGCCGCGAGGTGGAGCCAATCTCAAAAAACCGGTCTCAGTTCGGATTGCAGTCTGCAACTCGACTGCATGAAGCTGGAATCGCTAGTAATCGCAGATCAGCACGCTGCGGTGAATACGTTCCCGGGCCTTGTACACACCGCCCGTCACACCACCCGAGTCAGCAGCACCCAAAGTGGCTGATCTAACCCGCAAGGGAGGAAGGTCACCAAGGTGAAGCTGGTAAGGGGGGTGAAGTCGTAACAAGGTAGCCGTATCGGAAGGTGCGGCTGGATCACCTCCTTTCAAAGGATAGACCAAAACAACGATGTGAAACCAAACATTACTACTCAGTTTTGAGGGAATCAGGTTTATCTTGAAACCCGTAGCGATGTATGGGTGGAGCGAAACGGCCGATGCGGAGTGGTTTCAAGTTGGAGTAATGAGCATGGGCCTGTAGCTCAGTTGGTTAGAGCGTACGACTGATAATCGTAAGGTCGGTGGTTCGACTCCACTCAGGCCCAATTCAAGAAACACTTCGAATTGGGGGGTGTAGCTCAGTTGGGAGAGCGACTGCCTTGCACGCAGTAGGTCATCGGTTCGAACCCGTTCACCTCCAAAATGCACAGACAAGGGCGTTTGTTGCATGGTTCTTTGAAATGTGGTGTATCTACTTAGTGTTAATTAAGTAGTCCGTTCACAAACGACATTACGAGCGACCCGTTTGTTGGAAACAGCAGACAAAATAATATGGTCAAGCAAGTAAGGGCGTACGGTGGATGCCTTGGCACTGGTAGGCGAAGAAGGTCGTGGCAAGCTGCGATAAGCCTCGGGGAGGAGCAAGCATCCTTTGATCCGGGGATCACCGAATGGGAAAACCCACTGCGGGCGAACCCGCAGTATCCGTTGCTGAATACATAGGCAGCGGAGGCAAACCCGGGGAATTGAAACATCTAAGTACCCGGTGGAAAAGAAAACAACCGTGATTTCCTCAGTAGTGGCGAGCGAAAGGGAAACAGCCTAAACCGGTCTATACGTTACAGGCCTGAACCGCTGTAGGACCGGGGTAATAGGATTCGGATGGAGAGCATTCAGGGGCTCTCGGGAAGTTAGAAAACTTTTGTTTAGCCGAACCCGCTGGAAAGAGGGCCAAAGAGGGTGATAGCCCCGTAGGCGAAAAACACAAAGTCTTCCTGATCCGGATTCCTGAGTACCGCGGGACACGTGAAATCCTGTGGGAAGTTACGAGGACCATCTCGTAAGGCTAAATACTCACCAGTGATCGATAGTGCACAAGTACCGTGAGGGAAAGGTGAAAAGAACCCCGAGAGGGGAGTGAAATAGAACCTGAAACCGTATGCCTACAAGGTGTGGGAGGGCTATGGCGCAAGTCATGCCTGACCGCGTGCCTTTTGTAGAATGAGCCGGCGAGTTACTTTATGCAGCAAGGTTAAGTGACGGTAGTCACGGAGCCGCAGCGAAAGCGAGTCCGAACAGGGCGGCCAGTTGCATTGAGTAGACCCGAAACCGAGTGAGCTATCCATGGCCAGGTTGAAATCCCGGTAAAACGGGATGGAGGACCGAACCGTTTAGTGTTGAAAAACTATCGGATGAGCTGTGGATAGGGGTGAAAGGCCAAACAAACTCGGCAATAGCTGGTTCTCCTCGAAATAGCTTTAGGGCTAGCCTCGTGTGTTTAGTTATGGTGGTAGAGCTCTGATAGGGGTAGGGGGTCCACAAACTTACCAAACTCTTTCAAACTGCGAATGCCATAACTTTAGAGCGCGGGAGTCAGACTACGGGGGATAAGCTCCGTGGTCGAAAGGGAAACAGCCCAGACTAACAGCTAAGGTCCTTAAGTGTATGCTAAGTGAAGAAGGATGTGGAATTGCTTAAACAGCCAGGAGGTTGGCTTAGAAGCAGCAATACCTTTAAAGAGTGCGTAATAGCTCACTGGTCGAGTGATTCCGCGCCAAAAATGATTGGGGCTAAGCATACCACCGAAGCTTTAGATTCGTAGTAATACGAGTGGTAGAGGAGCGTTCTATACGGGCTGAAGGTCGACCGCGAGGACGACTGGACTGTATAGAAGTGAGAATGCCGGCATGAGTAGCGATTAAGCATGTGAAAAACATGCTCGCCGTAAGCCCAAGGTTTTCTGAGCAATGTTAATCAGCTCAGAGTTAGTCGGCCCCTAAGATGAGGCCGAAAGGCGTAGTCGATGGGAAGCAGGTTCATATTCCTGCACCACCTGGTGGAGGCTATCGTGATGGGGTGACGTGGAAAGATAGGGACGCAGGGAGTTGGTCTTCCCTGTTCTTATGCGAAGGCTGGAAACCCAGGGAAATCCGGGTTTCCTTAAGGCTGAGGCTGTAGGGGAGCGACCCTTCGGGGAAGCGAAGGTCTTGACTCTATGCCACCAGGAAAAACCTCTAAACGCGAAACCGGGTGACCGTACCGCAAACCGACACAGGTAGGCGGGGAGAGAATCCTAAGGCGCTCGTGAGAACTCTCGTTAAGGAACTCGGCAAATTAGTCCCGTAACTTCGGAATAAGGGACGCCCCGTGTAATGTGAAGCCCCCGCGGGCGGAGCATGAGGGGGCCGCAGTGAAACGGGCCAAGCGACTGTTTACCAAAAACATAGGGCTCTGCAAAATCGAAAGATGAAGTATAGGGCCTGACACCTGCCCGGTGCCGGAAGGTTAAAAGGAGGGGTTAGCGTGATTTATCATGCGAAGCTCTGAATTGAAGCCCCGGTAAACGGCGGCCGTAACTATGACGGTCCTAAGGTAGCGAAATTCCTTGTCGGGTAAGTTCCGACCTGCACGAATGGTGTAACGACTTGGTCACTGTCTCAACGAGAGACTCGGCGAAATTGTAGTGTTTGTGAAGATGCGGACTACCTGCAGAAGGACGGAAAGACCCCGTGAACCTTTACTGTAGCCTGACACTGTAGTTTGGTTCAGTATGTGTAGGATAGGTGGGAGACTTTGAAGCCGGGACGCCAGTTTCGGTGGAGTCATCCTTGAAATACCACCCTTATTGTATTGAACTACTAACTGGCACCTGTTGATCCAGGGCTAGGACAATGTCTGGTGGGCAGTTTGACTGGGGCGGTCGCCTCCAAAAAAGTAACGGAGGCGCCCTAAGGTTCCCTCAGCACGGACGGAAATCGTGCGCAGAGTGTAAACGCACAAGGGAGCTTGACTGCGAGACCAACAAGTCGAGCAGGTACGAAAGTAGGGGTTAGTGATCCGGTGGTCCTGTATGGAAAGGCCATCGCTCAACGGATAAAAGGTACTCCGGGGATAACAGGCTTATAGTGCCCAAGAGTTCATATCGACGGCACTGTTTGGCACCTCGATGTCGGCTCTTCGCATCCTGGGGCTGGAGAAGGTCCCAAGGGTTCGGCTGTTCGCCGATTAAAGCGGAACGCGAGCTGGGTTCAGAACGTCGTGAGACAGTTTGGTCCCTATCCTCTGCAGGCGTTGGAAATTTGAAGAGATCTGTCCCTAGTACGAGAGGACCGGGATGGACGAACCTCTGGTGTACCAGTTGTCGCGCCAGCGGCATAGCTGGGTAGCTATGTTCGGAAAGGATAACCGCTGAAAGCATCTAAGCGGGAAGCCTACTCTAAGATTAGATTTCCCCTGGCCCTCGGGCCACTGAAGACCCCTCGGAGACTACGAGGTTGATAGGCTGGAGGTGTAAGCGCAGTAATGCGTTCAGCCGACCAGTACTAATCGGTCGTGAGGCTTGACCATATTATAAAAAACCCGAAGTGGAAACGCTTCGGGTTTTTTCATTTTAGGGCAATTTAATCGGCGGCTCAAATCGTGAAACGCTCGAAAAATTTTAATACCTCGTCAAGCGCCCTGGCCCGGTGGCTTATGCGGTTTTTCTCGTCCAGGCCGATCTCGGCCATGGTGAGGCCCGATCCCTCCAAGAGGAAAACCGGGTCATAGCCAAAGCCCATTTCGCCTCGCATCGCGCGGGTGATGCTTCCTTCGCAGATCCCCTCCGCGGCGTAAAGAACGGTCCCCGGGCGGGCGAGAGCCATGGCGCACACGAAACGGGCCGAACGGCTTCCGTCGGGAACGGTCGCCATCCTCTGGAGCAGTAGGGAGCACCTCTCCGAGTCGGTCAGGCCGCTTCCGCCGTACCGGGCGGAGTATATGCCGGGGGCCCCGTCCAGCGCGTCGACTACAAGCCCGGAGTCGTCGGCAAGGGCCATGAGGCTTGTGGCCTCCGCGACGGCGAGGGCCTTTTTAGCGGCGTTTTCGGCAAAATCGGCGCCATCCTCCACGATGTCGGGGATATCCGCGACATCGAAAAGGGAGAGTATCTCCATCTCCGGCACCTTGCCGAGCTTGTCCCGTATTTCACGAACCTTGTTGGTATTTTTAGTTGCAATAACCAGTTTCATGCGGACATACTACGATATATGGAAAGGCGCGCGAAACTGTTTTTTCGAGGGGAAGCGGCTTTTTCGAAGATTCGGCGGGCATACTTTCGGGCCGCCGGACGATTCACTAAACTTGACCGGCACCCATGAACAGAAGATTTCTTTCGATAATTAGCCTGTTCGTCATCCCCGACATGGTGCTCGCCTGCTACCTCCTCGTGGCATTCCAATCCAACATCGGCTTGGCCGGTGATTTTTTACTGCCCCTTCTCGTGACGGCCAGTTCTCTCTTGCTCGTCAAGATCGCCATACTTGTAATTTTGGGGAAATATTATTATCTGGACAGGATCGGATTCATAAAGCGCGTCATAGCCGAGTTCAAAAAAGGGAAGTACTATTTACCGAGGTTTTCCCTAAAGGGAAGGGACGAACTGGCGGGGGTTTTTAGGGACCTGACTGTCATCGGGAAACATTTCGAGGACATCATATCGACCCAGAAGGAGGAGATTGAACAGCTCCGAGAGATGTACAACAACGTGGTCCTTTCGATGAGCTCGTATTTCCTTGTGCTCGACGAGAACGAGAACGTACTTTTTGCCAACGAAAACTTCTGCCGCAAGTTCCAGCATGAACAGGACGAGCTTTACGGCAGGAACATAGAGGATGTTTTTTATTTTCTTACGGGTAGAATAAGGGAAGCCATAGGGACGCTTAGGGCCACGGGAGAATCGGTGGTTCTGGAAAAGACCCATCTGCTTTCGAAAAAGAGCATCAGTGTGATAGCGGACATCAAGATATCGCGAATGCTTGTGCACGGCAAAAACCAGATGGTAATAGTGATCGACGACATCACCAACCGCTGCCGCAAGGACTACCAGATCTCACTGTTGAGCCAGATATCCGAATCGATCCGCCGTGATGAGGAGCTCGACGAGGTGCTCTTTACCATACTCACCGGGGTGACCTCGGGCTCGGGGCTGGGCTTCAACAGGGCCATGCTTTTTCTGGTAGACGACGGGGAGCCGGCGCTGGTCGGCAGAATGGCCGTCGGGCCGGACTCCATGGATGAGGCGATCGAGATCTGGAGCTCTATGCCCTCGGGGAAGGTCGATCTTAGGGGCCAGCTCAGGGGTTTTGCCAGCGAACAGCTAAAGGGCGAGAAGCTGATGGCGAAGGTGGTATCGTCACGGTTTCCGCTCGAACCGGGAAGCGTGCTTACCGCGGCAATAGAGAACGTCGAGAGCATCCACGTGCAGGACGCCGATATGGATGGGAGGATTGACGGCCCTCTTAGGGAGCTGATGGATGTCCGCGAATTCGTCGTCGCCCCGCTCGTGGCGGTGAACAGGGCGATAGGCGTGATTATGGCGGACAACAAGTTCAACCAGGCGCCGATTACCGGCGACAGCATAGAGCTTCTGTCGATCTTCGGATTCCAGGCGGCGCTGTCGATAGAGAGCTACAACAATCTTTCGGAATTGAAAAAGGAGATGCAGAAGCTGTCCGACCGGCAGGAGGCCATAGTGGAGAGCGAAAAGCTGGCGGCCGTGGGAAGGATCGCCGCGCACATCGCCCACGAGATACGGAATCCACTGGTGACGATGGGCGGATACGCGCGGCGGATCATACAACTCGGCCGCGACGCGACCCGGTACGAGCAATCGATTCGTTCGGCGGCCTCGGTAATAATCAAGGAGTCCGAGCGGCTCGAAAAGGTACTCTCCAACGTGATGGATTTTACCAGGCCATCGCCTTACATACGGGAGTTCAACAGCGTAAACGACGTCATACGCGATACGGTCGACCTTCTTCGAAACCTGTTTCAGGAGCGCCGGATAGAAATACGCCTTAAACTTGCCCAGGACGTGCCTCTGGTCAAATCCGATTTCAACCAGATGAAACAGCTCATGCTGAACCTTGTGCAGAACGCGATAGACGCGACGCAGCCCGGAGGGGCGGTCGAGATTTCGACCGAGGCCGACGCGCAAAGCGTAAGCATCTTCGTACGTGATAGCGGGACGGGAATACGCGAGGACGATTTGGACAAGGTGTTCGAGCCGTTCTATACCACCAAGGTGACCGGGGTGGGGCTGGGGCTTGCCATCGTTAAACGGATAGTCAGCGACCATAACGGTGAGATTTCGGTGAAAAACCTCCCCCACGGGGGTACGGAATTCAGAATCGTGCTGAACATCCCCGGCGCGTAGGTTCCATCACGGCCGGGGCTATAGTCCATTCGATGCCGCCGCCGCAGCGGCGCGCTGCTAGAGCTGCCGGCTCAGGCTCGTAAGAATGGCCCGGCATGGCGCATGGCCAAAGGCCGTTATGCAGCCATCCGGCGATGCGCCGTTTATGCGCGCCTCTTAGATATCGTTTCCGAGCAGTAAAAGAGAACGCCCTCCGGGAGCCGCCTCCCGGGAGTGAACGTATCTCAAATGGATCGCCGGGAATTCGCAGAGCGCGAAAAATCCTCGCGCCCCTACGTAGACCGGGGGGACCCTCCGCGAACGGGGAAGCGATGGCAAAGCCCGCTTTTGGAGGCGTTGGGGCGCGGGCCGCTTGTTTCCACCGATATCGGTATTACGCTTTTACGTCGATATTCGAGCCCTTCATCTCCTCGCGGACCTGCTGCTTCTCCGGCTCTTTGGCGCTCGTCTTTACCTGGTCTATAAAATCGCGCGAGTTGTCGAAAACGGACCGGCCCACAACATCGGTCCCGGTGACTTTGTGTATGTCCATGCACCCCTCCCTTGGTGAACAGATTACATAAAATATATCTTAACGTTCCGTCCGAATCAAACCGTTTTTATGCCCATAGGGATGGAGATGGCGAATCCCGATTGGGCTTGGAGCTCGGGTATGGGTGCCGGGGCGCCCTCGGAGCCGGCTTGCCTTTTCAGTGCAGGCGTTTTTTTTTGAGCCCGGCAAGCCTTTCCTTTGCGTCGTGAAGGGGTTGCGAGAGCGTAGAGGGGCAGTATCGAATAAACAACTCGAGGCTCCTTGCGGCCTCGCGCTCCTTCCCCTGAGCGAGCTCGACAAGGGCCCGATTGTAGTATGCGGTAAAATAGGCCTGGTCGAGCGCAATGGCCGAGCTGTAGGCCCTTTCGGCGCGCTCGTTCTCGTTTCGCTTCTGGTAGAGTACTCCAAGGTTATAGTGGGCCAGGAGAAAGCGGCCGTCTATGCGCACGGCTTCCGCAAAGCGGAGCTCGGCCGCCTGGAGGTCGTTTCTTTCCATGTATATCATTCCAAGATTATTTTGGACCTCGGCGTCCTCCTTGAGGGCCGAGGCCCTTTGCCATGCCGCTTCGGCCTCCACGTATCGTTTTTCTTGGAAATATACGAGGCCGAGGTGCGACCAGGCGGGAAAGCACGCGTCGTCGATTTCTGCGGCCTCCCTAAAGCGGGCGGCGGCGAGGTCGTTTTCGCCGAGGTACATGTGCGCCAGGCCGATGTTGAAGCGGTAGAGGGGACTTTTAGGGTCGATCGAGGCGGCCCGCTCGAAATCCTTTAGCGCATTGCGCGCCTCCTTGAGCCTGAGCCTGCAGGTTCCGGAGTTGTTAGGATATTCGGCCTCGTTCGGATTTGCGCGCGCGGCCTCGATGAATAGCTCCAGGGCATCGGCGTATCTTCCCGAGTTTAAAAGCGCGAGCCCGTCCCGGTTCAGCCGGACGGCCTCCTCCCTTCGGGGGCTCTTGCTGCCTATGTCCTGTCCGTTCATGGTCCGTTTCTCACTTTCACAGTGCATTATAATAGCTATAAGGAAAAAAATAGCATAAAATTTATTTCTCTTCATGGTAGATTCCTTGCGTGTTTTTCCCGCGGCGGCGTACTTTTCGGAGGTCATCTTTCACTTTTCTTATTAGGGGCTCCGGGCGCGCTTTGGGCCTGGGAATGGTTTATGACGATGCTTTTTCCTTTTTTCAAACGGCCGAGCTCCACGCGACGGGAGGTTATGCGGTCGCGGGAGGGGAGCCGTCGGGCGATGTCGTCAAGGCCGGAACGGATCATTCCCAGGGCCTTTTCGCGCGTTATATTCCGCCGGGTGAATATCTGTTCGTGTTTCAAATAGAATTCGCCGATCTCCCGTTCGGTCATGCGCGGAGGCGTATTTCGAAGACCGGCCATGGCGTCGAGATAATAGGCGGCCGCGGCCTCTTCTATATACAGCCAAAGGTAGCGTCGGGCGCTTTCGTTTGAAAAAAGGCGCGCCTTTTGGGCCTCCCTAAGCACTATATAGTTATCGATGAGTTTTCGCAACAGCCTGTCCCGAAAGAGTGGATCGTCGGGCTCCTCCCGTGGCGCGATGTAGCGGGCATATAGCCAGGCCCTTTCGTCGATGTAGTTCGAGCCGATGCTCTCACCGTCTATCCGGACTGCCCATTCACCGCCTGAATAACGGGAGAGCTCGTCTTTAAATAATCCGGCATAGGGATCTTCGACGATTCCGGCGGTGAGAAAACCGGCAAGAAAGCCTGTTAAGCCCGCGCTTATCACCATCTTGCGGGAGGAAAGAATTCGAAGCGCCGCTTTGACCGTCATAACATCCTCCGTGAATCCTGAAAGGCTTCCGATATCGGAACATATCGTGTTGCTGTTCGCGCCGGCCGAACGCAGGTGCGGCTAGTTCGCGCCGGCCGGCATGATTCCTCATGTTTGACTAAAATCTAACGTATTGGACGAAGTCTTCTTTCATGCAGTTGCCGTTTAAGTCTCTCAGGCCTCCGGCCCGCCCCTTGATAGTGATTTTATAGATGTTTCCGGGCATTGCGCCTATCAGGTCGAACCTGTAAACGGAAAACCTGGGGTACGGCGATTCGTCGGGCCAGTCGGGAGCCGAGACGCGGGGGGTGGTCCCGGTCCCCACCACCCTGTCCGCGGTAATGACGAGGCTTGTTGGGTCCATCCTCGTGGAAAACCGGATGCGGATGTCCGGATACCATGTTCCTCCCGAGGGGGAGAGCTCGAAGGCGAGCGGCTGGGTCTCGCCGAGCGCCCATCCTCCGGGGATTTTGGGGTCGGTGATTGAAAGAACCTTTGGGGCGATGGAGCCAGGCCCGTCTGTAAGGAAGTGGAAGCGGTATTCCTTCGCGAGCGGATTGTTCTGGAGATCCGTTATGGCGGTCGATACCCGGAGCGTATAATGGGCCTCGCTTTCGAGGTGCTCGATAAATTTTATATGGGCCATTGTACGGCCGGGAGAGGTATCGACGTAAAAGGAGACCGGGGGGCTTATCGTTACGGCCTCATGGAGTCCGATCGATGAGACCTCCTCGCTGAAGAGTATGAGGATGCCGCCGTCCTTTTCCACTCCATGGTTTTCGCAGTCTTCGCTCCATATTTCGGATGACGGTGGCTGGGATACCTGGAGTGTGGGCCTTATGAAATCGCCGCCTACGGTAAAGTTGAAGAAGGCCTCCTTGGCCAGGCGGTTCCCGGACCTGTCGCGGATGTCCGAGTTTATCGTTATGGCGTAGGTGGAGCCATAGGGCATCGGATAAAGTGGGGTAAAGGCGATGATGGAGTGCGAGGCGTCCCAGGAAAAGCGCCCCTCGATCGGCGGAGAAATGGAGATTCCGCCGTAAAGCGAATCGAGGTCGATAGGCTCGGAGAAGACGAGGCTTATCGTCGAGTCGGGGGGAACGCATGTATCGTTGGACGGCGTGAAGGCGATCAATACGGGAGGGAGCAGGTCGGAGCTTACCGAAAAGACCGAGGAGTGGGTCCTCCTGAGGTCGTTTCCGTTGATATCCTCGGCGGCGGAAGAAATCGATATGCGGTAGAGCGTCGATTCGAGGAGTTTATGGGCCGGCTGAAAGTCGAGCCGTTTTCCGTCGGGGCTCCAGATAAAGCGCCCTTCGACCTTGCCCGCCTCCGAGTCCAGCGAGAATTCGTTCGTGGTCTTTAGAGTGTCCATCGGTTCACTGAAGATTACAGTGACAAAGGTGTCCGCGTCGACGCCGAAGGAGCGGTCCGCCGGTGTGACGGAGACGATTTCGGGCTGTGTGAAGTCATTGTTGAAATGACAGCGGCAGAAAGCGGCGCTTAGAAGCGCCAGAGCTAAGATGGCCTTTGAAAGTACAGGTTTCATGCGTAGCGGTCCCTCCCCTAATCTTCCCTGAAATCAATAACGAAATTTTCCCTCATCGTATTGCCGTATTCGTCCTGTACGCCGCCGCTTCCGCCATGGATGGTGAGACGGTACAGGACCGGGTTTGCCGGCTCCCTCTTGTTCGAAAGGCCGGAAAGCCTGATTAGGACGGTAGTATCGTCCTCCCATTGGACATCCGACACTATTCCCTCGTAATCTCCGTAACTTGCAAGGGACAGGTTCTGATAGATGGAATATTTGTCCATGCCTGCGGGCGAGTAGGGCGAAAGGAGGGAGACGAACTGGATGCGGAAATGATAGGCCTGGTTGGGCCAGGGGCCCATGTTAATCGCTATCGGCCATGCGTCTGGTGAAGGGGGCCCCGTGAAAAGCGCCGTATAGGAAAAACCGTCGTGGGAGCCGGACACCGTTCCGATTTTGAGGCTTAACGAGGCCAAGGCGTCGGTCCTTATCATCAGTTGATGGGGGGCGGTGAGTCTGCGGCCGTTTCGGTCCCTGGCGGCCCGGTCCACCCTCAGACGGTATACGGTTTCTGGCGACAGGGCCCGCGACGGATGAAAAACCAGTATGGAATCGCCGTCCCACGAGAAGTGGCCGCCGGGCGAGGGGGTGATGGAAAAGGCCGACTCGGCGCTTGGCCGGTCCATGGGAGCGGAAAAAGCGATGTAAAATGAAATATTCTTGTCGATATCGCCGGTAATGGCCTCAGTGCTCCAGAAGGGGGGAAGGCCGTCCGAGTTTATGCCTATGACCGCGGGCGGATCCGCATATTCGCCTGTGACGAAATGGACCGTATATTCCGAGGAGAGCTGATTGCCGGAGGCGTCCTCGGCCGAGGGACCTATCCTGAAGCGGTAATGTACGCCGTAGTCCATGGCTGCCGTAAGGAGATATTGCATACGACCGTTGGGAAGGCCGCCGGGGCCCGCCTCCCAGGCGAAGCGGCCGGCGACATGGGGCGTTATGCTGAAGGCCGATTCGGTCTTTTGCACGTCCATGGTTTTGGAGAAGTCAATAGTTATATTCCGATCGACCGGCACGTTCCGCTCTCCACCCTCCACAAGAGCGGGGTTTGAGGCGAGTACGAGGGGCGCGATGAAATCCTCCCCTACGTAGAATTCCGAAAGAAAATCGAACTCCATCCCGTTGCCCTTTGTGTCGCGTACCGTGCGGGGTATCTCGATGGTGTACCTTTTCCCGTGAGAGAGGCCTTTTTGTGGCCTGAAGATGAAGTGCTTCCCGGAGGGCCATTCGAAGCCCCCCTCCACCCGAGAAGAGCCTCCGCTCAATACAAATAATCTCTCCAGGCTCTCTTTGTCGGCGTCGTTGTTGAAGACTATCTCCACCTCGGCGTTTTCTCCCACGCCGCGGGCGTGGTTGTCGGGGGAGATTCGTATCACCTCCAGTGAATCGAAGCCTGAGCAGGAGAAGTACAGGGCAAGGAAAAGCGCCGGCGATGTCGTTATGCGAGATATATATTTCATGTGCGCCCTCCTTCGGGCCGCGCACTTTGGGTTCGACTTGAGTGCCATAGCTCGAATAGCTGGACGGCGAGGAGGAGGAGAGTGAGCGCGAAGGCGAGCCAAAGAGGGGCCGCCCCGAAGACCGGCAGCAGGAAAAGGACGAGCGCGAGCGCGAAAGACATGATCGGCGCAAGAGCGTCCTTTTGGACCAGGATTCGGATGCCGTACGAGGTAAAGCCGCCGCGATGGACCGCGATGACAAGAAATAGGAGCGCCAGGAAGAAGAAAGCCCTGGGCCTGGATTTTATATTGATGCCCGCGAGAAAGACAAGCGCGAGTAACATGTATGCGCGAGCGGCCGTCAAGCCGTGATCACAAAGCTTAAGGCGCGAAAGCTGAAGCAGCACGACGAAAAGAATCGCGATGCTGAGAAGATTGAAGAGCCTTAGATTAAGAAAAATGATTTCGTTGGCGCTGAAAAGTACAAATGCGGCGCAGAGTGAGATCTGTAAGGTCAGTATCCATTGACGGTCCATTGAGGCCTCCTTCCGCGTTTCATGCGGCCGGTGTTGTCTTCTCCCCGCCAGGGGCGTAAATGAGATAGCAAGCGACTGGCACCACGACGAGCGTAAGTACCGTCGCGAAACTGAGCCCGCTTATAACCGTAAGCGCGAGCGGCCTCCAGAGGCCTGAGCCCTCTCCGGAGTTTACGAGCGCGGGGAAGAGCCCCATAACAGTAGTGAGGGCCGTGCTTAGGACCGGTCTGAAGCGTCCGGCGGCGCGCTCCTTGATGTATGCGACGAGGGAGCCCTCGCCGCCGCGAAGCGCGCCGTCGATGCCTGTTCTAACGGCTTCCACCAGAACGATGCCGTTGTTGACCACGATCCCGACGAGAATGATGAGGCCCATATATACCGGCACGCTGAAAGGCGTACCGGTGAGAAAAAGGACCGGCATGACGCCGGCGGCCGCCATTGGAACGGTGGTCATAATGACGAGTGGGAGTATGAGCGACTCGAAGAGCGCCGCAAGCACCATGTATACGAATACGACCGAAAGCAGGACCAACAGGGCCATGTCCCTCTTCCCCTGTTCGAGTCGCGTGACGGTGTCGTCGTACTCGTAGCCGTATTCGGGTGGGAAGTTTACGCTGTTGAGGGCCCCGGTGATGGAACCCTCCGCCTCCTCGTAGGAGAGACGGCCGATTTTGGCGGTGAGATGAACGCAGCGGCGGCCGTTCTTCCTCCAGATTCTGGTTGGCTCCACGGTTTCCTCGAGTTTGACGAGTTCGCGGGCCGGGATGAGAGAGCCGGCGCGTGAAGGAATGGAATAATTCAGCACCTCGCCGATGTCGCGGCGCTGGCTGTCGGGAAAGCGCATGCGGACGTCGAGCTCGCCGTCCTCTACAAGTAACTTGCTTATTACCGGGCCAAGGATGGCCCCATGGAAAAAGTCGGCGACCGTTCGAGCGCTTACGGCGGACATTTCCGCCTTTGCCCGGTCGTAGTGGAGGGTGTAGGCGGGTTTGCCCTCCCTGAAGCGCAGCACGCATTCCTCGATGCCGGGAACCGCGCCTATGCATCGGGCGGCGGTTTTTGCCAGAAACCGGAGGGTTTCGTTGTCTTCTCCGATTATCGTTATTCCAAGCTCCCTTGCGGCGAGCTCGTCCGCCTCGGAGATGAAAGCGAAAGCCCCGTACGGCCGGAGGAGCTCGTTTAGTTCCCTCTTGATGGACTCTATCGTTCGTTCGCGCGTGCGCCCGCGGCCGATGGAATCCTTGAGGGAAACGGCGATGGTGCCGCGCCACTTTTCGACTCTGGTCGTAATTTTATCGGCGGCATCGATGGTCTGTATTCGGGCCTCGGCCAGCGCGACCAGTTCGTCAGTGCGGCTAAGCGTGGTGCCGGTGGGAAATTCGAGGTAGACGTAAAAATCATCCGCGCCGCCCGGGTCGGCATGATCGTTTTTTATAAACGTGAAAATAATCAGGGAGGCGGCGAGAAAGACACCGATAGCCGTAAAAAGTCGGCGAATGTCGGAAAAACCAAAGTCGATCATCCGGCCGTAGGTTTTGCGGAGGGCGTTTTCGAATCGCAGAGAGGAGGCGGCAAGCTCGGTTTTCCAACTGGTGGTCCTCTTGGATAAAAAGCCGGGGACCGCCGGGCCCAAGAAAGTGGAGCCGGCAGCGGCGGCGTAGACGGCCGGTATGAGGATGAGCGATACGGCGAGAGAAACGATGAGTGCGGCGGAGACTGTGAAGGCCATGTTTCCGTACATCAGCCTGGCCCGGGGGCTGCCGAAAAGGACCGGCAGGAACACGATGACGGTGGTGGCCGTGGACGCTATTACGGCCTTTCTGATCGCCAAGGTCCCCTCGTATATCGAGCCGGGATCGATCTTCTTACGGGAGAAAACCGACTCGGTCAGGATGATGCAGTTGTCGACTACCATGCCGCTTCCAAGCGCGAGTCCGCTAAGGCTCATTACGTTCAGATCGATGTGCATGAAGTACATGCAGGCGAACACCGCGATTACAGAGAGCGGGATGGAGAGCGCGATTGCGAAAACGCTAAGCCGCCTTCTGAAAAAGGCGTAAATTACCATCACGACGATCCCCATCCCCCAGAGGCATGAAGAGACGACGTTGTTCACCGCGGCGCGAATATGGCGTCCCTGGTTGTAAAGTATTTCCGTTTTCGCGGACGGTTCGGCTTTAAGAAGGGCGAGTACCCGATCGCAAACCTCGAGCGTATTGGCGCCGCCGGCCTTCTGAACGTACAGGGTGACCTTCTCGCCGCCGTTGTGGCGGGATATGTCGTCCGGCTCCCTGAACGAGTCGACGACCCCGGCGACATCGCCTATGTGGACGACCGGACCGCCGTCGCGGCCCGGCGGGAGTGCAACGGCGGCTATTTCGGCCGGGTCTCTCATGCGATAAGAGGTGAGAAGCAGGCGCTCGCCGCCGCCGCAGGGGAGCTGTCCGCCCGAGAGCGAGACGTTGGAGTTTCGTATCGAATCGGCGATGTCATCGAACGAGAGGGAACGCGCCTCGAGCGCCCCTCGGTCCACGTCCACGTGAATCTCCCGGCGCAAACCGCCGGCCACCGTGATCTCGGAGACTCCGTCCACACGCTGAAGGCGCCGTTTTAAGCGGTCCTCGGCGAACCGGCGCGTTTCCGAAAGCGACTTTCCGGGGAGCTCGATTGTCGCGATGACAACTGGCCGGTCGGAAGGATCATATCGCAGGACCACCGGCTCCTGGACTGAACGGGGAAAATCGGATCGGATAAGACCGATCTTCTCCCTGACATGTAGCGCGGCGAGCCTGATGTCGCTTGTCATGGCAAAGCTGATGTTTATCCTCGCTTTTCCATCCTCGGAAATCGATTCGATCTTTTCTATCCCCGCGACGGTTTTTACGATCTTTTCAACGGGCCGGGTTATAATCGCCTCGATCTTCTCCGGCGCGATTCCGGGATACTCGATGATCACCGAAATGCCGGGATGCACCGTAGGCGGCATGAGGGCAACGGGCAGGCGCGAAAGGCCGATGAGGCCGAAGATTGAGAGCGCGGCGAAGATCATAAAGGCGGTGATATTGTTATAAATGAAATAGCGCATTTTAGGCCCTGCCGTGATCGAACAGATACATGACCGTGGGGATGAAAACGAGAGTGAGCGCCGTCGATACCGTAAGTCCGCCGATGACGGCTATGGCCATGGGCCGCTGGAGCTCGGCGCCTTCGCCGATGCCGAGAGCGATGGGAAGCATGCCGAAGACGGTGGTGGCAGTGGTCAATAGGATCGGTTTGATCCGTTTGCCCCCGGCGGCCGCGATCGCTTCGGCAAGCCCCGCTCCCCTTCGCCTTTCCTGTTCTATGAAGTCGAGAAGCACGATAGCGTTGTTGACCACTGTGCCGGAAAGGAGGATGATGCCGATTCCGGAATTTATATTGAGCGTCTGTCCGGTTAGAAGAAGAAGGCCCGAAACCCCTATGGTGGCGACGGGAAGGCTTAACATCACCACGAGGGGTTTGGAGAGCGATTGGAACTGTGAGGCGAGCACCATATACACCAGGATTACGGCGAGGGCCAGGGCGAAGAGCATCTCCTCCGAAGAATTTTTTATTTCGCTCCTGTCTCCGCTCATCCTTGCCTCGTAGCCGCTGGGAAGCGAGAGCCCGCCGATGAGGTCCTCGGCGCGGGAGAGCGTTTTAGCCGGGTCGCCGTCGATATCGGCGGTGATGAGATTTACGGGGCTCTGTTCGCTTCGAAGGATCCGATCCCTCCCCCTCCCTTCGTGCAGGTCGGCGATCTTCGACAGCGGGACCGGCGCGCCGCTTTGCGTTTTGACGAGTATTTTGAAGAAGGAATCCTTCCCGATACGGTCGCGGTGGCGCAGCCTTAAGTGCAGATCGATCTCGTCGTCTTTCTCCCGATAGCGGGTGGCCATCTCACCGGCGACCGCCGCGCGAATGGTTGAGGCGATAGTGGAGATGTTCAGACCGAGGGAGGCGGCGAGGTCGCGGTCTATGCGGACCAGAAGTTCGGGATCGCCCTCATCGAGAGAGGATTTGACGTTTGAAACGCCCTTGAGAGGGCTTATCTTCGCGATGATCATTTGCCCCAGACGGGCGAGCTCGTCGGTCTTTCTGCCGTAAAGCTCGATAGCGAGGGGCCCGGTCTGCTTTCCCAGCAGGGAGGCGACGACATCCTCGCTGATTTTAAAATCGGCCCTGACGCGCTCGCCGAGGCGCATTTCCCTTTTCAGCGAGGAGATTATTGCCCTTATATTTTCGCGCCCTTCGCGTTTAAGGATAAGCCTGATAGTTGAGGTGTTGGATTTTACACCGGATATCCTTTCGGCGATGTTGTCCTCGGGATCCGAGCCGATTTTGGCGTAGACGAAGCGCGTGTACGGTTTGGCAAGCAGCAGCTTCTCCACGGAAGCGGAGATGGCCGCGGTCTCCTCGAGGGGGGTCCCCTTGGCGGCCGTTACCTCCAGGGTGAACTCGCCCGGATCGATGGCGGGCATGAGTTCGGAATCGATAAAGATGAAAAGCATTCCGCCGAGGGCGCACAGGGCTGCTCCAGAGGCGAGGACCTTGCGGCGGTTGAGAAGAGAATGTCGTATAACTCGTTCGTAGAGCCGGGTGAGAAAGCTCATAAGCCGGTCGGAGGCCTCGAAGGCTGTCCTTTTGACCGGGCGCGTTTTCCGGGGGATAAAAAGCGCCGACGGAGGGCCGCCGACTACAAGGGTCGACAGCATGGGAATAAGGGTGAAAGAGGAGAACATGGAACAGAGTAGAGAAAACGACACGGTAAGGGCGAGTTCCCGAAAAACCGCGCCGGTGATGCCGGAGAGGAAGAGGATTGGAAGGAAGACGACGATGGAGGTAAGTATCGATGCCATGACAGGCCCCTTGACTTCATTGACGCCATCCAGAACCGGAAGAATCGGGTCGGACCCGCCCGAACGCGCGCCGTTGTGAGAGGTTCGCCGGGATGCGATTGAGTCGAGGACGACTATGCCGGCATCTACCATCATGCCGACTCCGAGCGCCAGGCCGCCGAGGGAAACGGCATTGAGTGAGATTTTGCTGAAATACATGAGGGTGAAGGCGCCAAGCATGGAAACGGGTATGCTGGTCGCGATGATGATGGAGGAGCGGGCGTCTTTAAGAAAAAACCAGAGCAAGAAAAAGGCGATAAGGGCGCCGAAGAGGGCCGAGCGGGCGACGCTGTCGATGGAGGCGCGAATGAAATCGGACTGATCGTATACAAGTTGGATATTGTATTTGCCGCCATATCGCCTCTGGAGAAAATCGATCTTCTCTTTCACGAGGTCGCAAGTCTCGATGGTGTTTTTCCCCGGCTCTTTCCGTATCAATAGGCCTACGGCCTCCTCTCCGTTCGTCCGGATGACGCATTTGCGGTCCCTGAAGCCGTCGGTCACTTCGGCGATATCGGAGAGATATATAGGCGTTCCCGCCTCGTTGCGGCCCACGGTGACCGAGGCTATATCGTCGATCGTTTTAAACTCGCCCAGAGTGCGGACTAGATATTCGATGCCGTTTTTTTCCATGTTTCCCGCGGGGAGGTTGTGATTTGAGGAGTCAATGCTATCGAGCACCTCGGAGAGGGAAAGATTATGGGCATATATGCGGGCGGCATCTACGCCTATATTGACCTGTCGCCTGTATCCCCCGTTTATGTCGACTAGGGCGACGCCATTCGTGCGCTCCAGAGAGGGGAGTATCTCTTTTTCGATTACTTTTCTAACATGCTGGAAATCCCCGCCGGGAGAGGTGACCGAATAGATCATTATGGGATCGGCCTTTGGGTCGAATTTGATCACGATCGATTTTCCGGCATCCTGTGGAAGTTGAGTCCTGGCAATGTCCGCCTTTTCCTTCGTTTCGATAAGGGCGAGGTCCATATTTGCGCCCCATTCGAAGCGAGCCGTAACGAGACTCAGGCCCTCCATGGATTCCGAGTTGATCGAGACAAGCCCGTTTACGGAGCTTACGGCCTCTTCGATATGCCGGGTGACGAGTTGTTCCGTCTCGGCCGGCGCGGCGTTCTCGTACGGGGTGACCACCGTAAGCCTTGGAAATTCGATGTCCGGAAGAAGCTGTACCGGCAGTCTCCGCAAAGATATGACGCCGAGCAGGCAGATTCCGCAATAGACCATGAGAGTGGTGATCCTATTCCTTAGAAAAAGCTCAATCATCTCGCTTCCTTATCGATTGGATCCGCGCCCGAAGGCAATTTCATTCCCTCGTAGGCCAGGCCAAGTCCCCTGGAAATGATGACATCGTTTTCCCGAAGACCGTCGAGAACCTCGACCTTGCCCTCGAATTCGCGGCCGATCCGTATTTTCTGTTTGAAGAGGATGCCTTTTTTTACAAGGAACACCGCTCCACTCGATTCGTCCTTTTGCGTGAGGGCCGAAAGGGGCGCAAGCAGCCTCTTTTCTGGAACGCCGGTAGTGATCCGGGCGCGCGCGAACATTCCGGGCAGAAGCCGATATCCTGGGTTTGGAAGCGCCGCCTTTATTTCGACCGTCCGCGTTTTTAGATCGAGAACGGGCGTCACCCGCCGTATAACCGCCCCAAATTCCCTGCCCCCGTAGGCGTCGACAGTAAAGGATACGGTCTGGCCTGGTTTTATTTTTTTAATCTCCTTTTCGCCGACGTTCATGGCAAGATACACCTCGGCGATGTTGATAAGTGTGGCGATGATCGACTCGGGTTTGACCATCTCGCCGGCCTCCATGGATTTCGCCGCGACAAGGCCGTCGATGGGAGAACGGATCGCGGTTTCTTTTAAAAGGATCTCGGTAGACTTTACGTTGTTTTCGGCCTGGGATATCCTCGATCGAGCCGACTCGAGCTCTGCGAGTTCTATCTTGGTGTTAATCCGTTTAAGGAGTTCCATCCTCTCTTTTTCCGAGGACGGAACCTTTAGTCCCTCGGCCGTTATGTCCTCGTCCCGATAACCTACCTGCTGGATTTCGAGGTCGGATTTTGTCAACTGATATGCCGTAAACGCTGTGGTGTGCTGTGTGCGGAGATTATTAAGCTCGCTTTCGCTCAGTCCTCCGGCTTCATACAAAACGGTTTTGTTTTTCAGGATTCGGTCCATATTTCGATAGCCGGCCAGCTTGTCGTTGAGTTCCGCGGCGGCCTTCTGTATCGCCTTTTGCTTTATCTCGATTCCCTTAAGGGCGTTTTCGTATCTCGCCCTGGCGAGATCGTAAGCACGATGGGCTATTTCGAGTTCGGACCTCTGCTGGTTTAGCGTAATTTCCAACGGCAGGCGCTCTATCTCGGCGATGAGCTGTCCATTCCGTACCCTGTCGCCCTCGTGAACATGTATGCGGCTCAGCCGGCCGGAGACCTTGGAGGAAACGCTTATCTTTTCGCGAAAGACTATCTGTCCGAGGAGGTCGATCTTTTCGGCGAATTCTCTACGATCCACGATGTATGTTTCTATGGCCGCGTCGGTCGTGCCGGCCTTGTCGCGGTCGAAAGGCCTGCCCGCGGCCCCGGAGTCCTTCTTGCCGGGAAAAAATAAAAAGAGGGCCGGTGCCGATATCGCTCCGAGCAGTATGAGGGCCAAGATCCGGGCGCGCCGCGTCCTGACGAGCCGTCCGAAAGGCATTTCATTACGGATTTTGGACATCGAGTGTCCCCCTGTACTTAGATAGTTTCAGAAAACCAAGGTCTACGCCCATCGCGAGCTCGAGGATGGAGGAATTGGTAAGATAGCGAACACGCGATTCGAGGCGTGCGATAGCGGCCTCTCCGCGCTCTATTTCCTTTTTCATGAGATCGTATCGCTTGGATTCGCCCATGTCGGCCTTAAGGCGCTCGATCTCGAGCTGTGAGTCGTACAGGGCGAGCTGTTTATCCGCGATGCCCATCATCTCCCAGGCGTTTTCGAGCGCCATGTACGATGAGAGCACCTCGATCGATACCTGCTGTCGCGTCGACCGGCGGTTCTCCCCGGAGGCGTCGACCTGTATGCCGCTTTCAACGATGGCGCGTTTGTAGTCCATGCCGTTGAGTATGTCGGCCTGGGCGCTTGTCGATCGGCTTCTGCTGTTGGCGTTCTCGTTTTCGCCCAGGCCGAGGCTCCCCGAGGCTGTGCTTCCCCAGAGGGCGCTCGTTACACGCAGGCTGAGGTTCCAGCCCTTTTCGCGGGGGATGAAACGCTCGCTCGAGCCGTCGGGGTCGGAGAGGGAATAGCCGGCTCCTATGGAGAAACGAGGTAGGAAATACAGCCTGTTTATGCGGTGGCTTTTGACGTTTATGGAGTGCTCGACTTCGGCGCTCTCGATCTCCTTCCTGTTTTTAACGGCGAGGGCCACGCATTCTTCGACGGGCGGGGCGCCGCCGGGACCATGCAGCGCAAAATCATTCTCGACGTCGCCGATGATCTCGATAGGCGTTCTCCAGTCGAGCCTTAGCTGTATCTTGAAGCGGTTTCGCGCGATCTCATAATTATCGACGGCCTTTTTAAGATTCAGCTCTATTTCCTTCACCTTTGCCTCTATCTCGAGGACGTTGAATCTCGTCGCCTCTCCAAGCTCAAGCTCCTTGCGGATAAGAGCGAGCTGAATTAAGCCGTGCTCGAGGGTTTTTCTGTGGATTTCGATGATGCCTTTAAGCTGTATTAGCTCGAGATAGGATTTAATGGTTTCAGCGATGAGCCTGTTAAGGGCGATACGGTAATCGTTACGCGCCAAAAGCGCCCGAAGCCTTGCGATGTCGTAGGCAAGCCCCTTGCGCCCGCCGTCGTATAGGTCCAGGCTCGCCTCGGCGCCAAGTTTGCGATAGCGGGAATCGGAATCGCGCATGGAGACCTCCCTGCTGTCGGAGTAGGAAAGGGAGAGCGTGGGGAAGTAATCGCGCAGGCGTTCGGCCAGACTGAGGTCGTAGATCCGGCGGCCCGCATGGATCGCCCTGAGCTCGGCATTGCCCGTTACGGCGATGCCGAGAGCGGATTCGAGGTCCAATCGCAGGCATTCGGCGGCGGAAGCCTTCTCTTCGGGTGCTCTCCTCCGGACGGTGTCGGACGGCTCGGCCGGGAAGGTGCGAGGCGCCAGGCCGCCATGAAAGCAGAGGATGATGGCAGCGAGAAGGATTATTTCGGCCCCTGTGCGCATTCGGCATATTCTCACGGCAATCGGGAGAGAATCGCGCCCGCGAGTTTTGCAGCGGTTTTTGCGCTTTTTGAGGGGTCGGCCAGCGAATCGCCGCATAGATATCTCACCTCACCCGCCATTTCGCCGGATCGGGCGTAGACGATCAGGCTGACCAGCGTGGTCGTTTTCGTGTCGGCATAGTCGTCGGAATGCGATTCGGAGAATGAGCCGAGGATTATCATGTCGGCTGAATGGCGCTCGCAGAGTGAGGCCAGGGCCTCGCGGTCCGGCGTGTTGAATGATAGAGCTCTCTTAGAGGGCTTCTTCGGTCCCATGGTGTCCGTATCATTCATGGAAGGGCCCTCCCGCGTTTCGGCGGCGAGGCCTTCGAGGAGTTCGGAACGGAAGCCGCGCCTGAAGAACTCGTATCGAAGCGATTCCCTTAGATTGGCCGCCGCGTAAGGAAGATAGGCCAGGGACCGGCTTTCGATTGGCCCGACGAGAATTAGCTCCGGCCTATTTTTAAAGGCGTCCTGTCTGAAATGTAGCTCTATGGAGGCGCAGGACATTATCGGAAGCAGGCTTGCCGCAAGGAGCGCTCGTTTCATTCGGCCATCTCCTTTCTTAGTGAGATCAGGCGGGTATCGCTATGCCCGCCCGTACGGGCGAACGCGATGGCCCGGTCGAGTTCGGAAAGCGCCTTGTCCTTGAGGCCAAGACGGTGATAGAGGACCCCGAGGTTCGCCCTCGCGTCGATGAGCGATTCCTCCTCCGAGAGAATCGCCCGATACTCATGAAGGGCCTCGTGGTATTTATGGTTCTTTTCGTAGAGGAGCCCCAGGAGCGAGCGGGCCGGAATGTGATGGGTGTCGAGCTCGATTATCCGTAAGAGGAGCGCAATGGCCTCGCTGTCGGCGGATTTTTCGCCTGGACGCACGACCGCTATGCGGGCCTTCCAGTAGAGAGCGCCGACGTGGTTGGCGTCCTTTTTGAGTATGAGTTCGATCTCTCGAAGGGCGGATTCGAAATTCTTTTCATAATAATTCACCTTGGCCAGCATAAGGCGGGCGTTGTGGAGCGAGGCGTCGAATCCTATGGCCTCGCTAAAGTGTTTGTGAGCGGCCTTTAGATCTTTTTGGGCAAAGGCCTCTTTGCCGGAGATATAGCACCGCAGCGCCTTTTCGGAGTCCCCGGAGCACGAAAGGGAAAGCAATAGGCATTGGATGCAGCAAGCGGCGATAAAACGATATCCGGGCATTCGCTTTAGGGTCCAGTTTTTAAAATGCTTCTATCCGTCGGAAGTATCCGCGCTGCCTGTGCGCGAATATTTCAACGGATGTCCGTCCATTGGGGCCGGCAAAATTAATACGTTTGAGGAATGGATAAAGTTAAAAGATTTTTGCGGGATTAAATTTTTTCTTCGAATGGGACTCATTCATTGAATTGTATTCAGCAAGTTGTTTTCCATAAATGGCGGTATTATCGGTTTTTCATTATAAGGAAAACAGTGGCCACTCCCCACGCATAGAGAGAGAAAGCCCGAATGAAAAACATGAATTGGGAAAATTTTTATAGGGTTATATGAGATTCGGATTGACATATTTTCATTTCGGGCTTGAATGGAATCATATACGACGCGCCCTCCGATTACAAAAAAAGATATATCATGCCGTTACCGCTTATTTTTGGAGGGCGTTATGCGCGCAAAACGTGTCGTGTTTATGGCTTTCGTTATCTCTCTGATCCCGTACCTCGTCGGCTGCGAGACATCCAGGGCGCTGGTAAAAGACGTAAATGTGCGGAACGATTCCATGGAGATCGCGATAGAATCTATATGCGATGGTCCCGATCGCATACAACAGGCCAAGGGTTATCTGGCCCCGAAATCGGGAGATCATTTTATCTGGCTCAGAACGAAGATAAAGAACACTTCGGCGCGGCCGCTTCATTATGAATTGTATGATATCGTCTTAAAGAATGAAAACTCCAAGGGAGCGCCGGTTTTTATTGAAGTGGGCAATTTTTTCAATTTTGCCAGCCCGTCTCAGCGGCACAATCCCCTCATAAAACCACAGGAAGTAATAGATAGGACCATAGTTTACGCCTTCCCGGAGGGCGAGCTGCCGTCAAGCCTCCTTTTCCCGAATGTCGGTGAAATGAGTATTGTCGTGAAGGAAAAAGCGGAGTGAGGCCATTCCGTGGACCTGCCCCTTGCGCTATCTCCGCCGCATGCCGGACTTTTAAAAGACCGGTATTTGTAATTGGATCATTGAATCATGATGAGCGAAGAGGTTCGGCGGGTTTATCGATTACAAGGAAGTAATTGTAAACAGTGAGTTGGAATTTTTACGTGGCAATTTGAAAAGCGGTTAAATGAATGTATAGCGTATTATCGATGATTTTTCTCTTCCTGTTTCTCGCCCCACTGGCCGGGCTGGCGTCGCCCTGTGAGCTGGGCCGCGCGGGCTGGGAGGCGGAGGAGCTTCGACGAATTCACGGGGAGCGCCTTGTGGGCTGCGTGATGCACGTGTCGAGCGGGATGTTGCTAATCGACGCTCGCTCGGACGAGGAGAGCATCGCCAGGGTGCGGGCGATAAGGCTCGAGGCCCGCATGGAGCTCGAATCCGGGAGGGTTGCCGGCGCCGCGGCGGACATTCTGCGCGGGCGACTCGCGCGGGTCATGGAGTTGGATTTCATACGCTCGACGGAGTCCGAAGCTGAGCTCTGCCGGGCGGAGGCGTTCGTAAGGGGACGCGCGCCCGTTTCCGCCGGGCTGTGTGACCGGGAGAAGTCGCCCGGCGCGCGGCTGGCTTCGAATGCGCCGGGAGCCCTGTCTCCTGGGAGCGGTTCTCCGGCGCGACGCACGGATTCCAGGCATGCGTCTTCAACGCATCCCCCGCGCGTATGCGCCACGAATATCAATTCGCGTGAGTTTCGGTTTGACGGCGCCAAGGTCGATTACTGGCGCTTGTTCCTGTACCGATGGGAGGACCTTCCGTGGTTTCGTGAGGCGTGTATAAGCTTCCCGCCCTTTGCGCGAGCGTTCGCCCGCGCGTGCGTATCCATCATCCCCGAAATCCTTAAAAAGCCTTTTAATCATCGTGCCGCACAAATACCGGAAATTATAATGGATGAGGCGTTCTTTTGTCCGAAGGGCAGAAGGCGCTCCCCGCGCACACGGTTTCCGTCCACAGCAATAAACAGAAGCGACATGCCTTCATTACATCGCGCGCCCCTCAGCCCGACTATCCGCGAGGTGCCCGTATGAAGCGCAGGCGTTTATCCGCACACTTGGGCGCGGCATCGATCTTTCTTCTGGCCGCGGCGTTCGTTCTGTTGCCCTTATCCACCGAGCCGGGCGTTTCCCAGGTTCGTTTCCGAACGCACGAGGACGACCGGCCGCGCCTCGAGCGCTACCTGGGCGAGGCGAAGGACGCGTCGACGCGCGAGGAGTTCGAGCGGATCGTCGATTCGGGGAGGGAGACGCTCGCGGCGGCGTGGGAGCGCGAGGCCGACGCGGCGGTCGCACGAGCGCTTAAGGAAGCGGCCGACGAGGAAGGACTCGCTGCCAGGCTTTCGCGCGAGCGGGCGGCCGCCTTCGAGGAGTGGGAGCGCGGCATGGGCGCTGAGATAGCGAGGGCGACCGGCTCGTTTATGGCGGCCCGGCAGGGGCTTTTGTACGCGGACTTCGACAGGGAGGAGCTTCGGAGGCTACTGAAGAGAGCCGAAGGGGCGCACGATCCGGGCGCGTGGGACGAGCTGGTTGACGATGGCGGCGCGGCGATATCGGCGGATTGGGAGAGGGCGTTAGAGGAGGGGTTCGACCGCGCACGCCTTGGCGGAGCTATGCTCGAGGGCGCGGCGCGTGAGGAGTTCGAGCGCGAAATTGGCCGTCTGGAGAGGGAAATACGCGCCCGGTTCGATCTGGAGCGAGGAGGGCTTGTGTACCATGCGAGGAACGCCTTTATAAGCGACCGGTATCTGGACACCCATTCGCTGAGGCGCGCAAGCGAGGAGGCGAGCGCGGAGGCGATAGCGACGAGGATAGTGCGCGAGACGGAGGAGGCGCTTCGAGCGGACGAGGAGGCCATATCGCAAAAGCCGAATGGGGTGCTTCCGGGGGAAGGGCGTATCGACCTGTCCTCACTCGGGGAGAACTGGCGCTCGGAGTTGGAGAGGCTTTTGGAGCGGGGGCTAGAGCGCTGGAGGGCGGCGCAGGAGGAGCTTTTCCGCTCCATGCTTGCGTGGAAGAACTCGGCCGAGGAGGCCTATGATGCCGGAAACGCGAAATGGGCCAGGGCCTATGACGAGATCTATCTCGCAAGGGAGGCGTGGCACAGGTCCCTGGCTGCCGAGATAGATGAGGGCCTTTCGCGCTGGGCCAGGGAGGAGGACTCGCTTACAGGCAACATCGAGACGGCGCGTTCCAACTTCAGGGAGTACATGGAAACCCTTAAAGACCAGTGGGACGACCACTCGTCCGGGCTTGTCGGTATGGCCTCTTCGGGGGCGAGGGTTTATGGAGAAGCCGTGGAAAACGTTGCCTGGCTCGAGGCCATGTGCGAGAGGTACTTCGGCGTGCCTGCGGTAAGGGAATACGGCGAGTCGGTAAAGAAGGCGATAAACGCGGCGACGGACGGCAGGATAGACGCGGCGCTCGCTCCGTACGAGGCCTGGATGGGCGACGCGGCGAAGGTGACGCTTTCCTTTCTGGATTCGTCAATGGACTCTGGAGGAGCATACAGCGAGCGCTACCGGGTGAGGATCGTGTGGGGTTTGTCGGGCTGGTTTAGCTGGACTATCGACGACTTCATCTGGACGAACACGGTGACGGAGGAGAGCGAGGCCTTTTTAAAACCCGCTTATTATCATTATTATACGGAATTGACGAGATGGCGGGAGATCCGCGATACCTTCGCGGATACGGTCAAGGAGGCCGAGCGCTACATGCACGAGAGGAATATGTCCGGCTGGGGCGAATATGGCCCCGGTTTTCTCGTGAATTACAAGGGTGAATATGAGCCCAATCCGGACTGGGAGAACGATCCGTATCTGATGACCGGTGCGGAGCGGGAGTACGCGCTTGCCGAAAGGGAGCTTCTATACTGGCGCGGACGGCTGGCGATCGCCGAGGCGGTTAAGGCCTATGCGGCAGGCGAGCGCGGAGACGCTGAGGCGACGATCGCAGCGAAGGACGAAGCGCGCTCGGCCCTTGAGGGCGCGAAGGCGGCCTACGAGGAGGAGCTTGCGGGCATAGCCGGCATCGTCGCGCGGCTTAAGTCCATTCAGGGTGCACGGCCCCTGGACGACAACGAGGCGGCGTGGGAGGAGTACCGTAACAGCATTGAATACCTTTCAAGAGGACTTTCCAATGCGAGCGCCGAGATGGAGAAAAAGCGCGAAACCCTGCTCGCGTTCCAGCGGGCGCTTATCGTTATGGAGAACGGCGAGGGAGCGGACTTCGTGGCCAGGGAGCTTCGGGAGATCGAGGAGAACCTGGGCAGGGTCGAGAAGGAGCTTTCCGAGAAGCGCTTCGAGTACTATATGAAGGCGTTCGAGGCCGAGCGGCTCGAGCGTTTGTCGGACTACGCCTCGTTGTACGCCGAGGCCCTGTATGGACGGGAGGAGTCGAAGAGGAGCCTTGGGGCCTTCGAGGAGATCGTCGATGGCGAGGAGACGGACCAAAGCCTCTCGGCCTGGGTTATTGCGCTTGAAAGTCAAAGGGATGCGGTGTGGGGAGCAGCCGCCGGCGAAATATACGCCGCCCTTGCCGCCCATAAAGCGGCATGGGAGGAGGCTTCGGCTGATGGAAAGGCGGCCGCGCGCAAGGCGCTTTCGCTCTTTCTGCGCGGTGAGTATGCGCGGCTGAGGGCCGAGTATGAAAGGCGCGAGGGCATATTCGCGCTGCTTCGAAACACGGACACGAATGTCAAGGATTATCTTGGGGCGGGCCTTGGGCGCGACGCTGAGGCGTATGAAAGAACGGCGGAATTGAACCAGGGCGTTTTCGAGCTCATAGCCGAATGCGCGGAGGAACTTGGAGAGGAGGAGGGCTTCGAGCGCCTCACAGGGCTTCTTAATGGAAAACTAGAGGCGGCGCCTTATACCTATAAAGGAGATAACCGGGCCCATACGCTGGCCCATGCCGCCCTTGATTGGGTTAGGGCCGAGCTGGAGGGTGCGGGCAAGAGGGGCATTGCGGATCGCGTTCGGCGCGAAAAGGAGACGGCCGCTTTTATCCGGGAGATGTATGAGGGCTTTGAGGGCTTCGATCCGGGTTCGCTTCTCGCCCTGGCGGACGATGGCGACGAGCCGGCGCGCTCGGTGCTCAGGGAGTATTTTCGCCCCGGAAGCGGAATGGCGGCCCTTGAATTTATACAGGCTGCGGACCCGTCGATCGCAATTGTGGAAGATGTTCGCCGCTCGATATTCGAATACGCCTCGAAGAACGCTCAGACTCTTCCATGGAACGAATCGGTTACGACCGGCCGCGATTTTTCGGCCGGGATGCTGGATTACATCAATTCGAGGCTCGGCTGGCGTTTCGTTTTGAGCGAGGAGGGCCTCGACGAGCTCGACCCGGAAGAGCTCTCGCTGGTCGCGGAGGCGCTTTCGGAGTACATGGCCGAGGGCACAAGGGAGCGCGGTGCGCTTCCGGACGCGCTCGGTGAGATAATCCGCACGGTGCTCGCCGCGCGCGATAGGCTCGACGAATACCTGTACCTCGCCCAGCACAGGGACGAGGAGGACCCAGAGGCCCTGTTGGAGGCCGCGACGAGGGAGAACGGCGTAGCCTCGGCGGTCCTGGAATTCGTCGAAGGCATCGGCGAGCGCCTTGCCGGGGACGCGGCGGGAGGACTATTTGCGTACATTGTAAAGGCCTATCGTTCACTGGACGAGGGCGTAAGGGCATATCTTGTTGAAAACGGGGACGAAGCCCTTAAAGCGCTTTCGGACACGGCGGTCTATCTGGCTGGCCTTGAGTTCGCTATGGAGAAGGCTGCGCTGGGCGCCGAGTTCCTAACAATGGACGGTTCGGTGACGGTCGCGCGGTTCGTGGAGGCCAGAGGCGCGTCGTACGGCGAGGACGAGCGAAAAGAGCTTGCGGCGTACATTGAGGCCCTGCGAGAAAAACGGCTGTACGACGAAATGGGACTCGAGACGGCTCTTATGGAGTACCTGGAGGGCCGCGCGCTTTCGGGGGCCGCTTACGATGAGCTTAAACGCTATGCCCTGATAGACCGTTATCTGCGATTTGCCTCGGGCGGGTTTTCGGAATGCGAAGAGCCGCTATTCGAGAGGTATGCGCGCTACCGGGACTTCGAAAAGCTGCTTCGTTCAAATGGCCCTCTTGATGGCGAAGGCGAGGCCGGGTACGCCGAGCGCATGGCCTCCGAGTTCGCCGCGGCGCATCCGGCGGGGGAGGGGGAGTCGTACCTTGACTTTGCAAGGGAATTTCTCGGCGGAAGGACGAGCTCATTCGTCCATCTGCCGGAAGAGGTGCGGTACTACGTGGCGGCCGGCGATTATTACGAAGGAGCGTTTGTGGACGGCGTATTCGTTAGAGGCGCCGAAGAGCTGGATTCATACATAGGGGCGCGATACGGTTCGTTGGGCCTCGATGAATCGGTTCGCGGGATGCTCGCGGCGTATGTAGAGGGCATAGGCGGGATAGACACCTGGTATGGCCAGGAGACGGAAGCGTATATGTCGTCCCTTTCCCAGCAGGCCTGCGGAGCTTTCAGGCGATATCTTTACGCGGCCATTCCATCCCGCGACCTTTCGGTGTTGCGCCCGGGTTTTTCGGAGGGCGTTTACGGACTGGAGAGGTCGATAGAGGCGGACCTGGCGTTTCTGGGCGGCATGGCCGACGAGGCGATAGGCCGGCTTGCCGGGAGATTCGAGGAGGCCTACCAGGCCGCCGGCCGCGCGGCAGCGAACGCTAAACGGGCCGAATCGTTTGCGGCCTCCCTTGTGGAGCTTGAGGAATGCCCGGGGCAATTCGAAAGCTACAGAAACTACATGATAAACGCGACCGGCGAGGACGGGAAACCGGCGATATCCGTGGAGACCATAGATGAAAAGGGGGTTGTGGACGGACGCGACCCCGAGACGGGAGTCGTAAACGTGTACAGGTATGTACCGGCGGAAAATGGCCCCAATGGGAGGAGCATGCTTGGAAGCCTGATCGTTGAGGAGTCGAACAATCTGGCGGGGCTCCTTAAAACGCTCTTTGAGGTTGGTAAAAAAGGGGCGATTCCTCCGGAGGGGGAAGGCGTTTTCTCGATCGCCCGGTTTATAGAAAGGGCCGCCGGGTTGTACCATACCGGGGCAAAATATGAACTCGATTCCGACGGGCTCTATTCCTTTAGCGGAAAGCTTTCCGAGCTAATGTCGGAAGTGGATACTTACACGCTCGCTCATGGCGCAGGGTCGCTTTTCGCCCTTTCAAATGAGTTGTCATCGAAGCAGTACGGCCTCGAGGAGTATAAGAAGAGGATTGTGGACCGCGGCGGCACCTACTTGTTAATGGGAGGCGATGCGGACGGCCTGCGCGCCGAGATGAAGGCCGCCTCGGACGCGCATGAGGAGGCGCGGAAGAATTATCAGTCTATAAAAACGGCCCTCGACGAACGGCAGGCTGCCTATGAGGCGGTCAACTCCGAATATATCGCCGCTATGAACGCCACCGCCGCCCGTTACGCCGTCTACCGCGAGCGCGAGCTCTCGTGGGAGAAGGCATATTCCGTGTGGGAATACGCGAACACTCCGTACCTCAAAGACGCCTCTCCTCGCGACTCGGGCCTGGGAAGCGGGGGCGCTCCTGACGGGGGCGTAAGCGAGTATGACTCGCTTGAAGCTCCGGACGCGCAGGATGTTTATAAACGAGTGAACGCGCGTTACGAAGAGGCGCTCGCGGCCTTCGAGGCGGCGCGGGCGAAAAGGGAAACGCAGGAGACGCTTGCAAGGCTCCGGGCCGACCGGGAGTACGCGGCGCTCCGTACCGATCTGGAGCGCAAGACGGCGAGCTTTGCGCGAGCGGCTCAGGTTTCGGCGCTTGTCGAGGAAAGGCTTATGCTTGCGCGAAAGGAATACGAGGACGCGCAGGCCGACTACGAGCGCGCCAGGGAGGGCTTGAGCTTTAACCCGAAAAAGGACGGGGCCGTGAACATGACGGAGGAGGAGACTGCGCTACGCGACAGGGTCCTCGAGCACATGATTGGAGACGGCTCCGGGGCCGGAAGAATAGTGGAGTATCTGGAAGCCTTTATATTATACGACGGATATCTTAAGATAAAGGCGGCATACGCCTCGAGCATCGCCGGAGAAAACCATCCCGAAGTGCTAAAAGCAAAGGCCGCGATTGATCCCGCCGTTTTTGCGGACATGGAGGCGATATACGCGGTACTGGACCATGATGTCATCGATACGATGACGAGGGAGCACCGCCAGATGATGGAGGATTATGGACAATTTAAGCGCTACGAGAGTCGGGCGAGAAAATGTAAATACATATGCAACCATCTGAAAGATAAGCGGAATAAATACAGGGACGACTATGAGCAACACCGACTTCTTTATACCGCCGCGAGAAGCGCTATCGAAAACGGCCTTATAGCGGCGCTCGACGCCAAACGCACACTCGTAGAAAAGGAGGCCGCCTACCGCATGCTCGATGACGCACGTTCGATCGCCGATATACGGGCGGTGCTGATGAATCCACCCTACGGCCTGACGGAAGAGGACCTGTCGCACCTGTACGACGGGACGACGGCCGGCGCCCATGTGCATACGATGGAAAGCGTGAACCTGGAGGGTCTGAGGAAGGAGAAGGCGCGAACGGATGCGGACGGATACGCCATGCGAGCGGAGAAGGAGGGGGAGCGTATTTATATGCTCGCCCAGGACGGCACGAGGACGGGAGAGAGCTATGCACTGGACGACGCGAGCGTCCGCCTGAAAGACTCGAGCGGCGAGATACTGGACATTTCGGCTCTTTCCGACGGAGAGATCCACGCGGTGTACGATCGGGTGTACTCGATCGAGGATGTAGCGCGAGCGATGAGGGAGAACTACCGCGGCATGCGGGAGGGATATCGCGACGATTACCGGGCTTTTATAAATAAGAGCATTGCGGGCGGCACGCACGACCGAACGCTTATGCTAAGGGACGAGGAGGAGCTGTACAACGGGCTGCTTATGGCTGCGCGCGGCTTCGGCGCGGCCTACGGGGAGCTTAGGCAGCGCAGCTTCGACGGCTATCGCGCTATTGTTACCGAGATGGTCCGAAGCGCCGACGGAATCGCCGTACAGCAGCGCATCGTAAGCGGACTCATCGCCCAGAACTCCGAGATCCAGGAAAAGCAGTGGGCCGAGCTTCGCGCCAAATTCGACGAGCGAAGGGAGCGCTGGATGGATACGGTTGGATTTATCCATAACCGCGGAGCGCGGGACTGGACGGCGCAACAGAACCGGCTGATAAACCAGTGGACGGCCTGGCGAATCGCCTCGCGCGAGGCAATCGTTGCGGGCGAGGCCGCATGGATGGAGGAGCGGAAGGCTTTTTCCGCGGCGATGGACGAGTGGCGCGACCTTGGCGCAAAGGACTCGGCCGAGGCCGTTGCCCTCCTCTCGGCGGAGGAGACTGCCGGACGGATCGACGGGCTTTTAGCCGATCTCAAACGAAAGGGTTTTCCGGGGGCCGAAATAGACTTCGACGCCGATACGCTGGCGCGCGACACGCTGAAGAACGCGCCGCCGGCATCGATCGGAGCGCTTTCGGGCACCATGAATACGCTGGACACTACGGCGGGGTTTGTAAATCTGCTGGACCTCAATTCGGGCGGGGCGCTGGAGGCGCGCTACGCCAAGGACATGAAGGACTACGCCGAACGGATGAGCGTCATGCAGAACCTGCGCGTGACGGACATATTGCAGGGAATTATTGACCGCTTCAATAAACAGCTTGCGGCGGCCAACGAGGGCGTGTATACAAGCGTGGAGACGGACCTGAGAAGCCAATTTGCGGCGCCGTTTATACGCGAAGAGGGAGCGCGTCGCTGGAAGATCGAGGTTGTGAAAGAGTCAAACCTCTTCAGCGGAGACAAGAAGAAGACGATTCGCTTTGCCGACTACGCCGATTATACCACTAACGCAGTGGCGCTTAGGCCCTTAAGGGGGCTCTCCGGGGCGATAGATTTTGCCGACCCGGCAAGCTATATGAACCTGGACGCGGGCGAGCTCGAGGTATATGTGCGCCTGGCGAGTGAAAACCTGAACCGCGAGATAGAGGGGGTTTTCGGAAAGGACGGAAGCTTTAGCACCCACAGCGGGAGCGAGTTCGAACGCCTCGGCGAGAAGTTCTCCAGCGCATTCGAAGAGTACATGAAAGGTAGGGCGCTGGCGGCAGGCGGCTGGTACACGAAGGGTGATTTTGTTAAAATCAATTCGTTCCTTGGGGTCGCGGCCCTTGCGCTTGGCGGAGGTTTCGGCATGGCTCTGTATTCTTCACTTCAGGCGGCGGTCAGCGCGAACCGCGCCTACGACCAGGGGGGAACAGTCGGCCTTGCGCTTAACATCGGTTCGCTTGCCGGCTCCATGGCAGTACAGGCCTTTACTGCGGGAGTGTTGAGCTTCGAACTCTCCTATACGCGCGACGGCGGTTTTGGGGGGAGCGTGAGTGCCGGCAAGGCCTACGGGGCGAACACGACCGTTGGTTACAGCGCGAAGAGCGGCATGAGCGTGGCGGCCGGCTATACTTTGGGAGATGCGAATAGTGCGGGCCTCGGGATAGGCGTCTCGTATAGCAAGGAGCAGGGCTTTGGGGGGAGCGTGAGCGTTCCTGTGGGAGGCGCATTTAATTTTGGACTATCGTATACACAGAAGGGAGGATTTGACGTGAATGCCGGGCTAAAGACGGGCTACGGCACGGCCTCCCTATCGGTGAAACTTGACAATCGCGCTGGATTCGAGGGTTTTAATGCGGAATATACCGCTTCCAAGAAAGAAGCGGGCAGATTCGGCGGGAGCCAGACTTTCGGCTTTGGATACGATAAGAACACTGGATACAGCATAATCAACCGTACGGGCATAACCTATGGGAGCGACTGGCGAAACATGGATTTAAACGGCACCATGTCGACCACCTACAGCTTCGACAAGAGCGGCCGGTTTACCGGCTCGATGACTGACACGAAGTTTAGCTCTTCGTACAATGATGATCGAGCGGCGGAGCAGAAGCGTTTGGAGGAGGCTTCGAAGGCGGCGTCCTTTCGGGAGCGGGGGCTTTCGGAGGAGGAGATACGCTCTGAGCTCGAGCGGGAGGCCCGGCAGCGACGTGATGAGATGGGAATGATGGAGAAGGCCGGAGATATGATTGCCGGCGCCTGGCTTTCCATGAACAATACGCTGGGGCAGTGGGGAAGGGACGTTGCGGGGAAGGTGAGAGAGTTCGGGGAACGCACAGGTAACCTCTTCGCTCACGGACAGTTTGCCGCCGATAGCGAGCGTACCGCGATGCTGATGCAATACCTCTCGTATCAAAACAATCCCATTCTGATGGCAAGCGCCGGAGACGGTTCCGACTACGCGACACAACTGGCGATGCAGAACCTCGGTGAACGACAACAATTCATGGAAAAGTTCGGCGATGTTGAGGATTACAAGGATATAGCGATGAAGATAGCCACCGAGGCGGCTTTCGGCGAATATCAGAAACAAACGGACATGATCGATGCGCAGAAATATTGGAGAGAAGGCCAGTTAAAGATTGAAACCTATGATTTGTGGCATCAGGTATCCATTGGGAAAGGAGGTGAGATTTCCGTAAACGACAGTGATACGGCAAAGGTATATAATCAAATTTCTGAGGGATATAAACTGGCGACGGCGAATGCGTGGGGATCGTATGTGAAGTCACAGGTGATAGAAAACCTTCGGGGAAATGGCAACAATGGTTACGAATCCGTTCTTCATGGAGCAGCTCTGGTTATTCCCGGCCATGCATGGGAAAATGCGAGAAACGCGAATACCTCGATCCAGCAAGTATTTGAGAAAATGGATCCTTTGTCCATGAATTTGATTTCAAATATGATTCTCGAGAATGATGTGTCGAAGATTGATTTCAATGGACTGTATCGACCGGGTGATTATCCTCATAATGCGGGACTGGGGATAGATATCCGCGAGATTGTTTCAAGCTATGGTACTGCAACGTTTAATAACGAGAATGGGGAAAATGAAAATGATTTTACGATGAAGATTAGTAATTGGGTTAAGAATCAATCCTATGTTTATGAAGTACTAACACCATGGCATTTAAAGTATTGGAATTCAAATAAATGGATCGATAATAATTGGCGAAAGAGTTCAGATCCTAAAAAGGGATGGGTGCCCTATGATCATAGAAATCACATGCATATTGGGATAAAACTTTTGAATAATTATTGAAGGTGGCTATATGCGAAAAATATTGGTCAGTTTATTATTTGTAATACTCGTTATTAATAAAAGCAATTCAAATGAATATTATAAAAGTAAAATATTTGTCGTCGGTGACAATGTTAATTTAAGGATGCAACCAACAATAGAAGCACAAGTTATGGAAAGTTTGAAATTAGCCCAAGAAGTAGAGTTAAAAGAGAAAAAGGCTGAGAAGGTTATCATAGATGGAAAAGCCGGAAGCTGGGTTTATGTTGATACCCATTCGAGAGAAAGCCTTGAGGGCGATACTATTAAAGGATGGGTTTTTGATTATTATTTAGCTGGTATAGACAAGTTTAAAAAGGTGACTAAATTTCGTGAAAGTAAGATTAATACGATGGTCGGTGACACTTTAATTTATTATGAGTTCCTTAAAGATGGATCTTATCGCCGAAAAATTAGAGAGATTGATGAATACAGTAGAGTATTATCGGTAAAGATAGAGAAGGGTCATTTATTTCGTTACCGTGATGTGGTTCTAGCGATGGATGCCGACAAACACTATGAGGTTTTTTATGTAACGGATAAAGGTTTTCTGTGTAGTTCGGTATATTCCAATGCTGATGGATTTGTTTGCTCTCATTGAATTAGGCTTATTATCAAACAATACCATTACATGGCAAGAAGTACGGTATACGTACACAGACCTTCGATTATTACCCGCTACAAATGGCGCTAGCCAGAGCGGCATCAACGCACACGCGGGAACGAATACCTACACGGATTCCGACGGGTGTTTTACGATCTATAAGTACGGCAAAGGCGGCGGGGACTTCTCACGGTTCATGAGTACATATTCATATAATCAGCGAGGTAAATTCCATGTTTTCAGGTAAGCGACGAATGGTCATACTGCTATGCGTATGCATAATGATGGGTGGGTCGCGTGCGGCCTGCGGAGGGGGCTCAACGCCCGAATCGCGTGGCGAATGCGCGTAGTGCCACGCGATTCGGGCTGCCCCGTCCTCGGCCGCAGCCGAGCGCCCTCACGTCCGTGTGAGGGCGACCGGTCGGTGGGGGCTGCCGCCTTATATCACCAATTCTTCGGTTTAAATGAAATCTCAGTAATACAAGTATCTTGATATTTGCTGCCGGGATATACCTCTTTGATAATCAGTTTTCCGAAATATGCATAAGTGAAGAAATCCTTCTCCAGACTTTTGAGCTTTTTATTAACTTTAATTGTAAAGGTTTGAGGCTGTTTGGTATCGGAAAAATTCAACTCCATGGTTTTGTTCAGAATCGGCATCTGTAAAATCCTCGTACGGTCTTGGCCGGGTGCGATCTCACCCTCAAATAACTCCAGAGTGGCCTTTTTAATTCTATTGTTGGCTTTGAATAATTCATCGGTAACGGCACACCCGTTGAGAATCTGCATATCCGTTTCCAACGGATAGTTATAAGGTTGTGAACCAAAATTAATCCGAAATACTATATATTCATTGATTCCGTTGTTTGAACCTCCGACAGCCCACACCGTATCCAACTTATCATCATAAACGTTATTTGGGTTGTAAAATTCTTTTGGGAGTTTCTTGTCTATAAGATAAGAACTCGCAATCGCTAGCTTGTCGGATAGTGCGTAATTTAACAACTCGTCGATTGTATTTTCATTTAAAGAATCCATTGACTCACTCCTTGCGAAACAACTTATAAAGATTATTACTGCCACAATTGTCTGCCTTAAAATGCTCTTCATGCCCTACCTCCTTTTTCATTATTTTATCCAGCCGATCCATCGTTTCCCTATTTTCCATTTTCCATAATCGTAATGAACTTGCTGCCCGGAAGTTCCTCCGAGACCGCCTTTCGCAGAATCATAATTCAGGTTCCTGTTTCCGTACGGATCATTCACTATCCAACCGCTCTTGTCGTATCCAGTAATCAAAATAATATGCCCCCCGTTGGTTGTATTTGTTCCTGCAATGACGGTTTTTCCAGAATCGACAAGCTCTTTGATTTTCTGTTCCTCATACTTCGTATCATCAAAATACCCAAATTCCTTGCCATACTCTTTAAGCTGTCATCCGTCACTCAAAACGACCCCGGGTCGGCAATCAAAATGACCCCACTCCCGAGATTAAAAAAGGCTGTTGATCAGCAAATTGAATTTGTCAACCCCGAAAGCTTATTCCTACCTGCAAACGA
>Ga0302242_1000222_pt1 | contig 62755 bp, 25 predicted proteins | sample AAG_UR_Lys_MG_FD_193510 | JGI IMG/M metagenome (GOLD analysis project Ga0302242, IMG submission 193510) | Enriched activated sludge microbial communities from anaerobic digester in WTTP, New Holstein, Wisconsin, United States - AAG_UR_Lys | ecosystem: Engineered > Bioreactor > Anaerobic >...
CCAACTCCGGCACGCAGGGCTCCGCCGTTCTTTTGGTGCGGGAAAGCGGGGATGAGATACCCCAACCCCCGTTGGAACCTGTAGATCCCGGAGCACCTGTAGAAATCAGCGGTAACATGGGGGCGGCTGCGCCCATCACCACCGGCGCCCTGTATGTTGTCAAAGATTTGGCGGCAAACAATACCCAGTGTTTCACCTTTGATGTGGAAACTCTGGGGCCCTTTACGGTAGAGTATAATGCCGCTGAGGGGGTAAGTCTGGACCTTGCCTTTATTTCCTACAGCGAATCCGGAAACGGAGGCTATTCTTCCAGCCAGCTGAAGGAAGATAACAACGGCGACCTGTATTATACCTTTACGGGGGATGATTTGTGGCACGATACCTATGCCCTTACCATGACGAACACCGGTACCCCCGGAGACGTCACCTTCAGCGTGAAACCAGCCACAGAACCTCCCGTCATCGCTGTAGATGGGACAATTACTCCTTCTTCCACGCCGGGAACAGGTGGTGGAACCTCCCTTTCTCTTTTGAAAGACGACTATGACGTGCGCATTTATTCCTTCCAGGCAGAGGCGGGAAAGCGTTACAGCGCCGTGGTCTATGTGGAATCAGGTGACGAATATGCAGGATTGAGCTGCAGTTTTTCCAACGCCTTTGATGCCGGTGTAGTATCATGGAAGCCTGGGTTCTTCGGTTTGAATGTAGTAGGACTGCCCAAGGATATTTATGAGGCAGGAACCACCGGCATCCATTACTTGAACGTCAGAACTTCTTCGGGATCGGCGGGAAGCTTTTTCATCAAGATATATGAAAACACACCTGAAGCACCAACAATTTCTCCTTCCAGTTTGCCTCAGGATACCACTTCTCCTACAGAAATTACGATTACATCTGCCGAAGGCGGGGCGGTTTATTATCACTTATATGGTTTGAGCGAGGAGCAGTATGTTTATACCGCACCGTTTCTTCTGGACGGTGATGCCACAATGGCGGCGTATACGGAGAAGGATGGGATCTACAGTGGAGTAGCGTCCTCCTGGTTTGGCTTTGACGGGACGAAGTATCCCTCTTTTGAGCCGGAGCAGGGACCTCAGCCCCAGGGAGCAGTGATCCAGATCACAGGCGCTTCCGCCGGGGACAGTGTCTATTACACTACTGATGGAACCAGCCCTTATGACAGTTCGACGAGATCCGAGTATACCGATGGCACTCAAATTCTTGTGGGCCCCTCCGGGTTGAGCCTGCGGGCAATTATCAAAAATGCAAACGGTGTCTATGGCAGTTCCGCCAGTCGAGATTATGAATTAGGTACTGTTCAGCCTTTTATTTCCAATGAACCGGGGGTTGGAGAGAACCCGGGAAATACCGGGGACGCCTTTAGCGCCATTTTGTCTTCCTCTGCCGGAGCGGCGATCTATTATACGACGGACGGCACGGAACCTACCGTTTCCAGCACCCTGTATACAACGCCCATTCCCATCAACAGCAATGTCCGGCTGCGAGCTATTGCTGTTCAGGATGGAATTACATCCAGTGAGCTGAATCGCTTTGTAAATATTACCCAGCCGAGGGCCATTTCGCTGGCAGAAACTCTTTCCGGTGTATCCTATTACACCGAGGGGGAGTGGTTTGGATTCGACATCACTGACACGGGGACCTATTCTTTCGAAATTGTTCCGGAAAGCGGCAGTCACGAATTTGTCTATAATTACGATTATTGGGGTTCTCACTACCCCGTGAGTTTGTATAACAGCGAAGGGGTGTTGCTTACCAATGCCTTGTATCCCATCGATGACCCCGATTCCATGAAGTATACCTTTACGGCGACGGGAACCTACAACATCAAGATCAGTTCCAAAAAAATTGGAGATGATGCCTTTACCTTCAGAATCGTGCAGGGCATCAAGCCTCCTGTTCCCAGCATCCCCGTGGATGAAAACAACAGGGCCTACATCAGCCAGGGGAGCCTCTCTCTCAGCACCAGTGAGGTGGGAGGAAAGATTTTATATACCCTGGACGGTACCGATCCGGCTGACGCTGCAGGGGGGAGCACCCTGGAATTTATCGAAGGGCAGCCAATTTCCCTGAGCACAGCAGAAGAGTACCAGTTGGTAACGGTAAAAGCAAAGACTGTGGTGGGAGATTCCGCTGGGGAGATCAAAACCTTTACCTATTATGTTCTCCCTGCCGGGCTGGATATCAACGGGCTGCGGTACTATTCCTACGGCTATTACGATTTTATCAGTGGAGGCACTTATAATTGGGATTCCTATAGTGTACGCATTGTGGAGCCGGCGGGTTCCTATGCGGGTTATGCTATGTCCCGCATCGCTTATGAGCTGCAGATGTCAGGAAACGAAAACTGGATCAGCCTGGGGGAAGTCACCGGGACTTCCTCATATGGTGATCTGGCCTCCGGCAAAATTTTTGCCTGGGACCGGGCAAAAACACCCTATGACGGGAACGCTACTTTGGCAGCTATTTCTTATGATGTGGCCGGAAACAGTTCCCGTTACGAGGTGCCTATCATTATCAACATGGCAGCACCCACTGTGCCTTCCAATCTTACCGCTGTCGCAAACCAGGGAGTGGTGACTCTGAACTGGGATGCCTCTGCCTATGGGGCAGGTGCTTTTTACTACCAGATCTATCGGGGAACGTCTGCAGACGCTGTGACAGAGTATCTGGGGTATGTAGCCTCCTGGGCGGATACCACCTATAGCGACGTCAACAAAAACGGAGACACAGAAACCTTCTATTACCGACTGCGGGCCAGCAATGCCCACATCGATGAAGGTTCCAGGAACAGCGATTATACGGTGATCGTTTCGGCGGCAGCGGCGGTAGATACCACATTGCCTGAAATTTCTCCCATTGACCTTCCTGAGAATGGATTTGCCAATGATGGGTTCACCTTTTACGTCAGCGCCTCCGATAACAGCGGTCTGAAAGAGATCAAGGCGGAAATTTCACCAAAAGGTGAAAATGCCTGGCAGCAGATTGCCATTGTAAACGGATTCGGACTAAACTCCCTTTTCTTTAACACTTCGGGAATGCCGGAATTGACAGATGGGGAATACGACCTGAGGGTGTCGGCTACGGACTACTATAACAATACAGTGGCAACTGCCGGGGCGTTTACTTTGGATAATACAGTTCCTGCTGCGCCGGTACTGGAGGCGCAGTCCCTTCCCGGACGCATCCGTCTGACATACAACGAAACGGCGGCGGACATTGAGTACTACATCATTGATTATCGGAAAGAGGGCACAGGGGATTTTCAAAATTCCATCCTTGACTATAACAGCGACGAAGATGAAATTTATATCCACAATTTGTGGGAAGATACCGGCGTGATCTATGAATACCGGATCGCAGCGATGGACAGAGCTCGAAATACCAGTACCCCTTCTGCCATTGCCACCGGAGCAGCTTTGGGATATTCTCCCTCTATGGAGATTATCCCCGATGCGGCAAAACCGGGGCAGCACCTGACATTCCAACTTGCGGGGTTCCGGGGAGAGGAGTATGTCAGCCTGTATCTGGATGACTCTGCTTCCCCGTACCGTTCTGTTTGGACGGATGTTGAGGGAGACGCTGTGATCGAATTTACGGTTTCCCAGGCCCTGGTTGGAACACACCGTTTCCGGGCGGTAGGATCCACTTCCGGAGAAAAAGTGATAAAAAGCTACACCGTTGATTCTTATCAGCCCACAGTGACAGCTCCTGCCGCAGCAAATGCCGGAGACAGTGTGACCATCAGTGTGGATGATTTTGGATGGGTCGAGGCTAATTCCACAAAATACATCGATGTTTTCATCAACAATGTTTCCATGAGCGACATTGTGGTGCAGAATACCAGCGCAGAAGGTATGGCCGCCTCGGGAAGCAATACCTATCAACTTCCCTATACCCTTTCCGGGACGGTGCAAGTCAAGGCAGAAAGCGGCGATGGGTACACGGCATTAACGACCATTGTCGTGAACCCCGCTGCTGCCCTGTTGGCAGCAACCCCTGTAGGGAAAAAGAGCGGTGAGGGAGTAACCCTTACAGCCACTGGTTTTGCCCCCGGGGAATGGATCGAGTTTTACAAAGCAGGCATCTCCTTGGGGTGGGCTCAGTCCGATGCCCAGGGCGAGGCAACTTATGCAGCAAATCTTGCCTACAGTGATAACGGGGATGTGCTCTTCGAAGCCAGAGGAAACACCAGTGCCTTGAGACGAGGGGTATTGTATACGGTAGAACCGGCGGCGCTTCTTCTCAGCGGACCCGCATCCCTGTTTGCCAATACCCCGGCAACCTTCACTGTTTCCGGTTTTGACCGTTATGAAACGGTGTACCTTTATGTAAATGGAACCTATGTCACAAGTGTGTATGGAGGGCCTGACCAGATCAAGACCGCCTCTCTGACTCTTTCGGAGGTGGGGAATGCTCTTGTTCGTGGGGTAGGGCAGACTTCCGGTATGGTGGCGGCTTTGAACTGCCAGGTACAATATCCTGAATCTTTGGATCCCCTGCTGGCTGTCGTTGCGCAGGATAACAGCTTTACCGCAGGAAATACAGTGACGCTTAACGCTTCGGGCTTTAAGCCGGGTGAAACCATCACCTTCTATGGCAATCTTGTTTCTCTGGGGACAAAGACCGCGGACGCCTCGGGAAATGGTTCTGTTACCTACAACATCCCGGCTGAAACACCGGCAGGAAGCCACTTTGTCTTTGCCGCAGCCGGAAGCACTTCCAAGTTGGCGGCTGTCAGCAACATTGGCGTGGCAGGGGTCACCGGAAACCTCCTGGTGACGCAAAGCGGAAGTCCAAAACCCGGAGAGACTGTTTCTGTTACCATTACGGGAAGCTATGATGCCGCCAATGCCGCCGTCTATCTCGACGGCAGAAGCATCGGAGCAAGCGGCAGCTTTACCCCTGATGGAGGAAATACTGTCTTCGCCTATACCCTGCCCTATTCTGCGGCAGTGGGAAATCACAGCATTGCCATCCTTACGGCGGCAGGAGAAAAGGGAACTCTGAGCTTCAGTGTGACGGACCCCCAGACCAGTGTTGCCGTAAATCAGGAAACCCAGGTGATTTCCTTCTCCGGCTTCGCATCCGGAGAGGAGGTGGAGCTTCGGATCAACGGCAGCAATGTAGAAGGACTCAGCGTGGATGCCTCCGGGTCAGGCGCCTATACTCCCGCACCCCTCCTGGGTGCGGGAAGCTACACCATCAGTGTGAGAGGAAAAACCAGTTATTTTTATGGAAGCGCGTTGCTTACGGTAGCCCCGGAAGCAGCTGCCCTTTTGGCCTCTCCTGTTTCCGGCGTGCCCGGCACAGAGATCGGACTGACTCTTTCCGGCTTCGGAGCTTCTGAAGAGATTCGCTATCATCTGGGCACAGTTCCCGTTTCGGCAAAGGCGGTCACCACCACGGATGCATCGGGAAACGCCACAGCAACACTGGTAGTTCCCATCGCTCAGGCGGCAGGGACAGTGACCCTCAGCGCCATTGGCGTCAAATCCGGGAAGTCAGCCCAAGTGGTTCTCACAATAAACTCTTTGGCACCGGCGGTAACGGTAGCGTCGGTGTCCGGAGATACCATCCGCAGCAATGAGACGGTAAGTATCGATGTGACGGGATTCCCCGGAGCTGCAGAGATGGCATACTACTTTGATGCGACAGAAATTACGGTAGAAGGGGGTACTACGGTCACCAGCAGCCAGGGAGCTCTTTCCGTAACCTATAAGATGCCTGGGGCAGCAGCCAATGGCACACATCGGATCACCGCCGCAGGCGGGGGGTATTCCGCTTTTGCAGAATTCCTTGTGGAAGCACAGACCAGTTTGCTGTCACTTTCCATAGTGGAGGGAAAAGCAGGACAGACCCTCACCATTCGTGGGACATATTTTGCTTTTGCTGCAGGTGGTGGGACCACCGCCCGCATTGAATTCGGGGATACTGTTTTGCGGGCTGCGGAGCCCGTTGCGGATGGCAGCTTCAGCCTGGACTATGTCCTGCCGGCGGAGCTTTCGGATGGCATTTATAATGTAAAGGTAGTGACCACGGAGGCGGAAGAAGCCAGCGCCAGCTTCCGGCTGGATAACGCAGCACCGGCAGCACCAGAAGTCACCGCTTCTACAGGGGTAAAGAGCATCACCATCAATTGGACTCCGGTGGGAGACACCGACCTGAACGGGTACCGGATCTACCGGGCCACAACGAACAGCGGAATCTGGGGAGATCCCATTGCCTCCGTGAGTAAGAGCAGCAGCAGCTACAGCCAGTACCTGGACAACGGGATCAGCCTAGGCGTCACGTACTATTACGCTGTCACTTCGGTAGACCGTTTGGGAAATGAAAGCACCAAGACTTCCACTGCCGGACTTGGTTTGGCGGCAGATACCGCAAACCCGACCTGCTATTTCAGCATTTCAGGGGCATCCGGCAACGGGTATTGGCTGAAAGCCGGAACCTATACGGTGAACGTTTCCGGCAACGACAATCAGGGGATGGACCTGTTCCGCCTGACTGCAAAGAAATATACGGGGCTCGATGGCAGCGGCAACAAAGTATATGGCGAAGAAACCGAGCTTTGGAGATGGGATGATCCCGCTCCCCAGTGGGCAGGGAGCTCCTCTTACACCACCACAGCAAATCTGACAGTCGCCCCTGACACGGACGGGGAATATCTTTTGACCTTGTATGCCGTGGATTTTGCGGGCAACAGTGCAGCCAACGCATTTACCTATTATTACGACACCCAGGCTCCTGCCGAACCCACTGATTTTACCGCGGCGGGGAGTGCAGGGAGCATTTCCCTTTCCTGGAAAGCCAGTACAAGCAGTGATGTTACGGGATATAAGATCTACATGGCAGCCTCTGCAGAAGATCTGGAAGATCCGGCGAAAGCTACTCTTGTGAAGACCCTTGGCTCCGTAACCTCTGCCCTGTATGAAACCACTACGGCAAGCGCCCTGTTCTTCCGGGCCTTTGCCTTTGATGCTGCAGGGAACCTGAGCGGTCCCAGTGCAGTGGCAACGGCTGCGGCTGCCAGCGATGAGCAGGCGCCGGTATTCAAGAGTATAAGTCCCGAAACCGGATATGCCAGCCGTTGGAACAACGTCTGGATGACTTTGACTGCCAGTGATAACTACAGAATCAAACAGTTTGTCATCGAATACCGGGCCCAGGGGGCAGCTTCCTTCCTTCCCCTTGCTACCCTGGAGGCAGGGACAAATTTCTCCCCCGGGCTTGTTGGGGGTGAGCAGACCGCATATTACAATTGGAACACCGCCTCTCCCGTGGTGCTTTCGGGAACCTATGAAGTTCGGGCCAAGGCTGTGGACTACGGCGGGAACAGCTCCGAATATGGAACTGTGACCTATCGCTTGGATAAAACGGCTCCGACCGCACCCTCCAATGTGACGGCCTCCGGGAATTCCGGAAGCATTACCATCACCTGGGACGCTGTGGAAGACACCGACGGGGATCTTTGGGGATACTATGTCTATCGGCAGCTTCAGGCAGCGGAAGGACAGCCGGTGCAGTCTTTCAGCTATATCGGATCCAAGAGCAAGACAGAAAGCGGAAGCTTTACCGACCGTTATCCTGTTTTGGGCCAGGAATATGTTTATGCTGTGACAGCCAGAGATGACCTGGGGAATGAAAGCGTAAAAGGACTCAGCGCGAAATTGGCAACTCCGGCCTTTACCGGACAAATTACCTCTATTACCACCGGGGCAAGTCCTGCCGCTATTTATGCAGGCGATCTTCTTACCGTTACGGCTACCGGATTTGCGCCTTATGAGCAAATCAACATGCATATTGATAATGCTGCGGCCACAACCACCACTCCGGCAATTCTTTCCCGCTGGGCGGATTCTTCGGGAAGCCTTTCTTTTACCTGGCGCTATGTAGTGAACACGGCGGCAGGGGAACATACCATGACCTTAATTGGAGTTTCCAGCGGAGCCAAGGCAGACAAGTCCTTCACCACGTTGGCTCCCGCAGTGCTGCCGGCAGCTCCGACAGCGGTAAATGCGGCCAACGACGGTGTTCTGAAGGTGGTCCTTTCCGGCTATGCCGTGGATGGAGCGGTTTCCTATAATATCTTCCGCAGGGCGACGAAGACCCTGGGCGGGGAAGAAGCAGAGCCTCTGACCAAAATTGGGGATCGGGTAAAGACTTCCTCCTATGGAGATTTGACAGTAAACAACGACAAGTACTACATCTATTCCGTAGAAGCTTTGGATGCCTATGGAAATCCGGGACCGGCCACCACTTCCGATGCCGTCCTGCCGATTTCTGATACGGCAGTACCTACCGTAACCCTCACCAGCCAACGGTCTGCCAGTGACCTGCTGCTTTATGCTCTGGTTTCTGACAATGTAGGCGTGGTTTCCGTTTCCTTTGCCTACGCAGCCACTACGGGAGGGATATATACTACCTTGGGAGCCATTCAGAATCCCAACACCGACAGGGGCAAGAGCGGTCTTGTAACCCAAAATTGGGACACTTCTGCCCTTGCAAACGGCACCTATGCCATTCGTGCCCTGGTATCTGACCGAAGTGGAAATACCAGGACGGCAGATTCCGTCATAACCATTCGGAGCACCGCAGCGGCCTATACGGGAACGGTAAGCACCGAGGCAGGAGCCCTTCGTGTGAAAGTGAGCTGGACCGCCTCTGCCGACCCGGAATTGAGTTCCTATAAGCTTTACCGTAGAACAAGTTCTGACAGCGGTGACATCAAAACATGGAGTGCTTGGACGGCTCTTGCCAGCACCAGCCTCCTGACCTATACCGACTACGCTGTCAATGCCACCACCTATTATCAGTATGGGGTGGGGGTGGTTGACACCTTCGGCAATGAAACTGTGGACAAAGTTCTGCAGACGGCTCCCGAATACATCTTGCCTCTATCTGATACGGACATCCCCGTTATCGGCAGTTTTTCACCTGCAGCAGGAAGTACCTTGCACCAGACGGTGAATGTCAGCGTTCTTGCTTCGGATAATGTGGGAGTTACCAGGATGGAACTCTATCGCACCGATCTGGCCGGTGGGGTAACTTTTGATGATGTGAAATACACCAAGATCGGGGAAAGCAACGCAGGGAACCCGGGATTCGGTACCATTGCTTTCGATACCACTTCTGTTGGGGATGGCAGCATCACCCTTCTGGCAGTGGTCTATGACAGCTCCGGGAACAGTGCGAAGAAAACTGCAGCCTTTAAGATCGATAATACAGCTCCCCCGGTGCCTGTGGCGTCTGTGGCAACCTCTGAACTCTCCGTTACGGTAACGGTGGCAGCAGGTGGGGCGGCAGAAGATCTGTCTCACTATAACATTTATCGTTCGGCAACTCAGGATGGGGTATATGTCCTCCTCTCCTCCGTAAAAGCGGGGGCATATGTTGACAAAACTGCGGCAGCAGGAGGAAGCTGGTATTACGTAACGGCGGTGGACCTCACAGGAAACGAAAGTGCAGCGACGCCGAAAGTCACTGCCATCCCAGGGGGTGACACCACCAAACCGTTAGTTTCTCTGCTTTTGCCGGGGGCGGAAACTCCCCTGCGGGGAAGCATCGCTCTTTCCGCTACTGCGACAGACAATGTGGCAGTGAGCACCATTCGTTTTGAATACAAGACGGCAGCGGCGGGAGACTGGACGTTGATCGCCAGTGTAGCGCCCACATTTAACGCAGTTCAAAATCTGTATTCTGCAGGGTTTACCTGGAATACAGTGGCAGAAAATGCCGGATTGCAGCTTTCCCCGGATGGAGCGTACCAGCTTCGCGCAGTTGCCCTTGACGGGGCGGGAAATGCCGGAACCCTTTCCGGTGATTACACCGTTTCCAACGATCCTCCCAGCCCCCCCGCAGGCCTTGAGATCTATTCCGGGGAGTGGCAGCTGATCGTCACCTTCAATGCGGTAACCGGCGCAGACTTCCGTTATTATCGGATTTACCGGAAGCTGGTAAGCGATTCCCAGTGGACCTTCCTTTCCCAGACCACTTCCAATGTATACATTGACAAGGGCCTGGATCCCCAGAATGGCTACGATTACAAGGTTACCGTAGTCAATGACCTGGGAAGAGAAAGTACCGGCATCGAAAGCACCGGCATTATCAGTGACACTATGGCTCACTATGCCAAACAGCAGACCTCCAAGCCTTCCATTCGCCAGATCACACCCACCAATTACTATTTCAACGGGACCTTGAATCTGGATACGTTGGTGGAAGATGAAATCGGCTTGACCAGTGTCACTTATGAATATCAGCAGGTTACTTCTCCTGCCGGGGTGACCTGGCAGCCCATTGCGGTGGTTTCCGGCGAGGGCATTACCCAAAAGAGCGTAAATCTCACAGAATATGAAGGATTTGACGAAGCGCTTTGGAGCGCACCCTGTACCTGGGATGCCTCCGCACTTCCTGCTGGGTCTTACTATGTAAGAGTTACGGTTCGCAACCAGGGCGGGCAGGATTCTGTCAGTATTCAGACCCGGACCTTTGAACTGGTGAAGAGCAATACGGTGGTTCCCGTAATCACCAGCGTAGACAACCCCATGAGCGGGGGAAAACTGATCCTCTCTCTTTCCCTGCCAACCACAACGGAAGAGAATCCCACCCCCATGGATCATTTTGTGGTCTACAGGGGGACTGCCAGCGGCTTTGCCCTGAATGAAGATTCCAAAATTGCAGAGGAGGTTCGAGGAAACTACGTGGATGAAACGGACCTCATCGACGGCACCCCTTATTACTATGTAGTCAAACTGGTAGACCGGGCGGGCAATGTCAGCGTGCAGAATTCTTTGGAAAAGAGCGGCATTCCCACCGCAGAGAGCGGGCTGACTATTGAAAATGCAGCGAAAATTTCCGTAACCCCGGACAACCCGGTGGTCGACAGGGAAAACACCATCAGCGTGACGGTACGGAACGCAGGCTATGCCACCGCAGATGCCACGGTTGTTGTCAGCTATTCCACAGACAGTGGAAGCACGTGGAATTCCATAGGCACTACCACCGTCAGCGGCATTGTGGCGAACACCAATGTCACAACTTCCCTGAAGTGGATGCCGGATGCTTCCATAGTGGCAGGGACTTCTGTACAGATCAAGGCCCTGGTTACCAGCCTGGCAGGGACTACAGAACTTGCCGGAGTCCGTCCCAAAGAGCAGATACAGAGTTTTGTGATGAACAAAGCGCCTACAGCGGTCATTACCGTAAAAGAAGGAGACGCTGTCATTGCTGACGGAGGAATGACTTCCACCGGAAAAATTCTCAGCTTCTCCGCAGACGGTTCTGCCGATTCGGGGACAGGCTACATCAGCACCTATAAGTGGCAGTTTGGAGATAAATCTACCCTTACGGGCAAAAATATCACCTATGGATATACCAATCCGGGGACCTACACCATCACCCTTACAACCACAGACAATCTGGGGGCTTCCACTCAGGTCACCAGAACCATAAGCGTCAGCGACACCCGACCGGATCTTTTTGTGGAAAACCTTAGCTGGTCTCCGACGGAACCCAAGGAAAACGACGTAGTCACCATTCGGGCCACCATCGGAAATAAAGGCAAAGGCGCCAGCAATCTGGGATTCCTGGTGGGATTCTATGTGGACAACCATTACATGGGTTACACGAAGGTGCCCGACAATACTGTCATTCCTGTGGGCGGAACCACGGAGGTGGTGTATACCTGGGTAGCTACTCCCGGAGACCACGTTCTCATGGCAAAAGCCAATGACATTCTGGACGCCTTGAAGGAAACCGATAAAACCAACAACAGCCTGACAAAGAGTTTGGCTTCCGATCAGGTTACCTTTGTGGACATAGAGGTGACGGGGATTTCCTGGACCGGAAAGGATACCGACAGCACAAGCTTTAACAGCGAAGAAGCCTTCCAGTACAGTGCAGCGGTTCGGAATGCCAGTGTTACAAGGGACGTGAACACCCCCTTCTTTGTAGATCTGTATATTGATGGGGTTTTGGAAGGCCGGAAACAAGTGGCCAGCCTGGCAAAGGGCGCGGCGACAACGGTGAGCTTCCCCTTGGCTCCCACCTCAGGGATCCACAAGGTTTTGGTAGAGGCGGACGTGACAGATGCTTTGCATCTGGAGTTGGACAAAAACAACAATGCCATGGAGGAAGAGACGCCCCTCTTTGAAGTAGAGTCTCCCTCCATCAGCGTGGACAGCATCACCTGGGAGCCCCAGGTAACCACCTTTGCTCAGGGGACTTCCCTGACCTTTACCGCTGAGATTACCAATACTTCGGCATTTACCATCAACAACAGTTTTGCTGTGGAATTATCCGTAGCAGGAAAAATCTTTAAAACGGCAACCATTCCGGGACTTGCTCCGGGAGAGAGCAAGAAGATCACAGGCCGTTGGGCTGCCATGGAACAGGCAACGGACGCCCAGGGGAATAAAATCCCCTATGCAGTGACTGCCACCGTGGACAAGGCTCTGGCGGTACTTTCCACGCCATCGGCTTTGACGGTGCCTCTTCCTGCCCTTACTATCATCTATCCGGATCTGAACATTACCACCGTGGAGCCTCCCACTTCCGGTAAATTCGGGAATATGATGAGCTTTGTGGCTTCGGTGGGCAATGAAACGTATGCCACCGTATTTACTCCCTTTACTGTGGGACTCTTTGCAAGACCTTATCTCGCAGACCGTCCTGCGGAAGATGCGAACAAAGACTGGCAGCAGGTGGCCGGATATACTCTGGCCGGGCTGAAAGGTTACGGGACCGCTTTCGTTCCCCTGACTTACACGCCGAAAACCGCAGGGACCTTTGAGTATCGCATTGTGGCAGACACCTATAATACCATCAAACAGCAGCCGGTTGATCCCGATCGCCCAAGGACCAGAGTATGGCTCACGGATCCTATCGTGATCAGCAATGAGATTCAGATGTCAGCGACTCCGAATCAGGACATGGCGGATGAAGATATGATGGCGGTGCTTTATTCTTCCAGCGATGACATGATTCCTGTGACAGCTAAATTCTGGAATTCCAGCGATTCCGGGGCTCTTTTAGGGCCGGAGGACAATGTGGGTGCCCGCTACGTCCTGAAGCTGGGTTCTGAAATCAAGAGGGAAGGGGAGTTGTCTTTCCTTGCCGCTACAGGGACGTTCAGTGCCAACATTCCCATTGCCCTGCTTTCTACAGGTATGTATACCCTGACCATTGAAGGGGGACAGGCGGGAGGCGCCTTACTGAATGAAATCGTAAACCTCCGCATTATCCAGGAAACCAGAGCGACGGTTTCCACGGATCAGGATGTATACCAGTTGGGAGAAGCCGTTCGTATCAGCGGAAACTTCAGCTATACCGACGGGACTCCCATGGCCAACGAAACCGTTGTTTTGGATCTGATGCTCCTTCCCACCCTGCCGGATCCCCGGTTGGGGAGGGATGAACGCGGCAACGAAATTATGCTGCGCTACTATGGAGAGCATGTGCGTTTCCTGGAAACCGATGCCAACGGGGATTACAGCTATACCTTCTATCCTCGCTTCGGTGAGGCCGGGAAGTGGGAAATTGCGGTTTTTGCCTTCCAGAGACTTCTGGGCAATGCCGCCACAGGAGATTTTGAAGTAAGGGGAATGGTGGCAGAACCCTCCTCTTTGGAATTGACGGCCACAAAGAATTCCTCCTTCTCCAAAACCATTAAGATCAAAAACGCAGCCATGGAGGGAGACACTTCTCTCACCGGCCTGACTGCGGTTTTGACGAAGGTAGGAAGCAACAATGTCGTAGCAACGTTAGATACGAGTACCCTTTCCTCCACCCTTCTTCCGGGCGGGTCCACTTCGGTGATCGTGAATTTCACAGCGCCTCTGGATGCTACGGATACAGCCAGCTACCTCCTGACGGTGACGGCGGCGGACGGGACAAAGGTAACCAGCAGCATCAAGCTGAACCTTCGCCCGGCTACCCCCATTCCGGTTACGGATCCCAAGGGAGTGAAAGTGGGCTTGAACCCCGGCGGGGAGATCACCAAGAGCATCAGGATTACCAACAAGGGCTTGGGCGAGCTGAACGGGCTTCGCCTGATCCAGCCGGACAATGTTCCCTGGATCCGTGCGGCAAACCTTTCGGATGTGAACTTGCTTCCTCAGGAAAGCGCTACCTTTGACGTGATCTTCGAACCCGGAGCAACTGTGGCTCTGGGACAGTATCAGGATACGATTTCGGTTACCAATGGCAACTACACGGCAGTGGTCACGGTGGCAGCGGAAATCAGCTCCTCCAACCTTGGGAACATCAGCTTTGTAGTCAGCGATGACACGGGAAGCCGTGTCAGCAATGCTACGGTTACCCTGGTTGGAAAGGATCCCTATACCTTCTCCGAGAACGGTGTGGAACAGATCTACTATCAGAACTTCTCTGGAAGAACCGACAGCAACGGTGTTTTGACTTTGGCAGAAAAACCCCTGGGTGACTATTCCTATTCCATCACAGCCAGTGCCAGAAAGAAGCTCACCGGAACCTGCAGCATCATGCCCGGTTCCAGCCTGGAAGCGCTGGAAGTCACCATGCAGAGTGAGCCGGTGCAGATCGAATGGACCGTTGTGCCTACCACCATTCAGGATGAGTATGAAATCTCACTGAATCTGGAGTTTGGCACCAACATTCCCACCCCCTCCTTTGGCTTTGTGCCTCCCTGGGTGAACATTCCCAAGGAAGTGCAGTCCACCATGGTTGTGGAAGCCCAGGTGGTGAACACCGGACTGATTGCACTGACGGATGTTACCGCCCAGATCGTTCGGGAAAATGCGGGAGATACCGGCATCAGCATCATAGGCGGAGGCTATCTGGGAGAAATTCCTGCCCATGGAAGCGTACGGGTACAGTTGGAAGTACAGAAGGGATCCTATCTTCTGAAGTATGCCAAATCCCCCAACTTCATCCGATTTACGGGAAACTATGTCAGCTTTGACGAGGATACCGGTCTTCCGGTAACACCGGCCAAATCCATTGAGGCCAAGCTTCCTCTCTACAATCCCAGTGAGAGCTCGGTCAGCGTAACCATCAAACCACCGGATGGCAGTGCTCCTACCAAGGAAGAATTCAAAATGCCGGAAGGGCAGCTGACAGAACTGGATTACTTGCTGCCGCCTCCTGCGGAACAGGATCTGGAAGAAGAAACCGGGGAGGGAAGCGTATATGAAATCGTCAAGCTCACCCTCAACCAGACTGCTACCGTGGAGCGACAGGCCTTTGACGCCACTTTGCGCATTTCCAACGGTTATCCTTCCTATTCCCTGCAAAACGTTAACGTTCGGGTAGCCCTGACTGACGCAGACGGGGCAGAGGTGCCCGCCTCCAAGTATGTGCTGAAACCCGAGGGAGTTACAGGAATCGATGCCCTTGACGGCACCAGCTCCCTGCTGCCCGCCTCCTCATTGGTAGGTCAGTGGCAGATCATTCCTCTGAACGGCTTGGGAGGAGATGATCCGGCTGCAGGGGCAAAATATTATGCTACAGCCCATATCACTTATTTTGTGAACGGGACTTTTGTTGAGACCAGTACGGAAGGGGTGGAGATCACTATTTATCCCCAGCCCCAGATCACACTAAATTACTATATCCCCCACAAGATCCAGTCCGGAGTGCCTTTCCGTCTGGGCGTAACCGCTACCAACAACGGAAAAGGCTGGGGCAGAAACCTTATCATTGACTCCGGCAAACTGGAGATCACCACCAACCAGTCCGGCCTGCTCACCGATTTCGAGATCGTGGGCGGATCCTTTGGCTCTGCAGCCCTTGGGGGCTTCCGGCTGAATCTGGGAGACATTCCTCCTGCAGGGACTACCATGGAGACCTCGGAAGGAGCCATCACTCTGGCCAATTCCGTCAGCGGATACTGGCTGGTACGGTGGAACATGTATGAAGAGGGAGCGGATGCCAAACCCTATGAGGGAGAATTCCGCAAATTCACGGCCAGCATGACTCATAAGTCTTATGAAGGCGTGGATCTGGATGCCCTGATTGTGGGAGTGGAGACGGAGATCATCGGCAAAGACGGTCTTCTTGCAGATGCAGAAACAGGGGAAACTCTGGCTCTGATCAATGAAGGCTATACCGGCTTCCCCAATTATCTTGTCAATTTGAAGTCCGGACAGAAGACCGCCATTCACGTTCCGGACAATACCAGTGTTGTGACGCCGTTGACAGCGGATACCAGCCTTCTGAAACTGGCGGTGCCAAAACCGGGCTTCACCTTTGGAGAAGATGCCACCAGATATCAGGTCATTATGATTCCTGATGAACGGGCGGCAAGCTCTCTGGCTTTCGTCAAACGGTACCTTACCAATACCACCAGTGATGCAGGAGTAACCCTTTCCATCAACAATTACTGGAGGGATTACGGCTACATTTATATCATTGATGAGATCCCGAAAACTTCGGATGGTTTGGCCTTCGTCGATACTGCCTGGTATGAAATTGAGTACGGCAGCGGCGTCGTCGTCAACAGCGTGGAGTATGGCCGTGAATACGCTTCCGAAGAGGCGGAAGATGGGATCGGTATTGCATACTATGACATCGGTGTCCAGCCGGATGCAGGAGATACCATTCCTGTTCGGGCAGAGATAGAGAACAAGGGAAAGGATACTCTGGTAGGAGCTTCTGTCTACTTTGAAGCCGAAAAGGATGGACAAATTGTTTATATTGGAACCGGAGACCAGGTAGTGGATCTGCTTCCCTATGAGAAAAAGTACATTTATCAAAGCTTTGTAACCCAGGGCATGAAAGATGTCAACGGTGCGGACATTGAGTTCCCCAGCGGGATTTGGACCCTCAGGGCTTACCTCATCGAGGAGGGTGTCAAGAATGAACTCATCAAGAGCGAGGGTGAGTTGGTGATCAATGCGGCGCCTGTTGCGATGGCGGCGGACATTGCCGATGCCATGGCAGGCGAACCCACTTACTTTGACGCCTCCAAATCCTATGACCCGGACGGCTATCTGACCAATTACCTTTGGGAGTTCGGAGACGGCAGCTCGGCCAACGGCATGACGGTAAGCCATACCTATCTCACCGGCGGTTCCCGGAAAGTGAAGCTGACAGTCACCGACAGCAACCTGACCACAGCCACTTTGGAAATTCAGGTGACTGTAGAAGATGACAGACCGGATCTGAAAGTCACAGACAACGTGGTGGGAGACCCCACCTCAGGGATCAAGTTCTATAAGGACGGGATCCTCGTTGCTTCCAATGCTCTTTCGGAGGACGATCAGGTCATCGTCAGGGCTACTATTTACAACGAACCGAATACCAGCGGATCCAGCATTGCTGTAAGCAGCCTGTTCTATGTGGGCTTCTACGTAGACTACAAATACAAGGGCTACAAGATCTATGATGCAGGAGCCACCGGGGCGGCCATCGAGATGGGGGAAAAGGTTACCATCGACTTCCCCTGGACCGTTCCTGCAGGGAACCATATTGTCACAGTCATTGCCAATGATCTGGGCAAAATGGTGGATGAGAGAAATCACGACAACAATCGCCTGGATGTCCAGGTAGGCGCAGGCCAGATCAACTTCCCGGATCTTGAACTGGTTTCCACCGGAGCCGGGGAGGAATTGACGCCTTCCCTGACGGCGGACTGGGAGGGGGAAGTGCCCTACAAGAGTCAGGTGCCCCTTTCCGTTACCGTGAGAAACAAGGGCACGGCAGCCGCCGGAGCCTTCAGCGTCAGCTTTTTCGCCAATGATAAGCTGGTGGCTTCTGAACGGGTAGAAGCCGGACTTGCAGTGGGAGGAGAACTTACCGTCCATTCCTACTTCAGGCCCACCGCCGGAGGAGACTACGTCATCAGGGCGGTAGCTGACGGACCGGGATCCTATATCCTGGAATCCAATGAAAGCAACAATACCCAGACCATTTCCAAGAGCATGGTAATGTCCTACCCGGATCTGACCCTGGGAAGCCTGGAGCTGACACCCCAGAGCGGAGTTCTTAGCGGGGACGAGCCGGTCACCGTTACCACCAGCCTGCGGAACGAGGGCGCAGCCCTTTCTGACAGTGACATCGAGATCAGTTTTTATGCCGACAGAACCTATCTGGGCAATGTGATCAAGACAGAAGTCGCTTCGGGAAGCGTCGTACCGGTTTCCTTCGTCTGGAACAAACCGATAGCAGGAGTGGGAAGCATCCGCGCTTATGTCAATGAACGCTCTTCCATTGTGGAGAGCAATTATGCCAATAACGAGGTGAGCGCTGAGTTTACCAGCGAGATCGTGACTGCTCTTCCGGGGCTTACTCTTGTTTCTGTGAGCAACGAAGCCGTTTCCTATGGTGGGAATGTTTCCACCAGCGTTGTGATCAAGAATGAAGGTACGGCTCCTACCTCCAAGAGCTTTAAGGTGACCCTCTTTGCCAACGGCACAAAGAAAGGGGAGGCTACGGTCTCCAGTATTCTGGCGGCGGGACAGAGCATCACCGTAGGACCTTTTGCATGGACTGCAGATCTTCTGCCTACAGGAAAATACACTTTGACCGCTTATGCGGACAGCGAACAGGGAATGCGGCTTTCCGACCGGAGTGCGGCGACAAAGACTGTGACCCTTGTGGTTGACGGAGGGTATGCGTTGACGGCGGAGGCCATTGATCCTGTCACCTCTGACGGGACAGTGACTTTGGGGACCTCCCTGCTTCATACGGATTCCAACTGGCTGCCGGTAAACGATGCCAGAGTCAGCTATGCCATCTACAGCGGTGCAGCTCTTGCCAGCGAGCCGGCTTCCGGAGCCCTTGCTTTGGGAGAACTGTCTTATCAGGATGTTCTTGGAAAATACCAGGGATACAGGAAACTGGAAGCTCTGGCCATCGGAGATTATACCGTGTTCTATACCGCAAGAAGTGCTGACGGTCTTTCCGTCCTGGCGGGTGGTTCTGCGGCGCTGAAGGTTGCGGCAAACTTTGATGTCTCCATTGACACCGTCACTACAGAAAATGTTTCTGTGACCCAATATGCCGCAGGACAGACTGTCCGTGTCAAGGGAACTGTCTCCGGCGCGGCAACAGGACAAAACGTTCTGATTCGTATCGTGGGCGAGCAGGAATGGAAGGCAATCGTTCAGACCGCAGGAACGGCCTACACCTATGATTTCCTACTTCCTGCGGACTTTGGCGGCAGCTATAGTGTGAAAGCAAGCGCCAAGATGGGGGGCATTGTAAAGACCAGCGAATCCAAGGTCTTTACAGTGGAAGGTGCGTATTTGAGCCTGCCCTCTGAAATCAGTGTCATCCAGGGAAAAACCGTCACCGTTGACGGGGCTCTGGGCAACGTGGGAACCATGCCAATCACGGGCATTACCGTGGGAGGAAGCATGGCGGGCAGTGCCGTTTCCTCGGCGGTGTTGAGCAAATCCTCTGTGGCAAGTCTGGGCATCGGAGAGAACACTCCGGTTTCCCTCACTTTGACAGCGGGGGCTTCTGCGGTTCCGGGAATCTATGAATATAACGTGATCACCGGCTGGACGGCCAATGCTGCGGCGAAGACCAGGATCCAGACCATCAAGGTGACTGTGGTAGAGGCTTTTGCAAAGATGAGTATTTCCGTTCTCTCCAATAGGGAAACGGATGGCAGCCCGGAAAAGGCAAACATCGTGACGGCAGTAAGGCCGGGGGATGAAGTGAATCAGGTGGTTCGCATCACAAATGTCGGAACAAAAACTCTGACAAATCTTGTGGCCGCTACAAGGGAAAACCTGCCCTGGGTCAGCCTCACCACCAATGGTGTCACTGATGTGCTGCCTCTTTCCGATGGACTTTCTCTCCGGGATGCGGGAGCTAAGGCTCTGGTTTCCCTCTATATCGCACCTACTTCCTTTGTGCAGGAAGGGGTCTATGAGGACGAACTGATCCTGTCGGCAGATGGTGTGGACACGGTGAGAATCCCCATTTCCATTACCGTGGGAGCCCAGAATCAGGGTACCGTGGTCTTTGAGGTTCGTAATGGCAAGCAGACCGCCCTTGCGGGAATGACGGTAGAACTTACCGGTCCGGCCAATGAGGAAGGACAGCAGGCAGTGAGCAAGATCCTCACAGCGCTCACCGCTGATGGGACAGGCCTGGACGGCCTCTCCGAGAGCGACAGACAGGGAAGACTCAAGGGACAGGTTCGCTTTGAGAACATCGCTGCCGGAATTTACAGCGTCAGAGTATTCGGGGATGGGATCACCACCTATACAGGCACTGTGGACATTCCTGCCGCTGTCAATTTGAAAGAACAGATCATAAGCGTGAAAGAGATGCCCTTCGTAGTGGAATTCAAGACGGAGCAGATCACCGATGCGGATGCATCCTCTGTGGCAGCAGGGAATTACGCCACCGCCCTTTACAAGATGGAGAACGATAATTTCACCAATGCCAGGTTGGCCATCGTTCCCAATTTCCCCGGGGATGAAGCGGAGTTCTATTATCTGGCTGCTATGGTTCGTGGCGGGGTTTCCGTTACGAATACTTCCGCAGACATTCCTATTCACGGGGTTAAGGCAGTGATCGATGAATCGGAAACTGGTCTGCCTGAGGGAACCTTCCTCTTGTATTCCCCGGCAGGACGGGTCAGCGAGAGGGAATTGGGAACCCTTGCTCCTTCCTTTACCGACGTAGAAACCACAAGGGATATCCGGGACATCAACTGGATCGCATCCACTGAGAACTTCTACTATCAGGCGGCTCTGGGCCAACCGGATGGAGACGGCAAGTTCGCCGTCAGCTTCCCCGAAGGGGTGACTCTTGATAACGTCAAGGCCTGGATCAGTGAGGTAGATTACTTTAACAGCGGTTCCCTGCGGATGGTTTCCTATGATACGACTTCCCGGGCAGGTATTTTTACCACCAACCAGAAAGACGAGTCCGGCAACTTTGTTCTGCCGGATAATGATGTGCCCAAATTTACCGAGGAGACCGAATTCCGGTTCACCATTAAAGTCAGCGGTACGGGAGAAGTGGGGGATGCAGACGTCAATGTGAGCTGTGACATCCCGGTTCTTGTACGCTATCTTCCCGGTTCGGCTTATCTGGAAGATGAAGAGGGAAGCATCACCAGGATGAACACAAAATATGATGGCCTCTTTGCAGGAACCACGGTAAAAGAAACCAAGGAATTCAGCAAAGGCTTTATCTCCCTCTTCGCAGATGCCAACCAGCCGGAAAAACTGGGCGAAGCCCTTTCCGATTTTGGTTTTGCTCAGGATGTAGCCATTGAAAAGCAAAGCACAAAGCTGAGCTTCCGTCTGCAGAACCCGTCCTCCACGGACTTCATGCAGAACATTACCTTAAAACTGAATGTGGCAGACGGCCAGCCCAAATCCGACGGCACGTTGGGAGAGGGCGTCAGGATGCTCACGTCTCTGGTGGATCCGAAAGTCACCGTTCGTGAAAAGGGTGCTTCGGGCACCGTCAGCTTCGATGAGACTACAGGAGTGCTGGTAGCCCAGCAACTTGCTCCGGGAGAGACCCTCTCAGTGGACTTCACCATCATTCCTCCGGAAGGACTGAATGCGTATTACAACGATTTGAAAGCCCTTTACGAGGACTATGAAGACCTGTTTGGAAGTCTGGATCCCGGCATTGCCAAGGTGTATTCCTGGCTGGATTACAGTTTCGCCACTGCGACCCAGTCCTTAGACCTGCAGGGAATTTCCCTGATGGAAGAGGGGGAAGAGCTGGAGCTCTTCAGCGAAGATGGGGAAACCTTCAGTGGCATCAGCGGCATCCGCAGCCAGGAAGTAGCGCCTCCTCCCAAAGTCTACCTCAGTTATGAGCTGACCAAGGATGAGGCAGAAAATTTCTACACTCTCCGGGTCAATGCCACCAACGTGGGAGAGGGGCCGGCTTACGGTCTGAGCGTTTCGCCACCGAACATCCCCTCCAAGGGTGGAACGGCAAAAGTCATTCGCAGCTCCTCCTATCGTTTGGGTATCAACTGGAGTGGCGGAGATCTTCTTTTGGGAGATCTGATGCCCAATGAGACTACCTATGGTCTGTTTACCATTTACGCAACAGGAATTGAGGATTGGACCAATCTTCCCGGTTTGGCGTTGAAGACGGAAGCCGTGGGCAACGTGGTGGTGGCGCCTTTGACCCTTCAAAGGTACGACCAGGAAGACTTTGCCCTTGTCATTGACCAGATCATTGATGAACTGGAAGTCATGGATGACCATATCAATGGTGCTATCGGAAAAATCAATGACGAACTCAGCAGCTCCATTGTCAGCACGGAGGACTACTTCAAGAACGTGCAGATTGCTGAAGCTGTAACTTACGGGCTTGACGCCATTGCGGGCACAGCGAATCTGGTTTCTGCCATCACTTCCTGGAAGGAAGCCTATGAGAAGGTCTTTAATGCCTTCAGCAAACTGGGCAGCAAATTCAAGAAAGAGGATGCAGATAAGATCGCCAAGATGTCCCAGGAAGACTTCAAGGTGCTCAGTACCGAGGCTAAGGACGCCAAGACCACTATTGGGAATATGGAGACCCTTATGAAAGAAGCGGAATCCGCCCAGACAAAGATGGAACAGCTTACCCAGTGGGTGGGTTCTGTGAACTGGGAAGAGCAGTTTAAGAACCTTGACGGCTATAAAGGCTACGCTGTGAAAGCCATATCCGGATTTGGCGGTATGGAAAATAAACTGGAAGACTACCAGCTTCGCATTGAGTCCTCCCAGAAAAATGCCACGGAGGCGGCGACCTACGGAAGGTTAGCTGCCAAGGCCAGTACCCCGGAAAGCCGTGAGGAGTATCTGGCCCAGGCCAAGGCTGCCAGCATAAAGGCAGAGCAGGATCTTAAGATTGCCCAGGCTCTGTATTCCGAGGTCTATTCCGTGGCCCAGCAAAAGAAAGACACCAAAGCTCTGGATGCTTTGAAGGCGATGCACGCCAAGGGGCAGGAAATTTCCAGAGACAGTCTGGCTTTGGCCGCGGCCTCCGTATTGCAGGCCCAGAAGGTGACCGAACTGGGCAAGGCCATGATGTCGGTAAAAACCTTCCTTAACGGAAACCAGAGCAACCAGATCCTTTCCAAGCTGGGGACGGACATCACCTTCCAGATGCTGCTCGGGATTGATTCGGACTCCATCCTTGAACTGATTGATACCATTGACAAAAACGGTGTCATCAGCACCAATTCCCTGGTGGCATCCATCAAACTCTTTGATAAGTATACGTTTAAGCTGGGAGAATTTGCGGACAACCTGTACGCCATCGGAAACGGTATACAGATGCAGGAGGTGGGAGCTTTGGCACCTCTTTGGGTCAAGGAAATCGGCAGTCTCCCCCGGCAGGCTGCAGGGAAGAGCGATGAAGAGATGACAGCTCTTCTGGAAGGCACTCTCCACGGGAGAACGGATGTAGGCGGCGACACGGCGGCATACCTTGCAGCCTTTGCCAGCAGTCTGTCCGGCAAGACGGAAAAAGAGAAGATCCGCCTGCTGGTGGAGGCTGCGGTGAACGCCATGAATGTTCCTGTGGTGAACAACGAGGCCTACTACAGCACGGCCATGGAACTGCAGAACAAGGGCGTGAGTCCCATTTCTGCCTACAATGCAGCTACCGCAGAGTCCGTCAGATACATGGAGATGGGCAGGATCGCCCAGAATGCACAGCTTACCCTGGCAAACACCATTGCCCTTCTGGAAAGCTATAAGGAAAAGAACCAGCCGGATACCGCATACTACCCCGCAGAGGTCCTTCTGACTTACATCAAGGGTTTGAACAAGCAGTTGGAATACACTTACGCTAACAGAGATGCTGAGGGAAATGTCACGGCCCTTTCTGAGGATCGGATTGGCAGGTTCCGTGATATCTGGGTATATGCCGGATCGGAAGGCAATCTTGTGCCTCAGCTCATGGATTTCAGCGGTTTCTACCAGTCCTCCATGGACCTCAACTCCTCACTGGCCCTGGGGTATCAGGATGTGGCGACTCGTTGGAGCCTGAATACCATTAAGACCGGCGTTGCCGCTCAGGCAGTGCTGGGTGCCGCCTTGGCCTTTGGCAGCGGAACCGCAGTGGCGGGAATTTCTCTGATCAACGGCATGGCCTCCTCTATGGCCGAAGCCGTGGTAAAACCCTGGCAGCAGTCCCTGGATGCGGCGGATAAGAACACTGCGGCCAGAATTGCCAGATCTGCGGCCAACATGTATGTGAACAGCGGACTTTCCGCAGCCAAGGAATATGAAGTAGCAGAGTCTGTGGAATCTGTGTTCAATGCAGTGGATCAGTGGAGAAAGATCGATCCCCCCATTCCCGTTACTGTTTTGGCCATCGACGTTTCAGATGTTGTGGTGGAGGATGACGAGGAATTCGGTCTGGGAACCGCTATCATCACCGTGAGAAACGATCACACCGGAGCTGTTATGGTATCCCCTGTGATCCACATCCTTGACTCTCACGGAGTCCTTTATACAGCTGACACGGAAGAAGAATTGATCGCTGCCGGCGGAACCGCTCAGTTCAAAGCACAGATTGCCGCACCAAAAGCGACTCTCCGTGATCCGGCTGGCTTTGATGTCTTCGTCAGCTTTGAATTGGTAGAACCCTCCAGCATGTCCATTGCCGGGGTTCACGGTCCCTATGTGAAACACTTTATGGCCGGGAACCGCCAGCAGATCGCCGCCATGAGAGAGAACTATGATTATGCGATCCCCAGAAGCGGCTACCTGGGTGGAGAAGACAATCCCCAAAGCGTGTCTGTCACCGTCAGTGCCAAAGCAGGAATGACGGAGATGCGTATCTTCCTCGCAGCGCTGGACAGCACGGGAATCCGTATGAGCGTCAGCGGCGAGGGAGCCGATTCTGCGGTTTACCGCAATGTAATGAATGAAAAAGACCTGATGGTGATTGCAAATCCACAGGGCAGCTATGTGATTACCCTGACTGGCACTGACAGGGAAGAATATTACTCTTTGGAAGTAGGACAGCTCCCTGCACTGGGGACTGTGTTTGACGCGGTAGTGCCTACCGACCTTATTGCCAAGGGTGTGGCAACCACAGAAGCGGCCATCGGTGTCGATGGGGACCAGGTGGTCAAGGCGGAAGTCACCGTTTATGAAAGCAGCGGAAACGGCGGGTTGACCTCCGTGGACTTTGCGCTCACTGACTTCACTGATCCTTCGGGAGAAAGCCTGGCCACTCCGGACATGACCACAGTGCTCTTTGGAAAGACCGGGGCAGAAAGCGTGGATACTTCCGTGGCAGCGGGTGACGGGCAAGTCTTTGTCAACGAGATCACCCTGCCCAAAAACCTCACGGCAGGAACCTACCACCTGAAGATGAAGGCCACCGTCAGCGGCGGCACCTCCGGGGCAGCATTGAACGCCAATCTGGACAGCATCCTTCCCGCACAGGCCCAGGGAATTCCCTGGTCTCTGAACCCGGACGGAAGCTACAGCCGCATTATAGAAATCAATGTAAACGTACAGGCTGTGGAAGCGATTCCTGTTCCCACGGAGATCACCTATGAGGAAGAAGAGGGTCTGGTTACCCTCAGCGGAACCATGGAGCCGGGCAAGCTGGCTGTCCTCTTTGTAGACGGAGTGGCAGCGAACATCTTTGTGCCGGACAGCTTCGGGGCCTTCAGCGGCACCTACAAGCTGGCTCCCAGAGCCGCCGTTCCCTATGAACTTTATATGAAAGGCGCGGATTACAGCGCAAATTACAGTGATGACCGGACGGCAACAGAAAGCTTCCTGGTAGCTCCCCCTGTGGATGAGCTGGATCCCGAGATCACTCTCATCAGCCCGGCAGCGGGAAGCACCATGGACAACGATACGGCGAAGATCCTTTTCACCGTTACCGATCTTCTTGGTACTGTGACCCTCTCCGGCATCACCCTCAGCCTGGACGGCCTGGATGTTTCCGAGGGCCTGTACCAGGATGCCAACGGCAAATACTGCTATGATCTGGCCGGCGGCCTGAGCAACGGGAACCACAGCCTTACCATCACCGCTGTTGACGACAGCGCCAACAGCGCCACCTTGACGGCAGCCTTTGCTACGGCGGGCCAGCCCGCCGTCACCTTCAACCTTGTCAACGGCGACGGCGCCACCGTGACCATTCTCGAACTTGGAAGAACAGCCACGGTGGCCGGCGGCACAGCCGCCATCGGGCTGGCCAACGGCACCTACCAGTACCAGATCGCAAAAGCGGGCTGCCAGACAGTGACGGGAGAAGTGACGGTGCTTGGCGATACCACCGTAGGACCCATTATCATGTATGTGGCCTACGGAACAAGCTTTGCCGTCACCAAGGCTGACGCAGTGACTCCTATTGCAGGAGCCAGCATCCAGGTCAGCGGTACAGCCGCACTGAGCAACGCTCCGGTCAATGCGGTGACAGTTACAGGCGCTGACGGCACAGCCTATATGGATCTGGTAGACGGAAGCTACAGCTTCACTGCCAGCGCCGCCAACTACACCAGTTCCTCCGCGGTGAATTTCACCGTCAACGGCGGGGCGGTGACAACAGCGGCCATCGCTCTTCAGAGCCCGCTGGCATCCATCAGCGTGGGCGGAACTTACAAATCTGTCTACAAGGTGTTGGATGCTGCCGATTGGACGGGAATGGTCATTACCAGAACCTATGCCAACGGTGACAGCACCACGGCTTCCGCACTTGCGCTGATCTCTGCCGGAACTCTGGCTATTGATGGATTTACCACCGCCGCTGTTGCAGGCAGTCTGCCTCTGACAGCAACCTGCACAGAAAGCGGAACATCCAGATCTGTGGCCTTTACCATTAACGTGGTGGAAAGTCCCCTGGCATCCATCAGCCTGAGTGGCACGTGGAAGACAGCCTATAATGTAGATGAGGCCGCCGACTGGACGGGACTCTATATCACCAGAGTTTTGGAAAACAACAACACGGCTACCTATGCGGCCATTGATCTGATTTCTTCCGGAGCCCTTGCGGTGACAGGCTTTGACAGCAGCACGGCAACGGCTTCCAGACAGATCACTCTCAGCTATACGGAACTGGGCGTTACAAAGACCGCAGACTTGAACATCAGCGTGTCCAAGTACCCCGCACCCGGTATGCCCCTGCTCCTTGCCCAGGACGATATTGCAGACACCCTCACGGTGACCACGGAAATCGGCAGGACCTATGAATACACCACAAACAATTGGGCGGCAGCAACCACCTTTGCCGCCATCACCACTACCACAGCTATTGAAGTGGGAAATGTGGACCTGACCATCGGACAATTCCTGATCCGCCTGGCAGAAACGGCCAAAACAGAGGCGGGGCTTGCCCTGTCCAACAACAAAGCCTTCCACAAGGCCTACGCTGTGAACTTCTCCGTAACGAAAGAGGATGGAACCACGCCGATAGCCGGTGCCTCGGTTGCCATCAGCGGCGCAGCTCTCGGAGCCCAGGGACCGGTGTATGTGGCAACGACGAGGGCAGACGGCACAGTGGCTGTGAACCTGAACAACGGCACCTATACCTACCAGGTGGCGGCAGCAGGCTATACCACCTCCGGTGCTTTGGATCTGACGGTGAGCAGCGCAGCTGTTACCACCCCGGCCATCCAGCTAGTCAGCCCGCTGACGACCCTTACCCTCAGCGGCACGTACAAAACTGCCTATATGGTGGGAGAAGCCTATGACGGTACGGGACTGGTGGTGACAAGAACTCTGGCAAATGCCGATGAGGCAATCCTTGTTCAGGGTGCAGGCGGCTACAGCATCAGCGGTTTCTCCACAGCCACCACTGCCGAGGCAAGGACCATCACCATCAGCTACACCGAAAATGGAGTGACAAAGACGGCAAGCTTCCAGATTTCCGTCAGCAAGTATGGCGCACCTGCAGCACCGGCAAATGGTGTTTCGGACGATGAAAAAGATGTATTTACTTTCACTGCCCAGGCCGGAATGGTATACGAGTATACTACCGACAATTGGGAGAGTTCGCAGGATTTGACCCCTGCAACTTCGTTGGGGAGCATTTCTGTAGGAAATGTGGATCTTGCCGTAGGGCAGCTTCAGGTGCGTGTGAAAGAGACCGCCGATACAGCGGCGGGAGAAGTGCTGGTGAATGCCGGCGCCTTCCACAAGACCTGGGCGGTAACCGTTACTGTTACAAATGCGGACGGGACGATAAAACTCAGTGGTGCGGCAGTGACGGTAAAAGGTACGGCAGCAGGCATTGCTGATCCGGTAAACCGGGTCGTAGTTACCGATGCTTTGGGGCAGGCGGTTCTGGCACTGAGCAACGGTAGCTATACTTATCAGGCGGCAGCAGCAGGATATACTGCTTCAGCAGAAAAGAGTCTGCTGGTCAGCGATGCAGCCATTACGGACATACAGGTAAAACTCACCAGTCCGCTGGTTTCTGTTGCTCTCAGCGGAGCCTATGAAACGGCATATAAGGTGGGCGAGGATTACGATCCCGCCGGGCTTGTGGTGACAAAGACTCTGGAAAGCGGAGAAGTGGGAACCGTGCCCCAAAACAACCCCCAGGCGGGAATTCAGGGATACACGGTAAGCGGCTTTGACAGCTCCGGGGTTTCGACAAATCAAGTGATCACCATAAGCTACACAGAAGGACTGATCACCAAGACGGCGACGTTCTCCATCAGTGTCAGCAAGTATTCAGCTCCTCCTGCTCCAACGGGAGGCATGGTGGACGACATAGCCAATACCTTTGGGTTTATTGCCGTTCCCGGGAAAGTCTATGAGTATACCACCGATGATTGGGCGACTTCCAGCTCCTTCACACCTGAGACCTCTGCGGGCAGCGTCAGCGTAGGAAATGTGGATCTGGCCGTGAATCAGTTGAAGCTCCGTCTGGCAGAAACTTCTGATACGGAGGCAGGGGCGGTTCTCGCAAATTCTCAGGCCTTTACGGCAGCCTTCCAGGTGGCCTTCACTGTCCTGAATAATAAGACAGGGCAGGGGATCAGCGGCGCAGCCATTGCCATTACCGGAGGAGCAGTGATGAATCTCCTTACGGATGCCCAGGGGGCTGCTTCTGTATCTCTTCGGAATGGGGCATACGCCTATGTGGTCAGCGGATCGGGCTTTGACCCCACCGGGAGCATTGGGCTGAATGTGAATGGGGCAGACCTTACACAAACTGTCCGTCTGGACAGCCCGCTGGATCACATTACGGTCAGCGGCACCCCTGTCAAGGTGGTCTATTACATCGACGAGGCCTTTGATCCCGCAGGGTTGACTGTCGTTAAGTATCTTGCAGACGGAACCAGCGGACCTGCTATTGGGTTCACCGTAGTAGGCTTTGACGGCACCCAGGTGACGGCGAGTCCGACAGCCATCACTATCAGCTACAGCGAAAACGGCATCACAAAAACAGTGGCAGGCGGATTTACGGTTACTGTGGAGAAATACCCGGCGCCGGCCGCACCCACCGGTGGTACTGTGGATGATGGGAAGGATACCTTCCTGTTCAACGCCGTGGCAGGTACTGCTTATGAATATTCTCTGAACAGAGGGAATACCTGGGCGGACTATACTGCCACAGGTATCACGGGCAAGATCCTCGTAGGAAATCAGGCGCTTGCAGCGGGAGACCTTCTGGTGCGGATCAAGGAAACAAGAACAACTAAGGCAGGGGCTGCTTTGGCCAACGCCAGTGCCTATACTAAGGCAAATCTTGTGACCTTCGCAGTGACTAAGACAGACGGAACACCTATTGCCGGAGCCAGCGTGATCTTTGACGGGGCACAGGCACCTTTGACTACCGGAGCTGATGGTCTCGCCTCTGCGGCCTTCCTCAGTGGAGACTACAGCTACACGGCTTCTGCTACGGGATATACCGCAAGTGCTTCACAGGCCTTCTCCGTCGCTAATGTCGATGTGACTCTGGCGGCCATCAAGCTTAGCAGTCCCCTCTCCTCCGTTTCTGTCAGCGGCTCGTACAAGACGGCTTACAAAGTGGGGGATGCGGCGGATTGGACCGGCATGATAGTAACCAGAACTCTGGCCAACGGGGAAAGCACCACCGGGGCAGCTTTGGATCTGATTTCCGGCGGCACCTGCAACATTACCGGCTTTGACAGCGCTTTGGCGGTGGACAGCCAGAAGATTACGGTGAGTTACACTGAAGGAGGCATTACCAAGACCAGCCTCTTCTATATCAGCTTTACCAAGTCTGCAGGGCCGGCAGCTCCCATCGCCGGTGCGGCAGATGACACTGCCAACACCTTCCTCTTTACAGGAAATGCAGCGTACACTTACGAGTATTCTGTGAATGGAGGAACTACATGGCAGGATGCACCACTTAACGGCAGCATCAACGTGGGTAATGTGGATCTGGCAACGGGTGCTTTGCAGGTTCGTGCAAAAGCCACTGCGGCAAATGTAGCCGGAGCATCCCTGGCTTGCAGTTCGGCTTTCCACAAAGCATACAATGTGACCTTCACGGTGACCAGAAGGGACAAACCGGAAGTACCCGTTTCGGGGGCATCCTTAAGCATCCCTGATCCGGCTCTTGCCCTGACCACCGATGCCTTAGGAGAGGCATCAGCAAGTCTTAACAGCGGCACCTATGAGTATAACTTTACGGCACCAAACTTCACTGCCGAAAGCGGAAGCTTCACGGTGGGCAGTGAGGACCTCGACCTTGCCATCAGTGCAGTCATCGGAGAGTATGGGATTACCTTTGATTCCAACGGCGGAAGCTTGGTGACACCCGCTTCCGCAGCTCATGGAGATCTTTTGATCCAACCGGCGCCGCCTACAAAGACGGGCTTCGGTTTTGCCGGCTGGTACAAAGAGGCTGCGTTGCTCAACGAATGGAATTTTGCCGGTGATGCTGTGACCTCCAATCTCATCCTCTACGGGAAATGGATCGCTGACAGCTACACTGTCACATTCAAAGATTACGATGGTACGGTGCTCAAGACCCAAACAGTGATCAGCGGAGGTACAGCCACGGCGCCGGCAGCCGATCCCACCAGGACAGGATATACCTTCACCGGTTGGGACAAGGCGTTTGCTGTTGTTACCGGCCATACCACGGTTACAGCGACCTATAGCATCAATAGCTATACGGTTACCTTTACCGATTGGAATGACACAGTCCTGGCGACAAGAACCGGTGTGGCTTATCAGACAGGAACTGCGGCTCCAGCCAGTCCTGCGAGAACCGGCTACACCTTCTCCGGCTGGGACAAGGCCTTTGGCAGCATCACCGAAAATACCACGGTGAAGGCCACCTATACTCCTAACCTTCATACGGTAACCTTCCACTCCATGGGAGGAAGCGCCGTAGCATCTATCGGCGATGCCCGGTATGACGCTCTGTTGACGGCTCCGACAGCCCCCACCAAACAGGGAAGTGTTTTCGCTGGATGGTACAAGGATTACCTGTTGACAGACGATTGGGATTTCGCTGCGGACAAGGTGGCTGGAACTATGACCCTTTACGCAAAGTGGACATCTACAGCGTATACCATCACTGTAGATGCTGCCATCAGCGGCGGCACTCTCACCGTTCACCCCACGGCTCAGGCAGGAGATACGGTTCTTGTGACCGTAACGCCTGAGGGGAGCAATACGCTGCAAAATCTGTGGTGGACAGATGGAAGCCTTAAGACGGCTATCATTGATACCGTTGCCACTTCAGGGGCAAGCATCACAATGAGTTTCCGCATGCCGGCATCCAACATCCGGTTGGGAGCGCAGTTCAATGAAAAGGCAGCAGTGACGGTGCTGGTCACCAAGGCGGCCTCCCCCTATACGGTTTCTCTGTACAATCCTGTTTCCTACTATTATGAATACAGAGAAGTAGCCGCAGGAGCTCTGGCCACCATATTTGAAGTGCCCAAAGACAGCGTAAATGACTACTACATCTATGTCTGCATGGGAGAATCGGAGAACTGGCGCTGGATGGAAAAGACGGCAAGAGTTACGGATCTCACCACAGTGGTCTTCGATATCCCCGAAACCTACGTGGTTTCAGGCAAGGTCACGGTCAATACCGGATCTGTTCCTTCAGACCTCTATATGGAGATCTGGACCAGAGCCGGAAGTGATCCGGTGAGCTACTATGGAAGCACCTGGCTTGAGCAGGATGGCAGCTATACCTTCCGCGGATTGGTGCCCGGAGATTACCAAATTTGTGTCAGCGACTGGCAAAACCGGTATTCGGGAACTATGACCCAGGATATCACCATTGTGGATTCCAGTCAGACTGGCAAAGACTTCAGTCTGACCAAAGGTGCTGACCTCAGGGTCACTCTGACAAAGACCGGAGCAGCCCCCATCGTCCCGGCATGGAAGGCTTACATGATGCTGTACAAGCAGAATGGGGCTTCCTGGGACTTCATCAACAGCATCTACACCGGAGGATCGGGAACCACAGAACTGGGTGGAGCCATTACTTCTGCCGGCAATTACAGGCTGGAGCTGGCTTACCTTATGAATGAAAACTATTCTAATCCTTCGTTTGTAAGTACTCCGAAAGTATTCACGGTGTTGGCAGCGGATCTTAATGGGACCATCAGCCAAACATTGACTTACGAAGATCCCAGCACTCTTTCCCAGTCTTTCTCAGGAGATGGGAATTTGGTGGCTACCGATGTAAAAACGACTATGAAGGGCAGGCTCGTGAATCTGGACCTCCGTTATAAAAACAACGGGAATACAACCGTCGCACCTACTTTCACCATTCAACTGCCTGCCGGCGTCAGCAGCATACAGAGCACGGTATATGCACCGGGCAGTCTTGCTAAGGACGCTTCCGGCCAGTATAAGATCGCACTGAACATCGGCGCTGGTACCGGCGACTTGATTTCCATTCCGGTAAAAGTTACGGTGGGCGGCACGGACTACGATTTTGGAGTGGCAGAGGTCAAGGTGAACCAGGTCACCCTTAATGGTCCCATGAACGTGAAAAAGGATGTGAGCTTCAAGGTTTACGGCGAAGCCACAGAAGGCAGTACAGTAGTTCTGAAAGATGCCCTAAGCGGAAAAGTATATAAGACAGTAACTCCCAAAGGCAACTTCTTCGCTGCAGATCTGACCTTTACAGGTATTGGCACTGTTCGCCTGGTGGCAGAGGCTACTTTGTCAGGAATGACGGCGGCTTCCACAGCGCTGGAAATCACCTGCCTTGCGGATCCCATCATGATCAGTGCAGTGAACAAGAACGGCCTTGTGGTGGGCTACAACAGCCGCCTGGGAGTCTACACCTTCAACCAATATGTTGATGCACACCTGATGGGTTACGACTTTAATGTGTCGACGCTCTTTGAAAACGATGAATCCATTACCGGGGTGAAGTATCACTTTGCAGGGCAGGATTACACCGCAACGGAGGACGGCTCCGGAGCCTGGGGCGCCCTCTTCAGCAACTGGGGCGGAACAGGTCTCCTTCCCCTGACGGCTACAGTCAGCACCAACGACAGAGGGAATCTGGAATTTGTCATTGCGGAAGTCACCGTACTCATCGACCCCAGCGGTGTGATCAGCAATCAGGCTACCGGGGATCCCCTTCAGGGCGCAGAAGTTATCCTCTGGAAATGGAATGCCGGGACAAGCGCCTGGGAGATTTGGGATGCGGATTCCTATTCCCAGATCAATCCACAGAGCTCGGGAAGCGATGGCAGCTACGGATGGATGGTGCCGGAGGGAAGTTATCGGGTAACCGCCACAAAAGCCAACTTTGCGGATTACGACAGTGTAAACGATCTCCAGTGGCGTGATGTGACAAAACCCGGCAACTCCAAACTGAAGGTAGCGCCTTCCTGGCTGGATGTAAACTTTGACATGATTCCCGCAACCTTTGCCATTGCAAAGGGAACGGTGACGGGAGGCGGGAGCATCAGTGTGACCGCAACGGCACAGTATACCGGAACTGTTACTGTCACAGCGACGCCGGACGCCGGAAAGCAGCTGAAGACTATCAAGGTCAACGGGACAGCGATTCCAGGAAACACTTTCGTAATGCCTGCGGGTAATGTGGAAGTCACTGCCGAGTTTGAGACGATACCTGTTGTTCCTCCTGTTGTTCCTCCCGGAGGCGGCGGCCTTGGCGGAGGCGGAGGCGGCGGTGTCGTTGAAGAAGAACCTTCCACAGTAGACACCAGTGCCGGAACTTCAAAGGTAGAAGTTCCCTTCAAGGTAGATCCAAGGGATGCAGGGACTCTTGCCGTTGAACTGACCACCGCCATCGTAAATAAATTGGTGGCAGCGGATCCGGAAAATAAGGTGGTTACCATCGATTTGAGCAAACTCTCATCGGCTACCACGGCGGTATTCCCTGTCGCCAGCGGCGTCCTGGATAAGCCCTCCAGTCTGGCAGTCAGGCTTCCGGCAGCGTCCATCACTTTCGATGAAAAGACACTGGAAGGATTCAGCGAGGAAGCAGGGACGGCGGCAACAGCTGTATTCAAGGTCATGGCGGAAAAGGTAAATGCAAGTAGCCTTACGGCCAGCCAGAAGGAAGCTGTAGGAGATGCCCCGGTCTATGATTTGTCCGTATATCTCAACACGAAGCGGATATCACAGTTCGGTGGGACTGCAGTGGTGTCAGTGCCCTACATTTTGAAGGCGGGAGAAAAACCCGACGGCATCGTAGTCTGGTACATGGATGACCAGGGCGAACTGACGAAGATGGCTTCGGCTTATGATCCGGCAAGCGGAAGAGTGACTTTCCAGACCACTCATTTCTCGTACTACCTGGTGGACTATGATCCCAGCCTCGTTTGGCAGAATCCCTTCCGTGATGTTGCGGACGGCGCATGGTATTATGAAGCGGTGGCCTACAGTGCGAAAAATGAGCTCTTTAAGGGAATTACGGAAAGCACCTTTGAGCCGGGAACGCCGATGACAAGAGCCATGTTTGTTACTGTTCTTGCCAGACTCGCCAAGGCTGATCTGCCAGCGTACACCGGGGAAACCTTCCGGGATGTGTCTTCCGGCACATGGTATGGGGCTGCTGTGGCTTGGGCGGCAGAAAAGGGTATTGTTTCCGGTTACGGGAATGAGCTCTTTGGCCCCAACGACAAGGTCACCAGGGAGCAAATGTGTCTGATCATGACAAAATTTGCGGCCGTCACAGGAACGGCTCTTGTCGTAAAAACCGGTCAGGTTGCCTTCGCTGATGATACCTACATTGCTGCCTGGGCAGCAGATGCCGTGAAAACGGCACAAATGGCGGGGATTATTGTGGGAAAGGAAAATAACCGCTTTGATCCACAGGGACTCCTTACTCGAGCCGAGACTGCCATGATCCTTATGAAGTATCTTCAGTAGTATTCAAAAACAAACTTTTTTAGGCCGGCGATGGGACAAACCATCGCCGGTTTGCTTTGGGCAATTTTTATGTTAAAGACAGATTAAAATTTGGTTTCACTTTTGCTACCTCCATTGCCAAAATAGCAGAAGCTGTGCTACGATTCAGTTAAAGGTAACAGAGGTTTACAAATCGCAGATTCAGGATTTTCTTTTGTGAAACGTGAAAATCGTAAAGTTGTAAAATAAAAAAAGGGGATGATGAGATTGAAGAAAGTAAAAATTATTTTGCTGGTGCTGATGCTGATTTTATCCAGCTATACAGGGGCCTTTGCTACCGTGGGGAGCAGCACAGTGGCACCTGCGGACGTGGCGGGAACCAACTTTGAAACCGCAGTGAAAGAACTTGTGGAGGCCGGGGTCATCAGCGGCTATCCGGACGGGACCTTCAAACCCAATGAGGGCATTAACCGGGCGGCAGCCTGTGTTGTGGTCGTGAAGAGTATGGCTCCTTCTGAAGAGGCTCTTTCTGGAGCGGCAACTTCAAAGTTCAAAGACCTTTCCGGGTACGACTGGGCAGTCAGATACATCAATTATGCTGCGGCAAAAGGCATTGTAAGTGGTTATCCGGATGGCACTTTTAAGCCGGGAAAAGAAGTGACTTACAATGAAATGGCGGCTATGCTGGTGCAGTCCATGGGATACAAAGCGGCAGACCTTTCCGGGACCTGGCCTGATAACTTTTATAACAAAGCTAAGGCCGTCGGGCTTTTGGCCGGAGTACCGTTCAGGGGCAATGAGCCTGCATTGCGTGGCTATGTGGCCGTAATGGATCACAATGTCATTGCCAAGATCGTCGAAGCAAATAAGACAGGAACGCCCACTCCTCCTAAAGAGGACGGTACCACTACAGAAAAGGATCCCGCAGGAGTTCTTGCCGGATATTCGGGAAGGGCCTATGGTATCGTGGTTGATGTGGCCAACGCTTTGGACAGCGATGGGGATACCGTACAGGAAATCGAGTTTCTTCTCGGAAAACACACCCTCTTTGTGAAAACAAAGAGCAGCACTACAGGGAATTTTGCCACTTTGGCGGCCCATGTGGCAGCCGGCGATCTTTACGGATTGAAAATGTCCAATGGAATAGTGACTGGTGTGGACACCTCGGATGCAGGCTTTGCCGGGATCGGGACTCCTGCCGGGTATGAAAATCTTCTGGGAGCAGGTGTTGCGGGATGGAAAACAGTAAATTCCATCAGCAATAATGTGATGAAAGTCCAGGTGAATCCGGCACCGGCGGCGGAGAAGATCATTACCATTCTTGAGGATGCCAGTGTCTATGTGGCAAAGGTACAGGGTGGCGTAGTGACTGAATATGAAGCCGGAAGCATTTCTGATATTGATGCCGGTTCCAAGGTCAGAGCCTTCTCTGTCACCGGGGACGAGCCGGGTGTAGCAGAGATCGTATTGGTTCAGGAATAGCTTTTTAGACGGGCCCCTTTGTGGGCCCGTCTGTTATTTTGGCCAAAAAGGGGAAGGGAGATCGGCAGTGAAATTTTATATCGTAGATGCATTTACTGAAACTTTATTTGGTGGAAATCCTGCGGGCGTGGTGATCCTTCCTCCAGGGCAGGAGTTCCCTCCTGATGAAGTGATGGTACGGACGGCGGCGGAGCTTCGCTATTCGGAGACTGTTTTTCTTAGACAGAATGTCGATGGAGGGTATCAGCTTCGGTATTTTACTCCCACAGAGGAAGTGGATCTTTGCGGGCACGCTACAGTAGGTGCTTTTTCTGCCCTATGGAAGAGCGGAGAAGTTTCGGCGGGGACCCGGTATTCCTGTGAGACCAAAGCGGGAAAAATCGAAGTCCGTGTTCTCCCAAACCTTGTCATGATGGATATGGCAACCCCGCAGGAAGGGGGAACTATCAGAGAAGAGGGGGATTTAGAAGAACTTTGCGGCATCATGAATTTGGAAATTTCCCATATTGGCGCAGAAGGGGAGGAACGGTTCTACCCGGAAATCATATCTACAGGCCTTCCTGACATTTTGCTTCCTGTAACAGACCGAAACACTTTGGGACACATCAGGCCGGACTACCCGGCGCTTGCAGCTCTGTCGAAAAAATACGGAGTCGTTGGCATCCACGCCTTTTCTCTGGGAAAACCGGGGGAAGATGTGACGGCATATTGCCGGAATTTTGCCCCGGCCTTCGGGATCAATGAGGAGGCGGCGACAGGGACTTCCAATGGGGCACTGACTTACTATCTTTACAAGCACGGCTTGAAAAAAGCAGGGGAAAAATGCCTCTATGTTCAGGGAGAATCCATGGGAAGGCCTTCAAAAATAGCAGCAGAGCTCCAAGCGGAAACCGCAAAAATCTCCATCGGTGGAACAGGAGTGATCCTTGCAGAGGGAGAAATTTACATTTAGCCCAGAGCCTGCTTCAACTCACGGACAAATTGTTTTACATGGGGGACAGCCTCTTTGCCGTGTTCTTCTACTATTTTCACGATAGCGCTGCCTACGATCACTCCGTCGCTAAATTCCTTGAGCGCCCGGACCTGATCGGGAGAAGAAATTCCAAAACCCAGAGCAAGAGGAGTTTTTGTGTGCTGTCGGATTTCTCTGAAAAAGGACAGAAAATCAGTTTGGAAGGCTGTCCTTTCTCCGGTAACCCCAAGGGAGGAGATGCAGTACAGAAAACCCCGGCTGCCCGTCGCTATTTTGGGGATCCTTGTTCCGGAGGTGGGTGCTACCAGATCAATGATGTAAATGCCGTATTTTTCGGCGGTTTCTTCAAGTTCGTCTTTTTCTTCAAAAGGAAGATCCGGAATAATGATCCCGTCAATCCCGCTGTTTTTGCAGGCAGCAAAAAAATCTTCTTTCCCATATTTGCAAACAGGATTTAAGTACATCATGAGGGGAAGGGGAATTTGCGTCCTTTCCCGCAATCTTGCCACAAGGGAAAAGATCTGAGACAATTTTGTGCCGCTTTCCAAGGCACGCTGGCTGGAAGCCTGAATAGTGGGCCCCTCAGCCACGGGATCGGAAAAGGGAACCCCCAATTCAATGAGATCGGCCCCGGCTTCTTCCATTGCCAAAACGAGCTTTTCCGTTAAAGAAAGGTCGGGATCTCCCGCTGTGATAAAGGTGATCAGGGCCTTTTTGTTTTGCTTTTTCAAGGTATCAAAAGTAAGATCGATTCTATTCATGAAGATGCACCCCCCTGTATTTTGCAATTTGCTGAACGTCCTTATCCCCCCTGCCTGAAAGGCAGATAACCAGGCTTTCCGTGGAATCCATTTGAGAAGCGATGAGAAGAGCCGCAGAAACGGCGTGGGCCGATTCGATGGCGGGAAGTATGCCTTCTGTCCTGGCAAGAAGTTCAAAGGCACAGACTGCCTCTTCATCCGTAACTCCCACGTATTCCGCTCTGCCCTCCGTAAAAAGCTGGGCGTGTTCCGGGCCGATGCCCGGGTAATCCAGTCCTGCAGAAATGGAGTGCACTGGCTGGATCTGGCCCTCGGCATCCTGAAGGAAGAAGGATTTCATGCCGTGAAAGATCCCGGGGCTCCCCTTGGAAAGAGTCGCTGCGTGAAATGCTGTATCTACGCCTTTTCCGGCGGCTTCCGCACCTACGAGGCGCACCTCCTTATCCGGGATAAAAGAGTAAAACATGCCCATGGCATTGGACCCACCGCCTACGCAGGCAACAACGCAGTCAGGGAGACGGCCTTCCTTTTCCAGATGCTGTTGTTTTGTTTCCTCTCCTATAATTTTTTGAAAATCACGAACGATAGTAGGATAGGGGTGGGGGCCCATAACCGAACCGAGAAGGTAATAGGCATTGTCAGCATCTTTTGCCCATTGACGGAATGCCTCATTTACCGCATCTTTTAGAGTGCCTGTGCCGCTTTCCACTCCTGTTACCCTGGCACCAAGAAGTTCCATGCGAAACACGTTGAGTGCCTGTCGTTCCATGTCTTCCCGCCCCATAAAAATTTCACAGGAAAGGTCGAACAGGGCGGCTGCTGTTGCGGTGGCCACGCCGTGCTGTCCCGCACCGGTCTCCGCAATAAGGTGTTTCTTTCCCATTTTCTTTGCCAGGAGGGCCTGTCCCAAAACGTTATTGATTTTATGAGACCCTGTATGGTTTAAATCTTCTCGTTTCAGATAAATGCGGGGGCCATTCAGGAGCCGGGTCAGTTTTTCCGCATAGTAGAGATGGGAGGGCCTTCCGGCATAATTTTTGTAAAGGGACGAAAGCTCTTCTTGAAAAGCGGGATCTTTGCTGTATGTGGAATAGGCTTCTTCCAACTCGTTGATGGCATGCATAAGGGTTTCCGGGACGTACTGCCCGCCGAACATGCCGAATCTTCCTTTTTTCATCATCATTCACCTCTTCAGTATTTCTGTGATTTGACGCATTTTTTTCAAATTTTTTGTTTCATTTTCTTCAATGCCGCTGCTGATATCCACCCCGAAAGGTTCGATTTTCTCTATTGCTTCGCTTATATTTTCTATGTGTAAGCCTCCTGCCAGAAAAAAAGGATGGGGAAGTTGATGCCGGTATTGCTTCAGAAATTCCCAGTCTCCCTTTTTCCCTGTGCCACCATAGGCTTTCCGGGAAAAGGAATCCAGAAGGAAACAGTCTGCCGGATATTCTCTGGCAGAAAGAAGGGAGTCAGGGCCTTTGACCCGGAGGGCCTTCCAAATTTCGGTTTGAGGTAGGAGCCGCTTCAGAAGGGCTACGGAGGAAGGGCTTTCTTCTCCGTGAAGCTGGATGGCATCCAGAGAAACCTGCTCAACCGCTTGGAGTATTTTTTCAGGGGTTTCGTTGACAAAAACTCCTACAGAGCGGATGGAAGGATCTCGCAGACGATTTAATTCTGCCGCTTTTTCCAGGGGGATTTGGCGCTTGCTGGGAGCGAAAATGTAGCCGATATAGTCGGGACGGCATTCGCTCGCAAAGAGGATATCCTCTGCCCTTTGCATGCCGCAAAATTTGATCTTAACCATGGCATCGCAACCTTTTCAATTCTTCGGGGATGTTGTCGCTTCTCATCAGTGTTTCTCCAATAAGGACGGCGTTGGCTCCCAGTTCCTCCACTTGTTTCAGATGGGTGGGGTTTTTCATCCCGCTTTCGGATACCACAAGCTTATCGGCGGGGATCAGGGGAAGTAATTTTTCCGTGGTTTCCAGTGTCGTTTCAAAAGTGAGAAGATTCCGGTTGTTGATGCCGATGATTTCTGCGTTGCAGGACAAGGCCCGCTCCAACTCTTTTTCGTTATGGACCTCTACCAGGCAGGCAAGGGAAAGCTCTTTTGCCAGTGCAAGAAGTTCTGCCAGCAGTGGCTTTGGTAAAATAGCGGCGATGAGAAGAATGGCATCTGCGCCTAAGGCTCTGGACTCGTAGATCTGATAAGGCTCTGTCAAAAAATCTTTTCTAAGAATAGGGAGGTTCACCACTTTTCGTATTTGCTGTAAGAAGAGGCTGTGGCCCTGAAAAAAAGATTTTTCTGTTAGTACGGAGATGGCATCCGCCCCGGCATGTTCGTAGAGAGCGGCAAGCAGGGCCGGGTGGAAGTCTTTTTTGATGATGCCCTGAGAAGGGGAGGCCTTTTTCACTTCTGCAATCACAGAAAGGGCGGGCTTTGCCAGGGCTTGCTCAAAGGAGAAGGGGGAAGGGGGCAAGGCGTTTATTAATTTTTTCAAACTTTCCAGTGAGCGGTTTTCCTTTTCACGGGCAAGCTGTTTTTTGCGTTGTTCCAAAATCCGATCAAGAATCATTGTCTGCTTCTCCTTACTATCCCGGGAAAATTGGCAAGATCCCGGAGTTTTCCCACAGCCCGGCCGGAATCGATGGATTCTTCCGCCAGCAAAATGCCTTCCTCAATGCTGTTGACTTTTCTTGCGGCATAGATGGCGGCAGCGGCATTCAGGACAACAATGTCCCTTTTCGGCCCTTTTTCGCCGCTGAGTATGGCAAGGGTAGTCTTTGCGTTTTCCTGGGGGCTGCCACCTTTCAAATCGCTTTTTTGGGCCCGGTTGAAGCCGTAGCTTTCCGGAAAAATTTCATATTTGATCAGTTTCCCTCCGTCGATTTCGCAAATTTTAGTGGGCCCGGTGGTGCTGATTTCGTCAAGCCCGTCGCAGCCGTGCACGATGAGGGCGCCGGCAATGCCAAGGTTGATCAGTACATGGGCCATTACCTCCATAAGTTTTTCGTCATATACCCCAAGAAGCATGTATTCGGCGGAGGCGGGGTTTGCCAGAGGTCCCAGGATGTTGAAAACACTCCTCACTCCGATCTCCTTTCGGGGAGCGGCGGCATGTTTCATGGTTTTGTGAAAACAGGGGGCAAAGAGGAAGGTGAGGGAGTCGGTGTTCAAACATTCCTGGGCTTCGGCGGGGCTGCAGTCTATGTTTACTCCAAGAGCTTCCAGGAGATCTGCGCTGCCGCTGCTGCTGGAAACGCCGCGGTTGCCATGCTTTGCTACCGTGACTCCGGCTCCTGCGGCTACAAAAGCCGCTGTAGTGGAAATGTTGAAGGTGTTTGCCATATCCCCTCCGGTACCCACAATGTCCAGGGCCTTTTCCGAAGAGATCCGAGAGGCTTTTTTTCGCATGGATCGGGCAAATCCGGTGATTTCGTCTATGGTTTCCCCCTTCATCCGAAGGGCTGTGAGAAAAGATCCGATCTGAGCGGGGGTGGCATTGCCGTTCATGATTTGATCCATAGCATCTTCCGCTTCTTTTGCTTCCAGGTCAACGGCGTCAATGATCTTCTGTAAGAAGGGTTTAAGGTCTCTATCCTCTTCTGACGATAAGATTTGCGTTTTCTTTTCCTTCTGTATGGAAAGGGTTTTGATCCTGCCGATGAAATTGCGCAGTATCTGTTTGCCGTCCCTTGTCATAATGGATTCGGGATGAAACTGCAGGCCATAGATTTCGTAATTTTTGTGCATGATCCCCATGATTTCCCCATCCTCGCTTTGGGCAACGATCTGCAGTTCTGCGGGGAGGCTTTCCTTGTCCAGGACCAATGAGTGATATCTGGCTACGGGGAATTTGTCGGGAAGCCCTGAAAAAAGTGGGCAGCCGGAGTTGGCAGCAACATTGCGGACTTTTCCGTGGATGGGTTTTGCGGCATGGATCACTTTCCCGCCGAAGGCCTCTCCGATGCCCTGATGTCCCAGACAGATGCCCAAAATAGGCATCTTGCCGGCAAAATACCGTATGCACTCTTCCATGATCCCTGCGGCGGCAGGGTAGCCGGGGCCGGGTGAAAGGATCAGAGCATCGGGAGAAAGCTCCTCAATTTCCCGCAGGGTAATCTTATCGTTTCGGACCACCTTGACGGGTTCAGTGATTTCTCCGATGTACTGGTACAGGTTGTAGGTAAAGGAATCATAATTGTCCATCAGCAGTATCATGATACTTCCCTCGCTTTCTTAAGAGCCTGGGCCATGGCTTCGGCTTTGTTCAGAGTTTCTTCGAATTCCTTTTCCGGGACGGAGTCTGCTACAATACCTGCTCCGGCCTGGATGTAAGCCCGGTCGTGCCGGAAAAGTATGGTTCGTATGGCGATGCAGGTATCAATACCGCCGTCAAATCCCAGATATCCTACTGTGCCGCCATAAAGGCAGCGTTTGGAGGGTTCTATTTCATCAATGAGCTCCATAGCCCGGATTTTGGGAGCTCCGGAAAGGGTCCCTGCAGGGATCACCGCTGCCAAAGCATCCATGCCGGTTTTGTCTTTGCGAAGTTTGCCCCGCACATCGCTGACGATGTGCATTACCGAGGAATAGCGTTCTACCGCCATTTTTCGGGTGACCTCCACTGTGCCGAATTGGCTTACCTTGCCTATGTCATTTCTCCCCAGGTCCAGAAGCATGGTGTGTTCGGCCAGTTCCTTGGGATCATTCAACATCGCTTGCTCCAGCATCAGATCCTCTTCCCTGGTAGTCCCTCTTCGAATCGTCCCGGCAATGGGTCTTGTCAAAACCTCGCCATCTGTCACGCTGATCAGCATCTCGGGTGAAGCTCCGGCAATGCGGTAGCCCTCGAATTTGAAATAGTACATGTAGGGGGAAGGGTTGATCTGACGCAGGGTGCGGTAAACGGAAAAGGCTTCAGGGGGATTTTCTGCTTCCAGCCGCTGGGAAAGGACGATTTGAAAAATGTCGCCGTCCGTAATGTGCTTTTTTGCTTGAAGAACCTTCTGACAAAAGGTTTCCGGATCCATGTTAGAGCGAATCGTCAGCTCTCCGGTGGGCTGCTCTCCGGTGAAAGGGACAAAGGGCCGGTCAAGCCTTTGCGCAATTTCCCTGGCGCGGCGCACGCCTTCTTCGTAGTTTCCGTCGATGTCGCCGCTGGTGGGAATGTTGACGATAACAAAAAGGGAGTGGCGGAAATGGTCCAGGGCAAGCAGTTCGTCGCAAAGTAGAAAATGGCAATCAGGAAGCCCCAGATCATCTTTTGGGGGACAGGAAAGTTTCTTTTCGACATAGCGTACGGCGTCATAGGCAAAGTATCCGATGAGCCCGCCCGTTAAAGGGGGAAGCCCCTTGATTTTGGGAGCCTTGTTTTCCTCAAGTAGCTTTTCCAGAAAAGTGAGAGGATCTTCTGCGGGAATACGAACGGGATCGTTTTCTTTTTCTGTGCAGTATATTTCATTGCTGCGAATTTGTATTTCTTTCAGCGGATCAAAACCGATAAAGGAGTAACGCCCCCACTGTTCTGCATTTTCTGCGCTTTCCAGGAGAAAGCAACTTTTGGAATTGGCTTCAAACCGTTGGAATAAATTGATGGGGGTACAGGTGTCGGCCCGAATTTCCAGGGCCAAAGGGATCTTTGCATAGGTTTCGGCGTACTGCCTTGCCTCTTCTAATTTCGGATAAATCATGGTACGTCCTCCTTTTTCTTTTTGGCAGACTGTTTTTTTGCGAGAAGCAGCAAAAAAACAAAAAAACCCATCGTCTTGGGACGATGAGCCGTGGTGCCACCCAATTTCAAAAGAATCCTCCGGATAAAAGACTCTTTCCTTGATACGGTACGCAGCTGACGAGGTACGCAGAACGGAAAACCCGCAGCTTTAATACCTTTCTCCTGTAACGTAGAGATGACGGCGACGACTACTCGGAAAACCCTTTCCCCGTGCTCCTCACAAACCCATTCATCGAACGCTTCCGTACCGGACCTCACACCAACGCCGGCTCGCTGCAACTTCCCCGTTTCGATTACTTGCTTTTGTTCTTCGGATTTAAATGAATATAAAATTTCACAAAGCGTATCAGAAAAAAACAAATTTGTCAAGCATAAAAATAAAAAAGTCTTTTCTTAAGATCAAAGAAACAGTCTTCCGACCTGGTACACCAAAAAGGAGATCAGCCATGCTATGCCAATTTGATACAGGGATACAAGAATGGCGGCTTTCAGACCTCCCATTTCCCTTCGGATGGTGTCCAGAGTGGCGATGCAGGGAACATAAAGAAGGCAGAAGCACAGAAAAGCAAAGGCTGTGAGTGGTGTAAAAATTTCCTTGAGCATTATTGCCAGGGTGCTGGCGTTTCCGGCTCCTGTTAGGACGGCAAGGGTACTGACCACGGCCTCTTTTGCAGAGAGCCCGGTGATCAGTGCGGTGGCAGCCCGCCAGTCGCCAAAGCCCAGGGGAGCAAAAAAAGGCGCAGCCCATTTGCCCATAGCTGCCAGCATGCTGTCATTGCTGCTTTCCACCATGTTCAGTCCAAGGTCAAAACTTTGCAACAGCCAGATCACAATGGTGGCGATAAAAATAACAGTAAAGGCTTTCCTGATAAATCCTTTTACATTTTCCCACATGCGGAGCCAGACACTCTTTGCGGCAGGGATCCGGTAGTGAGGAAGAACCAATACAAAAGGCACGGGCAAACCGCTGAAAACCGTTCCTTTCATGAGGAGGGCAGTGAGGATAGATACAGTAATCCCCGTCATGTACAAACCGATGAGAGCGAAAGCTTCTTTTCCGGGGAAAAACACCGTTGTAAACATGGCATAAATGGGAAGCTTTGCGCTGCAGGACATGAAAGGGATAAGAATGGCGGTCATGTGTCTGTCGCGCCGGCTGGGAAGGGTCCTGGTGGCCATAATGGCAGGAACCGAACAACCAAACCCGATTAGCATGGGAACGATGGAACGCCCGGAAAGACCCAGATGGCGCAGCAAACGGTCCATGACAAAAGCGACCCGGGGCATGTAACCGCTGTCTTCCAGGATCGAAAGGAAGAAAAACAGCACGGCGATAATGGGCAGGAAAGAGAGAACGCTTCCGACTCCTGCAAATACTCCGTCTATGATCAGGGCATGGAGCGCATCACTGACATGGGCCTGCATTAAGAGCCCATCGATCCAACTGGTAAACCCATCGATACCAAAAGAGAAAATGTCGCTGAGAAATGCTCCGACAACCGCAAAGGTAAGCCAAAACACAAGGAACATAATCAAGAAGAAAATGGGAAGGGCAAAATATTTATGAGTGAGCAGGGCATCGATACGCAAGGAGCGAAGATGCTCTTTGCTCATGCCGCTTTCTTTGAAAACCGTTTTTCGGCAAAGCTCTTCAATGAAAGCGTAGCGCATATCTGCCATGGCCGCTTCCCTGTCAGTTCCCAGGTGTTCTTCCATATCTTCTACGATGTGATCGATGATATCTCTTTCCGGCGAAGGGACCTCTAACTCGTCAAGGATGCGTTCGTCCCCTTCTACGATTTTCGTGCTGCAAAAGCGCACCGGCAAACCTGCTTTTCGCGCATTTTCTTCAATTAAGTGAGAAATGGAATGAATGGCAGTATGAACATAGCCGCTGCAAAAATCGATTTTTTGTGGCTGTACATTGTGGTTCGCTGCAGAGATGGCGCTGTGGATCAGGTCGTGGATCCCTTCGTTTTTGCTGGCGGAAATGGGGACAACGGGAATGGTCAATTCCTCTTCCAGGCGGTTCAGGTCAATGGTGACTCCGTTGTTCCGGACCTCGTCCATCATATTCAGGGCCAGGACCATGGGAATACCAAGTTCCATCAGCTGTAATGTAAGATAAAGGTTCCTTTCAATGCTGGAAGCATCCACGATATTTATAATGACATCGGGGCAGTCCTTTAAAAGGATATCCCGGGTGGAAAGATCCTCCTTGGAATAGTAGGAAAGGGAATAAAGCCCCGGAAGTTCAATGACGCTGACTCCACGGTGCTTTTTTACAGGGCCCTCTTTTGTGGCTCGTCCCGGATTTGAAAAAGAACCGGCATGAAGGACCCCTCCGGTCATCTGATTGAATAAAGTGGTAAGGCCGCTGGTGGGATTGCCCACCAGAGCGATATTGAGGTAAGGTCTCATTGGCCGATCTCCTCTACTTGGATCTGACGGGCATCATCCCGCCGCAGGGTAAGTTCATAATTTCTGAGAAACAATTCCATAGGATCGCCGAAGGGGGCTACCTTGCGCACCATGATCTGGGTGTTTGGGGTCAAACCCATGTCAAGAAGCCTTCTGCGAAGGGCACCTTGACCTCCTACACAGCGGATGATGCCTTTTTCCCCGGGCCTGAGACGGTCCAGGGGGATGTATCCGCAGAGGGGATTTCTGGCGGGAGGTGGAGTCTTTTGATATCGTTTATTTTCTTTTGGATGCTGGTGTCTGAATTTTCTCATTGGTGATCTCCGGTGTCAGAAGGGACTACTATATATGTTATCATACGTGAAATTGAGGATACAAGCAAGATGGCCATGGCGATACCTCCGGCCATAAGGAGTGTTTCGGTGGCGATTTTTGAAGTGACCAGCATATCCTCCGTCATGAGAGAGAGCATGGTATTGTACATGCCGGCCCCCGGTACAAGGGGAAGGATCCCGGGAATGATGAAGATGAGGGACGCTTCCTTGAAAAGGCGGCAGAAAATCTCGCTGAGAACACCCACAACGCAGGCTCCCATAAAACAGGCAAGAACTGCCGAAACATCAAGCCACAGAAGATACTGGTAAGCTGCCCAGCCAAAAGCCCCGATAAGTGATGCAGGAACGATGTGGCGGAAGGGAACATGAAAAATCAGGCAAAAGCCGAAGGTTGCAAAAAAGGAATAGATGAACTGCAACAATATCATCGAAGAACACCTCCTGCCAAAACCCACAGGGCAAGAACCATACCTACGCCGGCGGCAATGGTAGCTGCGATCAGCGCTGCATCAAGGGCCCGGGCAGAGCCGGCCAGAAGATCTCCCGCCAAAGAATCCCGCACGGCATTGGTGATAGCCAATCCCGGAAGAAAAATCATGATCCCGCCTATAATAATGGCGTTGAGATTTTCACCCGGCCCAAACCGGAGGGCAAGGATGGACAAAAAAGCCGTCAGAGCACAGGCCATAAAGTATCGTATGTATGGATTAAGTTTTATGTGTTGGAGAAACAGGGAGAATCCATAAGAACAGACACCTATGAGCAGGGCGCAGGCAAAATCCTGCCAGACACCGCCAAGCATAAGGGTGAAGAAGGAAGCGATCATAGCAGCGCCCAACATTTGCACAGGCAGACGATAGGGCGGTGCCTGCCGGATGGCCTCAAGGCGGCGGATACTTTCTTCAATGAGACTGCCGGTCTCCTCTGTGTCAGAGAAGGCGAGTTCCCTGGAAATGGAGTTGATAGCGGATATTTTCGCCAGATCTGTTCCGGTCCCCTTGATACGCCGGATCAGGGTGTGAGGCAGGGCTTCATCTCCTGAATCCAAAGAGATGAAAATTCCTGTAGTAGTTGCAAATACTTCGGCATAGGGGATGCGAAAGGCTTTGCACAGCTTGATGACCGTGTCTTCCACCCGGTAAATTTCAGAACCGCTTTTTAGAAGGATCTCTCCTGCCAGCAAAGCCAGCATCAGGATTTTTTTCTGTAAGGGATTGATCATAAAGGTTTTCCTCCGAGAAAATCAGGATTATAATTAATTATATCTTATTTATCTCATTTACACCCACAGAATTTTGATTTTCTCACTGAAGAGACAAAACTTCCTAAACCGTATCGCAAGCGAGAATTATTGTCTGACAATAATCAGAGGGTGGGGGAGAAAAGCGTGAGAATCAAAATCGCTGAAACCCGCTTACTTTCACATATTTCTGATAATTACAGAAATTTTTTAGAGGAATTGGCGTTTTGGCACGGAACTTGAAATAAGATAATGTCGCAGTTAAGTACACCATAACAAATTGAACAAAAGGAACTAAGGAGGTATTACAAAATGGCCGCTTATAGAGACGCTGCTCTTAAAGAAGCAAAAAAGGTGCTGAGCTTTATTGAAAAGCCCGCATTGACAGAAGACGACAAGAAAATGATCGTCAAAGAATCTATCGAAAACTTCAATCAGAACGTAAACCCCGGTTGGTTGGAATACAGAAAATCCATGTCCACCGACAACGCCTGCGTAGAATGGACCGACACAGAAGAACATTTTACCGATCTTTACGGAAATGATTTCATCGACTGCCTCGGCGGATTCGGTATCTACACCTGCGGACACAGAAATCCCGAAATCCTCAAGTATGTAAAAGCTCAGCTCGACAGATATGCCCTGCACAGCCAGGAACTCGTTGACCCGCTGAGAGGTTACCTTGCTAAGCTCGTAGCCATGATCACACCGGGAGACCTGCAGTACTGCTTCTTCACCAATGGTGGAGCTGAAGCTGTAGAAATGGCTCTCAAACTTGCCAGACTTTCCACAGGCGGAAGATACTACATCTCCACTGTTGGCGCATTCCACGGCAAATCCTACGGTGCTATCTCCATGGGCGGCAAAGCAGCTTACAGAGAAGATTACCTGCCGATGATCCAGCAGGTTCAGCATGTTACCTATGGTGATGCTGAAGCTATGGAAACTGCAATCAAAAACCTCCACACTGTTGGAGAAAAAGTTGCCGGCGTTATCGTAGAAGCAATCCAGGGTGAAGCTGGAGTTATCATTCCTCCCACTGGCTACCTCAAGAAAGTCAGAGAGATCTGCGACAAATATGGCGTAGCTATGATCGTCGACGAAATCCAGACTGGTATGGGAAGAACCGGTACCATGTGGAGATGTGAAGCAGAAGGCGTTACTCCGGACATCATGACTTACGGAAAAGCTTTCGGCGGCGGCATCATGCCCATCACCGGTATCATCGCAAGACCCAATATGTGGGGACAGAAACTCATCGACAATCCGTGGATCCTCGGATCCCCGACCTTCGGTGGAAACCCCCTCGCTTGCTCCGCTGCTATCGCTACTATCGGTTACATGCTGGAGAACGATATTCCCCAGATGTGCAAAGAAAAGGGCGACTACTTCATGGAGAAGCTCAACGGACTCATGGCAAAATACCCCACAGTCCTCAAGGCTGTCAGAGGCGCTGGTCTCCTGATCTGCATGGACTTCCCCGCAGCAGAAGTTGGCTATGCAGTAGTTAAGGGACTCTTCTCCAGACACGTAATGACATCCGGAACTCTCGTCAATGCCAAGGCAGTTCGGATCGAACCCCCTGCCGTCATCAAGTACGAGACCATTGATATCGTTATCCAGAAGCTCGAAGAATCCATCATCGATGCTAAGAAAGAATTTAAGCTGTAATAAGCTGAGACCTTTACTCCAATCACCTGGAAAACCCCTCTTTTGAGGGGTTTTCTATTTTCGTATAATAATGTAATTACTGTAAAAAGTATTTACACACAAAAAACATGCAGTCCCAAAAAAATGCTGAAAAACAGGCTGTTTTTGTGTCTGAAAATTACGACTTCCCCCAAAAATTTGCTTAAAACAGGGGTGCTGTGGTATAATATCTGCGTGTCACTGTGGCACACGAAAGGAGAAAGAAGATCATGGCAAAGAAGCTGGTATCTGTGTGGCTTTCGTTGACCGTCTTGCTTTTCTCGACTATCACGATTTACGCTGACGATAGCGTACAAGGACAATTTCTGAATCGCAACATTGACATCAATGGATACAGAATAGCAAACTACTACCTTGATGATCCGTTCTTCCTGTACCAGGGAGTGACCTATTTTCCTTTGAATGAGGAAATGGGAGACCTTTTAGGGTTTCGGGCCGAGATGGATTGGGAAAGCCGCACACTTACGATTACAAAGATAGAACCCGTAAAGAACGGGTTGGACAGTGGGACGCTGAAATGCAACCTCCGCAATCCTTCTGCAATCGTACTCACTAATGTTACTGTCACTGAAAAAGTGAAAACTGACAACACCGCCGAACTCCCTTCCGAGTTAGCCTATGTTCCTGAGTACAAAAAGGAAAAGGTGGATCTTGGCAGCGGCGCATTGCTGCAGGTCGGGGACACTCTTTATCTTCCTTTGCGTACCCTTTCCGGGAACGATTCTTTTGGATGGTCAGCATTTTATGACGATTATTCGGGATTGTATGTAAGCACAGATCCTACGGTTTCTGCTGTGCTTTATTATGATGCGGAAGAAGCAAACTATAACCGGGGACTGGCAGCGTACATTACGGCTAAGAACAGTGCAGTCAGCAAGAGCAAGGCTTTGATGCTGGTATTCCTGTTCAAGCATGAAGCAGAAGTAAATGGCATCAATGAGCGATTGCTTATGGCTATGGCCCAAAAGGAAAGCGGCTTTCGCACGGATGCCGTTGGTTCCGGGGCAGTAGGTCTCATGCAGATCATGCCGGCCACTGCAGAGCGTTTTGGGATTTCCAAAAGTGAGCTTTTGGATCCTCACGTAAATATCGAATTTGGCTCCAAGTATATTGCCGATAAGATCGATTACTATGGCAATCAGACAACAGCCCTTTCTGCATACAACCAGGGAGGAGCGGCTGTCAGCCGTGGTTCTTACAACACCCGTTATGCCGGAAGGATCTCAGGGGCAGAGAGTTCCCTGGCCAACTATCTGGTAAACAATGGTTACGGCCTGGGTGACTGATCCGTATTGAGAAAGCCCTTTGTCCAAGGGCATCATGAAAATCGTGAAATAAGAGAAATATCGTGAAATAAAAGAGAACGCAACGAAACCATAACAGGGGATCGTGTCGTCTGTCCCAAGGGACGGATCACACGGCCCCTTGTTTCTTTTGCAGGGGGTGGTATAATCAATTTGTATCACATCTTATATTACAGCGTGAGATTTTCAGGGGGTCGCAATGAAAAAGAGAAAAAGTTTGCTGTTCGCACTGGCGATATTGCTCCTTGCCGTAGGGGTCTTTGCGGCAATATACGAAAAGGAAGTGGAGAGCTTTGTAAAGATGAAGTTTTTTACGGAGCTGAATGAAAAACCCCTTCTAAAAACCAAAGAACTGGTGGGGCTTCTGAAAGATGAGGGGGTTCCCCTCAGAAAAGTCAAGGAATTTCCATTGCCTCTTGCGGATTGCGAACTGGAAGCAGTCCAGCCCGCAGTGTATCAAAAAAAGGACGGCGGGGCCTACTACCTTTTCTACGAATACACATCCTACAAAGAAACCGGAACTTTGAAAAACCAGCTTGGCTGGTCCGAATTTCCGGGGAATTCCAAGGAATTCTCCCGTGCCATGATTTCCGTCACGGCGGGAAAGAATATTGTGCTTTGCCTTTGGATAGAAGATGCAGATTTTTTTGGGGAGAAAAAATTGAGCGAAAGGGATCTGGCTTTTTATGAGACGATCTGGGCGGAAAGAACAGAGTTGATAAAAGTTTTGCAGGAAAAAGCCTTTAATATGAAAAAGACAGAATTCCGGGGTTCGGGAGAATTTTGGGAAGCGAAGATCCCCGTTCAGTATCTTTTCAACACCTATGAGAACGAAAACAGTGTGTCTCAAATCCAATCCTGGGCAACTCGCGAAACCTTGCTGAAATATCTTGGAGATGAGGAGAGTGCGCCTTCGGTCTATGAGATCCGCTGGGATAAAGGCGGAATGGGAGGCTCCAGCATGAATTCGACAGAATCCCTTCTCAGAAAAAAAGAGAAGGACGGTTTTTACAGGATAACGGATTCTCAAAACATGGATTTCAATCCCTATTACGATGGAACCCTTTTTGTTACCATTATTTGGGGAGACGGACAAAGCGAGAAGATCACCTGCACCAGAACAGAAGAGGAGAAATAGAAAGCGTATGGATATCAGGCCTGTAAAATACGAAGAAGGAAAATTGCTAATTCTGGATCAGACCCTTCTTCCCACCACGGAAAAGTGGTTGACCCTGGAGACAAAGGAAGATGTGTGGGAAGCCATTCACTGGCTGCGGGTCAGAGGAGCTCCCGCCATTGGTATTGCAGCGGCGTATGGCATTTATGTCGCTGTGGCGGAAAGCCAGGCCTCTGATTATAAGACCTTTGCAGAAGACTTTTGCAAGGTAAAGGAATATCTCAATTCTTCCAGACCCACCGCTGTGAATCTGCAGTGGGCGTTGGAACGGATGGAAAAATGCCTTTTGGCCCATGAAGGAGAGGCTGTATCTGGGGTAAAGGCGGCATTGCTGGCGGAGGCCAGAGCCGTCCACCAGGAGGACGAGGACGGCTGCAGGATGCTGGGTGAAAACGGCCTTAGCCTTTTGCGGCCGGGGATGGGCATCCTGACCCACTGCAACGCAGGGGCCCTGGCCACCGCCCGCTACGGCACCGCCCTGTCGCCTCTATATCTGGGGCAGGAAAGGGGCTACCATTTCCGTATCTTTGCTGACGAAACCAGGCCTCTTTTGCAGGGGGCACGGCTCACCGCCTGGGAATTGTCAAGGGCGGGGATGGATGTTACGCTGATTTGCGATAATATGGCGGCCACCGTTATGAAAAAAGGCTGGGTGGACGCTGTCCTTGTAGGCTGTGACCGGATGGCGGCCAACGGAGATGGGGCCAACAAAATCGGGACCTCTGCCGTGGCCATCCTGGCCAAAGAATATGGCATCCCCTTCTACATGTTTGTGCCCACTTCTACCATTGATTTGAGTACTCTCACCGGCGAGGACATTCCCATCGAGGAAAGACGGGGAGAGGAAATCTACAAGCTCTGGTATGACAAGGATATGGCTCCGGCGGGAATCAAAACCTTCAATCCGGCCTTTGATGTCACTCCCGCTGCATATATTACCGCTGTTGTCACAGAAAAGGGTATCGCTTATCCACCCTATGAGCAGTCCCTTCCTCAAATGTTGAAAAAATGATTGACAAGAGCCCTTTGCAGTGCTAAAGTAGCTGCAAGGATATTCAAAAAGCAAGGACCGAAAAGAAGTAAGTCTGTTTGTAAAGCCACAGAGAGTTGCCGGTTGGTGAGAGGCGCAGGTGTTGCAGCAGTCTGAATACATTTCGAGAGCTTCCCGCTGAAAGGGCTTCGGCCCCGGTAGACCGGGACGGGTGCACCCGTTACCGTGCTTGAGTATAAGCGCAGCTGCGTCGTACTTGATAAGGTGCCTGCCGTGAGGCTGGTGCGAACTGAGGTGGTACCCCGGGATTACACTCCCGTCCTCTGATTAAGTCAGAAGACGGGTTTTTTTATATCCTGAACCTGTCTTCAAAGAAAAGAAACCGGGAGGAAAGAAAACATGTTTGCAAAGATTTTGATCATCGCTATCTTTTTTGCGATAACCATCAGCATCGGACTCTATTGCCGGCGTCATGCCACCAATGTCAACGATTTTGTTTTGGCAGGAAGAAATGTGGGCCCGTGGATGAGCGCATTCGCCTATGGAACCACCTATTTTTCGGCGGTGGTTTTTGTAGGGTATGCCGGCCAGTTTGGCTGGGGTTTCGGAACCTCAGTGGTGTGGATCGGCATTGGGAATGCACTGATCGGAAGCCTTTTGGCCTGGGTGGTCCTGGGGAGAAGGACCAGGGTCATGACCAAGCATCTGGATTCTGCTACCATGCCGGATTTTTTTGCCAAAAGATATAACAGCGCCGTGTTGAAAATCGTTGTTTCGGCCTTGATCTTCGTGTTTCTGGTGCCCTACTCCGCATCGGTATATAAAGGGCTTTCCCAGCTCTTTGCCATGGCCTTTGGTCTGGATGTGATCTACTGCATCATCGGTATGGCCATCCTGACAGGTCTCTATGTGGTGCTTGGAGGATATATGGCCGTGGCCATCAATGATCTGGTTCAGGGTGTCGTCATGATTGGCGGGATCATCGGCATCATCGCAGTGGTCCTGCATGATCAGGGTGGTCTTATGAGCGCAATGACAGAAATGTCAAAAATCGAATCTCCGGCGGCACCCGGGTATCAGGGCGTTTTTACTTCCTTCTTTGGACCGGATCCCATGACCCTCATTGGAATTGTGATTCTGACCAGTCTGGGAACCTGGGGACTGCCCCAGATGATCCACAAATTCTATACAATTAAGGATGAAAAAGCCATCCAGACCGGAACTATCATTTCGACAGTGTTTGCCCTGATCATTTCCGGAGGTTCTTACTTTAATGGTTCTTTTGGCCGGCTGTATTATACTCCGGCAGCAGACGGAACGGTTGCTTTTGATGACATCATTCCCACCATGGTGGGCAAAGTTATGCCGGATGTGATGATCGGTCTGATCCTGGTCATGGTGCTTTCCGCCTCCATGTCCACATTGTCGTCTCTGGTCATGGCCAGCAGCTCTACTTTTACGCTGGACTTTTTAAGAGGGACTCTTTTTCCCCACATGGGAAAAAAGACTCAGATTGCAGTGATCAAGCTGCTCTGCGTCCTCTTCGTCGTTCTTTCCGTTGTCATTGCCATTAATCCCAATAATTTGATCACAACGCTGATGTCCTTATCCTGGGGCGCTTTGGCCGGATCTTTCCTCGGTCCCTTCCTCTATGGCCTTTTCTGGAAGAGAACCACGAAAGCAGCTGTCTGGGCATCTATGATTTTCGCTGTTTGTTTCAATACCATCAATCTTTTTGAGGGTTGGTTTGCGCCTCCGGTGGCTGGAGCCATTGCCATGGTGGCCTCTCTTGCCATTGTTCCACTTGTCAGCATTTTTACGCCGAGAGTGGATGCTGCAACGGTAGACTATGCTTTTTCCTACTATAATGAAAAGATCCAGGTAACGGTGGAGAGAAAAAGCCGTTTGCCGGAGGCAGGGAAATAACTCACCTTCTCAAAGGCACCAGAGGGACTCGCAGCAAATGCAGATAAGCGCTCACGCCGGTGTCCAGGATGGATTCGTCAAAGGTGAAAGCCTTGGGGGAGAAGGGCGCTTCTTCTCCTGTCCCTAAAAGAAGATATAAGCCCGGGACCTTCTGAAGATAATAGGAAAAATCGTCAGAAGCCAGTATGGGTTTGCGTAAAGTGACAAAACGAAGGGCACGGCCGTCAGATCCCAGAGCCTCCCGGGCCATCTCAAAGAGATCCTCATCGTTGAGGACTGCGGGATGGATTTCGGAGCAGGCAACATCGATCTTACAGCTGTGCTCTTCTTGTATCTGTTCAACGGTCTGTCGGATCCCGTAGAGAAGAGCGGAAAAATCCTTTTCGCTGTAGCTTCGAAGGGTGCCGTGGAGAACGGTTTTCTCGGCAATGGTGTCAGGAGATCCCTTACTCTCCATTCTGCTGAATTTCAAAAGCCGGAAAGAGTCCGTAGGCAGGCAGCTTTTTTCCATCTTGTACAGGCGCTGCAAAAGAACACATCCTGCCAAAAGGGAATCGATCCCCTTTTCGTAGGTGGAAAAAGGGGTACCCTTTCCGTGGACAGTGATCTCCAGATCCCCTGTTTTTGCCATCATTTCAAGGGGCCGTCCCATGATGGCGCCTTTGATTTCCGAGGGGGTCAGGTGCAGGGAAAAGATCCTTTCCACATCATATTGCTTGAGGATGCCGGTAGCGGCAATTCGCTTTGCGCCGTTGATATCCCCTTCCACAGGCTGAAAAAGAAGAAGGACATTGATGGGAAGGGTGGGGCCCATGAGCGCAATTTCCCTGGCCAGTCCAAGAAGCATGGCCATGTGGCCTTCATGCCCTTTCATCTCGCTGCGAAAAGCAACAGTATGCCGGCAATTGGAATCCCCGGCACGAAAATATGCAGCAAGCCCGGTAGCGGCAATTTCGCTGAGACGGCAAGGGTGCTGCTTCAAAACCTCCGTCAGATAGTCTCTGAGTTTGATTTCCTGAGGATCGGCCTCTGTGATCTGGCAAAGATCCCGGTAAAAACGGCTGGTATTTTCTGGCATGAAAGGCCTCCTTTCCCTTAGTTGGATCTGTTCGCATTGCGCAATTGATTATTCCCCTGAACGCAAAGTTATAAACCGCCGTAACTGTAAGAAAATCGGAAATCTATGATTTGTAGCTTTCTGCTTTTTTCTGGTATAATGTAGCAGAAAAGGTATTGAAATAGGACTTATCGGGTATAAAGACTAAAATGCGGGAAGCTGCGGTATGCTTTTCGGAAAGAAACAGATGCAAAGGGAGGAGTTCTGCTATGATCGAACACAAAATCGAAAAGGGCATGTATACTATTTTTCAAAAGGAAGGGGCCATTTCCGGAGACCTGCCGGAGGAGGTTTCCATGGGCATTCTGGAGTATCTGGTTTCCACACCGGTGATCCTTTCTATCGTCATTGAAGCGGCCAGCCACTTCCTGCATCCTCTTATTCCGGAGGGATATATGACAGTAGGAAAAGAAATCACTTTGTATCACAGAGAGCCTGCTTCTGTGGGAGATACCATCACCATAAAGCTTATTGTCACCGGTGTGGACGGCAAACGGGTCTACATGGATTTTATCGGTTACGATTCCTATGGCGAGATCTGCAAAGGCGAATACGAACGCGTCATCATAACTCCTCAGGAGCTCATCGACCGTGCTAAGGAGAGAAGAGAAGAAGGTTGCAATAAGAAGATGTTCTGATTTTTGAGAGGCTTTTTGATTGAGGACCTTGGGGTCGGGTATAGGAAATATATTGCAAAGATGTATAACCCAATCTCGAACTCTTGAAAGGGGGAAACAAATCATGATCGATCACAAAATCACACCGGGACTTTCCATCAAATATTCCCGAAAAGAATGGAGAGTCAAATCCTTTGAATCCAGCCCGGCGGTGGAAGGAGTTATGGAGTTTCTTGTATCCACTCCCGGAATCATAGGTATGATCCTGGAGGCATCCGGAAAACTTTTGGATCCTCTGCTTCCCGAGGAGTATATCACTGTCGTAAAGGATCTCCACATCGCCCACGATGCACCCAGTCTTTTGGAGGAGGATATCAATCTGGAAATCACCGTGACCAAGGTTGACGGCAATCGCATTTTCCTCAAAATCGAGGGGGCCGATGCGTATGGCCAGGTTTTCAAGGGCACTTGCGAGAGAGCCATCGTAATGCCCGGCGTTCTCATTGACAGCGCTTATCAACGCGCCAGCAAGAAACGTGGGGAGTAACAAAAATACTTGACTTTTGCGGAACTGTTATGATACCATTTCTTTAAACTGATGAAGAGGAAGTAAAACTGCGAAACGGTCTTTCAGCGAACCGGGGATGGTGCAAGCCCGGCAGACAAAAGCCGCAGACAAATGGGCCTCTGAGGGCGGGGTGAAAGGATGGTCATCCGAGTAGCTTCCGACGCAATGCCGGCGTTATCGGGCAAGGAGTGTGTTTGCACTCTGTATGAGAGGATGCTTATTGTGGCATCAATCAAGGTGGTACCGCAGGTATAATGACCTGTCCTTGGCAACAAGGACGGGTTTTTTGTTTTTGCGATCCTCTTGTGATCAGGATACAGAGAACCACGCAAACGGCGAAGTTTATAGCAAAGCAATAGTAGGAGGAAAGAAACATGAAAACAACATTGAAAAAATCTTTATCCGTGCTGCTGGCCGTTATGCTGCTGGCAGGGTGTCTGGCACTGGCCGGATGCGGAGAAAAAAAGGACGAAGCTGCAGGAGACGCAGAGATGATCAAAATCGGCATCATCCAGATGGTGGAGCATCCCTCGCTGGATACCATTCGGGAATCTTGCATTGCACAGCTTGAAACCCTCGGCTATGTGGATGGGGAGAACATCGAGATCGACTATCAAAACGGACAGGGGGACGGAACCAACCTGAAGACCATCAGCCAGCAATTTGTGGCAAACGGCTGTGATCTCATCATCGCCATTACCACTCCGGCAGCCCAAGCCGTTGTAGGAGAAACCAGTGAGATTCCTGTTGTGTTTGCCGCCTGCACAGACCCCGTCGCTGCAGGTCTGGTAAAGGATCTGGCTCTTCCCGGAGGCAATGTCACAGGAACCTCTGATGCAGTTTCCGCACAGCAGATCATGGATCTGGCGCTGCAGATCACCCCGGACATCAAAACCATCGGTGCTTTGTATAATGCAGGCGAAACCAATTCCGTGTCAGTGATCGAAGATTTGAAAGAATATGCCAAAGCGAAGGGAATTACTGTGACAGATGCTACCGTGACAGCCTCTTCAGAGGTACAGACCGCAGTGAGCGCTCTGGCGGGGAAAGTGGATGCTGTTTTTTCACCTATTGACAACACGGTTGCTTCTGCTATGCCGGTAGTGGCAAAAACAGCCAACGAAGCCAAACTTCCCGTCTATGTCAGCGCAGACTCCATGGTCAGCGACGGCGGCCTTGCCACTTACGGCATCAACTATACCATTCTCGGGCAGGAAACCGCCAATATGGTTGCCGAAGTGCTTTCCGGCACCAATCCCGGAGACATCCCCGTTATGACTATGACGGATATGAATATTTACATCAACCAGAAAACCGCAGACGCTTTGGGTATTGTGATCCCCGAAGAACTGGCAGCGAAGGCCACCTTCCTTCCCGCTGCGGAGTAAACAATAAGGAGAAAATATGTCGATGCTGGCTGCTGTCGGAGCCTTAGAGCTCGGACTGATCTATGCCGTGATGGCCCTGGGGGTATTCTTGTCCTTTCGGACATTAAACACTCCGGACCTTACGGTGGATGGAAGCTTTGTACTGGGTGCCGCCTTCTCTGCAGTGATCTGCAGCGGAGGGGGCAACCCTTTTTTCGCTGTTTTTGCGGCATTGATCGCAGGCTGCCTGGCAGGCTGTGTCACCGCCCTACTTAACACAAAACTGGAGATACAGCCCCTTCTCGCAGGTATTTTGGTGATGCTGGGCCTGTATTCCATAAATTTGCGGGTTATGGGGGGCAAGGCCAATATCCCCCTGAATGATGAGGTGACCATATTTGATATCTTTGCGGGAACGGCTTTGGAAAAATACGGAGAGCTTCCGGTGATCCTTATAGCGGTTTCCCTGATTTTGATTTTGTTTTATCTTTTTCTGCAGACCCGTTTGGGCTTTGCCCTGCGGGCCACGGGAGACAACGAATACATGGTGCGGGCTTCGGGAATCAACACCAACCGCATGAAACTCATCGGCATGGCTCTGGCCAACGGTTTTGTAGCAGTGTCCGGTGCCATGATCGCCCAGTACCAATCCTACGCCGATGTGGGCATGGGCCTTGGCATGGTGGTCATTGGACTGGCCTCGGTGATCATCGGTGAAGTTATTTTTGGAACAAAGACCCTTCTTCGCCGCCTGATAGCGGTGGTGTTGGGTGCGGTCCTGTATCGTCTGGTCATTACCTACTCTCTTAGCCGGGGGCTTCCGGCAGTGGATCTGAAGCTGATTTCTGCGGTGATCGTGGCAGTAGCCCTTTCGGCGGGAGTGATCGTTCGCTATGTGCGAAAATATGTCCGGCGTTTTGCCGGAACGGCTCTGGGAAAAAAGCTTGTGCCTGCCGGTTTTGGAGTGCAGAGAAAAAAAGGGGGTGAGGGAAAATGATGGAGATCAAAGGATTGAAAAAAATCTTCGGAAAGGGCTCTGTCAATGAAAAAACCGCCCTCAACGACGTTACTCTTACCTTGGAGGACGGGGAATTTGTTACGGTGATCGGCGGCAACGGCGCCGGAAAATCCACTCTGATGAATTGCATCGCCGGGGTGCACCAGGCGGAGGAAGGCCGCATTATCCTTGACGGAACGGACATCACGGAAATGCCGGAATACAAAAGGTCCCGCTGGATCGGCCGGGTGTTTCAGGACCCCTCCATGGGGACGGCTTTTGACATGACCATTGAACAGAATCTGGCCATTGCCTACGGAAAGGGAAGGCTGCGGGGTCTGACCCCGGGACTTTGCAAAAAAGACCTGGATTTTTTCCGGGAGCAGCTTACGCTTTTGGATCTGGGACTGGAAAACCGCCTGAAGCATAAAGTGGGCTTGCTTTCCGGCGGGCAAAGGCAGGCCTTGACCCTTCTTATGGCCACCATTGTCAAACCAAAGCTCCTTCTCCTTGACGAACACACGGCGGCATTGGACCCTCCTACCGCACGTACCGTTCTGGAACTGACGGACCGTTTTGTTTGCGAACATGGACTGTCTGCCTTTATGATCACCCACAACATGAAAGCGGCTCTGACCCACGGGACCAGGACCATCATGATGCACGAGGGCAGGGTGATCCTGGATCTTTTCGGGGAAGAACGTGCCTCCATGACGGTGGAAACCCTCATCGAGCGCTTTGAGAAGCGAGCCGGGGCGGAACTGGACAATGACCGTATGCTTCTTGGATAGAGGCGGTTGAATAATTATAAAAAAATATTTGAAATGATATTGACACCGAATCTGACTTGTGATAGCATTCATATAAACCGATGAAGAGGGAGAAAAACTGCGAAATGGTTGCACAGCGAACTGGGGATGGTGGGAGCCCGGCGGACACAGCGCAGACATGAAGGCCTCTGAGGGCGGGGTGAAAGGACGAAGGTCTTAGTAGCAACCGACGCAATGCCGGCGTTATTTGGCAGAGAGTGTGATAGCACTCTTACAGAGAGGATGCTCTATAGCATCAATCAAGGTGGTACCGCAGGCTTACACGCTTGTCCTTGTTTTATACAAGGATGGGCGTTTTTTTTTACCGGAAATACCGGAACGGGAGGAAGACAATGAAAAAACGAAAACAGGGCGCTGAGGGAATCAGCGATAAATAATAAAAAAACGCATCAAAAAAATGATTGAAGAGAGGCGCAGGAGCGCATAAATAGGAGGATAATCATGAATACTATGAATACAAATACAAACACAAATACAAATATGATCGATATCACAGGAAGACTGCAAAACAGAAGAATGCCCAGAGGTTCCATCGTAGCCCTGATCACACCTTTCAATGAAGATTCCAGCGTCAACTACGACAGGATCCGCGAACTGGTGGAATGGCACATCGCCAACGGCACAGACGGCATCGTGGCGTTGGGAACCACCGGCGAGACTCCTGTACTCAACGATGAAGAAAGAGACCAGATCGTCAGAACCATCATTGAGGCTTCTGCCGGCAGGATCCCCGTCATCGTAGGAAGCGGCTGCAACAATACCGCAGAATCCAGAGAACAGAGCATTCGCTACGAAGCCATGGGAGCAGATGCGCTCCTGGTCATCACCCCGTACTACAACAGAACCAACAAAACCGGAATGATCCGCCACTTTACAGAGATCGCAGATGCGGTTTCCATTCCCATCATTCTGTACAATGTTCCGGGTCGTACCGGTTGCCCCTTGACTTATGAAGCAGTAGAAGCGCTTTCGCATCATCCCAATATCGTGGGCGTAAAAGAAGCCAGCGGAGACATTTCTCTGGTCAGCAAAATCGCTCGTCTTATTACTGATGATTTTGTCCTTTATTCCGGGAATGACGACATGATCGTTCCCCTCCTCTCTGTGGGAGGCGCCGGAGTGATCTCCGTGTTTGCCAACATCCTTCCCAGGGAGACCCACCGCATGGTAGAAGCCTTCCATGCAGGGGATCTGGAGACAGCCAGAGAGATTCAGTTGCGTTATCTGGATTTCATCAACGCTCTCTTCATCGAAACCAACCCCATTCCCATCAAAGAAGCGATGAATGCCGTGGGAATGAATGTAGGCGGCTATCGTCTGCCCCTTTACCCCATGGAAGAAAACACCAGAGCACATCTCCTGAGAACCATGGAAGAAGTAGGCTTCGTCCTGAATGGCACCATAAGTGAGACTGCAAAATAAGGAAAATGAGGAATCGCTATGAATGAGCAAACGATAAATGTAGCCGTTGTGGGAAGCGGCAGAATGGGAACTCTCGTCAGAGAACGGGTAGAGCAAAACCCCCAAATGACCTGCGCAGGCGTGGTGGATATTCAAAATCCGGCCTGCGCTCCGTCTCTTTTCGACCTTACGGGTCCGATGGACGTAATCATTGATTTCAGCAATCCGGCAAACCTTGCCATGATCGCTGAATATGTGACCAAGCATCCTACGCCGTTGGTCCTTGCCACAACAGGCTATTCGGAAGAGCAGATCGCAAGGATCCAGGAACTTTCCCAAAAGATGCCGGTGGTATTTACTGCCAACTTCTCGCTGGGAGTCACCGTTCTTTCCCGAATACTGCGTGAGGTGGGCGCTGTCCTGTCCGACACTTTTGATGTGGAGATCATCGAAAAGCATCACAACCAGAAAATCGATGCCCCCAGCGGAACGGCAAAGCTTTTGGCGGATTCGGTGGATCCCGAAAACAGCATGCCCAGAGTCTGCAGCAGAGAAGGCATCGGCAAGAGGGG
>Ga0302242_1000223_pt1 | contig 62606 bp, 45 predicted proteins | sample AAG_UR_Lys_MG_FD_193510 | JGI IMG/M metagenome (GOLD analysis project Ga0302242, IMG submission 193510) | Enriched activated sludge microbial communities from anaerobic digester in WTTP, New Holstein, Wisconsin, United States - AAG_UR_Lys | ecosystem: Engineered > Bioreactor > Anaerobic >...
CCGTTCACGGGTAAATCCAAGTAAGCTTATGCAAGTGGCAGATCGCATGCGTTTTCAAACGCTGCTAGTCTAAGAGGGCTTTGCCCGCATAAGAAAAACCTCCGGCTAAGCCGGAGGATCATTATTTTCAAAGGTGGCATACTGCACGGCGGTTTGATATAATTATAAGGCGAAGGCCATATGGAAACGAAATTGGGCCCGGGCCTTCAAGGAGAAAACAACAATGAATTATTTGGACAATTTAAATGAAATGCAGCGGGAAGCGGCTTTATATACAGAAGGACCTCTTCTGATCCTTGCCGGAGCCGGATCGGGGAAAACGAGTACTATGACCCATCGTATCGCTTACCTGATCAGGGAGAAAGGTATCAGCCCAAATGCGATTTTCGCCGTGACCTTTACCAATAAAGCGGCTGGAGAAATGCGCGAGAGAGTCGAAAGTCTGGTAGGTTCAGCCCGAGGGATGTGGATCATGACCTTTCATGCCGCATGCCTCAGGATATTAAGATATGACGCCGATGCGATCGGGTATAAGAATGACTTTACAGTATACGATCCAACCGATCAGAAGGCGGTGATCAAGGGATGCCTCAAAGCCAGGAATATCGACGACAAGAAGTTCGCTCCTGCATATCTTTTATCTGTCATCAGCGATTGCAAGGAAAAAGATATCGATCCACAGGAATATAGCGAAGCAAACGGAGGAGAATTCCGGGCAGCAACGATAGCAAAGCTCTATGAAGATTATGAAGCGGTGCTGCATAAAAACAACGCCATGGATTTCGACGACCTATTGCGCAATGCCGTCAAATTGCTGTCGGAGAACCCCGCCATTCTAGCAAGGTATCAGGACCGTTTTCAGTACATCATGGTGGATGAATACCAGGATACCAATTACATCCAATATCGCCTGGTAAAAATGCTGGCTGACAAGCATCATAATATCTGCGTCGTCGGGGACGACGACCAGTGCATATACCAATGGCGCGGGGCTGATATCAAAAACATATTAAGCTTTGAAAAGGACTTTAAGGGAGCAAAGGTCGTTAAACTGGAACAGAATTATCGGTCCTATGGGAACATTCTAAATGGCGCGCATTCGGTGATCTCCAAAAATCTCTCAAGAAAAGAAAAAAAATTATGGACGGATAAACCGGAAGGGGAAAAAATAAAATATTACAGGGCCGACAATGAGAAGGATGAAGCCCGTTACATAGCCCAGGAAGTGGAGCGGCTTCGCGGACAGGATCCCGGAGATGACGGCAGGCTCAAGTACAAGGACTTTGTTGTTTTATACAGAACCAATGCTCAGTCCCGAAGCTTTGAAGACAGCTTTATTGCGAGAGACATCCCTTATAGGGTCCTTGGCGGCCTCCGTTATTATGACAGAAAAGAAATAAAGGATATGATGGCCTATCTGAGGCTGGTCTTGAATCCGGACGATGATCTTGCACTGACCCGGATCATTAACGAGCCAAAGCGGGGCGTGGGTGATAAAACACTGGAAAAGCTCCGGGCCATGGCTCTGGCTCAAGGGAAAAGCATGCTGTTGACTTTGGCTGACCAAACGGTGACAGACTGTCTTGGCAGTAAAGCCGGCCAGGCGGTCAACGCTTTGGCACAGATGCTGCTGAGTTTATCGAGGGAAAGGGAGAATCTCCGGGTATCGGATATATATGACCAGCTTCTGGCGAAAACCGGATATCTGGCTGCTTTGGAAGAGCAGCAGACCATTGAAGCGGAAGGCCGGATCGAGAATATCATGGAGTTCAAATCGGCTATTTACGATTTTGAAAAAGAAGACTTGCAGCTTTCATTATCAGATTTTCTTGAGAAGATCGCATTGATGTCTGAAGTCGACAACCATAATCCCGAAGAGGATGCCGTTGTACTTATGACTCTGCATAGTGCAAAAGGCCTCGAGTTCCCCGTTGTGTTTATGGTGGGAATGGAAGATGGGTTGTTTCCGGGATGGCGCTCTATGGATTCCGAAGACGGGATCGCTGAAGAGCGAAGATTGTGCTATGTCGGCATGACCAGGGCAAAGAGGCTTTTGTATTTGATCAGTGCGGAAGTGCGGACTTTGTACGGCAAGACGGATTTTACACGGGAGTCCATGTTTTTACGTGAGATAGACAAGAAACTGATCGATGGGGATGGGATCTATGAACCGCCAAAGGGCGACCGGCTGCGGATCGATACCGGAAAAAGCAGGGACGGCTATAAAGGAGCCATTTTCAAACCTTTTGACAGCTTAAAATATGTCAAGGCCGAGCTAGCCGCTAAAACCTCATCGACTGCCGGAGACAAAATGTCGTTTCATTCGGGCGATAAAGTGAACCATGCGAAATTCGGAGACGGATTGGTAATTGAAGTTTCAGGCAAGACGGCCACAGTGATCTTCGACTCTGTGGGGACTAAAAAACTTGCCCTTGATTTGGCTCCCATCAGGAAATTATAGTGAAGGAATACATTCAGGGAAAAGACACTGTCAAGGGAAAGGACCACATCTATGGATCGAATGCAAGAATTAGTTGAGATACTGAATGAAGCCGGCCGGATCTATTATCAAGAGTCCCGGGAAATCATGCCCAATTATGAATATGATAAGCTTTATGACGAACTTTTAGCCTTGGAAAATGAAACTGGAATCGTCCTGTCCAACAGTCCGACGATCAATGTGGGCAGCGAGCTGCTGAGTTCCCTCCCGAAGGAGGCTCATAAGGAACGGATGCTTTCCTTGAATAAAACGAAAGAAATCAACGATCTGAAAAGCTGGCTGGGTGATCAGAAGGCGGTTATTTCCTGGAAGCTGGACGGGCTGACCATTGTGCTTACATATAATGGGGGCAAACTGGTCAAAGGCGTCACGAGGGGCAATGGAGAAATCGGCGAAGTCATCACCTCGAATGCCAGAATGTTTGTAAATATTCCGCTGACGATAGGATATAAAGGGGAACTGGTGCTTCGTGGCGAAGCTGTTATTAAATACAGCGATTTTAATGAGATCAATGCGGCGATCGAAGATGTATCCTCAAAATATAAAAATCCAAGGAACCTGTGCAGCGGCGCTGTACGGCAGCTGAATACAGCCATAACAAAAGAGCGAAAAGTTAATTTCTATGCATTTGCTCTAGTCTCAACTGATTCGGAAAGCGAAGGCGTAGAGTCTGGTCCGAATTTTGAAAATTCCAGAGCGGCGCAGCTCCGGTGGCTGAAGAACAGCGGATTTGCTGTAGTGGATTATAAACTCACGAGTTCGGAAACCCTTGAATCAGATATATCCTGGTTTGCCCGGGAGGCCGGGAAAACCGATCTGCCGTCCGATGGGCTGGTGCTCATGTACGATGATATTGAATATGGGCGAAGCCTTGGCGCCACATCGAAATTTCCACGTGATGGCATCGCTTTCAAATGGCGGGATGAACTTGCAGAGACGACTTTGAAAGAGATCGAATGGAGCGCTTCCAGGACGGGCCTCATTAACCCGATAGCGGTTTTTAATCCGGTGGAGCTGGAGGGGACCACTGTTAGCCGAGCCTCCGTACACAACGTCAGCATCGTAAAGCAGCTGGCGCTGGGAATTGGAGACAGAATCACCGTTTATAAAGCAAACATGATTATTCCTCAAATCTCTGAAAATATGACGAAAAGCAGGCTTCTGGAAATACCGGAGCATTGTCCGGTGTGCGGAGCAACGACTATTGTTAAAAGGGACAATGGCGTTGAATCCCTGTTCTGCCCAAACACTCAATGTCCGGCGAAGCAGATCAAGTCATTCACGCTGCTGACATCCAGGGACGCACTGAATATCGAAGGCCTCTCTGAAGCAACCATCGAAAAATTCATTGCTGCCGGCATCGTGAAGGAACCAGCCGATCTGTTTAAACTTCCTGATCATAAAGACACTATCGTGAGGTTGGAAGGCTTTGGAGCGAAGTCCTATGAAAAACTGAGGACAGCATTGAAAAAAGCCTCCAAAACAAATGCAGCGAGGCTGCTGTTCGGGCTTGGCGTGCCCAATATCGGGCTGGCCAATGCCAAGCTGATCGCGAAATATGCCGGTGGAAAGTTCGAGCGCATCATGCAGCTCAATGAAGAGGAGCTTATGACGATCCCCGGAGTCGGAGAGATCATGGCGAAAGCCTTTATTGATTATTTTTCAGACAGCGAAAAACGGAGAAAAGTCCTGGACCTTCTTGAAAAGCTTGAGTTGGAAGAACCTGCCAGGACATCTGAAGTTGAGAAAATCACCGGAAAAACCTTTGTTATAACCGGCAGTCTGGAGCATTTTGAAAACAGAAGCAAACTAAAGGAATTTATCGAAAGCAGAGGCGGCAAAGTGGCGGGGTCGGTTTCGTCCAGGACGGACTACCTCATCAACAATGACAACACATCGAATTCGTCCAAGAATAAAGATGCAAAGGAACTCGGCATACAAATCATCTCGGAGAAAGAATTTTTAGACTTGACTGAAATGGAAACATTGTAATCAAAGGAGGCATTTCATGCTGAAAACAGGAAAACTGGACAGCAAGCTGCTTGAAGAGATCGTATTTGAAAATATCAAATTCAGAAGACCGGAGGTGCTCACCAGGCCTGGCATAGGGGAAGACTGTGCCGTAGTAGACTTTGGGAGCTATGAGTGCATACTTTCGACAGACCCGATCACGGCAGCCATCAATGACATCGGAAGGCTGGCTATGCACGTATCCTGCAATGATGTCGCATCCAATGGAGTGGAGCCCCTTGGTATCATGCTGGCGATACTGCTTCCGGAAGGCACGACCGAGACCGAGATCAATGAAATGATGCGCCAGGCCGGGGAAGTGTCCGAGGAGCTGGGGGTTGAAATCATCGGCGGACACACGGAAATAACCGCGGCAGTAAACAAACCCGTCATCGTATCCACGGCTATAGGCAGGGGGAAAAAATGGGCTTCTCAAAATGCAGAAAACATGAGGCCCGGCGATTTGATCTATATAACAAAAACCGCAGGACTGGAAGGTACCGGGATCATAGCCTGGGACAAAGCGGAGGAACTGAGGGAGTTTCTCACAGAAGAGGAGCTGGATCATGCGAAAAGCCTGATCGGCCGAGTCAGTGTTGTGAAAGAAGGCGTGCTTGCAGGACGCGTAGGCACAAATGGCATGCATGATGTCACCGAGGGCGGTATTTTGGGCGCGGTATGGGAAATGTGCCAGGTGGCGAAAACTGGTGCGGAGGTCTGGGTGGACAAAATCCCGGTGGAAGATGTTACCAGGAAGATCTGCGACGAATATGACATCGACTACCTGAGACTCATCTCTTCGGGCTCCATGATGATCATGGTCGCACCACTCAAAAAAGAGGAGATGGAGAGAGCAATGGCTGAAAACCAGATCCAGTTCACCAATATAGGAATCATTCGAAATCGTCATGAAGGCATATGCATGATGGTAGAGGATGAAAAAATTGAAATCGCGCCTCCGGCCAGCGACGAAATTTATAAAGCGGTCAAATAGTGAGTCTTCATAAAAATTCTATTGACAAAGAGCAGTAATTTGTTTAAAATGACAATAATATTTTGAATAAAGATGCGATGAAGGGAATAAGTTGTGAAAACTCCATTCAGAGAGTGGCGCCCCGTGCTGAAAGCGCCATATGGAATCAGCAATGTCTCACCCCCGAGCAGAACCAGACGAGAGAGTATTCCCCCGAGCTTAGCAGGCGGAGGGCGATATTAACAAGAGTGGTACCGCGGAAGCTTACGAGCCTTCGTCTCTTGATTTGTGGAGACGAGGCTTTTTTTATATCTCAAAATCAAAAGGGGTACAACAGCACTGAAATCAAAATGAAGCTAAAAAACTGTTAAGAAAGGATTAGAAGAAATGCGAAACTATGAAAAGTATAAAATCGGATATTTTCCGCCGCCACTGAACACCTTCGATTGGGTGAAAAAAGATCACATCGACAAGGCGCCTATATGGTGCAGCGTCGATCTCAGGGACGGCAACCAGGCTCTTGTGGTTCCCATGAGCCTCGAAGAGAAACTGGGCTATTTCAAATTGCTGGTGGATATCGGCTTCAAAGAGATCGAAGTCGGGTTCCCGGCGGCATCGGAAACCGAATATGAATTTTTGCGGACGCTGATCAAAGAAAATCTCATACCTGACGATGTGACGATCCAGGTGCTGACGCAATCCAGGGAGCATATAATCGAAGAGACCTTCCGCGCATTAAAAGGAGTAAAAAAGGCCATTGTCCATCTGTATAATTCCACTTCTCTTGCACAAAGAGAACAGGTTTTTCAAATGAGCAAGGAAGAAATCATCTCCATTGCCATCAGCGGAGCTGGATTGTTAAAAAAATATGCGGCTAATATGCCGGAAACCCAATTCCAGTTTGAATATTCGCCGGAAAGCTTCACCGGAACCGAAATGGAGTTTTCCGTCGATATATGCAATGCAGTGATCGATGTTTGGAAACCGATCCCGGAAAACAAGGTGATCATCAATCTTCCGGCTACGGTGTCCATGTCGATGCCGCACATATATGCATCGCAAATCGAGTACATGTGCAAACATCTGCACAACCGTGAAAACGTTATCGTTTCACTTCATCCCCACAATGATCGCGGCACAGCTGTGGCGGATTCCGAGCTGGGGATATTGGCAGGGGCTGACAGAATAGAAGGCACGCTCTTTGGAAACGGAGAGCGTACAGGAAATGTCGATTTGGTGACTCTTGCCATGAATCTGTTTTCCCATGGAGTCGATCCTGAATTGGACTTTTCAAATATGCCTAAAATAGTAAAAGCGTTTGAGAAATATACGGACATAGCCGTTCATCTGCGGCAGCCATACGCTGGGAAGCTTGTATTTGCTGCATTCTCCGGTTCCCATCAGGATGCCATCGCCAAGGGCATGAAATGGCGGGAAGAGAACAAGCTCAGGAAATGGACCGTGCCTTATCTTCCGATAGATCCGCGGGATGTGGGAAGGGAATACGAAGCGGATGTGATCCGCATCAACAGCCAGTCGGGAAAGGGCGGTGTGGCTTATATCCTGGAGCAAAATTATGGCTATTCTCTCCCGGCCAAGATGCGATCCGAGGTGGGGTACCTGATCAAAGGCATTTCTGACAAAGACCACAAGGAACTCAAGCCTGACGAAATATACAAAGTATTTATGGAGGAATATGTCAACTTATTTGATCCTATTGACATTACCGACGCTACCTTTAAAAAGCTTGCCAACTACAAGAGCGATAACGGCATGAGCGTTGATATCGACGTGAGCATAGCGGGTGAGGAGTTCCACCTTACGGCGACGGGCAACGGCCGGCTTGATGCAGTGAGCAATGCGCTCAAGCAAAGTCCGTATACATTCGACTATAAATTCGTGACTTATTCTGAGCATGCGCTGGAAAGCGATTCGGACTCGAGAGCTGCGGCGTATGTAGCCATTGCGGACGGCAACGGCTGGATCTATTGGGGAGTGGGCGTTCATGACGACATCGTTTTTGCTTCGATCAACGCACTTGTGACTGCGCTCAACAGACAAAACCAAATAAGTCATTTTATTACGGAATAGTTTTTCAGGAGGATTTTTTAATGGGCATGACAATGACTCAAAAAATATTGGCGGCACATGCCGGACTTGACGAAGTCAAAGCGGGGCAGCTGATCAGAGCGGACCTGGATATGGTGCTGGGCAATGACATCACATCGCCGGTGGCGATACGTGAATTTGAAAATACCGGATTCGAGGAAGTATTTGATAAAAGTAAAATTTCTCTCGTAATGGATCATTTCACTCCGAATAAGGATATAAAAGCTGCTGAGCAATGCGTGCAATGCCGCAGCTTTGCGAGGCGTTTTGACATCGACAACTTTTATGATGTGGGCAGCATGGGGATCGAGCATGCCCTGCTGCCGGAAAAAGGTCTGGTCGCTGCAGGAGAGTGCATTATCGGCGCTGACTCCCACACTTGTACTTACGGTGCGTTAGGAGCTTTTTCCACCGGCGTGGGAAGTACGGACATGGCAGCGGGAATGGCTACCGGCAAAGCGTGGTTCAAAGTGCCCGAGGCTATTCGATTCAATCTGACCGGTAAACTCCAGAAGAATGTAGGAGGCAAGGATGTGATCCTGCACATCATCGGCATGATCGGCGTTGACGGCGCACTATATAAATCCATGGAATTCATGGGGGACGGTGTTAAAAACCTGCCTATGGACGATAGGCTTTGCATAGCGAACATGGCTATCGAAGCGGGAGCGAAGAACGGCATTTTCATTGTGGATGCAGAGACAGAAAATTATATGAAGGGCAGGGTCCATCGGCCTTATAAAATCTATTCGCCGGACGACGATGCGGTCTATTGCCAGACCATCGATATCGATTTAAGCGCCATCAAACCGACGGTAGCCTTCCCTCATCTTCCTGAAAACACCCGCACCATCGATGAAGTGGGCGATGTTCCGATCCATCAGGTGGTGATCGGATCCTGCACCAACGGCAGATTATCGGATATGGCTATTGCAGCGGATATCTTGAGGGGGAAAAAAATCCACAAGGATGTAAGGGCCATTATCATCCCTGCGACTCAGGAGGTCTATAAAGAATGTATTAAAAGGGGCTATCTGGAAATATTTATAGACGCAGGTTGCGTAGTATCCACCCCTACATGCGGTCCTTGCCTGGGCGGACACATGGGCATACTGGCTGCGGGCGAGAGATGCGTGGCAACGACCAACAGGAACTTCGTAGGCAGAATGGGCCATGTCGACTCAGAGGTATATTTGGCGGGGCCGGCTATTGCAGCCGCTTCCGCTGTCGCAGGCAAGATTTCGATATAGCGGGGGAGGGCATAAAAATGAAACAAGCAAAAGGAAAAGTGCATAAATACGGCGATAATGTTGATACGGATGTGATCATACCGGCCAGGTATCTGAACATAGCTGACAAAAAAGAGCTGGCGGCTCATTGCATGGAAGATATCGATCCGGTATTCATCGGCAAGGTAAAAGAGGGCGATGTCATCGTAGCGGGGTACAATTTTGGCTGCGGCTCATCCAGAGAACATGCACCGATGGTCATTAAGGAATCAGGGATCGCCTGCGTGATCGCGAAGACCTTTGCGCGCATATTCTACAGGAACTCCATCAATATCGGACTGGCCATACTCGAATGTGAAGAGGCCAGTGAAAGGATCGAAGCCGGGGATGAAGTTTCGATCAACTTTGATACTGGAGAGATCGCGAATATCACAAAAGGGGAAACTTATCAGGCGCAGCCGTTTCCCGACTTCATCAAGAAGATTATTGCAAAAGGCGGCTTGCTGAACTCAATCAAGCAGAATTGACCAGTTGAAAAGGAGATCTTTATGGATTTAAATATTGCGGTGATCCCCGGCGACGGGATCGGACCTGAGGTAATCGAACAGGCGCTGAAGGTTCTGGAAAAAGTTGCAGAAAAATATGGACACAACCTCCAATACAGCAAGGCGCTGGCTGGCGGCTCTGCGATTGATGCTTTCGGAGAATGCTTGCCGGAAAGTACACTGGAGACATGCCGGAACAGCGATGCAGTACTCCTTGGCGCTGTCGGAGGCTGGAAATGGGATAGTCTGCCGGGGGACAAAAGGCCGGAAATGGCCTTGCTGGGTCTTCGCAAAGAGTTGGGGCTGTTTGCCAACCTTAGGCCGGCACTCCTTTACGAGGAGCTTGCCGATGCGTGCCCGCTGAAGCCTGAACTGGTCAAGGGAGGCCTCGACCTGGTGGTAGTCAGAGAACTTACCGGAGGGATCTATTTCGGAGAAAAGGGTGTCAGGAACACAGAAATGGGTCTTGCAGCCTACGACGTTGAACAATACTCTGAGGAGGAAGTGAGAAGAATCTCCGTTGTCGCTTTTGACATGGCCATGAAACGCGGTAAAAAAGTGGCCAGTATCGACAAAGCGAACGTTTTGGAAAGTTCAAGGCTTTGGAGAAGGGTCGTTGCCGAGGTGGCGCAGAAATATCCTGAAGTCAAGCTAACGAATATGTATGTGGATAATGCAGCCATGCAAATGGTCAGGGAACCAAAACAGTTCGATGTTATCGTCACCAATAATATTTTTGGCGACATATTATCCGACGAAGCCAGTCAGGTAACAGGCTCCATCGGCATGCTGCCGTCTGCAAGCCTTGCGAACGGAAACTTCGGCATGTACGAGCCGGTACACGGATCTGCTCCGGATATCGCGGGGCAGAACAAAGCGAATCCGATGGCCGCGATACTTTCGGCCGCTATGATGCTGAGGTACACCTTTGGACTGCTGAAAGAAGCCGATGCGGTGGAAGCCGCCGTGAAAGAAGTCCTTGCCAAAGGCTATAGGACGCCGGACATCATGAGTCCAGGCATGAAACCTGCGGGTACGATAGAAGCAGGCGAGCTGATCGTCAATGAAATCAATTAAGGCGGTTCTCTGCCGGTTAAGACCAAGTCCCCTTGACGCAGAGGGCTAAAAAATATATAATGGAATTTGTTAATTACCTTATAAGAATTGCCCTTTGAAGGCGTCGTCGGGTACGGTTTGGGTCCTGCGCAATAGGACTCCGCGAATCTTGTCAGGTCCGGAAGGAAGCAGCAATAAGCGGGTGCTCATATGTGCCGCAGTTAAGCCTTCTCCGACGCTCTGCGACGCCTTCAAAGGGCAATTTCTTAATGGATATCATTGTAAGGGAGCATTCCGTTAACCGGCGATATATGTATCAAGCATTGTACAGGACCTGCAGGCCCGAGATTTTTCAGGAGATCCTGGGGCAGGAGCATATAGTAAAAATATTGAAAAACCAGCTTGGCAACGATACGGTCAGCCATGCTTATTTGTTTTGCGGAACTAGAGGCACCGGCAAGACGACAACGGCAAGAATTCTTGCCAAAGGAGTCAACTGCCTATCATCCGGTGAAAGACCTTGTGGTGTCTGTGAGAATTGCATGAGCATAAGCCAGGGCAGTTTCATGGATGTTATGGAAATTGACGCCGCATCCAACCGGGGAATAGATAATATAAGAGAATTACGAGAAAGCGTGAAATATCCGCCGGCAGCGGGCCGCAAAAAAGTGTACATCATCGACGAAGTCCATATGCTGTCAACAGAGGCTTTCAATGCACTGCTTAAAACGCTTGAGGAACCGCCCGACCATGTGATTTTCATCTTAGCTACCACCGAACCTCAGAAATTGCCGGCAACAATACTATCCAGATGTATGAGGCTTGATTTTAAGAGGGTTTCGGAAGCGGTACTTTGTCAAAGCATGGAGAAGATTTGTAAGGACAGAGGCATAAATGCCGAGCCGGCAGCGATCAGATTGATAGCCGTTAACTCCGATGGCTCTGTAAGGGATGGGCTATCCATATTGGATCAGTGCATCAGCAGCGGACAAAACGAACTGACACGTCAGGAGGTCCTTGAACTCCTGGGTGCGGCGGGAGAATCTGCTCTCGCCGAAATCACGGACTTTGTGATTGACAAAGACACCTCTTCGGCGCTGATCAGGATACATTCATTGCTGGCGGATGGCAAGGATGTACGGCAATTGATCCGGGATATGGTGTCTCATTATAGAAATCTGCTTCTTTCAAGATATGTCAAGAACCCGGAAGATGTTTTGAACCTTTCCCTGGAAAACGCTGAAAGAATCAAAATACAGAGCAATGCCATGAAGCTGGAGGACATCAATCGCGGTATCATGGAGTATTCCAAGGCAGCGCTTGACGCACGCTACTCGACCCAGCCCAGAGTCCTTCTTGAACTTGCTGTCGTCAAGCTTTCGGAGGATCCGTTTTCTGATGAAAACTCAGCAAAGACAAAAATGGCGCCGGACAAAGCTGCAGGATCGATAATAAAAAATGATAAGGCACCCAAACGATCCGGACCAACGGAATCGAATGAGCCGGCCGGACATGCGAAAATAACAGAACTGACTCCGCCGGTGACGGGACAAAACAAAGAGATTTGGGCGAAAGCGCTGGAACGGCTTGAAAAGGAGCGGGCGACCTTCAAGCTCTTGAGAAATGGCACAAAACTAATAGAGCTGAACGAGAAGTGGATCGTGATAGAAGCGGCGTCTGATCTCATGAAATGCAGGATGGAAGATAATAAAGATACCATAGAAAACATTATGGAAGATATTACAGGAATACGAAGAGGCTTGGAATGCAATGTCTGCAACTCGGCGGGTGAGGTCAAGACAGAGTCCTCGTCGGAAAAAACGGCTTTCGAGATAAAAAGCAAATTCAAAGGTCTGGAAATAGAAATAGAAGAAGATTAGGAGAATGATATGGGTAAAGGAATGAGAGCCGGCAAGAAGCCGGGGAGTGGAGGCGGAGGCGGGGGTCAAATGCAAAAGCAAATGGCTCAGGTCCAGGCAATGCAGCGTAAGATGGAAGAACTGCAGGGCGACATAGACAAAATGGAGACCAGTGCGACAGCTGGCGGCGGAGCAATCACGATAACAGTAAACGGCGCCAAACAGCTGACTAAAGTCGAAATCAAACCCGACGTCGTCGATCCGGATGATGTGGAGATGCTCCAGGATCTGATCCTTACGGCAGCGAACGAGGCTTTGAGGCAGATGGAAGAAATTTCATCCCAGGAAATGGCAAAATTGACCGGCGGATTTGGCATCCCGGGTTTATAAACAAATGAAATATTATGCAAAATCACTGACTAAATTAATCAATGAGCTTTCCAAATTACCGGGGATCGGCAATAAAAGCGCTCAGCGGCTCGCCTTCCACATCCTTTCCCTTGACGATAGCGAGGCGGGGGCTTTGGCGTCTGCCATCATAGAAGCCAAGCGATCGATGAAATATTGCAGTATATGCGGCAATCTCACCGATACGGATCCCTGCGTCATCTGCTCGGACCCGGCAAGGGAGACAGGGACCATCTGCGTCGTGGAGAGCCCTAAGGATGTTGCCGCTATGGAAAGGATACGGGATTTCAAAGGCTTATATCACGTACTGCATGGATCGATATCCCCGATGGATGGAGTTGGGCCCGACGACATCAACTTAAAATCATTGATCGTCAGGCTTCAAACCAACGATGTCGAGGAAGTGATTTTGGCTACCAACCCCAACATTGAAGGCGAGGCTACTGCAATGTACATTTCCCGCCTGATCAAGCCCAGCGGCATCAAAGTCACCAGGATAGCCCACGGCATACCCATCGGAGGGGATCTTGAGTACATCGACGAAGTAACATTGCTGAAAGCGATGGAAGGGCGCAGAGAGCTGTAGAAAGCTGCGCATAAACAATTTTGCGAGAAAAACAGAACCGATTTGCTGTTCTGTTTTTTGTTTTGGAAATTTATTGTAAGGCCCTATTTATTGGCATATAATTGTTTCATAAAATTGTTCCACAATTCGCAAAATTCATGAAGGAGGAAAGGTGTCATGGACGAACAGAAAAAGTCTATTGCTGTGGATGTAAACCAACATGGCTTGAAAAAGCATGATATTAAAGTATCTACAGTAGTATTTATGATTTTCTGCCTTTGTGCTGCCGGTGCCTACGGCATCGAGGAAATGATCCCACAATCAGGCCCTGGGCTTACACTCGTCATGCTTATAGTTCTTCCGTTTGTATGGAGTACTCCACTCGGACTGGTTGCTGCGGAGTTAGGTTCTGCGCGACCGCAGGAAGGCGGCTATTACAAATGGGTTCAGGAAGCTCTCGGGGAATATTGGGGATTTCAGGCAGGCTGGTGGAGAACGATATCCATCTACATAGACAACACTTTGTACGTTATCCTTGCCGGAGGGTATATGGCTGCGACATGGGATTTGTCCAGCACTGCGGAAATGGCCTTTAAAATCGCCATGATACTTGTTTTTACTTATATTAATATCCGGGGTGTAAAAGACGTCGGCATCGTGAGCAGCATACTTTCAATTTTGGTTATTGTTGCATTCTCCATGGTGGCGATCTGCGGATTCCTCAACTGGAAGCAAAATCCTTTCGTTCCTTTCACAGCCGACGGCGATATCATGGGGGTCTCAGGCATCGCTTTCGGAGACTGGGTTTATTATATCGGAATGGGCATCGCCATAGGCATGTGGATGTACGCAGGATATGAATCCATGTCGACCATAGCCGGAGAAGTGTCCAATCCTCAGGTGATCCCAAAAGCCACGCTGATCACCGTTCCACTGATCATGGCAATCTACATTTTCCCGACCATTGCGGGCCTTGCCTCGCTGGGCATGTGGGAGGACTGGGGTACCGAAGCAGATACGGTTGGATATGCAACTGTCGTTGAGACTTTCTGGGGCCAGGGCTTCGGGATATTCTTCGCGGTCGTGGCGGTCCTGGCCCAGTGTTCGATTTACAACACGTATATAGCATCTGGCTCAAGAGGATTCTTCGCCTTGGCCGATGACCACCTGGCGCCGCCGATCCTGGTTAGGTGCGATGCAAAACACGGTGTGCCTTATGTGGCGGTCCTTTCAGTAGCCTTCGTCAATATCATCCTTTGCCAATTTGCCTTCACAACGGTTGTCGTAATCGATGTATTCCTCCTGGTCTCTGCGTATATTATGATTTTCATATCCGCGATGATCCTGAGGAAGCGTATTCCTGCTGAGGATCTTAAATTCAAAATTCCGGGAGGATATGGATTCCTTTGCGTGATCTGTATCGTGCCTTGCATTATAGCCTTCATTGCATTTTTCATTAATGGAACGGACTACTTCATCGGAGGCATGCTAGGGATCACATCTGGACCGGTACTATATTATATATGGAAGAGAATGTACGGCGGCCTTGCAAAGAAAGATCCTGTTCAGTATCCGATCAACCCAAAAACCAAGCTTGCAGTTGGCGATACAAGAAGAATGGCTTTCAACTTCGGCGTCCTCTCGATCATGGGGTTCATTGCTTATCCATGGCTGATGTGGTTTGAAGGCGATTGGTGGGGAGAATGGGGCCCGGAATGGTATCTGGAATATTACGGGTCTGGCTTCTTGTCGGATTTTTACGGGATGCTAAATGCAATCTTGATAGCAGCAAGTTTGTACGCGGTAATTGCCGTGGTGCTCTTCGCAGTCAGCAAGAAAGTTGAACCGAAAGGAATAAAACAGAAATAAGTGCAAATGAACCAAGAGCTTGAATAGACTCCAGGGCAGAAAAAGAGGGACATCTTATCTGCCCGTTTTATTTGGAGCAGTTCGCTACCGGCACTTGAAATAAAAATTCAAAATATTCCGTTCAATTCACTGCTATTTAGGGCTTAATGCTGCTGTATTTTTTTTAAAACATCTTGTTAAATTAAAAACAGGGGTGCCTGGCCATGTATACATATCAATTTTCTTGACATCAGACTTGCAATGCTTTAAAGTGTCTCTATACATTTTTTATGTTAAAAATACAAGGGGTAGTAGATTTTTTGGTGGATTTACTATAACGACTCAAAAAGTCTTATTGAAAAGGAGAGTAAAATGACACAAAGAAGAATGAAAACGATGGACGGAAATACCGCTGCGGCACATGTTTCATATGCCTTTACGGATGTTGCCGCCATTTTCCCGATAACGCCGTCTTCGCCGATGTCTGAACAAATTGATGAATGGGCCGCTTATGGCCGAAAGAATTTGTTTGGACAGACTGTCAGAGTTGCGGAGATGCAGTCGGAAGGTGGCGCAGCCGGAGCTGTCCATGGATCTCTGGCAGCAGGTGCACTGACAACCACATACACTTCTTCCCAGGGATTGCTACTAATGATTCCGAATATGTACAAAATTTCCGGCGAATTGCTGCCGGGAGTATTTCATGTGGCAGCAAGAGCCATTGCCGGCCATGCACTGTCAATATTTGGCGATCACAGCGATGTTATGGCTGCAAGGCAAACAGGCTGGGCCATGCTTTCTTCTTGCTCAGTGCAGGAAGTAATGGATCTTGGCGCTGTTGCCCATCTTGCTGCTATTAAAAGCAGGATACCATTTGTTCACTTTTTTGACGGCTTCAGGACCTCCCATGAAGTCCAGAAAATCGAAGTGCTTGGTTATGACGATCTGCGTAAAATCGTGGACTGGGATGCGATCAATGAATTTAGAGCAAGAGCGTTGAACCCGGCTCACCCTGTGGCTCGCGGCACCGCTCAGAATCCGGATATATTCTTCCAGGCGCGAGAGGCGGCCAATAAATTCTATGAAGCTGTTCCAAACGATGTCATAAACTATATGAAGGAAATAGAAAAACTCACCGGCAGAAAATATCAGCCTTTTGATTATGTAGGAGACCCGGAAGCTGAGAATATTATCGTTGCCATGGGATCCGTCTGTGAAACCATTGAAGAAACCATGAACAACATGATCGCAGACGGGCATAGAGTGGGTCTTCTCAAAGTAAGACTTTTCAGACCGTTTGTTAAGGAATTGTTCCTGGCGGCTATCCCTAAAACAGTTGAAAGAATCGCTGTTTTAGATAGAGTTAAGGAGCCGGGTTCTGTCGGCGAGCCTTTATATGAGGATGTCAGGACAGCGCTCTACAGTGAAAAAAATGCTCCTGAAGTATACGGAGGGCGTTATGGATTGGGTTCCAAGGACGTGACTCCGGGCATGGTCCAGGCTGTTTATGACAACCTTTATCATAAGAAGCCTAAAGACAGGTTCACCGTTGGTATTGAAGACGACGTTACCGGGCATTCCCTGCCTTATAACGAGGGGATAGCAAGAGAGCCGAAAGGCACGATCAAATGTAAATTCTGGGGCTTGGGATCTGACGGGACGGTTGGCGCCAACAAAACGGCCATCAAGATCATCGGCGATAAGACGCCAATGTATGCCCAGGGGTATTTTGCCTATGATTCAAAAAAATCCGGCGGGGTTACGATTTCCCACCTTCGTTTTGGAGAGTCTCCGATTCAGTCCTGCTATCTGATCAATCAGGCGGACTTCGTGGCATGCCACAACCAGTCCTACCTCAGACAATACGATATGCTTAAAGATCTGAAGAAAGGCGGGACGTTCCTGCTGAACTGCTATTGGGCGCCTGAAGAAGTCGGCAACCATATCTCTGCAAAGGTCAAAAGGGAACTGGCAAAGAAGAAAATCAACTTCTATGTAATCGATGCATTCAAATATGCCGAAGAGATCGGGCTGGGAAACAGGATCAATATGATCATGCAGTCCGCGTTCTTCAAGCTGACGGATGTAATCCCTATGGATAAAGCTATCGAGTACCTCAAGGAAGGCATCGATAAGAGCTATAAAAAGAAAGGCCAGAAGGTTCTGGACATGAACTATGAGGCCGTTGATATCGGCGCGACAAAAATCTTCCAGGTTGAAATCCCGGAAGAATGGAGCGAAGCAGAGGATCCGAAGGAAGAAAGGATCATTTATCCAGACTTCATCGAAGAGGTTCTGATCCCGATGAACAAGCAGATGGGCGATGATTTGCCGGTCAGCGCATTCAAGGGCAGAGAAGACGGGACATTCCCTCTTGGCACCAGCGCTTTTGAAAAGCGTGGTGTTGCCAACCACTTGCCTGAATGGGACCCGGAAAAATGCATTCAATGCAATCAGTGCTCTTTCGTTTGTCCGCATGCTGCCATAAGGCCTGTGCTGCTGAACGAGGAAGAAGTCGCCAACGCGCCGGAAGGCTTCGTTACAGTAAATTCCAAAGACAAAGAACTGGCTGGCTATCAATACAGGATGCAGCTTTCAGCATATGATTGCATGGGCTGCGGGAATTGTGCCGATATCTGCCCGTCCAAGGAAAAGGCTCTAGTAATGAAACCTTATGATGATGTTGTAAAAGAAGCGGACAACTGGACGTATTCACTCAAGGTATCCAACAAAGCCAATCTGGTGAAGAAGACCACCGTGAAAGGAAGCCAGTTTGCACATCCATACCTGGAGTTCTCAGGAGCATGCGCAGGCTGTGCCGAAACACCATACATAAAACTGATAACACAGCTATATGGCAACAGGATGCTCATCGCAAACGCAACAGGGTGTTCATCGATCTGGGGCGCTTCCGCTCCATCCATCCCATATTGTGCCGATCAGGATGGAAGAGGACCTGCCTGGGCCAATTCGCTGTTTGAGGATAATGCCGAATATGGCTACGGCATGTTGCTTGCGACCAAGCAGATGCGGGATCGTATCGACCATACCATGAGAGCGCTTCTCGAATTGGATATTCCGGAGGCACTTCATGAAGCTTTGCATGAATGGATCGAAGGACGGGACGAGGGAGAAGGTACAATCGAAAGAGCCGACAGAGTGCTCAGGGAAATCACCTCTTTGAACACTGGAGATCAGGCTGTTAAGACCTTGTGTCAGCGAATCATGGATGCCAAGGACTATCTTGTCAAAACATCCGTATGGGCACTGGGAGGAGACGGCTGGGCGTACGATATCGGCTACGGCGGGCTGGATCACGTATTGGCCTCCGGAGAGAACATCAACATTTTGGTGTTTGATACCGAGGTGTATTCCAACACTGGCGGACAAGCGTCTAAAGCAACACCGCAGGCGGCCATCGCAAAATTCGCGGCTTCAGGCAAGCGGATCAAAAAGAAGGATCTTGGAATGCTGGCCATGTCCTATGGATATGTTTATGTCGCCCAGGTCGGCATGGGAGCGGATAAAAATCAGCTCATGAAAGCCATTACCGAGGCTGAAAACTACAATGGGCCTTCGCTGATCATCGCATACTGCCCATGCATCAACCATGGGATCAAGGCCGGAATGGGCAAATCCCAGGAAGACATCAAACGCGCTGTCGATTCAGGCTACTGGAATCTTTTCAGATACAATCCGGAATTGAAAAAGAAGGGGCAAAACCCGTTCACTCTGGACTCCAAGGAGCCAACAGCCAGCTTCAGGGATTACATCATGGGGCATACAAGATACTCTTCGTTGACTAAGGAATTCCCGGATGTCGCCGAAAAGCTGTTTGAAGCTACAGAAGAAAGTGCAAAAGAACGGTATCAGACTTACAAAAAAATGGCTGAAGGGAAATAAACCGAAAAGTCTAAGATAGAAAATATTAAGAACTGAAAAATCAAAGGCAGAAAATATTTAAATCAAAAAACCCGCCTGCATAAAATGCATGGCGGGTTTTGATCTATTCCGGGATATCGCAGACATCGATCCATTCCAGAGAATTGCTGTATTGAAACAATTCATCCAAGGTCAGTTCGATCGCGCTGTTTGAAGAACCGCATGCCGGGAACATGGTTTGAAAACGCTTCATGGAATTGTCGCAGAAGACTTTAACATCCTCCCTTTCTATAGCGAAGGCGCATACGCCGCCGACTTCATGCCCTGTATAGAATAGAACTTCCTCTGTGTTCAGCATTTTTGCTTTTGTATTGAAATAAGCCTTATATTTACTGTTGCTTATTTTAGTATCGCCGGCGGTTTGGATCAGCACACAACCGCTATCCGTCTTAAAAGATATGGTTTTACATATCCGGGCCGGTATGACGCCGGCTGCGTTCGCTGCCAGCTCAACGGTTGCAGAGGATATAGGAAACTCTATGATCCTGTCAGCCACGCCGTATTTTTGAAAATAATCACGAACTTTATCGATAGCCATTTGGGGACCTCCTGTTCAACAAGCAATATTATACCTTTGGAAATACGCTATTGCAAGGATAACAGCAAGAGCTGCAGCAAGAGCTACAGCCACAAACTGAGAATAAGCCGGCCACAAACCGGCAACAAACCGGCATGAGTTGACACTTGTTGTTGGATAAAGTATATTGAATTTATAATTTTATTGAACAAATTATATTTATGCATTAAACATGAAAAAGGGAGCAAAAACCTGATGGAGAATCAAAAAGGACAGTTCGGGACAAACTTTGGATTCCTGATGGCCGCAGTGGGCTCTGCAGTCGGCTTGGGCAACATCTGGGGATTTCCTTATAAGATGGGTGTTAGCGGGGGGTTCCCGTTTCTTATAATTTATCTGGTACTGGTGATTTGCGTTGGCTACGTTATTATGCTTGGAGAACTGACCATTGGCCGAAGAACAGGCAAGGGCGTATTGGCGGCTTATCATGACCTTGGAAGAAAATATGAATGGCTGGGATGGATGGGAACGATTTGTCCTTTTCTCATCATGGCCTTCTACACAGTTCTTGGCGGATACGCGATAAAGTATATGGTTGGAAACCTGGGTGACTTGCTGGGAACTGGCTGGGGGATAGGAGCCGTGGATAGTGGTGCCTACTTTTCGGAATTTTTACATTCTCCGGGAGAGGCGATCATGTACACCTTGATATTCTGTTTCCTGTCTTTTGTTGTTGTAGCCGGTGGAGTCTCAAAAGGCATCGAAGCATTTTCGAAAATTGCTATGCCGGCGCTATTTTTCCTTTTGCTGGTGGTCGTTGCAAGGAGTGTAACGCTGCCAGGGGCTGCCGAGGGCATCGCATTTATGTGGAAGCCGAACTTTGAGGTTTTTGAGGGAACCGGCTGGATCACGGTTCTCGGCAGGGCGGGCGGCCAGATGTTCTTTTCTCTCTCTTTGGGAATGGGTTGTATGATCACCTATGGGGCATATTTGTCCAAGCAAGAAAATATCGAGCAAAATGCGATTCTTGTTCCTATATTTGATACCGCAGTGGCCCTTTTGGCGGGGCTGGCTGTCATGCCGGCAGTATTCGCATTTGGGATGGAACCGACTGGCGGCCCGGGTCTATTATTTGTGAGTCTGCAAGGAGTTTTTGGCGCTATGGGAGGATTCTTAGGACCCATGTTCGGATTTCTGTTCTATCTCTTCGTCGTAATTGCGGCCATTACATCGTCGATATCTCTGTTGGAAGTTGCAACGGCGACATTGATAGACAAGAAAATTGCAAAAGGTGAATATCCAACGCGAATCAGATATTCGCTGATTTGCTCCGTTATAATATTTGCCATGGCATGTATAGTTGCATGGGATGGCCTTGGAACAAACGGGCTTCCGAGGCCTCTTGGCTTCATATGGCTCGACTTCTTTGACCTGTTTGCGGAGGGGATCATGATGCCTTTGGGAGCCATGGTGATGTCCCTCATAATAGGGTGGAAACTTGGACCAAAGTGGATGGAGGATGAGATCACAGCAGATGGATCTGTATGGAGCTCCAAGCGTTTCTCAATGATCTGTTTTAGATATATAGCCCCCTTGATGATGGCCTTTATACTTGTGGGGCAATTGAACGGATTTTTTGGCTGGGGGTTGTTTTAATAAAAAAAAAAGTGCGTTGCATCGCAACGCACTTTTGCTACCTTCCGCTTCTTCGCCGATCCAGTTCTGATAGGATCTTTTTTCTTAACCGGATATCATCAGGTACGATTTCGACCAGCTCGTCATCATTAATAAATTCGAGAGCGTCTTCAAGGGAAAATTGCCTGTGTGGGGACAGTTTGACCGCATCATCGCTGCCGGCGGCACGCATGTTGGTTACCTTTTTTGCTTTGCATGGATTAACCACCATATCTTCGTTCCGGCTGTTCATTCCTACGATCATGCCTTCATAGACCCTTGTGCCGGGAGCAACGAACATTTGAACGCGTTCTCCGATATTATTCAATGCATAAGGCGTGGTGATGCCTGTTTCCAGGGAGATGGCAACGCCGTTGATACGCTGTGGGATCTCACCCTTGAATTCGTCAAAACAATCAAACCGCCTGACCATCGTCCCTTCGCCGTGGGTGTCGTTGATGAATTCAGACCTGTATCCAAGGAGTCCTCTGGTTGGTACGGTATATTCCATCTTAACATATCCGTTAGTCCCTGACATCTGCTTCATAAGACCTTTCCTCAGGTTCAGCTTTGATATGACAGTCCCTGAATATTCTTCAGGAACAGAAATAATAACCTGCTCCATAGGCTCCAGCCGTTTGCCGTTTTTGCCGTGCTGCATGATGACTTCAGGTTTTGATACAGCCAGCTCATAGCCCTCCCGACGCATATTTTCAATTAGGATGGACAGATGCAATTCGCCCCGGCCCGACACTTTAAAAGAATCCGTTGATTCAGTGGGCTCGACAATAAGGCCCACGTTGACTTCCAGCTCTTTTGCCAGTCTCTCCTTGAGGTGCCTTGACGTTACCCACTTGCCCGATTGTCCGGCAAATGGTGATTTGTTGACCATGAAGTTCATGGACAAGGTGGGCTCTTCGATTTTGATCATTTCAAGCGGCTCGGCATGGCCCTCATCACAAATGGTTTCACCGATAGAAATATCGGATATTCCAGACACCACCACGATATCGCCGCACTCTGCCGCATCCACCGGGACACGTTTCAAGCCCCTATAGATGAATACCTGATTGATTTTTTTCTGCACAATGCTGCCATCGATCTTCGTGACTGAAACCGTTTGGCCAGTCCTGATCCTGCCTCTATAGATACGTCCGATGCCCAGCCTGCCAATATAATCATCATAACCAAGGCTTGAAATCTGGAGCTGCAGATGTTCTTCATTGAAATCCGGATATGGGGATACGTGCTTTTCAATCGTTTCAAAAAGAGGTGTTATATCAAGGCCTCTGTCGCCGCCTGCGGTGTTTTTACGTATCTTGCTTTCGCCCAGACCGATTTCCAGGCCTTCTACATCATCGGGATCATAAACAACGATCCCTTGCCTTGCGATACCATACAGAATCGGGAAATCGAGTTGCCTGTCGTTTGCTTCCAGATCCATGAACAATTCGTAGACCTCATCCACCACTTCTTTGATCCTGGCATCCCTCTTGTCGATTTTATTGATCAGGAGTATCGGATTCAGCCCCTGTTCTAAAGATTTTTTGAGAACGAATCGAGTTTGCGGCATTGGGCCTTCGCTGGAATCCACCAGCAGGATAACGGTATCCACGGTCTTCATGATGCGTTCCACTTCTGAAGAGAAGTCTGCATGTCCCGGCGTGTCCACTATATTGATTTTGACATCCCCGTGCATTACCGAACAATTTTTGGAATAGATAGTAATGCCCCGTTCCCGTTCAATATCATCGCTATCCATAATGCACTCCACAACATTTTCATTTGCCCTGAAAATACCGCTCTGACTTAAAAAAGCGTCTACCAGAGTAGACTTGCCCGCGTCAACATGGGCAATTACAGCTATATTGATTATCTTTTCTTTCATTTATTTCCTTTCTTCTACAACCTTATTAAATTATCATAAATGAAACAAGATTACAAGCAAAAATGCAACACCGTTGGAGCGAGGGCGGATTAAACCCTCCACAGTGCTGCGGCATCGAGAGCTTTTTCATAAGGGAAGGATTTTGGCCTAAATAAGATCAGCTATAGAGGCGTTGGCAACGGCAAGCAGATCTTGGGGCGAAATCTCCATCTGCAAACCGACTTTTCCCGCGCTGACAACGATCTTGTCCAACTCGACAGCACTTTGGTGAAGGGCGGTCCTGAAGGCTTTTTTCATACCCAAAGGAGAGCATCCGCCTTTTATATATCCGGTCACTGCGGTAATATTTTTTGCAGGGATCATGTCGAGCTTCTTCTCGCCAAAGTGCTTGGCGGCCTTTTTGAGATCCAGTTCCGCGGCAACGGGTATGATGCAAACATAATATTCATGGCTGGCCCCTTGGGTCACCAATGTCTTGAAAACCTTTTCAACGGGCATGCCAGTTGCTTTTGCTACCGAAACCCCATCAAGGAATCCTCCGGGGGCGTCATATTCGTAAATTTCATATGGAATTTTTTTGCTGTCCAGCAGACGGATGGCATTTGTTTTTGATATCGCCATCGAACCCTCCTATATCATAGTATTCTTAATATTTTTACCCTAACCCAGCCCTAAATTTTTGTCAACAAGATAAATACAATTGGTGACCCCAAATTAGAATCATAATAAATGCAATTATAAAAACTTCCTTGGCATGGAAATTGCTTTAATATTAGATGAGCGATAGGACTGAATATCGAGGGAATAATCCTGCCGCTATACCATTTTGACTGTTAATATTGAATAAACGGAGCAATCTATACGTTGATATTTGTTTATTTTAGGTTGAAAATCCGATAATTCGGGCTGATGAACAGCAAACAAATATCAACGCTTCTCCTCTAATGCCGAATGTTGCCATATTCGGTATGCATGCACCGAATATGTAGCAAATCATTTAAGCGCTTACTGAAACGATGCCTTTGAAGCTTATTGCAATCCGGATTGCACAAAAAATGCAGCATAGATATAAAGAGCGGCAATATTTAACAGATTAAAATGAAATAGAGTTTGTTAATGAAAGGAAATTAGAAATGAAAACACTGTTCGAAAGATGTCAGGCAGTCATGCCGCCATGCTCAGGCAGAGCCACAAAACTAGGCGTTGTATCATCCGAAGGGATGTATGCCACAACGGAAGACGGAAGAAAGATGCTGGATTTTGCCAGCGGTGTCGCGGTTAATCAGTTCGGTCATAATCATCCGGAGATCGTTGCGGCGGCTAAGGATCAGATGGACAAAGGCGTCCACTACGGCCATAACGTTTTATATTATGACCCTTATGTTGCATTGGCAGAGAAGTTAGTGGAAGTCACGGGCGGAGATACTATGGTATACTTTTCCAATAGCGGCGGAGAAGCAAATGACGGAGCCATTAAGCTTGCTAAATTCGCAACAAAAAGGCATTGTGTTATCGCTTTCAGGAATTCGTTCCATGGCAGAACCATCGGCTGCAGCGCCATTACTGCTTCGAATTCAAAGTACAGGCAAAGTTACGATTGCATTTCCGGCATATACTTTGCCGACTATGCGAATTGCTATAGATGCCCTTTCCATCAGGAGAGGGAAACCTGCCACATGGAATGTGTGAAACAGTTTGATGATATGTTCAACAAGCTCGTGATTCCAGAAACAGTTGCAGCAATGATCCTTGAACCGGTACAGGGCGAAGGAGGATATATCGTTCCGCCGAAAGAATTCCTACAGGGGCTGCGCGAAATATGCACAAAGCATGGCATCATGCTGATCTTCGACGAAGTCCAGGCCGGGAACGGAAGATGCGGAGAATATTATGCACATATGGCCCATGGGGTAACTCCGGATATCTTTACGACTGCAAAAGCCCTTGGCGGAGGGTTCCCGCTGAGCGCGATCATCGCAAAAAAAGAAATTATGCAGAAGTGGGAAGCAGGGGCTCACGGCGGCACGTTTGGAGGGAATCCGATCGCTTGCGCAGCAGGTCTTGCCGTGTTTAAACTTCTCGAAGAAGGCGGGCTTGAAAACTGCAAAAAAATGGGCGCTTACTTCATGAACAAGCTTTCTGAGCTGCAGAAAAAGTATCCTGATGTCATAGGAGATGTAAGAGGATTAGGGCTTATGATCGGCATGGAAATGGTGCATCCTGATAAAACACCAAACACAGAGCTGGCAGGGAAAATTCTGGCTGAAGCTCTTGAAAACGATATTATTCTTCTCAATGCAGGCTTTGACAAGAATGTTGTAAGATTCATAGCGCCACTGATCGTCACAGAGAAAGAAATTGACAAAGTCATTGAGTCGATCGAAGGAACACTTTCCAAGAACAAATAATATGGGGGAATCGTTTTGTTCGAAATGGGTAAATCATAAGGGGAAGAGAAACAGAGGGAAATAGCAGGGGTAAAAAGGCCAGGGGACAATTAAAAGAGAAATCTCAGAAAAAGATTAAGATTTAGTTGGATTCGAAAATTATTATCAAGGAGCTTGCCGGATGGGTTTGAAAGTCATCATGGGCAGGCTCTTTTATTGTTAATAATTTCTTAAGCATTAATTAAGAAGAGCTTCATTAATTTATTTTACAATTTATGCTATAATTAACGCGTGACAAAGGGCGAACCAATCTGTTCGGCGCGTAGAAAGGCGTTTTTAAAATGAATATTCTTAAAAGAAAAGATGAAATGGCAGCGCCAGATAAGGCGATGAAATCAAAGAAAAAATTCATCATACCATTGGCGATATTGGGCGTCGTTATCATTGCCGCCATCGTGTTGTCCCAATTCGATATGCCGGGAGGCGTGCCGGAAGGCATCCCTGTTTCGGCAGGGACAGTCGAACGAATGGACATAACTGAAGAATTATCGGTAAAAGGAGCAGTCCAGGGTGAAAAGTATGCGGAGCTCTTTGCTGTTGGGGGGTATCAAATCACCCAGATCCTTGTGGCAGAAGGCGATAGAATAGCGAAAGACAGCCTGATGATGGTGCTGGATCCAGGAAACTCTGACAAACCGGAATCAAAAGCGGCTCTGGATGCTGCCCGTTTGGAATATGAAGCAGCAAAGCAGCTTTACGAAGCGGGCGGCATGTCCAGAGTCGATTATCTGAGAGCGAAGGGGGCCTATGAAACCGCGGTATATGCTTCTTCTCAGTCCAACACAAGGATCAGAAGCCCGTTTTCAGGTACTGTAACACGGGTTAACGGAGTGGTGGGCAGTGTGATCGAATCAGGTCAGCCCGCAGTTGTGGTAGAAGACCTGGACCACCTTCAAATGAAGGTTGCTATCAGCGAATATGATATCGGCGACATAAAAATCGGACAAAAGGTTATTATAAGTTCAGAAGTGATCGGAGACAGAAAACTGAACGGAGAAATAACAAACATATCCCCAACCGGCGAACCGGAGGATAGTACGTCTTCAGAAATGGTGATACCTGTTACGATCGCCATAGAAAAATCCGATAGCAATTTGATATCCGGAGTTACGGCAAAAGCAAGGATCATCATTTCGGAGGCAGAAAATGCACTGACTGTCCCGGTTGATTCAATCCTGCAGGACCCTGAAACCGAGAAAAATTATGTGGTGGTAATTGAAGACGGCGCCGTCAGGAGAGTCCCTGTAGATTTGGGAGTTGAAGGTGATTTTAATATCCAGATCCTCAATGCGGAGCTTTCAGAGGGCGCACAGGTGGTTCTTTCCCCTGAGCTGGATATGAAGGACGGAACAAAGGTCTATATTGCTCCGGAAGCATAAAAGAGAGGCTTTCAATGGACGAAGTTATCAGAGTCGAAGGACTGTCAAAAGTTTATAGGAGCGGCCCCATCGAGGTCACGGCTCTATCCGATGTCACCTTCAGTATAAAACGGGGAGAATTCGTGGCCATCATGGGCGCATCCGGTTCAGGGAAATCTACATTGATGAACATCATCGGTTGCCTGGACAGGGCGACTTCCGGAACCTATATATTAGAAGGGATCGATATTCGGGAAAAAAAGGATGATGAACTATCCTTCATCAGAAATCAGAAGATAGGATTCGTATTTCAGTTTTTTAATCTTATTTCAAGAACATCAGCTCTAAAAAATGTTGAGCTCCCGATGATCTACGGGAAAGTCCCTGCGGAAAAAAGACGGCCACGTGCTGCCCTTCTTCTCGAAAATGTTGGATTGAAAGATCGTGCTGCCCATATGCCGAACGAATTATCCGGAGGGCAGAAGCAGCGGGTGGCGATAGCCAGGGCACTTGCAAACGACCCGCCGATCCTTCTGGCTGACGAACCCACGGGCAATCTGGACTCCGCAGCCTCCGAAGAAATCATGGGAATATTTACAAGATTAAATAAGGAGAACGGCACGACTGTCATCGTAGTGACACATGAGCAGGATATTGCCGCTTTCGCAGACCGCATACTATTTTTTAAAGATGGCCGCCTCATTAGCGATGAAGCTGTACCTCAAACCGATAAGATGGAGGGCCCAATATGCTGCTAGTTGAAAATATCAGACTGGCATTGGCCGCCATTAAAGCCAACAAGCTCCGGTCTTTTCTAACCATGCTCGGCATCATCATCGGCATCAGCTCTGTCATCGCCATCACTTCCATCGGAGCTTCTGCAAAGGGTGCTGTAAGCGATGAATTCGAGAGCTACGGGAAAGCCTATATGTATATCAGGACCGACTACGAATTGCTTCAGGAAGCCACCGGCGACTATGTGGTGGATGAAGAAGATCTTTTTGTTCGGGACGATGTGGAGGCGCTAAAGGAACGTTTTGCAGGGGATATCAAGTACGCCGCTCCTTATGCGAACGAAAATATGGAAGCCCGGGTCGGACGGATCACAGCCAAGCTCAATTCTTATGGAGTCGATGCGGATTATGAAGAATTTAATAAGAGCATTCAGATGGTCTATGGACGGATGATCAGCGAAAGCGATGTAGACGGAAGAAGAGACAGGATCGTCATCGACACGAAATGCGCAGAAAAATTATTCGGCAGACAGGATGTGGTCGGAGAAACATTGCCGGTCACGGCGGGAAACAATTCCCGGGAGTTCGCCATCGTCGGCGTTTACTTGATGAAGGAAACCCTGTCTACTCAAATAACAGCTGCCATGGGAATGGACGCATATACGGTCTACGTGCCGTATACTGCCATACTGACCGGACAGGCCGCTTCACCGTATATCGAAGTATATGGCAATCCGGATAAAAACATTCAGGACCAGGGCGAGGCCTACGCCAAATATATGACCCATATCAAAGACAAATCCAAAGGCTTCTACATGTACGAGTCCGCTGAAGCTCAACAGACCATCATCAATCAGGTCCTGGGTGTGCTTTCTGTGGCCATCGGGGCGATAGCGGCCATATCTTTGCTGGTTGGCGGCATAGGAATCATGAACATTATGCTGGTATCCGTTACAGAAAGAACCAGAGAAATCGGGATCAGAAAGTCTCTTGGCGCCAGGACAAAAGATATTATGACTCAATTCCTGATAGAAGCGATCATCCTTTCTGTGATCGGCGGGATCATAGGCACCGCTTTAGGCATTGGAATTGCAGCTGCCGGTATGGCGGTCGCAGGAGTCAGAGTCATCATCCAGCCGCTGGTGGTGATTCTTGCCGTAGCGTTTTCCGCAGCGGTTGGACTCTTCTTCGGTTTGTTCCCTGCAAAACGTGCGGCAAGGCTGGATCCAATCGAAGCGCTGAGATATGAATAATGAACAATAAAACACCCACACATATCCATGCGTGGGTGTTTGGCAAGGTTGGATTATTTACGTTCGCTGATCGGGACATATTGGGTATGCGGCTGTATCGAATTATATGCAGGCCGGATCAGCTTGCCGGCTCCTACAAGTTCTTCCAGCCTATGGGCGCACCATCCGGAGAGACGGGCCAGCGCAAACAAAGGTGTGGCGATATCGGTAGGGATGTCCAATGCGCTATAGACAAACCCGGAGTACAAATCCACATTGGCGGGCATGGCGACTTGCTTGCCGGTCTTTTCCGCATAAAGCAAAGGTCCATTGGTTTCGATATATTCAAACAAGGCAAAATCTTCTTCAAGACCCTTTGACATGGCCAATTTTCTGGCCATTTCTTTTAATAATAATGCTCTTGGATCGGATATTGTATAAATGGCATGACCCAATCCATAGATAAGACCGCTGCCATCATTGGCTTTCCCGTCCAGCACGTCCCTAAGATAATTATCAATAGCCTTTCGGTTGGTTATATCGTCGACTCTCGATTTCAGATCCGCGATCATATTGATAACCGAGATATTTGCGCCGCCATGTCTTGGTCCTTTTAATGAACATACAGCAGCGGCCATGGCCGAGTAGGTATCAGTACCGGAAGAGGTTACGACGTGAGTCGTAAACGAGGAATTATTACCGCCCCCGTGTTCTGCATGAAGTATCAAAGACAAATCGAGCAGCTTGGCTTCGATGTGGGTGTATTGTCCGTCGGACCGTATCATCCTTAAAATATTTTCAGCGGTGCCGAGTTCAGGTACGGGATAGTGAAGGTGAAGACTGCCGCCATCATAGAAATTCTTCTTTGCCTGATAGCCGTAAGCGATCAGGGTCGGGAAATTGCCGATCAGCGCAATGGATTGGCGCAGTACATTCTCGACAGACAGGTTCTCTGGGTCGTCGTCATAGGAGTAAAGAGCGAGAACGCTTCTGGCCAGTTTATTCATAATATTTGCAGAAGGCACAGTCATGATCATATCTCTTGCGAAATAAGCCGGCAACTCGCGTTTTTTTCCAAGGACCGCACAAAAATCATCAAGCTGTTCCTTAGTAGGCAACTCTCCGAAAATCAAAAGATAGGTGGTCTCTTCAAACCCAAAACGATCCTCTTTGACACAAGTGTTGAAAAGGTCCTCCACATCATATCCCCGGTAATAAAGCTTGCCGGGGACAGCGAGCTTTTCGCCATTTGGTCCCCTTCCATAGCCCACGACTTCGCCAATGCGGGTGAGACCCACTACAACTCCGGTGCCGTCTGAATTCCTTAATCCCCTCTTTACATCCTTTTTGATATATAATTCTTCAGGGATCTGATTGGCTTTCACCACCTGTTTTGACATTTCCGCAATAAAGGCATCTACGTTGGAGGATAAAGCGTCCTGCTGGCTATTTGATCCAAAACCATTATTGACGCCATTTATGTTATTTCTTAATGAGCCCATAGGATGTCTCCGTTCAAAATCAAGATTTATCTCTTATTAAAAATTCATTATAGCATTACTTTGCGGTTCGTACAATATGCCTACATACATGTATACAATTTCGTTCTTTTTTCCTTACATTATATATGCCTGCAATAACTGTTCATATTTTAACCCGCTTATAGTAAAAATAAAAACCTTCTGTTATAATCTGTATGTATTCCGGTAAGCATTGAAAAAGGGTAAAATCGGCTAATATGCGGTATGCATGCTTTGTGATTTAAGAGGAACCAATATGGATATTGAAAATAAACCGTTCAAAATCGTATCTGAATACAAGATGATGGGAGATCAGGTCGATGCGGTCAACACATTGGCTGATGGCATATTCGAAGGGAAAAAGCATCAGACACTGATGGGCGTGACCGGCTCGGGCAAAACTTTCACCATGGCCAACCTGATCGAGAAGGTCCAGCGCCCCACGCTGGTGATCTCGCACAATAAAACCCTTGCGGCTCAGCTCCACGGGGAATTCAAGGAATTCTTTCCCGACAATGCCGTAGAATATTTTGTAAGCTATTACGATTATTACCAGCCTGAAGCGTATGTTCCATCAACAGACACTTATATTGAAAAGGATTCCGATATCAACGATGAAATTGAAAAGCTTCGCCATTCCGCCACGGCAGCTCTGGCCGAACGCCGGGATGTCATCGTGGTGGCGTCCGTCTCCTGCATCTATGGCACGGGAAATCCGGTGGACTATGAGGGTCAGTGTCTTTCCCTCCGTCCCGGGATGGAAAGGAGCCGTCAGGAGATCCTAAGAAGGCTCGTCGATATTCAGTATGTACGCAATGATATGGGATTTGTGAGGGGAACCTTTCGCGCAAGAGGGGACACCATAGACATCTACCCGGCAGGTGCCGAGAGCGCCGTACGGGTCCAGCTTTTTGGCGATGAAATAGAGAGCATTCGGGAAATCAATCCGGTGACCGGGGAGATCATATGCTCACGAAATCATATTGCGGTATTTCCGGCTTCCCATTACGTTACCACGAAAGAAAATTTAGAGAGCGCACTGCTCAAAATCGAGCTGGAACTGGAAGACCGGATCCGGTGGTTCAAGGAACAGGGCAAATTGCTGGAAGCCCAGAGAATTGAGCAGCGGACCCGCTATGACCTTGAAATGCTCCGGGAAATAGGCATGTGCAAAGGTGTGGAAAACTACGCCAGATACATGAGCAATCTGGGTGCCGGGGAACGTCCTTATACCTTGATCGACTATTTTCCTGAAGACTTCCTGATCATTATCGACGAATCTCATGTCATGCTCCCTCAGCTCCACGCCATGTATGCGGGTAATCTATCCAGAAAAACCTCTCTGGTCGATTATGGATTCAGGCTCCCGTCGGCCCTGGACAACCGGCCGCTGAAATTTGAGGAATTCGAGGAACTCGTCAACCATATCGTCTATGTCAGCGCTACCCCTGCACAATACGAAAGGGATATGGCGGGTGGCATTACGGCGCAACAGATCATACGGCCTACCGGACTGGTGGATCCTCCGGTGGAGATCAGAAAAACCGAAGGGCAGATCGACGATTTGATCGGTGAGATCAACCGGACAGTTGACCGGGGAGAACGAGTCTTCGTCACGACCTTGACCAAAAAAATGTCGGAAAGCCTCACGACATATCTAAAAAATGTGGGGATCAAGGTTCGATATCTACATTCCGAAATAGATACCCTGGAACGCATGGAGATCCTCAGAGATCTCCGGCTGGGAGTTTTTGACGTGCTGGTAGGGATCAACCTCTTAAGAGAGGGCCTGGATATTCCTGAAGTGTCCCTGGTTGCAATTCTTGACGCGGATAAACAGGGATTCCTGAGGACGGAAACCTCTCTCATTCAGACCATAGGGCGGGCGGCGCGAAATGTCAATGGCAGGGTCGTGATGTATGCTGACAGCATCAGTCCGGCTATGGCCAAAGCCATTGCTGAAACAGACAGAAGACGGGAAATCCAGGAGAAGTATAACATTGAGCACGGCATAACGCCGACGACGATACAAAAGGCGGTTCGCGAGATCATTGAGATGACCCACAAAGAAGAGGCTGAAATGGAATTCTACCGACAGAGGACCCCTGCTGAACTCACCAGGAATGAACTGAAGGATTACGTTAAGCGACTTGAAAAAGATATGAAGAAAGCCGCTGCGGATCTTCAGTTCGAACGTGCGGCAATGCTGCGAGACATTATTTTTGAGTATAAGGTCAAATTGTAGAAGGCGGCTCAATGGATTGGGGAACCGGCAGGCGGACATGAAAATATAGGAATAGACATGAAAAGTATTAGATCAATAAGGAGCAAATTGCTGATATGGCAAATGAAATCATAATTAAAGGGGCTAACGAGCACAATCTCAACAATCTGGATGTAAGGATCCCGAGAGACAAACTGGTGGTTCTGACTGGTGTTTCGGGCTCGGGGAAATCTTCTCTTGCCTTTGATACCATCTATGCAGAAGGCCAGAGACGCTATGTTGAAAGTCTGTCCGCGTATGCCAGACAATTTCTTGGCCAAATGGACAAACCGGACGTTGAATCCATTGAAGGCCTCTCGCCGGCCATCTCCATCGACCAAAAAACAACCAGTAATAATCCAAGATCAACGGTGGGCACTGTTACGGAAATCAATGATTATTTCAGGCTGCTTTATGCACGTATCGGCATTCCCCACTGCCCGGTTTGCGGCAATGAGATCAGCAGTCAGACGGTGGATCAGATCGTGGACAGCATCAACCAAATGCCGGAGGGCACCCGGGTGATGATCATGGCTCCGGTGGTAAGGCAACGCAAGGGGACCCATGAAAAGGTGATTGAAAGGATCGCAAGAGAAGGTTTTACAAGAGTCAGAGTCGACGGTGAGATCCATAACATCGATGAAGGCGACATTGCCATGGAGAAGAGCTTCAAGCATACCATTGAAATCGTGGTGGACAGGGTCATCGTTAAAGAGGGCATAGACAGCCGGCTGGCAGAAGCTGTTGAACTGGCTATTAATCATGGCGACGGACTGGTCAACATCGTCTCCGGCGACGGCACGGAGAAACTGTTCTCATCGAAGCTTGCCTGCCCGGATCATGGAGTCACCCTCGAAGAACTGGAGCCGAGAATGTTCTCCTTCAATACGCCATTTGGCGCCTGTCCGGCTTGCGATGGCCTGGGATTTACACAAAAAATAGATCCGGATCTGATCGTAACTGAGCAGGACAAGACCATCATCGACGGCGCACTGAGCAATGTGTTCGCTTCGATGGAGATCGCCGGCTACTACAGACAGATGATCGAAGCCCTGGCAGCTGAACACGGAGTGGATATCAAAACGACGGAATACAGGGACCTCCCAGAAAACTTCAAAAAAGAACTTCTTTACGGAACGGGAGAAAGATGCCTCAAATATTATTATAAAAGCAGGACTACCGGATCCAGATCCTTCCAGAACCACCCCTTCGAAGGTATAATCAATAACCTGGAACGCCGATACAGGGAAACGAATTCCGATTACATCAAAGAGAAGATGGAAGAATATATGCGGAAAGCCCCTTGTGAAGCCTGCGGTGGGAAAAGGCTGAAGCCGGAAGTCCTGGCTGTTACTGTGGGCGGGAAAAACATTGCAGAGGTTTCGGATCTCTCGATCAGGGATTGCAGCGCTTTTGTGGAGGCTCTCAAGCTCACCGACAGAGAGGAAATGATCGCTGTCCAAATCAAGAAGGAAATTCGATCCAGACTGAAATTTCTCATAGACGTAGGGTTGAATTATCTGACGCTGTCACGATCCGCCGGGACGTTATCCGGCGGTGAATCCCAGAGGATACGGCTGGCCACTCAGATAGGGTCCAGCCTTGTGGGAGTGCTTTACATACTGGACGAACCCAGCATCGGCCTCCATCAAAAGGACAATTCGAAGCTGCTGGCGACCCTGAGGCATCTGACGGACATCGGCAACACCCTTCTGGTGGTGGAGCATGACGAGGAAACCATGTATGCGGCAGATCACATTATTGATATCGGCCCCGGAGCCGGGGTCCATGGCGGCCATCTTGTAGCTCAGGGCACCGTGGAGGATATAAAAGCCTGCAAAAAATCCATCACCGGACAGTATCTCAGAGGAGAGAAATTCGTGGAAGTACCGATATCCCGCCGGCAGGGAAACGGTAAAACCCTGAAGATCATCGGGGCTGCCGAAAACAACCTGAAGAATATAGACGTTGAGTTCCCTTTAGGCCGATTCATCGGTATCACCGGTGTTTCCGGATCAGGCAAGAGCAGCCTGATCAACGAGATCCTGTTCAAAGCCCTGGCCTCTAAATTCTATCACGCAAAGGATAAACCGGGCAGGTATGTTGAAATTATCGGGATGGAGCATATCGATAAGATCATTGACATCGATCAGACGCCGATCGGAAGAACGCCGCGATCCAATCCGGCCACCTATACAGGATTGTTCACCCATATCAGAGACTTGTTTGCCAGCCTTCCGGATTCGAAAATGAGGGGTTTTGAAAAAGGACGCTTCAGCTTTAACGTGAGAGGCGGCCGATGCGAAGCCTGCTCCGGCGACGGGATCATTAAAATAGAAATGCACTTCCTGCCTGACATCTACGTTCCTTGCGAGGTTTGCCATGGAAAGCGCTATAACCGTGAGACCCTCGAGGTCAAGTTCAAAGGCAAGAATATATACGAAGTGCTGGACATGACTGTGAATCAAGCATTGCAGTTTTTTGAGAATCAGCCGTCCATCGCCAGAAAACTTGAAACCCTCAAGCAGGTGGGATTGGGATACATCAAGCTTGGGCAGCCTTCGACGCAGCTCTCCGGTGGTGAGGCGCAGCGTATCAAGCTGGCTGAACAGCTATCCAAAAGGAGCACGGGCAAGACTCTGTATATACTGGACGAACCCACTACGGGGCTGCATTTTGATGATGTGGCCAAACTTCTCAAAGTGCTGGACGAATTGGTCAATTCCGGAAATACCGTCATCGTCATCGAGCATAATCTCGATGTGATCAAAAGAGCGGACTATATCATCGACATGGGCCCGGACGGCGGAGACATGGGCGGGCAAGTCATCGCCAAGGGCACTCCGGAAGAAATTGCAGAAATGGCGCACCATTCGTACACGGGAGAGTATCTCAAGAAGGTCCTTCCCCCTTGCACCCGCTGATGGGCAGGGGTTTACACCTTCGAAAATCGATGGCATAATGTATACAGGATTTAACATATGCTTTGTGATTGCTTTAAGGACCGATTTAGGACCGATGGGGTTTATCGGTATTGGCAGAAAAGAATGAAAGGCTGGCCGATCAAATGTTTGAAAAAGTTAATTATACAATGCTGACGGATTTTTATGAACTGACAATGGCAAACGGGTATTTTGAAACAGGCATTGCCGAAGACATCGCTTACTTCGATATGTTCTTCAGAAAGATCCCTGACGGCGGCGGCTTTGCGATCATGGCGGGCGTTGAGCAGCTTGTCCAATATATGAAGAATCTGAAATTTACGGAAGATGATATAACGTTCCTTCAAAATAAGGGCATATTTGACAAGAGATTTCTTGACTATCTGAGGGATTTCAAGTTCGTATGCGATGTGTGGGCCGTTCCTGAGGGGACGCCTATTTTCCCGGATGAGCCTCTGGTAACAGTCAGAGGCCCGGTCATACAAGCGCAGTTTGTCGAAACCATGATTTTGCTCCTCATCAACCACCAGAGCCTCATTGCAACGAAGGCGAACAGGATCGTCCGGGCGGCAAAGGGCAGGGGCGTGATGGAGTTTGGCACAAGACGGGCCCATGGGCCTTCGGCAGCGGTATACGGGGCCAGAGCGGCATACATCGGAGGATGCATGGGGACGTCTTGCACCATATCCGACAGAGACCATGGTATCGGTGCCTTGGGGACAATGGCACATAGCTGGGTCCAGATGTATCCTGACGAATACGAAGCCTTCAAAAGATATGCCCAGATATACCCTGAAAACTGCGTGCTGCTGGTAGATACCTATAATGTTTTGAAGAGCGGAGTCCCTGCGGCCATCAAAGTCTTTCATGAATTCAAGCCACAACGGATGGGCATACGGATCGATAGCGGCGACGTGACGTACCTCACAAAAAATGCGAGAAAAATGCTGGATGAAGCGGGGCTCCAGGATTGCAAGATCGTGGTTTCAAATTCGCTTGACGAATATCTGATCCGGGACGTCATTCACGAAGGTGCCTGCGTCGATTCCTTCGGCGTCGGTGAAAGACTGATAACCGCTCGCTCAGAGCCGGTTTTCGGCGGAGTGTACAAGCTTTCAGCCTTGGAAAAAAATGGTGTGATGACCCCGAAGATGAAAATTTCTGAAAATGTTGAAAAGATAACAAACCCGGGCTTTAAATCCCTTTACAGATTATACAGCAAGGCTACCAACAGATGCCTGGCGGATCTGATCACGCTGGATGAAGAGGACCCGCCGCAAGGGGAACCGTTTGAAATATTCGATCCGGAAGCTTCTTGGAAAAGAAAGGTCCTGACTAACTACTATGCCAAGAACCTCAGGGTGCAATTATTCAAGGGAGGAGAGTGCGTTTACGATTTGCCGGACATTGATGACATACGGAACTACTGCATGGAGCAGGTTGGAGCCCTCTGGGATGAAATGCTGCGATTTGAAAATCCGCAGGCCTACTATGTAGATCTGTCACAGAAGCTTTTTAACCTGAAACAACAGCTGGTCCTTGAACTTTCCGGCCACACGGGCGCATAAAGGGATATGACCAGAAGCCAGAAATCCATTATGTTCGTGACCATGGTCACCACCTTTTCCACCACATTTATGGGCAGTTCCCTCAACCTGTCCATCCCGGCCATAGGCGATGAATTCGACGTCAGCGCCGGCTTTCTGGGCTGGGTGATCACGGCATATATGCTCACAGTGGCCGCATTCTCGGTACCGTTTGGAAGACTGGCCGACATCGTGGGCAGGAAGAAGATCTTTATGCCTGGGGTCGCCATATTTTCTGTGTCCTCCCTGCTTTGTGCTTTCTCATGGAATATCTGGTTCATGATAGGCTTAAGGGTGATCCAGGGTCTTTCGGGATCCATGATCTACAGCACCAATATCCCTTTTTTGATCAATGCTTTCGAGCCCGGCCGGCGCGGCAGGGTTTTGGGATTCAATTCCTTTGCGACTTATCTGGGGCTGTCCCTGGGACCGGCCATCGGCGGCCTGCTGAATTATTATGCGGGCTGGAGATCGATTTTTATCGTCACTTTCGCCATTGGGATCACGGCCTTCATTGTTGCCATCAATTCGTTGCCGGCAGATCCCAAGAGAAGATCAGAGCAGATATCTTCAGCGGATGCAGCCGACGTGCCGGGCAATCTCCTTTACATTGTCACCATCGGAATGACCATTTTCGGCCTTACAATGATGGCGGATATCGACGAGGCAGTTTATATTGCATCTATTGGAGTTGTAGCCTTCGCACTGTTCGTATTTCGGGAACTGCATACCGACCATCCTCTTATTAAAATAAGCCTGTTCACAAAGGACAGAGGCTTTGCTTTTTCGAACCTCTCCGCATTGCTGAATTATGGAGCCACCTTTGCGACGGGGTATCTGATCTCGATCTATCTGCAGGTCGTCATGGGATACAGTTCCCAGACGGCTGGCGTGATCATGATATCCCAGCCTCTGGTCATGGCGGTCGTGTCCCCGATGGCCGGAAGGTTGTCGGATAAATTCTCTCCTTATAAACTGTCATCCTTCGGGATGGGCCTTTGTGCCGCCGGCCTGATGTTTTTTGTTTTTATCCATCAGGACTATCCCATTTGGATGATCATCACCGGCCTACTCGTAACGGGCCTGGGCTTCGGCTTTTTTACCACGCCCAACACCAATGCGATCATGGCTCTGGTCGAGAAAAAGGATTATGGAGTGGCATCTTCGATCCTGACGACCATGCGTTCCGTCGGCCATGCGTCCAGTATGGCCCTTGTCACCATCATCGTGCAGCTATATATGGGAGACAGTGCGCTTTCGGAAGCGGATCCGGCAGTTCTAGTTGAAACCTTGCGAACGACATTTACCATATGCATTTATGTTTGCGTCTGCGGCGTATTTTTCTCTCTTGCGAGAGGAAAAAGGTAGTCAGTTAAAAAGCCTGTTTGCTGATCAGCAAACAGGCTTTTGGATATATAGGATAATATTTTAATTGATGCATGAAGCACATTAATTAAGCATAGTAAATAGGTCTATATTTTATTCGATGCATTGAGGACATTTTTGATTTTATGCTGGACCATTCTCTGTATAGCATCTCTTCCGGGTCCCAGATACTTTCTAGGGTCAAATTCTTCTGGACTCTCAGCCAGAACGCGTCGAACCTCGGCAGTCATAGCCAGTCGAAGGTCCGTGTCGATGTTGACCTTGCAAATGCCGTACTTCGTGGCTTCTTTGATCATTTCTTCCGGTACTCCCTGGGCTCCAGGAATGATCCCGCCATATTTATTGCAAAGAGCAACGAACTCCGGCAGGACGGTGGAAGCACCGTGGAGAACCAGCGGCGTTTCAGGAATAAGTTTGTTGATCTCCTTCAATCTTTCGAAGTCAAGATATGGGTCACCCTTGAATTTATAGGCGCCATGGCTCGTGCCGATCGCGATGGCCAGTGAATCGACCCCGGTCTTGTGAACAAATTCGGCTGCTTCATGGGGATCTGTGAATTTGGCGGAGCGCGCATCGACGCTGATATTGTCCTCCACTCCGGCAAGCTTGCCAAGCTCCGCCTCAACAGAGACGCCCTTTGCATGGGCATACTCTACCACTTGTTTCGTGAGAGCGATGTTTTCTTCAAAACTATGCTTGCTGCCGTCGACCATTACAGAAGTAAAACCGTCATCCACGCATTTTTTACATATTTCAAAATCCTCGCCATGGTCAAGATGCAAAACGATGTCCAGACCAGTGTCCATGATGGCTGCTTCAACCAGCTTCATTAGATATGCCGGGCGGGCGTACTTCCTGGCTCCCGCGGAAACCTGCAGAATAAGCGGCGCATTTTCAAGCTTTGCCGCATCCACGATGCCCTGAATGATTTCCATATTGTTTACATTGAATGCGCCGATAGCATAATCGCTTTTCAGTGCTTTCGCAAACATTGCATTGGTTGTAACTAGTGCCATAACAGAACCTCCTTTGATTAACTAAGACCATGATGCTGGATAAATTAAATAAACTAGTGACGAATCAAATTAGAATCAATTAAGAATGTAAAAGAAAAAAATGAATCAAAAATGAATCAAAAAGGAACACATTAACAGCTCGCAGCAAATCACTGACCAGGTTTTATTAAAATCTTCATAACTTCTTCCGGCGTCGAATCCGACGGCATAACAAAATTGCCGGCCCTGATTTTTGTCGTGATGCCCATTTCGTTTGCGAGCTTGACGAATTCTTCGGCAGAAGGGAACAGACCGATATCGGCAAACTTGCCCCCAATAGACTGAAGAGACTCACCGGATTCGATATAGACCGAGTACATGACCACTGCTTCCGGGGTAGTCGCCGGTTGTTCTGGGGCAGGCGCTTCTGATTCGGGCTCTTCTGTGGCAGGCTCTTCAACGGAAAGCTCCTCTTCCAACTCGGATTGCTGTCCATTGGCGGCGATCAGCTTCGATGGATAATCCATAATAGCGTCAATGCGATTCCAGATCAGAAAGCTGGCGATTGCAAGGATCGCCAATATAATGATGATATCATTCTTATTGTAGAAAATGTCTTTGATTTTATTCATATAGTCTCCTGCTGCGTTCCCACTTACATCCTAAATATACCATAGCTTTGACGGTGTTTCAACGGCTTTCGTTCCTTGAGACTTTCGTCGATTTTAATTTGTTTTACGATTTAAGTTGTAGTATAATAAACCGGTATGGTAAAAATAACAATAACAAAAAATGAAGAAAACCAACGGTTGGACCGGTTTCTTAAAAAATACCTGAAAAACGCACCGCTGAGCTATATCTACAAAGTGATCCGAAAAGACCTGAAGGTCAACGGCAAACGTGTTAGAGAAGACAGCGTGCTTTATGATGGAGATGAGATCACATTGTATATGGACCAGGAAGAACTGGACGGATACTTGAAATCCAAAACGGTTTCAAAGGGCCGGAAGCAGTTTAAGGTCGCATATGAAGATCACAATATCATTATAGTCGAAAAACCCTTTGGCCTGCTGACACATGGGGACTCCGTAGAAAAGAAAAACACTTTGACAAACCAGGTGCAAGGATATCTCATGGGCAAAGGAGAATATGATCCGGCAGGGGAAAAGACCTTTGTGCCTTCTCCCGCCAACAGGCTCGATAGAAATACCACCGGGCTGGTGATTTTCGGCAAAAATGCCGCTGCACTGTCCGCTTTGAACAAGATGATCCGGGAACGGGATTATGTTAGCAAATTCTATCTTACCATCGTAGCGGGGGAACTTAAAAAACCCTTGATCCTCAAGGATATGATGGAGAAAGATACGGATATCAATAAAGTTACCGTACGGCCGTTCGATACCGCAGGAACCAAGGGCAAAGTCATGGAGACCCTGGTTGAACCCGTTGCTGTTGGAAAAGGCTATACTTTAGTGGAAGTCAAGCTGGTCACCGGTCGCACCCATCAGATAAGAGCCCACCTGGCAAAGGTCGGATACCCTGTTATAGGCGACGCAAAATATGGAAAGCCGGCAGTCAACAAAGAAATGGATTCCAAATATGGCCTGACGACCCAGCTTTTGCATGCAGCACGGCTGAAGTTTGAGAACGGAGCTGAGCCCCTGCAATATTTAAAGGGGAAAGAAGTCTCTGCAGAGTTGCCTGAAGACTTTGAAAGAATCAGAAGCGACATTTTCCCAAAGGGCGGCAAATAGAATGAATGCAAGCAGTGGCAGTCAACCCTGGAAAATCAAATATCGGCCTTATCTCTATGCCATGGCGGCTGCATTTATCACCACGATGCTTGTAGCTCCCGAGACCATCGAAGGCGACTCGATGGAGCCGGCCCTTTCGGAAGGGCAGGTCATTATCTTGTCAAAAGAAGACTATTCGGAAAAGAGATCCACGCCCGAAATGGGTGAGATCGTGGTTTTAGATAAAGTCCAAACAATGGAATTCAGGCTAAAAAGTGATTTTAAAAACGACAATTCTGTATTGCGGGTGGCTGGCCTGCCTGGCGAAACCATTGATTCGCCAGAGCTTCTGGGAGACTATCCCGGACCGTTGGAGCTGGCGGAAAATCAGGTCTGGCTTGTTTGCGACAACATCCCGAATGCCGTTTCGGCGGAAGAACTCTATGGACCTTATCTTGACTCCAGAACCATGGGGCCAGTGGATATGAAACAAATTCGCGGCAAAGCACGTTTGATCGTCTGGCCGATTTCAGATATTGGGAGGATCAAGTCATGAAGGAATTGCTCAAGGATATAGCAGTCGCAATAGCCATCGCGCTGATAATTATACAGTTTATTAAACCGACGATCATCAAAGAAAGCTCCATGGAGCCGACATTATACGCCAATGACTACATTTTTCTCAGCAAGCAGGCCTACAATCTGTTTGGCGATCCGGAATATGGGGATATCATCGTGTTCCATTCCGATATTGAGAACAAGGCGGGAGGCGGCAACAAGGACCTGATCAAGCGTATCATCGGATTGCCGGGAGATAAAATCAGGGTTTCTGACGGAGTCGTCTACAGGAATGGGGAAGCATTGGTGGAAGAATATACGATGGAAGGCTTCACTACAGGCGAAGTGTCGGAATTAGTAGTGCCTGAGGGCGAAATGTTCGTGATGGGTGATAACCGAACAGTGAGCCTGGATTCGAGAAGCGAGGAAGTCGGATGTGTCGATATGGAAGAAATACTGGGGAAAGCGGTTTTCCGGCTTTATCCTTTTGACAAAATCGGGCGATTATAAACGGAAAGCATAGGAGACATGAAACAGCAGAGAAATATCGCGGCCAACAAAAAGGCCAGACATGATTATTTCATTGAGGACACATATGAAGCAGGGATCGTTCTGACGGGCACCGAAATCAAATCGATTCGAAGCGGCAAGGCCAGCATCAAAGAGAGCTTTGCGAAGATCGAAAATGGAGAATTGATCATTTACGGGATGCATATCAGCCCTTATGAACAGGGGAACCGATTCAATGTAGATCCTTTGCGGCCAAGAAAACTACTGCTGCACAAGCAGGAGATCCGGAAGCTGATCGGGCTGACCACGCAAAAAGGCCTGACTCTGGTGCCGCTGAATCTTTATATCAATAAAGAAGGGAAGGCCAAGCTGGAGATCGCCGTGGCCCGGGGCAAAAAGCTGTACGACAAGCGGGAGGACCTGGCCAGGAAGGATGCCGCAAGGAAAATGGAACAGGCCGTAAAGAAGTGGAAATAGATATTGATCGGGTTCATTAGGTGGCAAGTAAAAGAATTGTAATATATTAATTGCGGAAATATAATGACAAATTTGCTGTTTTGTTGTATAATCTAGCTATATAAAGAGACGCACGATGCCGTTCGCAATATGGGGGTGTAAAGGTTTCGACGGGGGTGTAGAACTAAGATAAGCGAGTCGCAGTTTGCCAAGTCTGCGTTAAAAATGGCACGTTAAATACAAACGCTAAAAATAACAACAATTACGCATTCGCAGCATAGCTGCCAGCCGCTTTAGCGGCGCGTCGTCGGCTCGGATTCACCTGTAGGTCCGAATCCCGGCGTCATGATACAGGAAAACTCTGTGTGATCTCCCGGTAGCACAGGGGAACAACGGGATAGGAAATGATTTAGCCTGCCGAATTGGCGATCTCGTTTCCGAAACAACAAACAATCGGCTGCACTCGGAGAAAATCTTACGGAAATGCTTTCGGACGTGGGTTCGACTCCCACCACCTTCACCACAACCATTGCCATCAATTGATAAAAAGTATTTTATCGGTTGGTGGTTTAAATTTGTCCTGAAACGGCTTGAAATCAAGACTTTTCATGATTTTATGCGATCTTGAACCTGTCGAATTCAGACGTATATTATTGTAGCTCTTGTCAAAAATCTTGATCTGGAACAAATGGCGCCTTTGTAATCGTTTGACATTAGAAAAGGGTGTGCATTTTATAGGTAAATCGTTGAAAAATAGAGCAAATCGTTGAGCAATAGGAATCCCGCTCGATATGTTCCCTCAAACGTTCCAGGAAGAAAGCCGATCTATTTTCGCAAACGTAGCCGTGGAGACTGTGGTTTTGCTTAATAAAAAATGACAATTATGACTAGGAAGGCTACCAATGATCAGAAGAATAAGTAATAATAAAAACGCGATTATAATTTTGCATGAAATATATGGAGTAAACCAGTTTATTGAAGAAATTAGCTCTGAATATCACATGCAGAGTTTTGATATATTTTGTCCTAATATGCTTCGGCGAAGCTGCTTTACTTATTTGGAATCCTCTGAAGCCTATAAATTCTTTATGGATAACGTAGGCTTTGATTTTTATCAGGAAGTTGAAAATTTAGCTACTCAGTTAAAGCATGCTTATGAAAAAGTATTCATTATGGGCTTCAGCGTGGGGGCGACGATTGCCTGGCGGTGTTGTATGAATAGCAGCTGTGATGGAATAATCTGCTGTTATGGTTCACGTATACGCGATTATTTGTTTCTTCAACCATCCTGCCCCACGTTTTTACTGTTTGCTGAGCAGGATTCGTTCGAAGTTGGCACCATAATAAATAAGCTTCAAGAAAAACCAAATGTTGAAATATATAAAATGCAAGCAAGTCATGGATTTATGGACAAATATTCAAATGACTATAATCAAGAGCAAATGACGAAATCAAGAGAATACATACGGGATTTTCTAAATAAAACAAAATAGGATTGCTTGATGATGGCGTGAAGTAAGCATTGGGTCTTCACATATGTTGATTTAAAGGGATTTGCCATAGAACGAGGAGGCAAGTCTATGAGTTTTAAAGCGAAGTGTTGATACTTATTGGGCATAACGGTTCAGTTTTCTTTAAAAAGAAAATAATTATTGACATGTAAAGAGAAAGGCGATAATCTATCAAATGTAGACCGACGGTCGGTTTATTATTAAACAATAGAGGCTAGTAGACTAATCAAAAAACATATTCGATTTAAAAATTGCAGCAAAATATTTCTTAAAGGAAGTAACAGGGTATGGAGTTAATCAAAAAAAAGAAATTAGATATTTGGATAATCTCAAAATAGAAGGGGTAAAACTATGAGAACTATTAAAAAGCATGACGACCGTAAAAATGAAATTCTTGATGTTGCTGAAATGCTTTTTTATTCAAAAGGCTTTGAACAATGTACTGTAAATGACATCCTCAAAGAGATTGGCATTGCAAAGGGTACGTTTTATCATTATTTTAGTTCTAAAGAAGAAGCTTTAGATGCGATCGTAGATAGAAATATTGAGTTGATAATCAATAGGATTAAAAAAGTGATCTCGAACCTTGATATTGAACCTGTCGAAAAGTTAATGCGTGTTTTTTTGGCAATGCGGATAGATGACAACATGAAAAGCGATATGCTTGATGATTTGCATAAACCCGATAATGCGCTATTACATCAAAAGAATTTAAGTCATCTAATAGAAGCTATGGCTCCTGTTCTTGTAGATGTTATCGATGAAGGGATTGAAAAGAATACTTGGAGTTGCAGATATCCATTGCAGTATATGCAAATCTTTTTAGCGGCTGCATTAACTTTAACGGATGAAGGTATTTTTGAAGTAGCGGCTGATTCGCAGATGATAACTATGGCTGCGTTAATTGCAACGCTTGAAAAGATGCTGGAAGTCCCAGAGGATTCTTTTCTGAATTCATATTTGCAAAACTTGGATAATCAGTGATTGATAAATTAAAAATCACCAAAGGTGAAATACATATAAAGGAATAAATATGAACTGGTTAATCATTAAAAACGATTTTAAAAGAAACAAAATTATTAATCTGGCATTGTTATTATTTATGATGTTCTCAGCAAGTCTTGCGGTCTTGTCTGTGGTGGTCGGGGTACAAACTTTTACCTCAATTTCGGAACTATACAAGTCCGCACAGCCACCACATTTTCTTCAGATGCATAAAGGAGATATCAGTCAAGATGAAATTGATGATTTCATGTTGGGGTATGCAGACATTACCGACTGGCAGACTATAACCATGATTGATCTCTTTGGCGACGATATTACCATTGTTGGCAGTAAAGGAACTTACAATCTTTCTGACTGCCGTCTTGATATCGGGTTGGTGAAGCAAAATGAAACCAAGGATTTACTCTTGAATTCGAAACACCAAAAGGTAGTCGTTCGTGAAGGTGAAATTGGTATCCCTGTCCTTTTAAGAGAAATGTATGGTATGGACATAGGGGACCAGGTCATTATAACCAGCAATGATGTTAATAAAACATTTGTCATAAAAGAATTTATTTTAGATTCTCAGATGAACTCTTCATTGGCTTCATCTACAAGAATACTGTTGAGCAATGAAGATTTTGAATCTCTTTCAGGCAGGATCGGAGAGTATGAATACCTAATAGAGGCGTATTTAAATAATCCTAAAAATGCTTCGGATTTTAAAACTGCCTATGAAAATGCAGGACTTCCACAGAATGGTCAGGCAGTAACATACACTATTATTTTTATACTCAGTGCTTTTACTGATATTGTTACCATATTTGTTTTAATCCTTGTGAGCTTCCTGTTAATTTTTATTTCTTTTATTTGTGTCAGATTTACCATCATGACAGCGCTAGAAGAGGAAATCGGCGAAATCGGCACAATGAAAGCGATTGGACTTCCGTTTACGGATATACGGAACCTTTATCTGCAAAAGTACAGGGTATTGGCTGTTGCAGGTGTGATCGCCGGCTATATACTGGCACTTCTCATTAGCGGTACTTTTACAAAGCATATCAGCACTACATTCGGCGATATGGGAATATCCTTTCTGGCAATATCATTATCGATTGTGGCTGCCAGCTTAACACTTCTTTTGATAAACTTTTATTGCAAAAAAGTATTGAAGAAAATCAGGAAACTGACAGTCGTTGATGCACTGGTCACTGGAAGAGGATTTGAGAAAGAAAAGGGCCGTGTAAAAGATGGACTTCACAAAAGCAGGAAACTGTCGGTAGTGTGGCTAATGGCAATCCGGGAGGTCTTCCATCATTTCAAAAAATGGATAATTGTGTTTTCTGTCGTGATGATTGCTGTCGTGATGATCCTTGTTCCTTTTAATTTGACGAATACTTTTGGGGCGCCCGATTTTATTACCTATATGGGAAGTTCATTGGAAGATATTCTGATCGAAGTGGAAACAGGCGAAAATCTGGTATCCGGCTATGAGAAAGTGAAAAAGGTTTTGGAAGACGATGAAACATTGGAAAATCATTATGAATACAAGACAGTGCGTGTTCAGACGATCGATTTAGATCAAAAACGCAAGAATATCGATGTTGACTGTGGAGACAATGCCGGGAATGAGTTGAAGTATCTAGCCGGCAAAGCACCAGAAGGTGAAAACGAAATAGCGCTTTCCTATCTCAATGCCAATGATGTCGGCAAGGAGATCGGGGATACGATGACCATAATATTTAATGGGTTTGAAAAGAAATTTATTGTCTCAGGAATCTATCAGGACGTAACCAGTGGAGGATATACTGCGAAGTCAAAATTTGATTTTCCAGGTATGACAGTCAATAAATATACCTTTTCGGTGAACCTGAAAGATAAAGCGGATGTAGAGAGTACGGCTGATAGGTGGTCAAAAATTTTAGGCTCCGGCGTAATGGTAGACCCAATGAAGGAATTTATTAATCAGACTTTGGGCGGAGTTGAAAAGCAGCTCAGAATGATTAATATAGTCATCGTTATCATTGTCGCATGCTTGGTAATGCTCATCAGTATATTGTTTTTAAAACTGCGGTTAGCAAGAGATTTACCGGAAATTGCAGTGCTAAAAGCTGTTGGTTTTTCTGAACATGATATTCGAAAACAATACTTGATTAAGATGGGATGTGTGACCGCAACCGGTATTATGGCTGGAATCATCCTCACAAATGTATTGGGAGAAAAGATAGTCAACTTAGCATTAAGCTTTGCGGGAATCGGCATCAATAAAGTTAATCTCATCAGCAATCCCCTTGTAGTCTATCTCATTAGCCCATTATTCCTAATGGTGCTGATACTGCTCACATCACGAATAGTATTAAGGCCAATTAAAAAATATAGTATTGTATCAATTATTAACGAATAGAAATCGTTGGAGGCTCAAGATGAAAACTATATTGGAAGTAAAGACTTTATGCAAAAGCTTTGACGAGACCCAGGTGTTAAAGGATGTTAATCTTACAGTTAATGCGGGCGAATTCGTTGCAATTATGGGACGGTCCGGATCTGGGAAGTCTACGTTGCTGTATTGTATCAGCGGAATGGACAGGCCTTCTGCCGGCAATGTGCTTTTCGACGGTCAAGATATTGCGATGCTGGATGATGATACGATAAGTGAAATCAGATTAAATAAGATGGGGTTTATTTTCCAACACTCCTATCTTCTGAAAAATCTGTCTATCAGGGATAATATTGTGCTTCCCGGATTTAAGGCAGATAAGCTAACACGAGAGCAAGTCAATCATAATGCAGAAGCATTAATGGGAAGGACTGCTATTACGCATGTGGCGGGAAATGATATCAAAAAGGTTTCAGGTGGAGAACTGCAACGTGCGGCTATTTGCAGGTCATTAATAAACAACCCGGACTTTCTGTTTGGGGATGAGCCCACCGGAGCTTTAAACAGCAAAACAACAAAGGAAGTGATGGATATCATCAATAGCGTTAATGCAGAAGGCACTACCGTCATGATTGTCACCCACGATGCAAAAGTGGCAGCTAGGGCAGATCGCGTGATATTTCTTGTAGATGGAAATATCAATAATGAACTGAATTTGGGTAAGTATGATGACAATGAAAAGGAAAAGTCATCCCGTGAAAAAGTGTTACTGGAATGGCTCGAGAAGCAGGGTTTTTAGTCACATGAGAATAGAGGTATGCAAATAAATGAAAACATTGTTTGACCTACGAAGAGAATCTACATCCAAAATTATAGAGTCTATAAAAAAATTATACAATGAACCTATTAAGGTTGTCAGACTAGGAGAACACTCCATCAATGCATGTATAGGGTGTTGGAATTGTTGGCTGAAGACCCCCGGGAGATGTGTCATGAAAGATCAAATGGCGGAATCCTATGCTGACTATATCAATAGTGATACGGTTATTTTGGTAATCGATACCGCCCAAGGATTTATCAACTATCAAGCTAAAGCTTTTTTGGACAGGACAATTCCACATTACCTGCCATACATAGAAATAGAAGAAGGCGAATGTCATCATATCGCCAGGTATAGTGCCTATCCCGATATGGTGTTTTACTACGACACTGAGGGGTTGGCAGCGGATGAAGAACAGGTGATTGAGGATTATTTGTATCGCGCAGCATATCATTTCAAGTCAAGAGCTTATCGTATCGTTGGGGACAGCAGTCTTCACTTGAAAACCTTGGATTCAAGAAAAGCTAAAAATCGCATGGTGGCATTTTCCAAAACCGAACCGATGGAGAAGCTGGTCATTTACAATGGTTCTCCAAGAAGAAGCGGGAGCAATTCTGCAATGGTTCTTGAAAAAGCGGTTGAATTCCTTGGAAGTCAGCTGGAAGTTCGTGATTTGAAGGAAGAACACCAATGGGATGAGTGGGCAGATTCTTTTACGAGTGAGAAGCATGTGATGTTCTTTATGCCCTTATATGTACATGCGATGCCATCGCATGTGATGGGCTTTATAGAAAAGCTGCAAGCATCTGAAGGTAGCATCAGCTTTTTTGTTCAATCTGGTTTTCCGGAGAGCAGTCAATCTTATTATCTTGAGGCATATTTTGAGCGACTGGCTCTCAGATTGGCCAGAACATATATTGGAACGGCGATTAAGGGCGGATTGGAAGGCTTGCAGGTGAAACCAGCTAAACAGCAGAATCAAATCATAAAACCAATGATTCAGTCTATGATGTCGTTAGTTAACAAAGGCAATTTCGAACCGTCAAGAATTCATCAATTGGCCAGTCCAGTTTCATTAGGGTCGGGAATGAAACTGCTCTTTAGGTTGTTAAGCCGTTTTGGACTCATCAACTTCTTTTGGGATCGATATCTAAAAGAAAATCATGCATTCGAAAAACGTTTTGACCATCCTTACTTATCCTAAAAATTAGGATACAAGGGCATATCAGTACCAACAGATTGATATGTTTCCACATACTTCGAAAACACAAAAAAGGCCGTTGACCTGTTCCAACGTACGTAGAAATTAAAATCGGCCGTCTGACAGTAGTTGGCCAAACTCCGTCCATGTTGAGACTGTTGTCTTGATGTCACGTATAGATAAATAACAGTCCGTAAATGGCCTGAAATCAGAGGTTTTCAGACTTTCGGTAATGATCGCCGATTGCTGGAAACCTTTCTTTTTTGCCTTTTCAATATGTGTGTGTGTCTAAAAAGAATTGTTAGGTTGGGGATAGAGTGACCTTACCCCCTACAGAAAACCATCGACTACGTTAGCCCGGATGATATAATTAATCATCCAGGAGGTAAGAAACCATGCAGAAGAAGTTTACAGAGGAGCAAATTATTAGCATCCTCAAAATGCAGGAAAATGGCATACCCACAAAGGACATCGTTCGGCAAAACAACATTTCAGAGCAAACGTTTTATCGTTGGAAATCCAAATATGGAGGTATGGATGTCAGCGAAGCCAAGCGTCTAAAGCAGCTTGAAGAAGAAAACAGAAGGCTCAAGCAAATAGTTGCCGATTTGACTCTGGACAACCAAGCCCTGAAATGGGTCGTGGGAAAAAACGAATTCAGCCTGCCCGCAAAAAAGAAATCGCAAAAGATCTTCAACAAGAGCTAAAATTGAGCGAACGGCGCGTGTGCAGGCTTCTCAATATCAACAGGACATTTAAACGATATTGGTCACCCAAAATGGATGAGGATACCATCATTACCGAAAGGCTCTCTGAACTTGCCACCCACTGGCGACGTTTTGGATATAAACGCATTCATGTATTGTTGAGGCGGGAAGGCTATAAAATCAACCATAAACGAACATACAGGCTTTACAGGGAAGCAGGTCTTTGCATTCGCAAACGAAAGAAAAAATGTCCTTCCGAAAAAAGAGGGAAGCCGGATATCGTTCAAGCAGCAAACGCCACTGGTCGTTTGACTTTGCGTCAGACACGCTAGCAAACGGCAGACGGATCAGGGTGCTCACCGTTATTTATGAAGCTACAAGAGAAAACCTGGCACTGGAAGTAGATACATCCATTACGGGTTCGCGTGTTGCTGCAGTACTTAACAGAATCGCATTTTTCAGAGGATTTCCAAAAGAGATCCTGACTGATAGCTGGCCCGAATTTACAAGTACCGCCATGAGCACATGGCCCTATGAAAAAAATATTCACCACATTTTTATTGATCCAGGCAAGCCGGTTCAGAATGCATATATTGAAAGCTTTAATGGCAAATTCCGTGAAGAGTGTCTTAATGCCCATTGGTTCAGGAACCTTTCAGAAGCGAGAGCAACGATTGAGTCCTAGCGTAATGAGTACAACAGCGTCAGGCCACACAGCGCTCTCGGTAATCTGACGCCTCTGGAATATGCCCGAAATTTGATTGAAAATGACCCTCAAAATCAGACCGGACTAACACTCGGCTTGGTACAAAATTGGGGCTCAGGTCACTGCATACCTCTAATAGATAATGCAAACCCCCTGCCATAGAAACTTTATATAGGCAGGGGGTTTGCATTTTATTAATTAGATGTACTTTAGCGCAAGGGGAGGGGGGGCTGCAGCGAGGCGGTGAATGATTTCGTCAAATGAATAACAGAATATTAGATAAATAAAAATACAAAATATTCTTATAAATGCGATTATATTAATATTACACTTTTCAATTTGAAAATCAGAACCAAGATAAAAAAGGAATGTTGTCAAATTTAGCATTAATAAGAAAGTTTTGTAAAAAAAATGTCGTTATAATAGATTTCGTAGAGTTTGACAATTTAAACTGTTAAAGTTAATTTAAAACCAGGATAGTTAATGCTATTATTTAGAAAAGTCATCTCGATTAATAAGGAGGAAAAAAATGAAAAAGGTTAAAGCAGTTATACCAATTCTAATTATTGCTTTGATGACCCTCACGTTTACTGGGTGTGGTGGTGGGCAAAGCGAAGCAGATGCAAGTAGTAATTCAGAGCCAACATACAATCTGCGTTTATCTACAATGACTAGCAACGAACATACTTTAACACAGAGCGCTCAGAGGTACGCAGATGCCGTATTTGAAGCAACAAATGGTGATGTTAAAATCACGGTCTATCCTTCAAATCAATTAGGAGACTCGGCATCGGTATATGACGAACTAATGATGGGCAGCATCGATCTTGCATGGCAAACGGTTCCTGATAAATATGATGTAAAGGCAAATGCTGGAATGACCCCCTATATAGTCTTAGACTGGGATGATGTTAAGACATTATATTCCGATGAAAACCTTTGGTTCTTCAAAACTATGAGTGAAGTGAATGCAAATCAAGGGGTTACTCTGTTAGGATTATTACCAAATGGATTTATGGGCATCGGCGCAAAGAAACTTGGTAATTTAGATACGGTGTTTGATCTTAGCGTAAAGCAGGATGCTCTGATTCGCTCCGCATCTATAGACTCGTTGATTGCTCAAGTTGAAGCATTTGGTTATCGAGTTACTACTATACCGTATGCGGACTTATACTCAGCACTTCAAACCGGCATTGCAGATGGATGGTATGGCGGGAGTTTGATAAGTAATAATGTTGGATTCAAAGACGTCATTCAATATTTTGTTGAATACAAGGCCGTTAATGAAGCAATGGGCATGCTGATGAGCACTAAAACCCTTGAAAGCTTGCCGGCTGAATATCAAGAACTGCTTATTGAAATTGCAAAAGAAGAAAATATGGTAGGGATGAATGAAGTTCAGAAAGCTGAGGAGGAAGCTAGAGCAGCTTTAGAAGAGTATGGTATTACTATAATTACACCAACAGATGAAGAACTACAGGCCGTGGCAAAAGTCGTTCGAGGAAAAGTATATCCAATTTTCGCAGATGATTTTGGAGATGAGTTAATGACAGAAATAAACAAATGGGTTGAAAGTCTGAATTGATTCTTAATCTTGATCGTATTTTATGGCGGTGCGGGCGTTATAGAAGTTATTAGCCCGCACTGCTGATAACAAGGAGGCTTAAGTATATGGAGAATACGACTTTAGCCATAGAGAAAACGTTTTTATGGAAATCATTCTTAAAAATACTAAAATTATTTATTTTTATCTGTGGAGCGGTTCCGTTGGTACTAATCTTTGTGAGTGTATTTATGCGCTATGTAATGCATAAAGATTTCTTCGGATATGAAGATATAGTGATGCTTTTTACTCTATGGCTATATTATTTAGGCGCTACTTATGCCACTTGGGAAGAATCTCATATACGAGGAGATATGATGAGCTTCTTGTTTAAGAGTGGTAAAGCAAAAAGATATTATAAAATTAGTATAAATGCTTTTGCTGCAATCTGCATGGCATTCTGGATGAAATGGGGATTTGAATATGTAGTTTGGAATTTTAACGCTGGTGGAAAAACATCGGCATTAAAAATACCACTTATTGCTTCTGAATTAGCAATCTATTTTGGCATTTGCGGGCTGTTCTTCTATTCAATATTCCACCTTATTAAATATATCAAGATGAGCCCTGCGGAAATTTTACTGAAAGGGGATGAAGAAAATGTCATTTGAAATCGTTATGGTTTTAGCAGTAGTACTACTTACTGTTTCGATAATATATGGAGTTCCTATCCCCTTTGCTTTTGCGGCTCCCGTGGTACTTCTTGTATTAACATTAGATATTAATCCACAAATGTTGTTAGTAACAACTTATAGTAAGGTAAATTCAGTAGTTCTACTCGCAATTCCTTTTTTTATAATGGCAGGGAATGTTATGGAAAAAGGGAAAATAGGGGGACTATTAATTGACTGGATTGATAACTTTACGGGACGTATTAAAGGCGGTCTTGTTGTAGTAACGGCAGTTGCAAGCGCAATGTTCGGATCTATTTGTGGAAGCGGAACTGCAACTATAGCTTGTATTGGCTCAATATTGGCACCACGTATGAAAGAAAGGAATTATACGCCAGGAGTATATGCAGCTATCATATGTTGTGCAGGGCCATTGGGACTGTTAATTCCGCCAAGCGCAATACAAATCTTGTATGCATGGTCAACCGATCAGTCAGTTTTAGCTTGTTTCTTGTCGACTGCTGTGCCAGGGGTAATCTTAACAACTCTGCTGAGCATTGTGTCTTGGGTTCTGATTAGAAAAGCTCCCAATATACCTGACGTAGTAATTATGCCTATGAAAGAACGAGGGAAGAAACTTTTACATACATCTAAAGAATCGTTTCCGGCATTATTAATGCCAATTATCGTTCTTGGTGGAATATACGGTGGGATTATGACGCCAACAGAAGCAGCAGCAGTTGCGGTTATCTATGCAATACCTTTGGCGATGTTCTATTATAAGGCTATGACGTTTAGTGAATTAAAAGCCGTTATTACTGAAGCTGGCATTACAACCGGGGTAATGTTTATGCTGCTCACTTTCGTATCAATTTTAAGCCGGCTTTTCATTCAAGAGGGATTACCAGATATAATTTTAAATCTACTTACTGCCATATCAGAGGAAAAATGGGCTGTACTTATCATGATCAATATATGCTTGATAATTTTAGGAATGATAACTGATGATATTTGTGGAACATTAATCGCCGCACCAATATTAGTACCAGTCTGCATGGCGATTGGAGTAAGCCCTATACATATGGCGGCAATTCTCGGTGTTAATTTAGGAATGGGGAATATTACACCACCTTGTGCACCTTTCATTTTTCTAACAACAAGAGTAACAGGCGTCCCCGCTGCACAAATCATGAAATATTCATTTATATTAATTATGTTTTGCTATATTCCGGTATTAATTCTTACAACGTATATTCCGGATCTTGCGCTATGGTTGCCACGCGCAGTTTTAGGGGACAAATTAGTAATATAATAAAAGGAGATATAGAAATGAAAAAAGTTGAAACACTATATTTATCACAAGAAGACATTATATCACTGGATCTTGGATGGGACGTTATAATTAAACAAGTTGAGCTTGCTAACAGTGAATATGTTAGAGGCACGGTGGAATGTCCTCCAAAACGAGGAGTGCATACTAGAACGGATTGTTTCATACACGAAATGCCCGTATACCTAAAAACGATGGATGCCTGCGGAATTAAATGGGTCTCAGGGTATCCAAACAATTACAAGCATGATTTGCCGCAAATATTGGGTGTACAGGTGATGAATGACCCTGAGACGGGAGTTCCTCTCTGCGTGATGGATTGCCGTTGGATAACGGGTGTTAGAACAGCGGCAGCTTCAGCTATCACTATGAAATACTGTGCAAGAAAGAATTCAAAAAGAATAGCTATAATAGGTGCTGGAGTTCAGGGAAGGATGCACTTGCAGGCAATTAAACATGTAATACCGACGTTAGAAGAGTGCCACATATATGATATAAAGCCAAGTATTGTAGGATATTTTATGGATACTATGCCAGAGAAAACTGGATGTAATGTAATTCCATTTGATTCAGTTAAGGAAGCCGTTCAAGACGTAGATATAATAATGACGTGTACGCAACGGTTACATGAGCCAATTATTGCAGCGAATGACTTTAAACGAGGGATGACAGGTGCAGGATTAGAAGCAGGAAGAGCGTGGTCTTCGGAATTACTGCATGGAGATAGTAAAATAATAACTGATGACTTGGAGCAGACTCTCGGATATCAGTCATCACCGGGAGCTTTCCCTGGCGGAATGCCAAAATTCTATTGCCAATTAGGCGAACTAATTAACGGCACAAAGATTGGGAGAGAAGATGAGAAAGAAAGTATTTTAGCATTCAACATCGGGTTTGCTGCAGAAGACATTTCATTAGGACAATATGTATATGAAACAGCAAAGAATAAAAATGTTGGAATGATGTTGCCACTGATGGAAAAAGAAATCTAATAACATAATAATTTTAAAAAGGCGCCTTTTAAAATTACAATGAACCATGACAATTCTAATTTACTCGGTAATTTGTATGTGCAAAACTAGCATGTAAATGTAAAAAAAAACGGAGATAGTTTATAGACAATTTCAAACATATCATTCTATATCAAATATATCATTGATTCAAAAATGGAATCATACTCATTATTATATTGGTACTCTTCGAATCATAATCAAAATTTACTTGAATAAAATATTCTAGGGAATGGTGAGGAAGAGCGGATTATAAATATCCCTCTTTCTACTTAGGTGTTACATAATTCCCAATAACGAATAAATAAGGTTTAGATTTATTAGTAATTTTCGAATGTTATTGTCGTTTTAAGAAAAATTAAGGATGTAAAAATGACTAAACGAAAAACAAAGACAATGGATGGAAACGCCGCGGCAGCCCATGTCTCGTATGCTTTCACGGATGTAGCGGCGATCTATCCGATCACGCCATCTTCCACCATGGCAGAGGTGGCGGACGAATGGGCGGCATACGGAAAGAAAAACATCTTCGGGCAGGAAGTGAAGGTGGTGGAGATGCAGTCGGAAGGGGGCGCAGCGGGCGCGGTGCACGGATCCCTGGCTGCGGGCGCACTGACCACAACCTATACGGCATCCCAGGGATTGCTCCTGATGATCCCGAACATGTACAAGATGGCAGGGGAACTTTTACCGGGCGTATTCCATGTGAGCGCCAGAACACTGGCAGCCCATGCGCTTTGCATCTTCGGAGACCACTCTGACGTCATGTCAGTAAGGCAGACGGGCTTTGCGCTGCTAGCATCGGGCTCCGTGCAGGAAGTCATGGACCTTGGCGGGATCGCGCATCTTGCGGCCATCAAGGCAAGAGTGCCGTTCCTTCATTTCTTCGACGGATTCCGGACATCCCACGAAGTGCAGAAGATCGAAGTGATCGAATACGATGAATTCAAGGACCTTTTAGATATGGACGCAGTGCAGCGTTTCAGAGACGGGGCGCTGAACCCGGAGCATCCGGTGATCCGCGGCACAGCCCAGAACCCGGATATCTTCTTCCAAGCACGCGAGGCGGCCAACAAATATTACGAAGCGGTACCGGGGATCGTGGCGGAATACATGGACAAGATCAGTGAGCTGACAGGAAGAAGCTACCACCTGTTCGACTATGTGGGCCATCCGGAAGCAGAGGATGTGATCGTGGCCATGGGCTCGGTCTGCGAGACCGTGGAAGAAACCATCAACCTGCTTTTATCCCAGGGCAAGAAGGTGGGTCTGGTGAAAGTAAGGCTGTACCGCCCGTTTGCGCCGGAGTACCTGAAAGCGGTGATGCCGAAGACGGTGAAAAGGATCGCCACCCTGGACAGGACCAAGGAGCCGGGCGCGCTGGGGGATCCGTTGTATACAGACGTACGGACCATGTACTATAGAGATAAGAACGCGCCGGAAGTCTACGGCGGAAGATACGGCCTCGGGTCCAAGGACACCACACCGGGGCAGATCCTGGCAGTGTATGAAAACCTGGCCAGTGGAAATCCGAAAGACCAGTTCACCATCGGCATCGAAGACGATGTGACGTTCTCGTCGCTGAAACCGGTGGAAGGTGTCGTCACCGAGCCGGAAGGGACTATCCGATGCCGTTTCTGGGGACTGGGCTCGGACGGCACGGTGGGTGCCAACAAGAGCGCCATCAAGATCATAGGAGACAAGACGGACCTGTATGCCCAGGGGTATTTCGCCTACGACTCTAAGAAGTCCGGGGGCGTGACCATATCGCACCTGCGGTTTGGAAAACATAAGATCCAGTCCACCTACCTGATCAGCGAAGCGGACTTTGTGGCCTGCCACAACCAGGCGTATGTGCACCAGTATGACCTACTGAAGGGGCTTAAAAAGGGAGGCACTTTTGTGCTGAACTGCATCTGGGACGACCAGGAGCTGGCCCAGCATCTTCCTGCAGCCATGAAGAGGACTCTTGCGAAGAACGAAATCCATTTCTATACCATCGACGCCACGGAAGTCGCGGAAGAGATCGGCCTTGATAACCGGATCAACATGATCATGCAGTCGGCGTTCTTTAAACTGGCCAACGTAATCCCGGTAGAGGACGCAGTTAACTACCTGAAGGAGGCGGTGGAGAAGTCCTACGGCAAGAAAGGCGAAAAGATCGTCCGGATGAACAACGAGGCCATCGACCGTGGTGTCACCGACATCCATAAGGTGGAAGTGCCTGCATCCTGGGCGGATGCAGAGGACGAAGCAGAAGCGGAACGTAATGTGCCGGAATTCATCGAGCAGGTGCTGATCCTGATGTCGAGACAGGAGGGGGACGACCTTCCGGTGAGCGCATTCGTCGGAAGAGAAGACGGGACCTTCCCGTCCGGAACGGCGGCGTACGAGAAGAGAGGCGTGGCGGTGCATGTGCCGGAATGGAAGCCGGAACACTGCATCCAGTGCAACCAGTGCTCCTTTGTCTGCCCACATGCAGCAATCAGACCGGCGCTTCTGACACAAGAAGAGAAAGAGAACGCACCTTCTGGCTTTGCAACCATCAAAGCAAGCGGCAAAGGCCTGGAAGGACTGGAATACAGAATGCAGGTATCGCCGTTGGATTGCCTGGGCTGCGGAAACTGCGCGGACATCTGCCCGGCCAAGGAGAAGGCGCTGGTGATGGTACCGTCCGCCCACGCGGAAGGCGAAGCTGCGAACTGGGATTATTCCATCAAGCTGCCGCTGAAAGACAAATTGACAAGCAAAGAGACGGTGAAGGGCAGTCAGTTTGCGAAACCGTACCTGGAATTCTCTGGAGCCTGCGCAGGCTGCGGAGAGACTCCATATATCAAGGTCATCACCCAGCTTTACGGAGACCGGATGATGATCGCCAACGCCACGGGCTGCTCCTCCATCTGGGGCGCATCCGCACCGTCCATGCCATACTGTTCGGACGAGAACGGAAGAGGCCCTTCCTGGGCGAACTCGCTGTTCGAGGACAACGCGGAGTACGGACTGGGCATGCTGATGGGTGTCAAGCAGATGAGGGAGAAGATCGAGGAATGCGCAAACGCGCTGCTTTCTAAAGACGTGTCCGAAGAACTGAAGAGCGCGCTGATAGGCTGGCTGGAAGCGAAGGAAGACGGCGCGAAGACCAGAGAGACCAGCTACAAGCTGATGGTAGCCATGGAATCGTTTAAGACAGAGGATCCGGAAGTGAAAGCGCTTCTCAAGGATATCCAGGACAGGAAGGACTTCCTGGTGAAGAAGTCGGTATGGGCGCTGGGTGGAGACGGCTGGGCGTACGACATCGGCTACGGCGGACTGGACCACGTGCTGGCATCCGGCGAGAATGTGAACATCCTGGTATTCGACACGGAAGTCTATTCCAACACAGGTGGTCAGGCATCCAAGTCTACGCCGGTAGCGGCGATCGCGAAGTTCGCGGCATCCGGCAAGAGGATCAAGAAGAAGGACCTTGGAATGATGGCCATGTCCTACGGGTATGTCTATGTGGCACAGGTAGGCATGGGTGCCGACAAGAACCAGTTTATAAAGGCCGTCATCGAAGCGGAGAGTTATGACGGACCTTCCATCATCATCTGCTATGCGCCTTGCATCAATCATGGGATCAAGAAGGGCATGAACAAAGCCCAGGAGAACATCAAGGATGCGGTGGATGCCGGATACTGGCACCTGTACCGTTTCAATCCGGAACTGAAGAAGGAAGGCAGAAATCCGTTCACGCTGGATTCCAAGGCGCCGAACGCAAGCTTCAGAGACTTCATCCTGGGACAGGTGAGATATTCATCCCTGGCGCAGGAGTTCCCGGAAGTAGCCGACAAGCTGTTCTCTTTAGCGGAAGAAAATGCCAAAGACCGTTTAGACAGCTACAGAAGGCTGGTGGTTTAATTATTCGCTTATAAATTATTCAAATCGTGTTTACCTGGTTATTAAAACAAAAGGAGTATCTGCTCTTTTTGTTTTTCTTTATATACATAAGCAATAGGCGGCAGTTGTAGATATATATCAATAATGTTATAATCCAACTAAATATAGATGTCTTGGGGAAGGAGAGAGAAGTTGGATAAATCAATAAACATATCTGTTTTGATAGGAAGTAGAATTAAAAAAAATAGAAAAGAAAAGAAAATGACTATCAAGGAATTGTCTTCGGCAATAAATAAAAGTGTATCTACAGTTTCAAAATATGAACGAGGAGCTATTTCTATTGATGTGGAGACTCTAAAAGATATAGCTGTCGCTTTGGATACAGAAATTAGCAGGCTTATTGACTTCCCAATCAAGACTTCAACAATAAAACAAATCCCTGGGAACCCTTTAGGTACAAACACTTTATATGTTTACCAATACGATGGGCGGATAAAGAAATTAGTGAGATCCTTATTACAACTTTGCGAAGATGATACAAAAAATGAAATTGTAGTAACATTTTATCTTAACATCCCATCTTTCAAAGAACCTAATCAATGCAAATATGTTTATAAAGGCAATATGTATTGTTATGATACAATTATTCATTTTCTGTTGAGCAATCCGTACAACTCAAGCGGGCGCGTTACGATCACCACGGCGAATCCTTATTGGATAGAGCATCGTGATTCAGCTACCCGTGACTTTTGGGGTATTTTATCAGGGACCTCTTTTAACCCTTTTGGACCGTTTGCAACGAAAGTTCTGATTTCCAAAAACGTATTGGACGAAAATTCAGATCTCAAAGATAGATTGCTTCTATCAAAAGAAGATTTTCATAAAATCAAACAATATAATCTATTAATAGCAGATATGTAATATATGAACTGAACTGAGACCGAAAACTTCCTCAGTAAAAATGATAGTTACAATATGCAATAAAAAAGCGCTTCCATATTTTAGGCTAGAGAATCAGAGTAAAAAATCAATGGTTAAATAAGGCGATTTTGACTTAATTTCTAATGAATTGTTAATATGCATTGCAATTGCACACCCCTCTACAATAATGCACACCCCCCGTCGCCAAATCGTTTGACATTAGACAGAGGGTATTCATTTTATCAATTTATTGTACTTTAGCCACAACCATTACCATCAATTGATAAAAAAGTGTTGCAATTACCATATCTTTTCCGTTTGGAAAAGATATGGTTCTTTTTTTGACAGTGGCGTTACATAAATGCTTGAACAATAAAAACGCCCGCCAGGCAAATTAACCGGACGAGCGTTTATAGCAAAATGAATTATACTTAACAAGATTTATCGCAGAGAACTCCATATTTCGGACATGCCGACCTTTGTGTAATAATGGCCTACCGAAGCCTCCATAATCTCGAAATAGGCCCAGTAAGAAGGCAGCAGATCCGTATAGTTCTTAATCGTAGAAGGATGTTCGGTTATATAAGTATAATCCGGATATCTTTCTAAAACCCTATTCACTACAGTAATAACTTCCGCTCTGGTTATATTGTTATCCGGTCTGAATGTTCCATCAGGATAACCTTCTAACCAGCCTCTCGCGACTGCGTAGTTGATCTGATCGTAGTACGGATAACCTGAAGGTACGTCCGTGAAATAGTTAGGAGGACCGGTCGTTAGATTCTCAAATCCCACAGCAAGATCCGCAAACTCCGCCCTCGTTATTGGTACATCGGGTCTGAAGGATGGTGCCGGTGTGGACAATACATCGCTCTGCTGCATATATCCAATTGCATTGGCATACCATCTGTCCTGAGGAACATCAGTATATGTTGAAGTATACGCAGTGCTCATATTCATTTGTTTAGTAAGCAATCGGGAAAACATGACCACCGCTTCGGCACGGGTCATGTTCCGTGATTGTCCAAATGTTCCATCCGGATATCCCTGCATATAGGCAATATGGTCAATTCTATTTAAAACAGGCTTACTGGACCAGACGCCATAAAGATTTAAACTAGAAGCAGGCATTATAAGAGATTGAGTTGGGTAATAATCTACAGCGCCCCCTTCAGTTAGACTCCAACCTGCAAACTCATAACCGGTTGGCGTCGTAAAAGTACCATCTCCTCTTGTAGCTACTGATACCCCGGGCAAATACGGCCCATCTACCTTTGGCGCAATAAGACTCAATATTGGATAATTCGGATAATAGGTTATGTTATACCCTGTCGGTCTAAGCTGTAGTGGTTCCCATACGGCATATAAATCCATATCATAATCTATAATTACTGCTGTAACGGTCTTTGGTTGAGGAATTGTAAACGAATCGCCCGGAGCATATATCACTTCGCCATCTGGTGTCGTACTCCAACCCTTGAAAAAGTATAATAATACTGGGTGGTCGAATGTATCTGCTGGTTTGGCGACAAATTCGTTTTTTAGATTTGAATCAACTACATCAGGCACACTAGGAGTAAAGTTACAATGATAAGTAACTTGATAAAAATTTAAGTTTAGATTAGGTCGCACGATTGTTGCCCCAAAAGAACTTATACTGCTAAGCCCTAAAACAACTACCATAACAATACATAGAATCATTAATTTAGATAGTTTTTTAATTTTCATGGGAGTGTCCTCCTTCCTATACCTCATTCGCTCTGATACAACTTTAACAGCTTTGATTTGCTTCTCATTTGTAACTCTGATTCAGAATAATTTGATCGTTGTTTACAGTTTTCACGATATACAGAAAAATCTTGTGCTAAAATGTTGTGAAAGCTAATTCATCCTCCCTTCCCACGCATATCACATTGAATTAACATACGTTTTAATTTTTAATTATAACATAAAGGCAAGTTTAATTCCAAGCCATATTGAAACCCCTTTCATTAACATACAATCGAAACTTGAATATTTTTCTAAGTTCCAGTTTTCAATATGGCGCTGGATTTTACTATGAGAATTTTCTAATGACCTGATAAAAGGCTTCATGGTCCGTCCCCC